>Ga0154578_113_pt1 | contig 69164 bp, 54 predicted proteins | sample RifGroF2_FD_116007 | JGI IMG/M metagenome (GOLD analysis project Ga0154578, IMG submission 116007) | Verrucomicrobia bacterium GWF2_51_19
GTGGCGATGTTGATGGTTTCCCTCACGCAAATTTGGATCAACAAGGACCCGGGCCGAAAGTTTTTTGAAAAAGTCAGCGGCGTCGAGGTGTTTTTGCAGACGCACCTGAGCATCGGTTACACGCCCGTCGACGAGCCCCCATTGGCGATCAAGCGTGACCCAGCGATTGCCAACGGCGACCCAGTCCTGACATTTTACATGCGCAAAAGCAGTCCTTTCATGGAGTACGACAAGGAGCCACATCGCCCCATCGAGTGTGCGCTACACTGTGACGATCGTGAAGGCCTGATTCTCTATTGGCGTTGTCCGTGGTCCGACAAGGAGGTTTTACAAAAATACCAGAAATTCACTTTGGCGGAGGCGCATCAATTGGATTTCTACAATTACGACATTCCTCTCGATGCTTGGAAGAAAGCCGACCTGAAGGCGAATGACACCACGGAGGTTCCAGAAGTGCTCGAAATTCTCTTCAAGAAGGACAAGATGGAAAAGACGGTTCACATCTGCCTGAAGCCGCGAGTAGCCATCACGCGCGAAAAAAAGCCAAAAGAAGACAAACAGAGTCCACAACCCAACAAAAAGAAACGCGCGCCCAAGCGAAAGGAGCGCAAATGAGAAGGACTGTACAGAATCCAAGACCTAAGCAAAATGGTTCTCTAGCAAGGCTAACACTTTTGCCAAAGTCTTCCGGTGTCATCTTATTGGCTGTCTTGGGGATGTTGGTGCTATTGACATTTGTGGTCACGCAGTTTTTGCGAGAGACGACAGACGAGATTGAGTACGTTTCGCAAGTCGAGACCGACACCTCCATGCGCGACACCGGTTATTCGGCCCTGCAACTCGTTGTGAGTGTCCTCGAGGAGTTTTTGGAAATCGATGGCCACCTCTACTCTCCGCTTCAGGGCTGGGGAGATCCATTAACCTACTCCAAACACGAGTTTCCTGGCTACACGATCAACATTCACATCGAGGATGAGTCGGCAAAGATTCCGTTGAGGGTGTTTAACGAACCGTTATTATCGGCCGTCCTGGAGAAGCTCGACATCGGCCTGACGGAAGAAAAGATGCTCTTAGATGCCTTACAGAGTTGGACAGACGTCAAAGAAATCAAGAAGGAGGCGAAAAAAGAACCCAAGAAAGAAGAACCTGACAAAGACAAGAAAGAAGAGCCAAAAGACGACAAAGACAAGCCCCAAGATAAGCCGGCCGTCAAAGCTAAAATGGTTGCTCAAAAGCCATTACAGAGTCTCGATGAGCTGAATCACATCAAGCCGTTTAAAGAAATTTTCCTCAAAAATGACAAAAAAAAGACCTTTGAAAAGCTGAAGTCCAACCTCTCGCTTTACTCCAAGGGCCCCATCAACATCAACAACGCTTCCAAGTTCCTCAACAAGCTATTGGCCCAACAAGAGGGCTTTGACTGGGGTGAAATCAAGTCGAGGCGGCAATCGGAAAAGGACTTTTATTTCGCGCATAAAGAAGATGTCCCCTTTGCCGACAAGCGCCAATTATCCGACCTCTGCAACATTTCCAGCAACCTTTTGAGAGTCGACATCACGGTGCAACGTGGGCCCTTGTCGTTCTTCCTTTCGGCACTCATTCAGCCGCCCTCCAAGCAAGCGGTCTCGAAAGAGGAAGAGAAGAAAGAAGAAAAGGCACCCGAAAAGGAACCCAAAGACAGCGAATCGAAAACGCCAGAAAAGGTCGACAATGGCATAAAAATTCTTGTGCTGAGCGAGCAAAGTTCTATACTCTGAGGGCGATGGGCAATTCGTCATTGATTTTTATACCGGGTGAGCTCTTCTTTACGCAGAGCGTTGCCCTCGCGGAAAAGCTGCACGCGAAAGAGTTAGAGGCGTTTTTGGCCCTCACGCTCGAGTCCTCAAGCCCATTTCCACTCGATCAGCTCTATTGGGGCTATTGGCGCGACGGGGCCCATGTCTTGCTCTACGCGATTTCGCAAAAAAAGCTGTTTGAACTCGTCGACTCCAAGGCCCTCGTCGGCACACACGTCTTGCCGTCCTTTTTCGCACCCATCGTCAATGACGTCGACCATGCAGCGACACAGTGTGTCGTGTTTGGCAAGTCGCTGTCGATGCTCTACTTCGAGCCGCTGGCCAAAGTCCCAAGCAAGGTTTTCAGCTTTTCCACCGATCAGAAAATCGACGAGGCCCTCCTCGACCTCGCCCGCCAGAAAGCCGAGGCCTTCTTCGATCTCAATTCCATGTTTTTTGAAAAACGCGTCTGGAGCATCGTGCAGTTTGCGCGCGAAAAACAGCATTTTACTTTCACGCTGGCCAATAGGCATCTCGTCAACGGTACTGAGACAACGATCGTTAATAAAGTCGATGAACACATTCTCTACCAAGCCGACATCCGCCCCAAAAGCCAGTTGATCGCCGAAAAGAAAGCTTTTGGGAAAAACGCCCTTCTCAACAAGGCACTAGGCTTGTCCGCCGTCTTCCTTTTTCTCTTGTTGCTGGGCTACGCTGGCCTCTTTGCCGGCAAGCTTTTCGTTCAAAAACAACAACTGCAATTCGAGGCCCAGGCGCCACGGGTCAAGAAAATCGAAGCGCAAGACGCCCTCGTTACCAAGATTGACGGCATTATTTCAGAAAACTTTCGCCCATTTGAGCTCCTGGAAGTCTTGAATCAAGACCGCCCCACAACGCTCTACTTTCTATCCTCGACACTCGAAAACAATCACCGGGTAGAGATTGTCGGCGTCGCTCAAAACATCAACGAAGTCAACGCTTATCGCCAACGCCTGCTTACATCCAAAGACCTGAGCTCTGCCGAACTCGACCGCGTTGAGTCTGCGATGGGCAAGGTGACCTTTAACCTCTACGTGAATTTCAAAAAATAATGCGACTGCTAAAACGCAAACTCTCACTGCGCGAAAAAGGGCTCTTGACGGCTTGTGTCTGGGGCATCCTCTGTTTGTGGTTGAGCAGCGAGCTCAAGGGCTTTCGAGAGCTGAATGGCCAAGTTGACACCATCGAAAAGGCACTGAAAAAACAGTCTGTTTGGATTGCCAACGAGGGGCTCATCCGCGAACGCTTACAGCAGTTGGTCAGCCGCCTCGACATCAAGAAGTCCCTCGACCGCAACACCTTCGCTGGACGCGTCGACGAATTGGCCGCAAAGAGCGCCATTCACTACACCCTCGAGTCCCCTAAAGAACAAGCAGGCGACGTCTTTGACATCTTTTCGCTGAAGTTGCGCTTTCGGGATTGCGACCTGCCTAGCCTCATTGCTTTCGAAAAGGCCATCTACGACGAATCGCCCTACATGAGCGTTGAGTCGCTGCAGATGAAGCCAAACCCAACCAACCCGCAGTTGCTGAACGGCACCTTTGCTATACTTGGAATGAAATTGACACTAAAATGAAACGACTATTCCTATTTTTGATCCCCTTATTGACATACGCGATGCCCGCGGCCGATATCGTCAAAGACATGGACGATGAGCCCGTATTCTTGGACAAGGATAACTTTATCGCGCCCGAAAAAGAGTCAGAGACCATTGACTCCATTGTACTCGTCGACGAGTCTGCCCAACAGACCCTCGCCCTCTTGGAAAAGTTGACTGGAAAGATCATTCTGCCGCAACAAAATATTCCCAAAGTCAGGATCAACCTCAACATCAACACGCCCCTCAGCAAGGAAGAGGCCATTCTCGCCATCGAGAGCATTCTCGTCCTCAACGGTATCGCCATCACCGAAATGGGCGACAAGTTCCTCAAAGCCGTGCCCACCAGCCGCGTCAAGAGCCAATCCCCGACCTTTTTATCAGAATCGTCACTGCCGCTCGTGTCCAGTGAAAACATTTACACCAAGTTTTTCCGCCTCACCTACCTCTCGACAGACGAAATTCGCATGATGCTCGCCCCCTCGATGACACCCGAATCATCGGCCCTCGTGACGCTGCAAAAATCAAACTCCATTCTCGTCACCGACACGCTGTCCAACATTCAGCGCGTGGAACAGATTTTGGAAAAGATCGACAAGCCGGCAGACGTCCGCGAAGAGGTGCTCTTTTACGCCCTCAAAAACACCAGCGCCAAGGACCTCGTTCAACACCTCACACGCTTTCAAAACAACATTTTTGGAAAGTACCTGAAGGGCAACACCAGCTTTGAGGCCGATGATCGCACCAACCAACTCATCGTCATCACGCCGCCCGGCCACAAGCCCCTCATCGATCAAATTGTAAAAGGTCTCGACCTCGATATTCAACCGCTGACAAAGAGCGAGGTGTTTTACATCAAGCACGCCCAGGCCAAAGACCTCTGTGCCGTCCTCAAGCGCGTCATTACGAGCCAGCAGGACAAAGAAGAAAAGAAAGATGCCGACAAAAAAGATGCCGACAAAAAAGATCAAGATGACCAGTCGAAAACGCCCGCACAAACCTTCTTAGATCGCCTGCGCCAAATGCGCGAACAGCAGCAAAAACCAACGACTGGCTCAAGTGAAAGCGCCCAAAAGTTCAGCAAAGACTTCTCTCTCGACTTCGACGAGCGCAGCAACGCCATCATCGTTTTCGGTAACCCAACAGACATCCGCCAAATCAAAGAGCTGATTGATAAAGTTGACATCGTCCTGCCCCAGGTGCGCGTCCAGGTGATCATTGCCGAGGTAAAGCTCACCAACGACCAGGTCTCAGGCCTGCAGTCCTTCGGCATCGGGTATAATGAAAAATACAATGAATCGACGACAGGAACTACCATTCTGAAAAACGGCGAAAAGATTTATTTGAAAAACATTTCGAGCGCCATCACGACAAAACTATCGTCTCCATTTACATTGAATGGCTCCCTCCAAGATTTTGCCATCGATACTGTCTTTCAAAAAGCTCAAGAAAATCAGAATATTCAACTCTTGTCGGCACCGATGATTCTAACGACCCACAATCAAGAGGCCTCTGTAACTATCGGAGAAAAACGTCCTATTGTTGAGGCCGTTGATACCAACAAAACTGATACCAACAACGTTACACAACGCGTTAAATACCAAGATATCGGCATTACATTGAAGATAAAGCCACTCATAGGTTCCAATGGCACCGTTCAACTCAAAATTGATCAGACAGTCGATAACATATCTGGTTCGACTACTATCAATAATAATTCTCAGCCGATTATCACAAACAGGACGACTTCTTCCTTTGTCAGTGTCAATGACCGAGACACAATTGTTCTGTCCGGTCTACAGGAGCGTACCAACACGAAGACAAAATCAAAAGTTTTCCTCCTCGGATATTTGCCTTTCTTGGGCAGCGCGCTTTTTTCTCCAGAGAGTGACGTTGTAGAAACTCGTGAACTGATCCTCTTTATCCGTCCGCAAGTGGTCTACATGCCGAGTGATGCCGTTCCGCATGCCAAACAGATGATGGAGCAGATTGATGGCGGGAAGGACATTCAAACTTTCACAGATACCGGTAAGTTCCCACTGGAAAAGACGGAGCCAGAAAAGGGCAGCAAAGCGACGAGCCGCACAGAAAAGTTGTACAACAAAAAGATGGATGAAAGTAAATGAGAATAAGCCCCACAATCGCGCTATTCTTCGTTACAAGCGTCTTTGCCGATGAGGGCATTTCGAACCTCGTTAAAAATTCACCGTTCATACCTTACAACTACAAGGCCAATGCGCGCAATCGGCCAGGAGTGAAGGCTGAAGATGCCGTCAACCTCGAATTTCACGGTGTCTTTTTCAACAATGGCAAGGAGTTTTTCAGCATTTGGGACAAGACGGCCAACAAGGGCTATTGGGTCACACGCGAACAGCGGCCAGGCCAAACAATGCACGTTCTCGACTACGATGTTTCGAGCAAACAAGTGACCCTCCAAACCGACAAGGGCCCGCAATCCCTCAAGCTCATCACGTCGGCTGAAGGACCAAGCACGTTCGTTCCTGGCGCCGGCGGCCTGATCCGTCCAAACCTACTCTCACCGAAAAAGTCGAAAGACGATGACGATGACGATGATGATGATGATGACGATGATGACGATGATGACAAAGACACGCAACGTCGGAAAAACATCGAACGCCTGAAAAAACTCCTCTCACACTTGAGAGAAAAACAACGAATCGAGAACCAACAACAGGGCTCCTTCGCCGTTAACCAATACCGGTAGCCTTTGTCTAGTATTGAGCGCTTCATCTCCATTAGGCCATTGATGTTTATTTAGTTAGATTAAAGACAGATGCAAAATGGCTCTATAGCAAGGCCCGAGAAGCGAGGGCGACAGGAGCGTACGTTTGTACGTGACTTAGCCCGAACGACGAGAACGACGCTAGAGACCATTTTGCATCTGTCTTTGCAATAGCCTTGCAAACTCCTTAAAAATCGCCCTGGCGACGGGGCCAGCAGTTGTTCCGCCGTAGAAGAGGTCGCGGTCGTCGCGCTCCTCAATTGCAACAGCAACCGCGATTTGTGGGTCTTCGATCGGTGCAAAGCCGATGAACCACGCGATGTGCAAAAAGCGCTTGACGCCCGCCACGCGGATTTGCGCCGTGCCTGTCTTTGCGGCTATACGGAATCCTTGAACGGAGACTGATTTTGCTGTGCCTTCCGTCGAGGCCATTTCCATACCTTCGAGAAGCGCCTTCATGTGTTCGGGACGCAGGCCAATAGCCTCTCCGCCGTGTTTAGGTTGTTTGTGGGTGTCGTGGACGAGCGTTGGTTGCGTACGCGTCTCTCCTCGAGCCAATGAGGCAACAAAGCAGGCCATTTGCAGCGGAGTTACCCGCGTAAACCCCTGTCCCTGTACCATATTGGCTGTATCACCACCCGTCCAAGAGCCCAGATCGCGGCGCTTTTTCCATTGCTTGTCGGGAATGAGACTGCTTGGCGTCTCTGGCAACTCGATGTGCGTGACCTGATTTAGGCCAAAACGCCTGGCCTCGTCGGCAAGCATCTCGTGGCCACACTTCAGCGCGTGTTCGATGAAAAATGGATTGCAACTGAGCGAAATCGCGTGGCGGAAGTCGAGTTGCCCGTGTCCCCAAAGGTTGTTGCAGTGAAACTGGCGGTTGCCAACCATTATCGAGCCAACACAGTTGTGGACGTCATGCGGGTCGAGGTAACCGTTGCGAAGCATCGCGATCGATGCAATCACCTTAAACGGCGACCCCGGCGGATAGAGCCCCTGCGTCGCACGATTCACCCAGGCGCCCCTTTCGGTAATCGCGTCGTAGGTAGCTTGCGGAAGATAGGGCGTGAAGTCGTTGAGGTCGAAGTCTGGCTTGCTCGCCAACACAAGGACCTCGCCCGTTCGCACGTCGAGCGCCACCGCCGCACCACGATTGTCGCCCAGGGCCATTTCAGCCACTTCTTGGAGGTCGGCATCGAGGCTGCAATAGAAATCTTTGCCCTGCTCCGGGTGCTTTTTCAACAGCTGTTCGTACTTGTAACCAGACGGGTCGACCAGGCAGACTTCGTACCCGCTGAGGCCCTGCAAATGGCTGTCAAAGCGCGCCTCCAGGCCCATCTTGCCCGATTTCCCCTTGATGCTAAAAGTGGTCAAATTCTCGCCCGGCACGCTGTCAGCCGTTTCCGACGACGACACGACGTACCCCAAGGTGTGCGCCGCCAGCGAGTCGTAGGGGTAGACGCGGACACTGTCAACGTACACCTGAATTGGGTAACGCACAGGCAATTGCTCGGTCAGGATCGCATACTCCTGCGGCGTCAAGTCCTCGATCAGCGTCATCGGCAACAACATGTGTTGATAAAAGTGACGCTCCAGCTTTTTGGGATCAATCTGGACGTTTTTTTGAAGCAGTGCGTTGATCTTGTCTAAATACTTTTGCAAAACCGCTGCCCGAGCAACACGTTTAATGTCATCACGGTCGACGCGCTCGTTCTTTTCGCGCTGCTCGCGGACAAGCTGGATGTACCTCTCGGCAAACTCCTTGCGCAACTCCTCCAAATACGCCACAACGCAGAAACGTGGACGATTGCCCACCAACAATATCCCTTTTCGATCGTAAATATTGCCACGCGTCCCAGGTGTTATCAACCGCCGCATGCTCTGCTGCTGCTCCTTTTCCTCGTAAATCGACGCCTGTATAAGCTGCCTCCACGCGAGTCCAAAAAACAGCGTAGCAAACGCCACCCCACTCAATAAGTAAAAAAAACGTATGCGCGGCGTGAAACTCCGGTGAGACTCGAAGGGCTTTTCATCTGCTTTCATTGGCTCGCCTTTTTCAAAAACCAACTCTGCAATTCAAAAAACCAAAGCGCAACAGGAAATATTGTCAATGTTGAAAAAATCAAGTCGCCAACAGTCCTCGTCCAATACCCACATGCATGCCAATGCGGCTGCCCCAACAAGAAAATCTGGGCAATCCCCAGTAACGCGTTCAAAACAACCGCTAAACAGGCCGCTTGAAAGAAGTTACACTTTTGGAAAACATTTCTGAAAGCCGCTAATAACCCGTACCCAACCGCAAATAATACCAACGATTGCCCCGAGGTCACCGGCAGTAACGCGTCAAAAAAATACCCCGTCAAAGCCATGCACAATAACCCTTGAAATACATTTAAATATAACCCCGAATAAACCACCAACGCACCCCCCCAATATAAATACACAGCTAACCCACTCAACCCACTGTTCACCACTCCGTTCAGTCCTATCAGAACCCCGTTACTCACCAAAAATATAAAAAATCTTAAGTCTCTATGCATGTGAACGTTGTACTCGGGAAACCCTTTTTATAGAATAAAAAGTGTTTCCCGAACCCTTCCCAAAAACACTTTTTTAGCGAAACATAAAAATACTTCGTATTTTTTTATTTCGCAAAACTTTTTTTAAAAACGGCAGCAAAAAACAAAGTAAGGCCGCTTCAAGATGCGCCTATAGCCAGGCCCGAGGAGTGAGGGCGACAGGAGCCTACTTAAGGTAGGTGACTTAGCCCGATCGACGAGAACGCCGCTAGAGGCGCATCTTGAAGCGGCCTTTTGCAGCGTTAAAAATAGATGCAAAAATGCGGCTTGGCGCGAGCACGATTCGGCCGTAGCGGCATGGCGATCCATCCGGCTTCTCCAATTTTTTTGCGAAATATAAAAATGCATGCATTTTTGTGTTTCGCTTTAAAAGTTTTTTGGAGAGGGGGTCGGGGAGAGACTTTTTTTCAAAAAAGTCTTTCCCCGTGGCCAGTCGGCGGAGCGAGAAACGCATTTTGGCGCTATTTTCAACGCTGTCTTAAAAGAAGAGGGCGATGGCAGAGAGATTATCCGGAGCCTCCTTCTCGTAGGCAATTTTTTTAATTTCTGCGAGTAGATGTTCGGGTGTATCGTAGGCCTTCATGAGCATGCCCATGCGGTGTTCGCTGATAGTTTTGGTAACGCCGTCTGTGTAAAGGAGAAGTTTATCGCCAGGGAGAAGCTCGTGTTCATAGAAGTCAATATCGAGGCTTGGACGTTGGCCGAGGCAGCGTGTGAGTGTGTGGTAGAGCTGTTCGGGAATGGAGGTGTATTTGCGTTTTTCCTCAGAGAGTGACTGCCAAATCTCCTGGGCGACTGTGTGGTCTCGAGTGAGCTGTTGGATTTCGCGGTTGCGGAAGAGGTAGATACCGCTGTCACCGGCGTGGCCGATTGAGAAGAAGTTTTCGCGGAAGGACAACGCTGTCAAAGTTGTGGCGATGCCGTACTCGGGGTAGAGTTTTTTGCCTTCGTCGAAGATTTTTTTATTGATGTCGTTGAAAATGATGTCCCAATCGACGGGCCGGCCTGGCAAGGAATTGGCCTTGAAGAGTCCAGCGAGGTCACGGACTGCAATTTGGCTGGCGACGTCACCATCGGGCAGGCCTCCGAGGCCATCGGCGACGGCATAGAGATGTAAGTCATTGTCAATGAGAAAAGAGTCATCGTTTTTCTCTCGCCCCAGGCCGATATCCGTAAAGCCGGCAACCTTAAATTTTATCTCGGACATGCCGTTAATCCTATAGGCGCCGTGTGATTTTTCAATGCTGAAAGTAAAAAATGTTCGAGGACGGCCGTTTCGGAAAGGTTGACATCGATGAGCCGCAGGCCGCGTTCGAGGGCATCCATGTCGGCGACAAAATTGCCGGCGGTGTCCAATTGCTGCATTTTTTCAAAAGCCCAATCGCTTGTAGCCTGCGCGATCTCCAAAAAGAGCTCGTGAATGAGGCCCTTTTCGGCGGAAGTCTGGATGGCGACGCGTTCCTCTTCGGACAACAGGCTGTCTGGCATTTTGGGCGTCATGGCGGTTGCGAGGCTGTCGAAGTTCGCAACCAGCGCATAGGCCGTCATGATGGATCGCGCGCTGCCGTCAATCGTGTCGAGAAAGGCCCGATACTGACTCAGCCAACGCGTCCAGCGGTCGTCATTGAGATGGATGCCCTGGTGAAAGCGCACCTCGATGCATCGGCTCTTGACCGTGTCTAGCAGCGACTCTGGTGACGTCGACGTCAGTAATAATAGACTGTCAGCAGGCGGCTCTTCCAACGTTTTCAGAAAAATGTTGGCCGCGCTCACGTGCATGCGGTCCGCTTCCAGCACCAGGGCCACGCGGTAACCGTTTGCCGACTTCTGAAAAAAGCTAACCAGCTCGCGAGTCCGCTCGGCACCAATCTGCCGCATCTTGTTGGCCGGCCTCAACGCAATTAGGTTAACCGCATCGGCATTTGCGTTCAGACCGCCCAGCAAAAAGTCTGCAAAACCAAGGGCCACGTTTTCCAAAAAGTCCTTGTCTTTTCCTGAAAATAACACCGCGTGCGGCAACCGTCGCCCCTCGTAAGCCCTCTTGAGCGCCGCCAATCCACGATGAACACCCACCGTTTCTCTAAAAATATCGTTCCACTTCATGCCAAATCCGCTCATGTATATCGCCGATCTCGCCCTCACCGTCAATCAAAATACAGCTCCCCAGCTCCTCTTTAGTTAAAGACTGATGCAAAATAGATGCAAAAATGTGGCTTTGCGCGAGTATGACCCGGCGTAGCGTACATAGACGTACGTGAGCAAGTCAACGGAGCGCGAAACGCGTTTTGGCGCTATTTTGACTCTGTCTTTAGGTAGTGTTTTTGATAAGGGGCCTAACCCTCTTTATTGTGTAAAAAGGGTTCCCCGGCGATTCTGATCGATTTTACAAGAACGCGCGAACTTTCTGGATGAGTTCGACGCAGCGGACGCTGTAGCCCCATTCGTTGTCGTACCAGCTGACGAGCTTAAAGAAGTGGTCATTGAGCTCGATGCCAGAAGTGGCGTCAAAGATAGAGGAGCGCGCGTCGTGGATAAAGTCGCTTGAGACAACCTCGTCCTCGGTGTAGCCAAGAATGCCCTTCAGCGAGCCCTTCTCTGATGCCTCTTTCATCTTTTGGCAAATCTCTTTGTAGGAAGTGCTCTTGGTGGTCTTGACAGTCAGGTCGACGACGGAAACCGTGGGTGTTGGAATGCGAAAAGCCATGCCAGTGAGCTTGCCCTTGACGGCTGGTAAAACGAGCCCGACAGCTTTGGCGGCTCCAGTTGTCGACGGAATGATGTTCAACGCTGCCGTACGTCCACCCTTCCAATCTTTCTTAGATGGGCCGTCGACGGTCTTTTGTGTGGCGGTGTAGCTGTGAATGGTGGTCATGAGGCCCTCTTCGATACCGAAGTTGTCCAAAATGACCTTTGCGATGGGCGCCAAGCAGTTGGTCGTGCAAGAAGCATTGGAAATGATGTTGTCGCTAGCGCTCAGGGTCTGGTCATTGACACCGATAACGATCGTCTTCATCTCTCCCTTTCCTGGGGCCGAAATGATGACTTTCTTGGCACCTGCCTGAATATGTCCAGCCGCCTTTTCTGCATCTGTAAATAATCCCGTCGACTCCAGAACGATCTCAACCCCGAGTTCCTTCCATGGAAGTGCGGCCGGGCCCTCTTTCACAGCCAAGCAGCGGATTTTGTGACCATTGACCACAAGCATGTCCTCACCTTGTGCCTCCACTGTGCCCTGAAAACGGCCCTGAATCGAGTCGTATTTCAATAGGTACGCTAAATTGTCGGCCGGGACGAGGTCGTTGATTGCAACAACCTCAATATCCTTACCCAACAAGCCTTTGTCAGCTATCGCACGGAAGACTAAACGTCCAATGCGACCAAAACCGTTAATGCCTATTTTTGTTGCCATAAGGCGTACAGTTTTAGCAAACTCGACTGGCTTTGTAAATGATAAAGATCGTCAAAATATTCAGCAGTTATTTAAAAAAGTGTTTTAGGACTTCCACGGTTGGCGCGCTTAGGCCAAAGGTGTGAATGGCGTGGAGCTGCGTCGTTTGGTATTTTGCCCAAAAATGGCCAGTCGTCGCCTCATAGGCTGTCCGATCTTTACAGCGCGGGTCCAGTGTGGCGTTGCGGTAGTCCTCCGGTTGGGCGTCAAACAGCTCCATCGAAGGGAACGATACGACGCGCGTGTGTTTATTGGCCCGAGATATGGCGAGTGCAACTTCGCTGCCAGAAGCAAGGGCGATTGCCTGCAGGGCCTCCGATTCTGCCTGAACGACGTAAGCACCGCTGGCGACATTTTTGCGCGACGTCCCTTGGAGTACAGGCAGGTCTTGGCGTGAAAGAATGATGGCCGTCGGCCCATCTTTGCGATTGTAGGCCGTTTCGAGAGCACCAATTGTCTCTTCGGCGTCCGCTGGGCGCAGGACAACGAGGTTTGGTATGCAACGCAGGCTATCAACGGTCTCCACGGGCTGATGCGTTGGGCCATCTTCGCCGACCGCCACCGAATCGTGCGTCCAGAGGTAGATCACCGGTAATTTGGCCATAGCTGCGAGACGGACAGCCGGCCGCATGTAGTCAGAGAAGACTAAAAAGGTCGCTCCCGAGGGCCGGAAGAAGTCGTCGTACGCAATGCCGTTTAAAATGGCCCCCATGGCGTGTTCGCGAATGCCTACCCACAAGTTGCGACCCGCAATGTTGTTTGCAGAGAAATCACCGCCGTCTTTAAGGTAGTTCTTGGTTGAGCCGAAGAGGTCCGCGCTGGCTGTCAAGAACAGCGGGTCTTTCTCAGCAATCGATTGCAAAACCTCTCCACAGGCCGTTCGAGTGGCGACAGTCTTTTCGAATTTAGGGAAGTCATCTAACGACAGAGCTGCCTTTTGCCCAAATAAGAGCTCATGTGTGGCCGCATTGGCCGTTTTCCACGCATCAAAACGCGTCTGCCAAGTCCGGTAGCTGTTTGAGAGCTCTGCCAGGCGTTTTTCAAAGAATGCCCGCGTCTCTTCCGACACGTAAAACGGCTCTGATGGCAATCCCCAGCGTTGACGCGCTTCCTTGGCAAACTTGATGCCGCTCTCGCCGTGCGCCTTCGCCGTGCCCTCGACTTCCGGTATGCCCTTGCCTATAACCGTTTTGACAATCACAATCTGCGGAAAACCCTCTGCCAACTTCGCCCGTTCAAGTGCCTCGACAACCGCCTCGATATTGTGACCGTCCACCGTCTGCACACCAAACCCAATCGCGCGCATGCGATCGGCCGTCTGCTCACTCTGAGTGCGTGAAAGCGACGCATCGAGCGTCACGTCGTTGGAATCGTACAGGAGAATAAGGTTGTCCAGCTTCCAATGAGCCGCCAGGGCAAGGCTCTCCATCGCAACACCCTCTTGCATACAGCCATCGCCACACAAACAAAAGACATGCGAATCAATCAGGTCGCCCATGTAGGCCCTCAGCTTCTTCTGCGACACCGCTAAACCAACAGCATTCCCTATCCCCTGACCCAACGGCCCCGTCGTGCATTCCACTCCCTCTGTGTGCCCAAACTCCGGATGCCCCGGCGTCTTACTCCCCATCTGCCGAAACGCCCGAATGTCGTCCAGCGAAACCTTGTACCCAGCCATATGCAGCCACGCGTACAAAAACATGCTCCCGTGCCCCGCCGATAACACAAATCGATCCCGGTTTACCCACCGTGCATTCTCCGGATAATACCGCATCGCGCACCCAAAGAGCGCCACGCCAACCTCTGCACACCCAACCGGCAACCCTAAATGCCCCGACTTCGCAGCCGCTATCGCGTCCATCGCCAATCCACGTGCTTCATTCGCTATCTTATATAGGTTCATAAAAATTCCTTTTTTTGCAGAGCTAATTCCAGCCAGACAAAGGTCCTTGCGCGATACGATACACTTCGAGGAGTTCGGGTTCGGTATGGACATCGATGCGGCCAGCGCGATCGTCCTGGAAGCGGACGGCAGTGATATTAAAGGGATCGCCGTAGTTCATGAGGCATTTGGCAGTCTGCGCCCAAACGGCTACTGGCTCGGAAAGGGACTCACCTTTTTCGATGGCAATTTCGACCGCGCGATCGATGACAGCCGGGTCGCAGAGTGGGAAATTGACGTTAAAATTGACATGGACGTCGCCTGGAAAGTTTTGCAAAATATGCTGAAAAACGGGCACTGACGGCACCTTATCACCAGCCAACTCCGGCGGACGACGCAGCGCAATCACGCCAAAGTCCTTCGCGATACGCGCAATCAGCTCGCTCTCGGTCGACACGACAATCTCGTCAACGAGTTTTGCTTGCCTCAACTTCTGTATACCGAGCCCCAGCATCGGCACCCCAGCGAACGGCAGTATGTTCTTATACGGCAGCCTCTTACTTCCGAGACGCGCTATAATGGATCCTATAACTTTCATAATTTATTGGGACAACCTTTTTTGAAAAAAAGGCTTTCCCAAGCCCTTTCTAAAAAACTGTTAAAGCGAAACACAAAAAATACTACGTATTTTTATATTTCGCTATAAAATTTTGAGAAAAGTTTTGGAAACTTTTATTCAACAAAAGGCATAACGTTATTGTCATGACTGAAACAGTGACGAGCCGTCGCAGATTCCAGGCTCAGTCAAGGGTGAAAAAATAAGGCATTTTCAGACATCTTTGCTTGCAACTCTGAGACAATTATTATTTATTGCAACTATCAACGATAGAAAAGCTTATATGACAGAAGAAACTCTTGAGCAAACGAACGCGTATGATGCCTCTAAGATACAGAAGTTGGAGGGGTTAGAGGGTGTTCGCAAGCGTCCAGACATGTACATTGGAGACACCAATGAGCGCGGTCTCCACCACTGCGTTTTTGAAATCGTCGACAACTCTGTTGATGAGGCCCTCGCCGGCTATTGCACGGAAATCAAGGTCAACGTTCACCTCGACGGCTCCTGTTCGATCGAAGACAATGGCCGCGGCATTCCGGTCGACATTCACCCAAAGTACAACATTCCTGCTCTGGAGCTCGTCCTCACCAACCTCCACGCAGGCGGCAAGTTCGGCAAGGGTGCATATCAAGTATCGGGCGGTCTGCACGGCGTTGGCGCCAAGTGCGTCAACGCGGTTTCAGAGACTTTTGACGTCGAAGTGCGCCGCGAGGGTTCCATTCACCACATGGCCTTCGCCCGCGGCAAGACGGTCCAAAAAATCAAGGTCATCGGCAACACCAAAACGACGGGCACCAAGATCACCTTTTTGCCGGATTCGGAAATCTTTCTTGAGACACGCGAGTTCAAGTACGACATTATCGCAAAGCGCCTGCGCGAGTTGGCCTTTTTGAACCCAGGCATCTTCATTATTTTTGAGGACGAACGCATCCAAAAGACGGAGACATTTAAGTTCGAAAACGGCATTTCGGAATACGTCGCCTACTTAAATCGCACCAAGACCATCCTCCACGACAGCCCCATCGCGTTTTCCGGCGAAGCGTTTGCCGACGAGGCCAAACAAGACTCCAAAATCATCGTCGACATCGCCATGCAGTACAACGATGGCTACAATGATCAGATCTACGCCTACGCCAACTCCATTTTCAACATCGAGGGCGGAACACACCTGTCGGGATTCAGAACGGCCCTAACGCGCGTTGTCAACAATTACGCCAAGGCCAACAACATCATCAAAGACAAGGACCCAGCTCTCTCCGGCGATGACACCCGCGAAGGCCTCACCGCCGTTATCTCGGTCAAAGTGCCAGAGCCACGTTTCGAGGGTCAAACAAAAACAAAGCTGTCCAATAGCGAAGTTGATGGCATCGTCCAAAAGATCGTTGGCGACAAGCTCAAGTACTATTTCGAAACCAATCCCAACGTCGCTAAACGCCTCGTCGAAAAGACCCTCAACGCAGCCCGCGCACGCGAAGCAGCCCGCAAGGCCCGTGAGACTGTCCGCAAGAGCGCACTCAGCGCCGGTGGCCTACCAGGCAAGTTGGCCGACTGTTCTGAAAAAGACCCCACTCTCTGCGAACTCTACATCGTCGAAGGTGACTCGGCCGGCGGTTCCGCCAAACAGGGCCGCGATCGTCGCTATCAGGCCATCCTGCCCATTCGCGGAAAACTCATCAACGTCGAAAAGGCTCGCCTCGATAAGGTCCTTAATAACAACGAAATCCGCACCATCATCACCGCCTGCGGAACCGGCATCGGAGAGGCCGGCGAAGGCGCCTTTGACGCCTCCAAATGCCGTTATCACAAGATCGTCATCATGACTGATGCCGACGTCGACGGCTCCCACATTAGGACTCTCCTGTTGACCTTCTTCTTCCGTCAAATGCGCGGCCTCATCGATAGCGGCTTTGTTTACATCGCACAGCCCCCACTCTACCGAATCAAACGCAAAAAACGCGAGCAGTACATCGACAACGACGCCGATATGAACCGCATTCTCCTCGAACTCGGCGCCGAAGATGTCACCCTCATTCGTCAACGCGACCAGCACGTTTTTTCCAATAAGCAGGTTGAGAGCATTGTCGCCCTCCTCCTCCGCCTCGAGACCCTCTGCGGCAGCATCCGCCGTCACGGTTGCCCCGTCGCCGATTACCTCGATCAACACAATCACGAGGACTTCGAAGTTCCAAAGTTCATCGCCCGTATCCGCACAGGCAACGAAGAAATTTTTCGTTTTCTCCGCGACGACGACGAACGCTCCCGATTCTATGTCGAGTTCGCCATGACCGAAGATATCTACGCCGGCTCCACCACACGCGAAATCGAAGTCAATGGCCATATCGTCCAGCAACGCATCAATGTCTACGAAATCTTCGAGGCTCACCCGATATCCAAATTGTTGCGTGAAATGGCCAAGGAAGGCTTCGACGTCAAAACGTTTAAAGACTCCGAACTCCCACGCTACAACCTCCTCGAAAATATCGGTGGCAATCGTCAAAACGTTATTCAACTCCATTCCATCCTCGAACTCATCCATACAATACGCAACCTCGGCCGTCGCGGACTCACCATTCAACGCTACAAAGGTCTCGGCGAAATGAACGCCAAACAGCTCTTTGAGACCACCATGGACCCAGCCACTCGCAAGTTCCTAAAAGTCTCAATAGATGATGCAGCGGCAGCCGATGCCACCTTCTCCATGCTCATGGGCGAAGATGTCCCCATCCGCCGCGCCTTTATCGAGGATAATGCTCTTAATGTCTCTGTTCTCGACGTATGAAGAACGATAAAAATGGCACCCAGCTTCGTTTCGCGCTCCGCCGACTGCCTCACGTACCTCTATGTACGCTACGGCAGATCGTGCTCGCGCAAAGCCAAACCTGTGCATCCATTTTTTATCGTTCTTCAGCTCCAATGATGACCAGTATACCAATACAAATAATCAATGAATTTTGCGAAATAGAAAAATACGCAGTATTTTTATGTTTCGCATAAAAAAGTGTTTTTAGGAAGGGTCTGGGAAACCTTTTTTATTCTATAAAAAGGGTTTCCCTGTTCAAAATTTTCATATGTACACGGAAAAGGAAAAAGTAATATCCAGCAACATTTGCGAGATCATGCAAGGAGCCTACATTGACTACTCGATGTCGGTTATTGTAAGTCGGGCGTTACCGGACGCGCGGGATGGATTAAAGCCGGTTCAGCGGCGAATATTATACGCGATGTTGCGTGAAGGGCTGTTGCACAATCGTCCATTTGACAAATGTGCGGGCGTTGTTGGTGAAGTTTTGAAAAACTACCACCCGCACGGTGACAGTTCTGTCTACGACACGCTTGTTCGCTTGGCGCAGCCGTGGGTCTTGCATCATCCATTGATTGATCCGCAGGGAAACTTTGGCTCAATCGACGGTGATTCGGCGGCGGCCTATCGTTACACGGAGTGTCGGTTGAAGGCGATCGCGGAAGAGATGTTAAAAAACCTCGATGAAAACACCGTTGATTTTGGCCCGAACTACAAAGAGAGCACGACGGAGCCGCTGGTATTGCCGGCCGCCTTCCCTAACCTTCTTGTCAATGGCTCCACAGGCATCGCGGTTGGCATGACGACGAACATTCCGCCACACAACCTCGGTGAAATCATCGACACCGCCTGTGAGATCATCGACAACCCCAACATTTCCCTCGACGACATTAGCCAGATCATTCAGGGGCCAGACTTTCCTACGGGCGGGTACATTGTCGGCAAAAAGGGCATTGCGAGCTACCTCAAAAATGGCCGCGGCATCGTTCGCGTTCGCGGGAAAGCGCACACCGAGGACCTCAAAAACGGCAAAGAACAGATCGTTCTCACGGAAATCCCGTACAACGTCAACCGCGCGTCGTTGGTTGAACGCATTGCCGAGCTCGTACAGGACAAGATTTTAACCGAGGTCAGCGACCTCCGCGATGAGTCGACCGAGACCACACGTATCGTCATTGAGCTGAAGCGCGGTGAAGTTCCACGGGTCGTCCTCAACAAGCTCTACAAACACACGCCGTTTGAGTCCTCGTTTGGTGTCATTCTTTTGGCCCTCGACAAGCAGCGGCCGAAACAGATGAACATCAAAGAAATGCTCGAATGCTTCATCGAGCACCGCCGCGAAGTCATCTATCGCCGCACCGCCTTTCAGTTGGCAAAGGCCGAAGAGCGCGCCCACATTCTCGAAGGCTACCGCATCGCCCTCGACAACCTCGACGACATTGTCAGGATCATTCGGAAATCGTCCAACCGCGAAGAGGCCCGCATCGAGCTGATGAAGATCTACCCGCTAACGGAGACCCAGACAAACGCCATCCTCGACCTCCGCCTCTACCAACTCACCGGACTGGAACGCGAAAAGATCGACCTCGAATTCCAAGATCTGGCGGAACGCATCGCCTATTACCGCTCCATTCTCGAAAACGAGTCAAAGCTGTTGGGCATCGTCAAATCGGAGCTGAAAGAGATTCGCGAAAAGTACACTCTTCCGCGTCGCACGGAAATCATTCCCGACGAGACCGAATTCCGCCTCGAAGACGTCATTGCCAACGTCGGCTGCATCATCACAGTCACGCACAACGGCTTTATCAAACGCACAGAAGTTAGTTCCTACAAATCTCAAAAACGCGGCGGCAAGGGCGTCATCGGCACCGGCCAACACGACGAGGACTTCGTTGAGCACCTCTTTACGGCCAGCACCCACGACTACGTCATGTTCGTCATGACCAATGGCCGCGTCTACGTTGAAAAGGTCTACGAGATTCCAGAGGGCACACGCATCTCAAAGGGTCGATCCCTCGTCAATGTCCTCGAAATGCCACAGGAGGAAAAACTCGCCTCCATGCTCTGCTTCAAGGAGTTCGCGGAAGGCATCCATATTGTCATGGCCACCGAAAAAGGTATCACGAAAAAAACCAACATTATGGCCTACGTCAATTACCGAAAGGGCGGCATCATCGGCATACAGATCGACGACGGTGACCGCGTCATCGACGCCCGCCTCACCAACGGCCAGAACGAAATCATTCTCATCACCCAAAACGGCATGTCCATTCGCTTCAACGAGGACGACCTCCGTGATCAGGGCCGTGTCACTCGAGGGGTTATCGGCATTCGCTTAAAAGAGTCCGATTGTGTCAAGGCCATGACCGTCGTCTACCCTGACCGCACCCTTCTCATTGCAGGAAAGAACGGCCAAGGTAAACGTTCGAGCTTCGACGACTATAAACTCCAAAAACGCGCCGGAAGCGGCCTCATCGCCATTAAGACTCCAGGTGTCGCAGGTGCCCTCGGTGTCCACGACAACGAAGAAGTGATGCTCCTAACCAAGTCCGGTCAGGCGGTCCGCTTCCCAGTCAAAGATGTCCGCATTATCGGTCGCACGACACAGGGCGTCCGCCTCATCAACCTCAGCAAAAATGATCAACTCATCGGTATCTGCCGCGTCATCAAAACCGATGAAGAAGCCGTTGATGTAATCGAAGAGGCCGAAGGGTCATAGGAAACCACGTATTTTAATCATTGACCCAGCAAGACAACTCCTCCAGATTGTTTGCCTCAGCTAATTCTTTAAAGTCATGCCTGAAGTCATTCAAAATCATGTAGCTGCCCAGCAATTGGACCAATACAGTTTTGACGACCTCCTCGTTCTCGGAGAATCAAACTTTGAGAGCATTGATCCGGAAAAGCTAGCACGCACGTCGCCGTACGAGATCAGCCGCTTTCTCGAACGACTGGACCTAGAAGAGCAGAAGACTTTTCTAAAAAAGCTCGGTGAGCGTCAGGTTTCGGACGTCTTGGCGGAAATGAACGCCGAGGATTCCGCGGAACTCATCACTGCGATAAGGGAGTACAGGGCGGTCAAGATTTTGGAATCCCTGGGACCCGATGACGCCGTTGACCTCGTTAGCGAGCTCGATGAAGAGGACCGCGTCCGCCTGCTCGCCAAGATGCACGCTGACAAGGCGCTGACCATTCAGAAGCTGCTTTCATACGATCCTGACACCGCTGGCGGCGTCATGACACCCATTATTCCGACGGTCCACGACAACCTCACCGTCGACCAGGCCATCGATCACGTTCGCCACCTCCGTCACGACATCGAAAACATTTATGACCTCTACGTCGTCGACGCCCACAAGCACCTCTTGGGCACCGTCTCGCTGCGCCGCCTGATTCTCTCTGACCCCGGTCAACCGATCGCCGCCGTCATGAAAAAAGAGCTGCCAGGCATCTGTCACCCAAATCAAGACAAGGAAGAGGTCGCACGCGCGATGGCCGAGTACAATTTGCGCGAAATCCCCGTTGTCGACAAGTCTGGAAAACTCTTGGGTGTCGTCACGCACGACGACGTCATCGACATTTTACAGGCAGAGGCCACAGAAGATTTGCAAAAGCTTCACGGCGCCGGCGCGGATGAGAGCATCACGGACACCATCAAGTACAGCGTTCTCAAGCGTACGCCCTGGTTACTCATCAACCTGCTCACCGCCTACATGTCCGTAGCCGCCATCGCGCACTTCCAGAGTGCCATCGCGCAGTCAACACTGCTCGCCGTCTTCATGACACTCGTAATGAGCCTCGGTGGAAATACGGGCGCCCAGACCCTCGCCGTCTCCATTCGCGGCCTCGCTCTCGGCGAATTTCACGACCGAGACTCACTCATGTTGTGTCTCAAGGAAATGCTAAAGGGCTCCATCAGCGGATTCGTTGTGGGCATTAGCTCGGGCCTCCTGTCCGTCCTCTTTACACACAACATCTGGGTCGGTGTCACCGTCTCTGCGGCCATGATCCTCAATATGACGCTCTCTGGCCTTGTCGGTGCCTTCATTCCAATCGTTCTCCATCGACTGAAATTTGACCCCGCCCAGAGCTCCTACATCTTTTTAACAGCCATCACCGACGTCTCCGGAATTGTCATCTTTTTGAGCCTAGGCAAATGGCTAATTCTCAAATGACACCCAATAATACACCATTTACCGTCTTAGAACTCAAGGGCATCCCGGAGGAAGAAAAACGGACCTTTACGGCCATTTTGCTGGTGCTCAAGGTCAACCAAAAGGAGGCCCGCAACGGCTCGCCCTTTCTCACGATTGAGATGGGAGACGCCACTGGCAGCTTTTCATCTACCTGTTTTTCGGGCAACAACACATTTGACATCCTGTCACGCAACGACATTGAGGGCGAAGTGGTTGCTCTCGAGGGCCAAACCGACACCTTTAACGGTAAGTTCGCGCCACGCATTCTCCACATTCGAGTATTGGGTGGTGAAGAAAAACAGGCCTGGTTGCCGAAGTTGATCGAATCTAGCCCCGAAGACCCCAATGCCCTTTGGAGTGAGTTGGAAGGCTTTATCGCATCCATTCAACACGAAAAGCTGAGAAAGACGGTCGAGGCTGCCTTTCGCGAACACGCGGATGCCCTCAAAGTCAGCGCGGCTGCCATCAGCATGCATCACGCCTATCGCCACGGGCTGCTCGAACACACTGTCCACGTTACGCGACTCGCTCAAGCCGTCCTGCCGCTCTATCCCGAGGTTTCCCGCGACCTAACACTCGCAGGCTCCCTTCTCCACGACATCGGTAAAGTCCTTGAATACGATGGCGACCGCGTCGTCAAGAAAACACAGGCCGGCATTCTCCAGGGACATGTCATTCTCGGTTACCGAATCGTTCGCAAGGCGGCCCTGCAGTCCCAGCTAGACGAATCGCTGATGGAACGCCTGGAACACATCATTTTGAGCCACCAAGGCGCACTTGAATGGGGAGCACCTGTTCTCGCGGCAACGCCAGAGGCCATCCTCGTTTCACTCGTCGACAACCTAGACGCCAAGCTCGGCATGGCCCAAAAGGCCCTCCGATCGACACCCCCCCATGAGCCCTTTTCCGAATTCATTCCTGGGCTGCAGTCGAAGCTGATGGTTGCCCCGGCATAAGACAAGCATCAGCGACTCAAACTTATTGTTTGTAGATAATAATGTTTCGACGTCCCACCTTCTTGAATCAAGTGCTTGTAACGCATATTTTTACATTACACTTGCATTGGCTTATTTTTTAAGTTGCTTATCAATCTTCATAATATGATTGACGAGCCAGTCACTGGCGACAGTGAGCAGTTTTATGCTGGCGCCGATTGAGGCGTTATTGACCTCTGCCCGGAGTTGATCGAGCATCGAGATAAAGATGGCGTGCTGTTTTTTATTTTCTGCGGCGGCCGGGCAATGCATTTTGTCCATCCAAACTTCTTCATCGTGGAAGTGTTTTTTGACGTAATTTTCTAAAAAACAAAAATCTCTTTGGTCTTTTCTTTGCCTTTACCTTCCTTCATGAACTGATGAAAGCTATTGATTTGTCGAACGAGTTCTTTGTGCTGAGTGTCGACAGACTCTACACCTGTCTCGAGAGCGGAGGTCCATTGGATGAGCATAGTTTTATTCCTTTTCGATTGTTAGGTATGCCAAAGTTTGATTGAGCAACTGGTAAACGATTTCGCCAAAAGTGATTGGACCTACAACGTGGCCGGTCTGTTTCCCTTCGAGTTCGGAATATAGGAAGTTGAGAATGCAATTGCAAGAAAAGCAGATCTTTTCCGCTTTATCTTTTGGCATGTGCGTAACAAAGCGCTCGACATAGTTGTCGATTGGCTTGGCTTGCTTGTATTCAACTCCTTCAAAAAAGGGCGCATAAAAGGTGACCTTACCGCTCTTTCCCTCGACGGATTGAAAGCTGATATTGATACGCGTGCCTGTATAATCGGCGACGAGTGGCAGGCGAATATCCAGCTTTTTGCTTTTGATGTAGTCCGCAAAGTTGACTTCCTTCCCGTTGACAAAGGCCTTTTCAGTCGTCCAGCCCGAAGAACTGAAGGTGATGGTATCGCCGTCACCCTGTTCAAAAATATTGACAATACCGACGTCGGCATAAAAGCCTTTGGCGAGCTTACAATGAAAGACGAGGGCTCTATCAGATGAAATTTTGCCAGTTTGCCCATCGACCACCTTAGCGGAGACTTTGCCGAGGTCAGATAAGTGCATGCCGGTGATCCACCCCACCAGCGGAACCTTTGCAAATTGCTTGTAAGCAGCGGCATTCATCGCAAAGCTGAGGTGTACCGGACTGGTTGCCGGAATCACGATCAAGCTAAAGCCGTTATCGTAAGCGTCTTCGTAGACAGAGGCAATGCTCTTGTCGTCATAAGCTACGATTTTTGCATCCACAACAGTTTTGGGCAATTCCGTAACGAAGATCTCATCGCGACTGACTTTGCCACCCTGTTCGGCCATAAAGTATGGAATCGTTCCGCCGATCCACTGCCCTTTTGGCAACTGTGAAAGCATACTTTCGTCAGCAGCAAGGTACAGTTTTTTACCAGATTTAATGAGTGAGGCAACGGCTGCTTTTTTATACATAACTTGTTTCATGGCTATTTCCCTAGAATGAGCGCAATATCGTGTTTCACATCTGGCAAGCGTTCGTGCTTTTGCAGGAGCTCGGTGAATTCTCGCGTGTATTCTTTTATATTAAGTAGGTTTGGATCTTTCCGCACTTCCATTTTGATTCTCGCTAAAAGGATATTGAGTGCCAAAAATTTAAATTGCACTTGCCCTTTTCCTTTAAGCAGATCTCTGATGACGGTTTCGGGTATTTCCATGGGGATTTCCGGTTGACTTTGCCAAGTATTCCAAAAGAACGGCCTATTGTCAAGCGTACTCAGGCATTTCTTGAAGCCTTTCTGTTTTCTGTTGGCTGTGGGCTGTTTCACGGGCCTGTGAATTAATCGCCAAAAAAGCCCTTAAATAAGCCAAAAAAGCCCTTAAATAAGCCACCCGCTAGATTACCTGGAGCTGCAAGTACTGACGTGATCGTCGCGGTGTTTTTAACAACGCCATTGACGTTTTCAAGCAAGTCTTTGACTCGTTTTTGATCTTCCTCACCGAGGACGTTTAATACGCCTTGGTTATTGGCTTTTTCGGTGATGGCCTCTATATTTTTAACGGACGTTTGGAGATCATCGAGAAGGCTCGCCCCCTTTTCGCCGCCCAATAAGCCAATGACACCGTTGTCTTTGATAAAATTAACCAATTTTTCAGCTATCTGGATCGAGCTTGAAACCTTTGCGCGCAACTGATTCCAGCCATCTTGAGTCGTATCGACAGTCTTTTTTAAGATTTCAGTTACTACTGTTGTGATGTTATTTATATTTTCAGTGACAGATTGGACAAAAAGTTTTTGGGCTTCTTCTGATTTTACGACTTCAAACAGATCTTTGTCTTTAAATTTTTCTATAATGCTTTTGACGGCTTGAGTACGAAATTGTACGATTTTCCCTTTATCGCCCTCCAACTCTATATTTCGTTCGCATTGTATGGCTAGCTGATTGTAGAAGATATCGAGTGGTGTGAATTCTTCATTCCCTAATAAAAACAATTCTGGTTTCTTTTCGAGAAATAATTTAAGACTGTCTAAAAAGACATTACACTCAGTCTCATCTGTAATCCAAGCAGCTTGATGCATGCAGGCGTTTAGAAAAGTCTTTCCGATAGTCTTTCCGGAATCCATCTGTGTATCTAGGACAGACCAATCGAGCTTTTGCAAAAAACTGCGGAGTTTGTGGAGTGTGCCTTTTTGCAGGAAAGGCAAGATTTTATTAGAATCTGTGGCGCAGAGTAGTTGTGGATTTTTTTCAATGAGTTTTCCGATAATGCGATCGCCTTCCTCGCCTGTGCTGACCAATAAAGTGGCTAGATGCAGAAGTGTTTTTTCGTTGTCGATTACTTTCCCATTCTCGTCGACTTTCTCATCGAAACGAGTGTTAATGCCCTCAGGCAAGCGTTCGATAAGCGTGTCGAGAATGGCCATGTGTGCATCCGTCGCAAAAGCAAACTTCATCCAAAATGCGGCATCCTCCTCATTGGTTATTTTCTCTGGAAGTATGGCCTGAAGCGTTTCCACGTTGCTCGACGCCAATGCTATATCGACAAAGGGAGCGATGTCTTTAGGCATTACATTTTTATTAACCAACATGGCTTTAACGAGGTCAACGTTTCCAGTGCTGATGGCCACTGCCATGGCACTGTCGCCTGGAAGTTGAAGGCCAACATCCGCGTTTTTATCGAGTAACAACAGCGCCACTTTGGTATTGCAAAGGGCCGTAGCGGTGTAGAGTGGCGTAAAGCCATCCTTGGATGTCGCATGGATATTGACTCCTTTTGCGAGCAAACAATTGAATAACGCTTTAGTCTTGTCGTTTTCTGTGTCGTTTTCTGGAAGGCAACAAAGGAGGTGAATAGGCGCAAAGCCTTTCTCGTCTTGTTCTGACAAGATATCCTTGTCCAATGCATCTAGAAATGACACATTACCAGCTTCTATAGCCTTGTGGGCGAGCGTTTTACGTTCTGAATCGTTGGCGTTTTCAACGATGGCATTGACTATCTTAGGATCTATGCTGGTGTTCTTCAAACACGCGTTGATAGCGCTCTCGAAAGAGAATACCTTTTGTTGTTCCGGTGTCATCGAACCACGTTTTTCTAAAACCTTTTTAGCAAGTTCCGAATCATTCTCTTTTATAGCGAAGTCGAGAAAGGCGGAATTTACATAGCCTGCATCCAGGGCTTTTTCGATGAACTTTTTGGAAAGGTTGTGTTGACTGATCGCGCCCAAAATGCCTTTTTCGATCACGTCGCCCGACCGTACTTTACGCCGGCTGATGGGCGTCATCGCTGCATCCGAAGTGACGATGGCCGACCAGCCTTTCGCGCGTGCGTAGAGGTTAAATATGGCATTGGCCATCCAATTTCCCTTATCTCGCACGATGACGATGGATCGCTTGTTGTCTAAAAAGCAGACCTTTTCTTTGGCCAACAAATTTTCCTGAATGGTACCAAAATTCTCAGGGGTTTGGTCGAGTTTTAACATAGTGTTTCTCCTTTAAAAGCGACGGCGGAGGTGTGTCGGCAGGATATTGAGCTCTTCGCGGTACTTGGCGACAGTGCGGCGCGCAACGTGAATGTTTTCAGCAGCGAGTGCATCGGAAATCGCCTGATCGCTGATGGGCTTTTTGCGATCTTCTGTTTCAATGAGCAGCTCAACTTTCTCCTTAACGCTGCGGTTCGAGAGCGACTTACCTTTGTCGATATCGATGAAGCCAGAGGTAAAGAAATAGCGCAATTCGAAAGTGCCGTGGGGCGTCTCGACATACTTGTTTGCGATGGCGCGGCTGACGGTAGTCTCGTGGACGCCTATAAGGTCCGCCACGCTACTCATTGTGAGTGGTTTGAGCTTCGCCGTGCCGTGTTCAAAAAAGTCGTATTGGAAGTCCAAGAGGGCATGGGCGATATTTTGCAAGGTTTCCTGACGCTGGTGAATGGCGTTGATGAGGAATTTTCCCGAACGGATCTTGTTGCGGATGTAGTCTCTTTCGCTCTCGGAAATCTTTTCCTGAGCCATCAACTCCTTGTAACTGCGGCTGATCCGAAGACGTGGAATGAACTCGCTGTTGGAGCGTACAACCCAGCGGTCGTTGTCTTTATAAATGGTCATGTCGGCGACGATCACCTGGTTGTTGATGGCCCCAAAGCGACGAGCCGGGGCGGGATCGAGGTGGGAAATGTCTTCAATGGCGTCCTGAATGGCGTTCATCGAGATAGAAAGCGCATGGGCCAACTCTGGCACGCGTCGACGCAAGAGGAGCGTGTAGTGATCCCTCAAAATCTTGTAGGCGATGCTGTCACGCAAACCCTTGTGGTCCAGCTGCATCAACAGACATTCCTGTAGGTTTTGCGCGCCGATACCGATTGGCTCCAACTTTTTCAGTGCCGCAACGGCCTCCCTAACAACCTCAACGTCAGCCGCATTTGCCTCAGCTATTTCCTCGATTGTAGCCGTCAAAAAGCCGTTATTGTCGAGACTGCCGAGCAAGTAAGGCAGGACCGCACGCACGGGTTCAGAATAATCTGTAAACTTCACCTGCTCCATGAGGAAGTCTTCTAGCGAGGCCTCGGAAGCAACCGAGTCTAACAGGTGTTGGTGGCGCAGGCCGTCTTCGCGCGAAAATGAATAATTGGAGCTCTGTTCGGCAAAGTACTCATTCCAGTCGCGGTCCAACTTGGCGAGCGTTGCATATTCTTTATCAAAGTTAACCTCGTTGTTTTCCTCATTCACAGTCTGGTCAAATGGAGAGGTCTCTTTAGGCGTCTCTTCTTCGAGACTGATGCCGAGCATGGGAAGTTCCTCGAGGGCCGGATTGGTTTGCAGCTCTTCTAAAATCGTACTGCGCAACTCGAGAGTTGGTACCTGGAGAATTTTCAACGACTGACGCAGCTGAGGCGCCAGTATTTGCGTCTGGATTTGCGTCTGGAGTAATTCTGGATCCGTCGTTTGCATTTATAAAGACCATTGAAAAATGCCTTATAGCGGCGTTCTCGTCGTTCGGGCTAAGTCACCTACCTTAAGTAGGCTCCTGTCGCCCTCGCTCCTCGGGCCTTGCTATAAGCCATTTTTCAACGGTCTTTCCTTTCTTTAAAATATCATATCATATCGGAACGCGTGGTCAGCCCGCTGGCCTTGTACTTTTCAGGACTGATGTAATCCTTCAGGTATTCAGCCAATTTTTCATTGGTCGGGCCATAACCATCGCCGTAAATGTAGAGCTCGAGCGCGTTGAGCATTTCTTCTGCATTCTGATAACGCTCTTCGCGGTCGCGCGTCAAGGCTTTTTTCAAAATCACGTGGAGGCGATCATCGATCTCTGGGCGCACCTTCGGATAGTCCGGCAGAGGTTTTTCCAAAATATTTTGAATGGTCTGTTCAGGATCCTCATCGGCAAATATGTTTTCACCCAATAACAGCTCTGAGAGTACAATGCCGCATGGAAAGATGTCGGCCCGCTCGTCCGTGATCTCTCGCCGCGCCTGTTCTGGAGACAGGTACTCATCTTTACCAGCAATCACCTTGCCTTCCTTGTTGTACATCAAGTTGAGGGCCTTGGCTATGCCGAAATCGGTGAGCTTGACGTCGCCCTCCAAGCTGAGCATGATGTTTTTGGGGTTGACGTCGCGGTGGACGATGCCGAGAAGCTCTCCGTTGGTATTGCGTTTTTTGTGCGCGTAAGCCAGGCCGCGGCAGAGTCTCGAAACGATAAAGACAGCGATGTCAATGGGCACTCGGGCCTTTTTTTCCAGATGAAAGACCATAAACTCGTCCAAGTTGATCCCGTTAACGTACTCCATGACCATGAAATACTGCTGTTCGGTGTTTTTCCCGAGGTTGTAAATCTGGACGATATTGGTGTGGATCAAGTCTGCAACGAGCTTTCCCTCTCCAATAAAATTGTCGCGGAAGGGCTTGATGGACGAAAATTCTTCCCGAATGACTTTGAGCGCCACCGTCTTTTCAAACAAGCCGGCCCCACGCTGAATCGCTTTGTAGACGGAGCCCATGCCGCCCTCTGCAATCAATTCGAGAATTTCGTACTCAACCGTATTGCTGAATTGGAAACCAACATTCATGATATAAAGACGGCACTGAAAATGGCCTCTAGCTCTTTGATGAATTAAAAGAGTGATTTTGAATCAAAACTAATTTGATCTTTCTTCAGAATCGCTCATACTATTGAGAATAGCTATTTTAAAACAAAGATCAAGGAGCTTATGCACAAAGTCAAAAAAAGTTTTAAGGTGTCCTCTTTTCAACTGTTGAACGCGATCGAAAAGTCGGTCATGGACGACATCCTCCTCGATCCCCATTTCGCCATTGGGAGGTTTGAATGCCAACGCATGGTGAACTTTGGCGAGGACGAGGCCAAGGCCACATTTATTTTTACTCCCGATGGCAGTACAGAGTGCGACACGATTGGAGAAATGCAGATCGAATGCCTCGCAAAGGAGCAATACGAGTACGTCTACGAGGTGCGGCTCGCATTCTTCAAAATCGACAAACAGAAGCAAATTTCCATGTTGCTCTCTTCAGACGAGTCAATTGACACTGAAGTCTTTAAAGTGGCCACAAACGTCAAAAGCTTTATCGCCAAGAGCTTTGCCGATCAAATTGGCGAAGTGATTATTCCAGACTTTTCAGCGCCCGTCGAGGACCTTTCCAATTTTGACCCAACAGCTAAACCGACTACACCCGCGGCCAAGAAGTTTTCTGTCCACACGCGTCCAGAAGACCTACTCAAGGGCCTCGACGATGCGCCACCGGCTCAATCTGCACCGACAGTCGCCGCGGATGAAGACTTTGTGAAGAGCCTCCAGGCACAGTTGAATCAACCAACAGCGCCGGCCGCGGATGAGGATTTCGTAAAAAGTCTGCAAGCAGAGATCAGCGGCCAACCCAAGGCAACTGAGTGACAGCTATGATTCCCTCCAAGCAGCACATTTCGACGATTGCCAAAAAGATTGCGCAAAAAAAAGGCCTCGACCTCGCTAGCCTCAAAGGGACGGGCCCAGCTGGCCGCATTCTCCGCACAGACGTCGAAAAGATGGCCCTGCCGAACAGCATTCTTTTACCTCAACACACTCACATGGAACCCTGTTTTTACCTCACAATCGACGTCGCTTGCGAAGAGCTTCTCGCCTTTCAAGCCAAAGTGAACCAAAAGCTGGCGGACTCGGAAAAGATCACTCTGCCAGAATGCGTCCTAAAGGCAGCAGCAGTGGCGCTCGCCGATGTTAGCGAAATCAACCCTTCGCCCGACAATGGAGTCAACATTCGGTGGATCAATCGCTCAACAACTGCCGTCATCGACGGCGCTGACAAGAAGTCACTGCGGACGCTCAGCCTAGAAGCTAAAGATTTGGCAAAGATCAACACAGCGCCATTTAAGGCAAGCGAGTTACTGAGCAAAACGACAGCAGAGGTCATTGGCAAAACGGCTGTTGATGTACTCTTTAAATCCAATGAGTTAATTGCAGGGTTGTCCATTCGCGTCTGGGACTTTCCCAACATCAACGCCTTTTTCACTCCACCTAACACACTATCGATCGGAGCCCTTCAATCGCGCCCGGTAGTCAAAAACAACACCGTACAGCCAGGGAACGTCCTAACACTGGGCTTTACAGGTGACACCAACACAGCCGCAGCCGCACGCTTCCTCAGCAAGATCAAGTCGCTCCTCGAAAACCCAATCGAAATGCTGCTGTGATATGCTGCTGTGATAAAGATTATTCCAATCCTTAGGGCCACCAGAACTTCACGTTAAAACTTGTTTTGCTAGAGGAATGAGAAAGGTATAACTTTTTTTCAAAAATTGACTTAACAAAAGGCATCTTTTATGTATGTTAACCCTCTGGAGTCACATGCACGCCTTGCCCATTCTCATTTTCCCGGCCTACCAACCACTGCCGTCCTTGCTGGGTTGCGTACGGGCGCTCATGGGCAAATATAAGATTATCGTTGTAGACGATGGTTCCACTTCGCCAGAGAGCCAGGATATTTTTAAAGAAATCGAAACGCTCCCATCAGTTATTTTCCTGCGTCATGCCGTAAACATGGGTAAGGGTGCCGCTTTGAAGACGGTCTTTAATTACACCTTACTCCATTTTCCGAAAGTTCCAGGTGTCGTCACGGCCGATGCCGATGGCCAACATACCGTCGAAGACATTGACCGCATCGCCCAAGCACTGATGCAGGCCCCTTCTCAGTTGATCCTTGGGACGCGTCATTTTTCAAAAAATGTGCCATTTCGAAATTATTTCGGAAACAAGGTAACAAGTTTTGTTTGCAGTTATTTTGTAGGCCGCCGTGTCAGTGATACACAGACGGGACTCCGTGGTATTCCGCTAAAAATGTTACCACAATGCCTGCAAATCGATGCCAACCGCTACGATTTTGAACTCGAAATGCTTCTGGTTGCTAAAAACGCGATACGGGCTGTTCCGATCGCCACACTCTATGGAAACGATGCATCCTCTTCGTTTCATCCGATTTTAGATTCAGTCAGGGTCTATTTTGTCTTCTTGCGCTTTGCAACCTCTTCACTCGTGACTAGCGCCCTAGACTTTCTCGTCTTTTCGGCAACCATGGCCCTCACGCAACGCTTATTTGCCAGTTTTCTATGCGCCCGCGTGGCTTCGATTATCTTTAACTTCTGTGTCAATAAGACGCTTGTGTTCAAGTCTCACGATAAACCTTGGCATGAATTGGCCAAATACCTCCTGATCGCAACCGCCCTCTTATGGTATGGCTATCAATCGACGGGGTGGTTGGTTCAACACTGGCATTGGAACGTTTATGTGGCGAAGATTTTCGTAGAATCCTTTATTTTTGCATTGAGTTTTTTAGCACAAAGTCTTTGGTGCTTTCACCGTCCGTATAAAAAATGAAAAAAACAGACTGGGATATTCATTACCTCTCTCCATCGAAGTTCACAATATACTCTCGTTGGGTAACCAAACGGCTATTAATTCGCACCCTCAAAAAATGGCTGCCAACACAGGGAACGATTGCCGAACTGGGTGGAGCTGGCAGCTGTACCTATCAAGGCATTCGAGAAAATTGTCAATGCAGCCGGTATGTCATGGTCGACATCAACGACGTCGGCTTGGAAATGGTCAAAAAAAGGCTCCTGTCTCCCCATGATGCCTGCTGGAAGCAAGACCTGACGGTACCCATTGAAAACCCGCCTGAAGTCTTTGATCTCGTTTTCAGCGTGGGTCTCATCGAGCACTTTGACATTGCCCTCACAAAACGCGTGATTGACAACCATTTTGCCCTCACAAAAAAAGGCGGTATCGTCCTCATGACCTACCCAACGCCGACCCTGCCGTACAAAATTACGCGGTTTATTCTCGAAAAAACATCCAACTGGATCTTTTTTGACGAGAGGCCACTCAAGGCGCCCGAGGTGGTTGCCGATATCCAATCGGCAGGCGGCGAAGTGCTCTCTCACTTCATCAACTATGGTATCCCTCTAACCCAGGGTTACGTCATTGCACGAAAAGCATGAGCCTTGCAGGACACCTATTGTTGACAATTCTGGGTCTCAGTGGTCTTTTCGTTTTTAGCGAAAGGCAGCTGAATGTTCCACGACACCTTGTTCCAGCCTTTACGCTGTTCGGCATCATAAGCTGGTTGCATATCGGTCTCTGCCTGGATGTCTTGCCATACGGGACTTGGGGCCTATACATTCTCTCGCTGGGCGCACTCATCTACAATGCCATTCGTGTTCGACACGTCGGAAAACTCTTTGGCGTTGAATACCGTTATTTCTGGCTCTTTGCACTGATGTTGCTATCGGTTTGCTTCAGCAGTTTTTATCACACATGGGATGAATTTTCGCATTGGGGCCTCGTTCCAAAAACGCTCCTATTACATAAGTCCTGGATCACTTTCCAAGTCGGCTGTCGAGAATACCCGCCTGGATCTGGTTTGATGCACAGCTTTATCTGTTCGCTGATGGGTGGTTTTCATGAAGGTATCACGTATTGGAGCATGTCGCTATTGTTGCTCTCTCTTTGGTTTGTTTTTTTGGGGAAACTGCGCTGGAACCGGCTGCCACACGTATGGATTTTGCTGTGTGTGTCGACGTACGTTCTCTGGATGCATTTTACGGGCATTCGAACAAGGTGGTTTCTTTTAGGAATTGGTGTGGGCTTTGGACTCTATTGTCTTTTTAAAAACAAAGACAACCGATTGCGCCTCTTGCCATATGCCTTGTTTGTTCACCTCTGGATCTACCTGATCTTTTTCTCTGCGTTTGGTGCCAGCGTACGGTCTTTGTATGTCGACCTTCTTCTCGCGGCAACCTTTGCAGCCGCCATTGTCATTTACTTTACAACGGATCGCTTGTGGATGCTACCACTCTTGTTTGCGCTTCCTGCGATTAAAAAATCGGGACTGTTTTTGGCTGCCCTCGTATTGGGCTTTTGTTTATTAGACTGGGCTTTTCAAAATGGACTACTTTGCTTTCGCAAAAAAACTTGGCCGCAATGGCCCAGGCACGCTCTGAAAAAGGGACTTATCTGGTTAGCCTTGATTTTAACACCTTTTATAGCCACCACCTTGTGGCATCGGGTGGAATTAAGTATTAAAGCTCGGCAGACCTTTCCCCTTCAGCCGATCACGCCAACGAGGATAGCTACCAGTTTTTCGCCACAAGCGACGGCCAGAGATTCCCTAACGATTGCCAATTTTAAGAAGGCCTTGACAGAAAGAAACGTCGCTCCAGGGTTTAAAAAGTACGAACGCATCAAGCGTTTTTTGAATCACCTGATGGGCATTTCGACGCCCGCTAACTCGGCCTGGTTGCTTATTGTTTTTACCACAGTCTGCTTTGTTCTATTAGGCTTTTGGCAGAGGACGTGGATGCAAAAAGGCCGCCTTTGGCTCTTTGCGGGCAGTTTTCTTGTTGGGCTTGCGCTCTATGCCTGCAGTCTCTTGGTGCTGTATCTCTACTCATTTTCCGAATACGAAGGCGTCCGTTTGGCTTCTTTTGAGCGCTACATGAGCACTTACTTGCTCGCCGGAATATTGATTGTATTTGCATTTATGACGCGGAGCTTGACGCGAAAACGGGCGTGGATACCATTGCTCTTCTTCTGCTTTCTGTGGACGAGCCTGCGCCCTGTAGATTATCGTAATTTATGGAATACTATTCCAAAGCCCGGTGATCGCCAAATCACCGAAGATCTCCTACTGGAATTCCCAAACATTCCTCCAAAGGCTCGTGTCTTTATGGTTTGGCAAAATTCGTCTGGAATCCAATCGCTTTTTGCGCGATTTGGCCTTTTCCCAAGGGTACTATCGTGCTACTCTCTAGGCGCTCCTTACTCCGATAAGGATATTTGGACTCAAAATTGGACACCCGAACAGTTGTCAGGAACATTGAAGCAGTTCGATTATCTATTATTGGCAAACGTCGATGACCGTTTTTGGCACGACTATGGACACCTGTTTGCAGAAAAAAACCAAAAGGGCCATTGGTATATTTTAACGAAAGAAGCGGCGAATCTCCGCATTGCGCCACTACCCAATTAAAGCTTTTTACAACGGTCACAATCCGTTGCTATTTTGCTGCAGATCTTGACAGGCTACCTATATTCTCACCATAATGCTTCACAAAAGACCGTTGTACTTTTGTTGTTTAATTAGCACCTCCATGCTCCTTCTTTTCAACACCCTGAGACACCTGCGTTTTCGGCAGATTTTTTACCGGATCTATTACAGATGTCGGCCGTTGAAAATCCGCCCCATCCAAGCACCGCCCGTGCGCCTCTGGCCAGAATCGTGGAATGCCCCGCGATGGAAGCCCGCCTGTTTGTCGACCAACACCTTTCATTGCCTCAATCGAACACAATCAATCGAATCACCGCAGATTTGGAATGATCCCAAGCAGCCAAAACTCTGGCTCTACCACTTGCACTATTTCGATGACCTCAACGCCGTCAACCCAATCAACCTGGACAACTGGGTTCAACGTTGGATCAATGAAAACCCGTGTGGCTGCGGTTGGGAGCCCTACCCATTGTCATTGCGGATCGTCAACTGGGTCCAGTGGCTGAAGGGCGCAGGGAAGGATAACACGCTCATATTGAACAGCTTAGCGACACAAGCAGAGGCCTTGTCGACGCGGTTGGAGTTTCATCTTTTGGGGAATCATCTCTGGGCCAATGCCAAGGCGCTGGTCTTCGCCGGGGCCTTTTTTGAGGGATTAGGAGAACGGTGGTTGCAACGTGGCCTCGCTCTTTTAGACCGTGAACTCGCTCAATTTTTACCTGACGGTGGGCATTTTGAACGTTCGCCCATGTATCATGCCATTTTGACCTGGGACCTATGTGACTGCATTCATTTGGCTCAAGTGTCGCAATTGCCAGACCTGCTCGATCGCGTGCCCGTTTGGGAAAAAACCTTAGAGCGGGCGTATCTTTGGTTGCGTGGCATGACGCATCCAGACGGCGACATCAGCTTTTTCAATGATGCCACCTTGGGAGTAGCCCCCACTCTAGCCTCAATCAAGACATATATTCAAAAACTGTGCCCGGACTTTTCTTGGCCATCGAGCTCCGATGAGCTGCAAATATTTCCCGACAGCGGCTATATTCGAGTTGCCTTTCCACATGGCGTTGCCCTCATCGATGTTGGCCCGCTCGGTCCCGATTTTCTACCGGGTCACGGTCATGCAGACACGTTGAGTTTCGAGCTCAGCCTGTACGGGCAACGCGTGTTTGTAAACTCCGGCATTTCCACGTACGAAACCAACGCCGATCGACTTTCACAGCGTGGAACAGCGGCCCACAACACCCTGACTATCAACAACAAAGATTCATCTGAAGTATGGTCGAGTTTCCGTGTTGCCCGACGAGCACGGCCGCAATTTCAAACTCAGAAAACACCGGTCGTCATCGAAGCCAGCCACGATGGTTACCGACGTTTGGCGACAAAAAACACGCACCGGCGTAGTTGGCAGTTTTCTGATCAAACCATCGAGATTACAGACAGCATCGACGGTCCCTTTGAGACCGCTACCGCCTATTTTTACCTGCATCCCGCAATCAGTGCAAAAAATACCGACACACATGTCACATTATCCTTGCCCAATGGGCCCACCCTAGCTTTTATGATCGACGGTGGAACGCTCACTCTGCTACCGAATAAGTGGCATTGTGGGTTTTATAAATCCGTTCCAAACACGTGCCTCGTTATCTCTCTCAAAAACCCCAACCTACGAACCACGCTTAGCTGGAAGTGAATATCCTCGTCTTAACGCTCAACTACATACCCGATCTCTCTGCCGGATCGTTTCGTGTGACGGCCCTTGTGGAAGCTTTAAGACAAGCACCTCAATGTTCGGTTGACGTCGTAACGGCTCTCCCCAATCGTTACAGCGGCTTTTGTCCAAAAATCCAGGAGGACCCAGAGGGTTTCAACATTCACCGGATCGCCCTGCCCCAACACAAGGGAACGTTGATCAGCCAAGTGCGCGCCTATCGGCATTTTATTGCAGGCGTATTGGACTACACAAAAAACAAGCATTACAACTGCGTCGTCGCGTCGTCGTCTAGGCTCATGACAGCCGTTTTAGGCGCCATCATAGCAAAAAAAACGCGGGCCAAACTGTACCTCGATATACGCGATATCTTTGCCGAGAGCCTGCCAGACGTTCTTCCACTGAAGCTGGGGTACGCGCTCAAGCCACTTTTGTCGTGTTTGGAACGCTGGGCGATTGGACGTGCGGACCGAGTCAACCTCGTTTCCGAAGGCTTTTTGGAATACTTCCAAAAACGTTACCCGAAGCGGTCATTCACTTGTTGGACTAACGGTGTCGATTCCGAGTTCTGCTCATTGAGTTCAAAGCAACCAGGACCTATCTTGAACATTCTATACGCAGGCAACATCGGACTTGCCCAGGGCTTGCACCTCATTGTACCGCAGTTGGCCAAACGTTTGGAGCATCGGGCGCGCTTTACCCTTATTGGAAGCGGAAACGGACTGCGTAAGCTCACACGCGAACTCGAAAAACAACGCGTTGACAACGTTGATTTACTGCCGCCGCAGGAACGAAAAACCCTGGTTGAATCGTATGAAAACGCAGATATTCTATTTTTACATTTGACAACACAAAAGGCTTTTCTCAAAGTACTGCCCTCAAAGCTCTTTGAGTATGCCGCGACTGGAAAACCCATTTGGGCCGGTTTGGCAGGATACGCCGCTCGCTTTGTCTCGAGTCAAATAGAGAATGCCGCTCTCTTTGACCCAGAAAACGTCGAGCAAGCACTCTCTGCCCTAGATCGCCTCAATCGGGAATCGACGCCCAGGACGGACTTTGTCGCGCGTTACTCTCGAGAGACCCTCAGTCGTCAAATAGCCAAAGATATTATTGATGTCTCCAAACAGTCAGTTTAAAGTGTTAGTCGTCATGGGAACGCGGCCTGAAGCCATCAAGCTCGTGCCCGTCATCCGAGAATTGAAAAAGCGCGACATGGATGTCAAGGTCTGTGTGACGGCGCAGCACCGGGAAATGCTCGACCAGGTTTTAACGCTTTTTAATGTTGTTCCGGACTTCGACCTCAATATTATGAAGCCGCATCAGGACATCACCGATGTGACGACACAGGTGTTAGTCGGTATGCGGCAAGTATTGGGGGCTTGTCGACCGGATGTGGTCCTGGTTCACGGCGACACCACCACGGCCATGGCAACCGCGCTGGCATCCTTTTACCAGAAAATCCCCGTTGGGCACATCGAAGCGGGCCTGCGTTCGGGAAACCGCTATTCTCCTTGGCCAGAAGAGATCAACAGGCAACTCGTAGGCACCTTGAGCACTCTCCATTTTTGTCCAACGGAATCGGCACGACAAAACCTCTTGAAGGAGGGTGTTGATCCCTCCATTCTCCACGTAACAGGCAATACCGTCATCGACACTCTTTTAGAAGTCAACACACGTATCGAAGCAGACGCGGGATTGCAGCATTCTCTCGAAAAGAGCTTGGCGCTGGAGGGTCGCAAAATGATTCTCGTTACGATGCATCGGCGAGAACATTTCGGCCAAACATTTGAAAATATCTGCTTGGCTCTCAAAGACATTGCACAAAAAGACGTTCAAATCGTATACCCCGTTCATCCCAATCCCAACACCCGCGAACCCGCACAACGTCTTTTGGGAGGCATCGAAAACATACATTTGATTGAGCCCCAAGAGTACCTATCTTTTGTCTACCTCATTCGACGCAGTTTCCTGATTCTAACCGATAGCGGCGGGCTTCAAGAGGAAGCGCCATCCCTACACAAGCCTGTCTTGGTTGTGCGCAATAACACGGAACGTCCAGAAGGCGTCGAGGCGGGAGCTGTAAAGTTGGTAGGCACCGAAAGGGCAAACATTTTTCGAGAAACCCTCAATTTGTTAGAAAACACACGCGCTTATGAGGCGATGACCACCGTAAACAACCCATATGGGGATGGTCATGCGGCCGAGCGCATTGCAGATATATTGGTTCGTCATGCATCTAGATAACACTAAAACAATCGTCATTATAGGACTCGGCTATATCGGATTGCCGACAGCTGCTGTCTTTGCGAGCCATGGCGTGAAAGTCATTGGCGTCGACGTCAACCCCAACACCGTCAGCACCATCAATAGTGGCAACGCACACATCGTTGAGCCCGACCTCAATGGTCTCGTCTACGGCGTGACGCACGAAGGCCTCCTCAAGGCGCAGACAAAACCCGCAGAGGGGGATGCCTTCATTATCGCCGTTCCAACGCCGTTTAAAGGGGACCATCAGCCAGACCTTTCTTATGTGCGGGCAGCCGTCGAGTCGATTGCACCCTTCTTGCGCCAGGGCAACGTCGTCATTCTCGAATCGACATCGCCCGTTGGAACAGTAGATGAGATGGCCTCCTGGCTCGAAAAGGCGCGCCCCGACTTGAAATGCAAGGGGGACGATTCCGACATCCACCTCGCCTACTGTCCCGAACGCGTGTTGCCAGGTCATATTTTAAAAGAGCTCGTTGAAAATGACCGCATCATTGGTGGACTGACTCCAATTGCGTCAGAAAAAGCAGCCGAATTATACCGCATTTTTGTCCAAGGCGAGTGCATTTTGACCGACGCCCGCACCGCGGAGATGTCGAAGTTGACAGAAAACGCTTTTCGCGACGTCAACATCGCTTTTGCAAACGAATTATCGCTGATCTGTGACAAGCTCGATATCGATATCTGGGAGCTCATACGGCTGGCCAACCGGCATCCGCGGGTTAAAATCCTGCAACCCGGGCCGGGAGTTGGCGGACATTGCATTGCGGTTGACCCCTGGTTTATCGTCAACAAGACACCCGAAGAGGCCCAACTGATACGGACAGCCCGCGAAGTCAATAATCGCAAACCACATGTCGTTTTGGAAAAAATTCTGCAAGCGGCAGCAGACGTGCACAGCCCCACGATTGCCTGTTTCGGTCTCGCCTTTAAGCCAGACATCGACGATTTACGCGAGAGTCCCGCGGTAGAAATTGTGGAACAGTTGGCCAGGCATAAGGTCAAGGTGTGCGTCGTCGAGCCCTACATAGATACCCTTCCAATGGCCTTAACTGCATACAAAAACGTCCGACTGACTGATTGTGAAACGGCCTTAAACGAGACCGACGTCGTTGTCATGTTTGTCAAACACCGCGCGTTTACCGAAATCGATCGGTCCCAATTGAGTCAAAGAATCCTCGATGTCTGTGGGGTGTGGCAATGAAACAAGTTCTCATTCAAAAAGGGGCCGTCGTCGTCGAAGAAGTGCCGACACCTCTGGTAGGCAACAAAAATATTTTGGTCCGCGTCCAATACTCCTGTATCAGCGTCGGAACAGAGTCGGCTGGCATCAAGATGTCGGGACTTCCACTGTGGCGCAGGGCCTTGCAACAGCCAGAAAATTTCGATAAGGTGGTCGAAATGGCCCGACAACATGGCATCAAGCGGACACTCAAGCGCGTCCTGGGCCAATTGTCTTTTGGGACGCCCACTGGTTACTCTGCGGCAGGAATCGTCATCGGAGTTGGCCACGAGAGCCACGGGTTTGCGATCGGCGACCGCGTCGCTTGCGCCGGGGCAGGTATCGCCAATCACGCTGAGGTCATCGATGTCCACTGCAACCTCGCCGTCAAGATTCCAGATAACGTCGACATGGAAAGCGCTTCGACAGCCACGTTGGGCAGCATAGCACTGCAGGGCATTCGACGCGCACAGCCCACTATGGGTGAGACTTTTCTCGTCATCGGACTGGGGCTCTTGGGACAATTGACGACGCAAATGCTGTTGGCCAATGGCTGCCGAGTGATCGGTACCGACCTGGATGCCTCTCTCATTAAATTGGCGGAAGCGACAGGCTTTGTGGGTCTCGATCCGAGCGCGGAAGATGTCGTGGCGAGCACTTTGAGACACACCGCTGGTCATGGAGCCGATGGAGTTATCATTACAGCCGCAACGGCAAGCCAATCCGTCATTCGCCAAGCCATGCAAGCGTGTCGTAAAAAGGGGCGCGTGGTCCTAGTCGGCGACGTTGGCCTGAATCTCGTTCGCTCCGACTTCTACAAAAAAGAAATCGATTTTCTCATCTCTTGTTCCTACGGTCCAGGACGTTATGACAGTTCCTATGAAGAGGGCGGCATCGATTATCCCCTACCCTATGTTCGCTGGACAGAAAATCGCAATTTGCAGGCCTTTTTGCAGTTGTTGGCCGACAAGAAAATCGACCTGAAACGGTTTTATTCAAAGCCATACGCGGTTGCAGACGCTCCGGCAGCTTATGCTTCACTCAAAGATCCAGAAACGCGTCCACTGTTGGCTCTCCTCGCTTATGGGGAACCTATGGAAATGCGCCGAGTCGATCTTAAACAGCCACAAGAGGTCAAAAACAAAATTCGCGTGGCCCTCATTGGAGCTTCGAGCTTTGCCCAGGGCATGCACTTGCCTAACCTCGTTAAATTGCGCAAAGATTATGTTTTGCACGCCGTTATGAGTCGAACGGGCGCCAACGCCAAAGTCATCGCGACGCAATACAAGGCCAACTACTGTTCGACGGATTATGCGGCCATTTTGAATGATCCAGACGTCGACCTCGTCTTGATTGCCACGCGTCACAACTTGCACAGCTCAATGGTCTTACAGGCCCTCAAGGCAGGCAAACACGTCTTTGTCGAAAAGCCACTCGCCCTTTCGGAAGAAGAGCTGGTAGCCATCGAAGATTTTTACAAAGCGAACGAGGGCCCTCTCCTAATGACCGGCTTCAACAGACGTTTTGCACCGGCTATTCAGAAAATGCGGGCCTTATTGAAGAACCGGACGACACCACTAATCGCCAATTACCGAATGAATGCGGGATTTTTGCCAAGCGATCACTGGGTTCATGGACCCGAGGGAGGCGGTCGCAATATCGGCGAAGCGTGCCACATCTACGACCTCTTTGACAATCTCTGCAACGACAGCCCGGTTGTTTCGATTACAGCAAAGTCGATTAGACCCATTTCCGCTCAGTGGCATCGCAATGACAACTTTGTCGCCACACTCCAATACTCCGATGGCTCTGTCTGCACACTGACCTACACAGCCTTGGGCTACAAGTCGTATCCCAAGGAGCGCATGGAAGTCTTTGCCGACGGCAAGGTCCTTGCCATGGATGACTACAAAAAACTCGATGTGTTTGGCGGCAAAGGTCGCGGATGGCATTCCAAAACCATCCAAAAAGGTCAATTGGAAGAACTCGAATGCCTCGCCGACACACTCTTGCGAGGAGCCGATTGGCCCATATCTTTCGCCTCACAATTGCAGGCCACACGCATCAGCCTCGAAATAGAAAGACAGTTGAAAAACGGATGAAAAATCGTTTCCATTTTACAAAAAAATCACTCCTCGTTTGGATCTTACTAATGGGTGCTCTGGGCTTGGCTGGGAAAGCCTATTGGGATACTCGCATATTGCACAATCGCGTCCATGCCGTCGAGGAAAGCTTGATACGCGTTTTTGTAACGCAGAAAATCGATGTTATTACACCCGATGCGATCGCAGACTATGTTTATACGCATTCTGAAGTAGAGAATACAACGGCATTGTACGGCGAAGATGGCGGTTTTATCTTTGCCAGCGGTCTTTTTAACAAAGGCTATTGTGGGGGTTTTGCAAACGTTTTTAATAAAATTGCGACCGCGTTTGGTTATCGCACGCGCACGATACAGCTCGTTGGCACCAATCCAAAAGATACCCATATTCTCAACGAAGTTTGGGAAAAGGATCGATGGGTGGCGATCGATCCCTCCTTCAATTGCACCTATGCGTGTTTGACGTGCCATAAACAACGACTGAGCGTGAAAGCCGTAAAAAACTGTCTTGCAAAAAGACACACCGTCAAGGACGTTCCTGGAGCACATCAAACAACCGATCGATCTTGGGATAGTTATTGCATTTCTCTCGCTCAACTGGTCCATAAAGCCTATGTTTACCGTAGCTCTGTCATGAACGGCCAACCTGGAGACGAAACGCTATAATTTTATGTGTGGTATCGTTGGCATTTTCAATACAAACGGCAAGCCAGTCGACGAGGCGTTGTTGTGTCGTATGCGCGACACGATGGTTCACCGTGGGCCAGATGGATGTGGACATTACTGTTCACGCGATGGTTCTGTTGGGTTAGGGCATCGGCGTCTCTCGATTCTCGACCTCGCAACATCGGCCAATCAACCCATGCCGAATGAAGACAAGACGGTTTGGGTGACCTTCAACGGCGAAATTTACAACCACGCGGGTCTACGTCGAGAACTGAAGGCTGCCGGACACACGTTTCAAACCGACCATTCTGACACCGAAGTTCTCGTACACGGTTATGAAGAATGGGGTATCGATAGCCTCATGCAGCGCATTGAAGGCGATTACGCGATTGGCCTCTGGGACGAACGGCAAGGGCAACTCTTTCTGATTCGCGACCGCATTGGCGTAAAGCCACTTTATTTTACACTGACGCCACGAGGTCTCATTTTTGCCTCCGAGATCAAGGCCATTTTAGCAGACCCTCAAGTTGAACGCGATATCGAGCCGATCGCGATGTACCATTATTTGTCATTTTTTACAACACCGGCACCTCTCACAATGTTCAAAGGCATCTTCAAGTTGCCACCGGGATATTGTCTTCAATTTAAAACGAATCGCAGCTTGAAAACATGGCGCTATTGGAATGCCATTCCAAATGAAAAAGAAAGGTTCTCGGTACAAGCAAACAGTGAAGAAGACCATATTCGCGAAATTCGAAAACGTTTAATCGCTTCTGTCGAAAAGCGCATGATGGCAGATGTCCCTCTGGGTGTTTTTCTATCAGGAGGCGTCGATTCTTCAACGAATGTCGCCCTGATGTCGCGCTACATGGACCGCCCCGTAGACACTTTTACAGTCGGGTTTAAAGACCACACCAACCTCAACGAATTCGATTACGCCAACCGCATCGCCAAACAATTTAAGACGAATCACCACGAAATTCTTATCGACGAACACGACATGCAGGGCTATTTAGATGCCCTCATCTATTCTCAGGATGAGCCGATTGCCGATTGGGTCTGTATTCCACTCTACTTTGTCTCGAAGTTAGCCAAAGATAACGGCATGACAGTCATTCAGGTAGGCGAAGGATCCGATGAACAGTTCTGCGGATACAGGAATTACATGGGACACCTTTGGATATATAATCATCCTTGGCAAATACTCAATAAGTATGCCCCCCATTTTCTATCACGCATCTTTGCACACGGTGCAAAATGGATAGCCAATCAGAGACCATCGTTGACACGTTACGCTGAAGTTATCCATCGTGCTGCCTATAATCGCGAACACTTCTGGACAGGCGCGATCGCCTTTTCCGATCTTGCTAAAGAACGTTTGGTAAAAAAAGAAATGTTCCCTCTCGCTAATATTCCAGAAGAGTTGTCCAACTTACTCCCAAATGCTTATCTCGAAACCGATTCTTTCAATGTGATTCAGTCATTTAATCAAGATCTCGAATCGAATTGGCCCGATCACGACATTCTTGCCCGCATGACCTACAATGAGTTTAAATTGAGACTTCCAGAGCTCCTTTTGATGCGCGTCGACAAAATTACGATGTCGGTCTCACTTGAAGCTCGTGTACCTTTTCTCGATCACAATCTCGTCGAATATTCAACAGCCATTCCAATGCATGAGAAGATTCGTGGAAACACTGCCAAGTACCTTCTCAAAAAAGCAGTTGAAGGTATCATCCCTCACGACATTATTTATCGCAAGAAGATGGGATTTGGTGCGCCAATGGACAAATGGATGCAAGGTGATTTTGGCAAACGAGTGCAAAGTTCCGTACTCGCGTCCCCACTTATCAAACGAGGCTTTTTTGATCAAAAACAGCTCGAACACCTGCTCAAAAATGAAAAAGGTGATTATTTTATTTACAACTGGATTCTCTTCAACTTAACGAGCTGGTATGACTACTGGATTGGGTGAGTATTACGAGCGCATATGTCGCATTTTGAAAAAACCGCCTGGTTTTATTTTACGACGTGTGTGGCAAGAGGTCTGCGCGCAAATGGATTGTTTTACGGCACCGCGTATGGGGCGAATGTCGTTAGCATCGCTTTTGGCACGCTTTGGGCAGTCTTCGCTTGACACCTGGTGGAGCGCACTTGCCAATCGTCCTTATCCATTGCAGAAAAGCCTCGATGTAGCCGCATTGGATGCCTTGTGTCCTGCAGCGAAAGACGAAATTTTGAAACGCGCACAGGCGGCCCTTCATAGGAATGTGAATGTGTTGGGATCTGGCACTATCAAGCTTTCAACGCCAGTTGAGTGGTCAAAGGATTACGCCTCGGGCTACAGTTGGGAAAAAGGCTATTTTAGAGACATTGATTACAACAATTCGGAACGGCCGAGCGACGTCAAGATGGCGTGGGAGGTGTCGCGCATGCAGTGGGCGATCCCTCTTGGCCAAGCATGGGTGTTGACGGGTAATGATGGCTTTGCGGCGGAACTTCGTAAGCTATTGGAAGAATGGATCGACGGCAACCCTTATGGGCAAACGGTTAATTGGTCGTGCACGATGGAAGTGGCCATGCGGATTTTCACCTGGACGTGGTTTTTCCACATGTGTTCGGCGGCGCCATCGTGGGCCGACACACGCTTTCGGGAACGTTTTTTGAAGACATTGTGGCTTCATGGAATATTTACCGAACGCTACATCGAACGTTCAGACGTCAATGGCAACCACTTTACGGCCGATGCCGCTGCACTGGTCGTGTTGGGCCTGTTTTTTGGGAAAAATGGAGAACGTTTGGCAAACTTTGGATGGCGCGAGCTCGAACGCGAACTGCCGCTTCAAGTGACTCCCGATGGCGTTGATTATGAGGCGTCTTGCGCCTACCACCGCTTGGTCACCGAACTCTTTTTATTGCCCGCTTGCTACCGAGAGGCCTGTGGGCTGGACGTTTCTGATACCTACAAAGAGTGTTTGCGACGCATGGCCCTGTTTACCGCTGCCTACACAAAGCCAACTGGCCTGTGCCCACTCTGGGGAGACGCCGATGATGCCCGCGTCTTGCCCTTCGGACATCAAAACATCAATGATCACCGTTATTTGGTTGGCCTCGTTGGACTTTATTGTAACGATAGGAATCTTCTACATATGTCAGGTGGACCGCTATTGGAGGCAATCTATTGGTTTGGCGAGCGCGCAAAAGGCCTCAGTGATCGCGTATTCCCATCGAGCCAACTCTTTCGCGATGCAGGTGTCGTCATTTTGCGAAAAGGGGGCAACCATTGCTTCATTGACTGCGGGCCGGTGGGTCTTGCGGGGAGGGGCGGTCACGGCCACAACGACTGCCTTAGCCTTGAACTCGTTCTCAACGGGACACCGCTTATAACGGATTGCGGCTCCTACGTTTATACAAAAAATTACCGCGAGCGACAGGCCTTTCGATCGACCGCTTCCCACAACACACCACAGGTCGACGGAGAAGAAATCAACAGATGGATCAGTCCAAAACACTTGTGGAACCTTCATAACGACGCGATTCCAGAACTTTTGGAGTTTTTGGCAAATGAACATACTGCGTTTTTTAAAGGCAGCCATAGGGCTTACGATCGATTGGGCGACGCCGTAAAAATCATCCGCCAATGCACCCTCGATTTTGACAACGTCTGTTTTACCTTGAGCGACTCTTTTTCAGCCAAACACGCACACACGGTCACCATTCCGCTTCACCTGGCTCCTGGTGTGACCTGCACCCAGGCCGCTCCACAACGCTTCTTACTGCAGCCCAAAGCAGACTTACTGCAGGCAAACGCAGACTATTTCCTTGACTGGAACAGCGATGTGCCTTGTGATTGCGAGATCATTCCAGCACGCGTCTCCCAATCTTACGGCACCTACCGAAAAACCGTCAAACTGCAGTGGTCTTTCCACACAGAAAAGGCAAACATCCAATGGACGCTGGGGGCTATCAACAACAGCCATGCAAGTCAAACGTAATTTCGATAAAGTCTATCAATCTTCAGAGGATCCTTGGGCTATTGGTCCAGCGGACTCTGATCGTTACAATCAGTATTGTCGTTGGCTCGAACCCTATGTTCGCGGCAAAACAATGCTCGATATTGGATGCGGAATTGGCGCTTTTTTAAACCGCTTTGATGGCGTCGCTACGGAATTACATGGCATCGAAGTCTGTCCAGAAGCGATTGCGAGAGGGAGCAAACGTCATTCCAACATACATTTTCATTTAGGTTCAGCTGGGAAACTGCCTGCTATAACCTCACTGCCTCGTGAGCATTTTGGGTTTATTCTCTGCTCAGATGTTCTTTACTACCTCAAGGAAAACCAAAAGCGGTCCTGTTTGACGTGGATTCGCGATCATTTGGAAGAAGGAGGTGTTTGTTGCCTTGCTGGCTGGTCGCCAGGGGGCCATTACTTCCGCGCCGAAGAATTCGCCGATTACATCAAGGCTTTTTTTAGACCTCTCGAAATCCATTACCTCGCCGACACTCAACACCTATTGGTCATAGCGACGAAACGCAAAAGCCTTGTCGCCATTACTATCGATTATGAAACGTGGCAACCGCTGCCTTCTGGCAAAAGTATCGATTGGGATATCAACATTTTTCAGCCTACAAAACGCCTCTTGAAACTCGCTGAGCAGGTCAATGTACCTTTGACTTTTTTTGCCGAAATGGGCGAGTATTTTTATCTCAAAAAACATGATCCTGCAAACGCTCTTCTAATGGAGCAACAGTGGTGTGAAATAATTCGACAGGGACATGATGTGCAGTTGCACCTACACCCGAGTTGGCTGCCTGAATGTGGAGCTAAACAGGAGAGGCAATCCTGGTATTGGGATACACAATACGCAAAAATAGAGAACTATCCTGGTGACCTTTCTGCACTCATCCAACGTTGTCAACATACCCTAGAAACGCTCTTAAGGCCCATTCGGCCAACCTATTGCGTAACGACCTTTCGCGCTGGAGCCTATCAAGCACAGCCCTTTGGACGACTCTGGCAAGCTTTAAAAAACAATCACATTGTCTGCGATACATCTGTTCATTGGGGTGGATTTTCATTGGAGCGCGGCTACGATTATCGTTTCGCCTATACACGTCACTCCCCTTACTTCGCAAGCTCGACCGATCCACAATTGAAGGCCCCTCCTACAGAAGAGGCAGTCATCGAATTGCCTGTTTTTTGTCATACGTGGGGGCAAAAATGGATGTTAGATGGCAATGAGGGCAATCTTTTTGGCATACGATTGCTAAAATACCTTAAAACCGCAAATCCAATAATTTCGGCCGAACGGTTACGATTCCAGTATCATTGCAAACGCCTGATGAACGCTGTATGCAGTTTTTGGCCACGATTGAAGCTGTTTTTGCATCATGCTGGTTCCACGAAACCTAAACCTCCACAAGATGACCACGATCGTTACTTTGTGCTCATCGGACATACGAAGAGTGAGCTGAATGTAGAGGCAATTGCTCAGCAAATAGAACTTCTGAAGGCCCATGGGCTTACTTTTGTCAGCATGAGCGACGCCTGTTTGCTCGCCCAAACCTCTCTAAAATTCACACATGCCTCGGTACCCAATTTTGGAAAAGATACTCCACCCTCATCTGCCTTACAAAGATTTCTGCCGTTCGATTGCGACCTGGTATTGAATCTCCACGGTGCACAAAGCTTTACAAACACCATTGCGCGCGATTACCCATGGATGCAAATCGTTGACTGTGATCTAGCCGAAGGACTCGCCTTTCCAAATGCACACTTTGATTGCCTCTATGCAAACCATTCCCTTCAACACGCTGTTGATGTTCAGAAAACGCTCCTAGAGGCTTTTTGCGTATTAAAAGATAATGGCGTACTCGTCGCAGCGATTCCACTGACGCAAACTTGTTCCAATTGGACTGCAACACCAGAAGATATTCGCGTTCGTCTTCAAGCCGCTGGGTTCGAGAAGATCGTGATTCACCAAGACCTTTCTATCGCCTATATTCAAGCTTGGAAACACGCGTGGAATGAAGTCGATCGCGTGTCTCGCCTCATGCAATGGGTTTACACTCGCCTCGATCCGACAAGGCCCAACACTTGTGAAAACCCCATTCGCCTACTCACAGACGGTTATGGTTATTGCATTGCTTATACAGTCGTCTTGGGGAAATTTCTACAAAGAGAGGGTTTTGCCGTCATATGGATCACCATGCATGCCGAGGGGCACATCCGTGGTCGTGGCCCAAAACAACAAGACACTCATGAGGTCATAGAATTGTATTGTGAGGACAAAATATACACTTTAGACCCAACCACAAATCGGATTTTCCCATACAGTATTGAAGCGCTCTTAAAAACCCCTGCATTGGCAACAGAGAGAACCGATGTCGACAATCGCTACAAAAAGTGCAATTATCACTTATATGACACCCATTATTGGTACTCAAAGGTGAAGTGGTACAAACGGAGAATACTCAAAAACTCCCTCTTACAATCGTCTTGATGAAGCCAATTCACAACATCACACTGACTGTGCTTACCCGATTTATTCAGATGTTTGCTGGCTTCTCCGTCGCCGTTCTAACGGCCCGCTTTCTGGGACCCACGCTTCGCGGTGAGTATTTTTTATACATGAATTTCGTTGCCATCGCCATCCAATTTGGCGATTTGGGCTTTTCGATATCAACCATGTATCAGTCTGCCAAACACCCGGACTCGAAACAATCACTCGTTCCTCTTTTCACAATCATCGCAGGCGTAATTGGAATACTCGCTTGGGTTGCACTGATACTCGCAAGCAAGGAGGTTTTCCATCTATTGGATATTAAATTAAACTATGCATTTCTGGTCGGTATCGGTATCCCTTTCGGCTTATATGCGCTCTTTGCTAGCAATTGGTTGATAGGTGCTGGAAAAATTCATGTGTACAATGGCGTTGAAAGTATCAAGCAACTCTTTTTGGTGAGCAGTCTGTGTTTTTTCGGATTACAGTATGCCTCATTAGATCTATTTTTATGCTTAAGCATCGCCTCCTCCATTCTCAGCGCGCTCATCCTCAGTCGGTGGACGTTGAAATGTGGCTTTGTTTTCAAGTTTGACCGGGCGCTGTTTGGTTCACAATTTCATTACGCAGCGAAATCTTGGATCATCAGCTGCTTGTTTTTTGGAATGTCGCGGTTTATTGTCTTGTGGATGGACGCTTATACGACAAAAGAGGCCCTCGGCATTTGGTCTATTGCTTTGCAGATCGGTGACGCCATCTCGATTATTCCCTGCGCCATTGGCCAGGTAATGTTCGCTGACACCGTTGCGGCAGACGATCCTTGGAAAGTCGCTAAGGGCTATATTCGCCAAACCGCTTGGATCATGACCCTGGCCTGCTTGGGTGCCGCGGTGGTCGGCTTTCCTCTCATACGCTTGGCCTTTGGCAAACCTTATGAAGGGGCCTATTTCCAACTGCTTTTTCTCCTGCCTGGAATATGGCTGCGCGGCATCTTGAGCCCACTCGGACAATACATCGGGGCGATCGGACAGCCCTTGTACGTTGTTCCAGTCTGGGGAGGAGGCTTACTCGTGTCCATGACGCTGGGATGGTTCTTCATCCGACAATGGCAGGGCATCGGGGCAATGATCAGTATTTCGATAGCCTATGTATTCGTCTCTGCTTGCCTGTGGATCTTGGCCACGCGCAACAGAAAACAATTGATTGGCGTTAAAGTGTAGTCCCGGTCGAAGTGAACAAAAGTGACATTTTAGGTCTCTTTAAGGGCCTTTTGTTCACTGATCCCAGGCCCGTGAAACAGCGGCCAAAAGAGAAATAAAAAGAGATAGCTGCCAACGTTGATAGAGCTGAGCCTGCAAAAATCATAATCATGAAAGCATAGCAGAAAAAAGATAATAAAGCCAATAAAACATACCCATTGTTTCTGTTCGTAAGAAATACGCAATCCCTTGTATAGAAGCCATAGTATAATGAATAGCACAAAAATGCCATTGGCTAAAAAATGATCAATAAACAAATTGTGAGTTTTGCTGTCCCTATTTTTGTATTTTTTTAACAATGAATACTGGTCAAATCCTATACCATGCAACACAATACGGTATACTGGTAAGTTGTTCTGTGCAATGATTTCAGGCAATTCACGCCATTGACTGAAACGTTTGTTCATTGTTCCCAAAAAACCTGGACTCGGAGTAGTTTTAATTTTGGCATGAACTAAATACTGATAAATAACATTTAACTCAGGTATAGTTTTTTCTCTTTCGAAAGCTATTGTAACAGTAAGTAAAGATAAACTAACAAACAATAAAGCCTTCCACCATAATTTAAAATGGATGATGACAATGAAAGGTAAAAGTAGCCATGCGGCTCGAGTATATACTAGAACAATAACAACAATAGACGCCACAAAAAAAAGCATCAAAAGTAGTTTTTTATAACGTTTGCCACCAGTCAAAATAATAGGCGCAATCAGCAAGGCCAAGGTCAAATAATTAGTGGATGAATTAACGTTCCCAAAAAATCTTAGAAAATACATATCATAACAGTACCGCAGAAAAATAAGGCCCGTTAACCCATTCTTTTGTTTAAATACATTGAAGAGCGTTTCTCGATCTTTATAAAATAAAAGCGCCAAAACAATGATTAAAAAGATGGTATAGGAGAGAAAAAAAGAGTAGAAAAAGTATGATTGTAGGTGCTTGCGTGTACTTAAAAATAACAAGATAATACAGGGGCTTAAAAAGCCAAGTAAAAACTCTCGAAAAGCCAGGGCTTGTCGGTCTGAGAAAAATAGGGCCAAAATAACCTGAATCGTTCCAATAGCTAGGAAGGCACACAATATCTTAAAAAACTGTCCCGAGACACGTTGCTTATCGCGAACCATAAAAAATAGTATTAAAATGGCAGCCATAATATGAATGACTCTAAAAATTCCTAGACCCAGCCATATGGAAAGAGATGCACGAGTAAATGGGATTGTGACAGCGGCAACAATAACTGATGCCATTTCTAAAAAATTATATGAAAGCCGCTGCTTTATGTTTATTTGCATGTTAAAATCCTTCCAAGATCGCCTCAACGTGGTGTTCCCATGTGTAGTGATCCAAGGCGAGTTTTCTAGCGTTTTTACCCAAGCTACAACGTAAGTCTAAATTGGCAACTATTTTTTCAATGGCGAGAGCTAATTCTTTTACATTTCCCGGTTGAACCAAACACGCGACGGCGTTTTCGTTCGAGCAGCGTTCAAGGCTATCAACGCGTACTGCGTTTTGTAAAATGGAGCCAATTTGTTCCAAGTCCGACGCTATAATGGCTTTCCCCATGCACATATATTCGAACAATTTTGTGGGCGAACCGAAGAATTTAGAGCCATCGGCGTTGGGTACGTGCGGTGAGACCAAAACATCCGCAATCGACAAATACAATGGCGCCTGTTCTTGTCTCACCAATCCAGTGAGCGTCACAAAGGACCCCGTTGCGTGTTGTCCCAAAATGTCTTTGACAACGGGCATTTTCAGACCATCGCCGATCAAAAGAAAATGGACTTTGTTGGATTGAAGCCATTCGGTGCGTGTCTCTATCAACTCTCGAATGGCCGCGGCCAAAACGTCGACGCCATGCCATTGACCAAACGTGCCAATAAAGCCAAACACACAGGCGTCATGGGATATCTGCCATTGTTGCCTCAATGTATGTTTTTCAACATTCGAAAACCGCGCTGGATCAAACAAGGTCGGATCGACACAATTGGGATAAGTGACAATGCGTTCAGGCTCAACGCCACGGGCAATCAATTCATCGCGGAGGACCTCTGAAACGGTAACGATCCGGTGGGCATGGCGCAAGTTAACAGCCTCTACCTGTTCTGCGATTTTTTGAAACATGAGCGGCCTTCCCCAATTGCGGGCAACCCACACTTCCGATCCGTTGTATTCCAAGATCAGAGGCACTCCCCATTCACGGGCGAGAACGACACCAGAGTAATTGGCCGTTGAGAGGCGTTGATAGATCCATCTGGGCTTTTGCTTCACCATTTTTCTCGCTTGACGCAGTATGGCGTAGTGAAAGCGGTAGTAGTTGCAGATATTGGGTGAGCCAAAGTATTTTGGGGCTTCTAAAGGGAAAAAAGCGACGTTCGAACGCAGCATTTCATTTTTAGACACAGATAAAAAGTGGATAGCATATCCCTTCGCCAACGCGTTGACGACTCCAGCGATATGGCCAACCGAGCCGCCTGCTTGAACCCCAAACCAAAGGTTAGCGTTGAGGTAAACGATGTTTTTGTTTTCAGAAACTACAGGAGATGCTGCCCGATCGATTTTCAACCAATGGCGCACGTCCGCCGCCACTTTGAATAGGGCAAACATTGACAGCAGTGAAGCTCCTATAACATGGAATAGCGCTGGTATCGCCGACAGACGACTGACGGGCGCAAAAGCCTCATTTTCAACACGGTAGAGCGTTTTTGCGCGAGTCATGGAAGCACACAAAAGTAAGACTTCTTTCAGACAAGCGCTGTTTTCCGTTTCGCAAAGTAGCAAAAGTTCGGACGGCATACATTGTCTCAACGTCACCAACATTTTCCAGAGTGAAAGTTTACGAATGTTGGTAAATGTGAGGTTCGTAAAGGGACGGCCCCATTTATTTTTGAAACGCAAAGTATCTTCTTGCGTCAACGGAGAGATAGAAAAAATACAGGAATCTGTGTTCACATCAGACTGACAAGACGCATTTTCTCTCATTATGGCACCTAGTAAGTCAATATTCTTGGAAAGATCAAGCGACAAAGTGTAAAAAGTGCGTTATTTCCTACACCATTTGACGCTATAAAAACCTCTATTTTTGTCTCGCCTATTGAGATGCGAAAATGGAGAATAATGAACCTTTTTATGGAGACAGCGAGCGTCATACGAGACCTATCAATAGTGTTGGCGACAGCCGGCATTGTGGCGATAGCATTTTCATTTCTGCGCCTGCCGGTGATGTTGGGTTACATTTTCAGCGGACTAGTCATTGGGCCAAACATTTCCAACGGAATTGTCATACAGAACGAGGCGACGATCCGGCAATTGAGCGAATTGGGCGTAATTTTTCTAATGTTTTACATCGGCCTCGAGTTTGACCTCCGCAAGCTGAGATCGCTGATGGGGCCGTCGTTGTTGTCGGTCGTGTTGCAATCGATCTGCATGTGCTTTTTGGGACTGTTTATCGCGCCGCTCTTGGGGTGGTCTGGCCTCAACGGTTTTTTCCTCGGCGGGCTATTGGCAATCAGTTCGACCATGATAACCATCCCCATTCTCCGCGATTCCAATGCCCTCCAGAGCAATTACGCGCAATGGACCATCGGCATTCTGATTCTGGAAGACATTGTCGCCATTCTCTTATTGGTCGTGTTGGCCGGTGTGGCAGTGACGGGCCGTTTCGCCTGGGATGACGTCGTTCAAGTGACGTTCTTTGTCGGCATTTTCGTGGTCATGGTGTTTTTCATAGGCCGTCTGCTGGCCCCATGGATGGTGCGCGTCCTGGACAAGATTGGCAAAGTCGACATCTTGACCATCGCCGTCATCGGATTTGTGCTGGGCATTGGTCAGCTCGCCCAGCAGTTTTCGCTCGCACTGGGGGCCTTTTTAGCGGGATCCATCCTCTCTCAGACGCTTCTGGCGGAAAAAATTGAGGCCGTCACGGAGCCCTTTCGCAACGTCTTTTCGGCCGTTTTTTTTGTGACCGTCGGCATGCTGATTCAGCCAAACTTGCTGATTGCTTACTGGAAGATCATTCTGCTTTTGACAGCCCTGGTGGTCATTGGAAAGATCGTGACGTGCTGGCTGGGCCTGTTTTTGAGTGGGCAACAGTCAAAGACGGCCTTTCTGGCATCCGTTTCCAAGGCGCAAATTGGCGAGTTCAGCTTCGTCATCGCGACGTTGGGGCAGTCATTTGGCGTCACGGATTCGGGCCTGATGGCGGTGGCGGTCGGTGTTTCACTTGGAACGATCACCGTCGTGACGCTACTAACCCCTTTTGCTGATCCGATCTTTGAGAGCTTTGCCAAACGGACGCCCAAGGCAATGCAATTGTGGGGCGCGCATTACCACAAGTTCCTCGAAATACTTCAAATACGGCTGACTAAGTGGTCTCTCCTCAAGCTGATCTACAAGCCATTGGGCCAAATTCTCGTTTATTTCTTCTTGCTGAACGGCATTGTTTGGCTTGCCTCGTTTTTCACTCGCACCATATCCGCCTCGCCCATCTGCACGGGACACACGCTCGCAATGAAATCGACGTTGTGGGTTGTTGCGGCCGTCATTTCGTTGCCATTTCTCACTGGCGTCATCTGCAACATCAACGTCATTCTCATGATATTTACAGAGTTCGCCTTTCCCGCAACGTCGGTGCTCATGCGTGGACGCGTGCGCAACTGGCTCCATTCGATGGTTCTGATTGTAGCCATTTTGAGCTTTGGGCTCATCTTTCTCTCCGCAGCCGCAGCTCACCTGCCATCAGGAATCGCGTTGACCTTCCTTCTGCTCTTGACGCTCTGCCTCGCCTTCATCTTTTGGAAGTCCTTTATCCGCCTCAACAGCCGCATCGAGTACCTCTTTCTGAAAAGCTTCAGCACGCAGACCATCAACGAAGAACTCCAACGCCGTCAAAAGGCCCTTGAACACCTTGCATCGAGGCGCCCCTGGGACGTCTCCACAGCCACGTTGCACATTCCCAAACACTCCTTCGCCGTCGGCAAGCGCATACTCGACCTCGACCTCCGCAAACAGACCGGGGCAACCATCATCGGCATCGCGCGCAACCGTTACATTCACTACGAGCCGAGCCCTGAAACGCCACTCTTCCCGGACGACAAGCTCATCGTTCTCGGAGACAAGAAACAGATTGAGTGCGCCGAGGCCTTTCTTTCCCAAGAGGCTGAACAAGCGGCGCCGGAAGGCAGCTACTCTTTTGACTTTGCCCAAGTTTGCCTGTCGGTCAACTCTCCCTTGAAAAACGAAACCCTCGCCGGGGCTCGCATTCGGCAACAATTCGGCGTCAACGTTGTCGGCATTCAAAGAGGGCCTGAACGCATCACAACCTTGCGCCCAGAATTCATTTTAAAGGCCAACGACGTCCTCCTCGTCGTCGGCAGCACTCACGCGTTGAAAGCATTTCAGGAAAGTAATGGATGACAATTACCTATGCAAAATACCGTGAAAGCTCTTTTCGCGCTATTTTGCTACGTGTCTTAAAATGCGGCTTTTTTAACGCCTTATAAGGTTGCTTTTTCTTAAACAGACATTAGTCTCTTGGGGTTTATCTGAAAATGTTTGTCATGAAAAAGAGGCTAATCAGTACAGTGTGTTTGTGGTTGATCGTGTTGGGCGTGATTTTATTTTTGGGACCAACCGCAGCTGTATTTTTGTTGGCAGTGTTGTCGGCTTTGACACAAAATGAGCTGTATAAGCTGCAGAAGCGCATGGGATATAAGCCATTACGTCGATTGGGACTGACGTTGGGATTTTTGCTTCCCCTGATCGTTTGGTTCTCAGACAACCCACACGCCGGCAGCGATTTCTTTGTTTTCAGCCTGATTTTGATAAGCCTGTCGATCTTGTTTCAAGACATTCGACACGGCATGGAATCCTTGCTCATTCCGACCTTGTTTGGCTTTGTCTACATCCCGTTCATGTTGCAATATTACGTCCAAATCCTGAAGGACTGGGATACGCTCGGTAACACCACTGGCGGGCTCTTTCTCATCGTTTGGCTGATCGCGGTGGCCAAGTTTACCGACGTCGGTGGCCTCCTAGTCGGCAATGCCATTGGACGACATAAGTTGGCTCCTCACATAAGCCCCAAAAAGACGTGGGAGGGTGTTGTCGGAGGAACCGCCCTGGCTACGGCTGTCGGATTGGCCTTAGCAGTCGTCTTTCGCCCATGGATGCCACCTTCCTTTACCCTCGCAAAGTCGGTAATCATCGCAATACCCATATCAGCGGCGTCCATTTTATCTGACCTCATCGAATCGGCCATCAAACGCTTTTCAGGCCAAAAAGACTCAGGCCACGTCATTCCGGGCATCGGTGGCGCCTTTGACCTCGTCGACAGCCTTGTTTTGACTGCTCCATTGGGTTATCTTCTCTTCAAGTACTTCATTTAAGGCCTGGGAAAGGGCCTATAGCGGCGTTCTCGGCGTTCGGGCTAAGTCACGTACCACCCGTACGGCTCCTGTCACCCTCACGCCTCGGGCCTTGCTATAGACCCTTTCCCAGGCCTTAAAGGCTCGAAGAAAAATGGCAGAATCGTGCGCAGCGCGAAACGCATTTTGGCGCCATTTTACAACGGTCTTTCACTTGACTCCGTTTGTCTTTCCACTTAAGCTATCCACCACTATGGAAAAAGTAAGACGAACCCTAATTGCAGGTAACTGGAAGATGAACAAAACGGCTGCTGAGGCCGAAGAGCTGACACGTGGCATTCTCGCAGAGATTGGCAAAGTCACAGACGTCAATGTGGTGATTTGTCCACCTTTTACAGCATTGGAGCGCGTCAGCAAGGTTTTGGGGAACTCCACAATACAGCTCGGTGCGCAAAATATGCACTTTGAGCCTTCGGGTGCCTTTACAGGAGAAATTTCTGCCGAAATGCTCCGCAATAGTTTTTGCAAGTTTGTCATTCTTGGCCACAGCGAACGTCGTGCCTACTTTAAAGAGAGCGACGAACTCATCAATAAAAAGGTCCTATCGGCCCTACATAATAAAATTAAGCCCATTTTGTGCGTCGGCGAAACCCTCGAAGAACGCGAAAAAGGCAAAATGCTTTCTGTCATCAAAAAACAGGTCCTGGGTGGACTAGCAGAGGTCTCCAAAGAGGTCGCTGAAGAGGTCGTCGTCGCCTACGAGCCCGTTTGGGCAATAGGAACAGGCAAGACAGCCACTCCAGAAATGGCCCAAGAAGTCCACGGCGCCATTCGCAAGATGCTCGCCCAGCTCTTTGGCCCCGTTTCAGAAAAAATCCGCATTCTCTACGGCGGCTCCATGAAGCCCGAAAACGCCAAAGAACTCCTCGCCCAGCCAGATATCGATGGCGGCCTCATCGGCGGAGCAGCACTTAAAGCGTCTTCCTTTGCCGAATTGGTCAAGATTGCCCTCGCCCAATAACACGCCGCGGCATGGCGCACAGATCTTTGTATATCAATAACTTACGAACTGCAAAGACCGTTGGAAAATGGCCGGCAAGGCCGTTTTTTCAAAACTAAGTGATTAATGCGAAAAGACCGTTGAAAAATGGATGCAAAAATGTGGCTTTGCGCGAGTACGATCTGCCGTAGCGTACATTTGTGCACAGGTCTTAGTCTATCAATAACTTACAAATGAAAAAGACCGTTGAAAAATGGCTCTATAGCAAGGCCCGAGGAGCGAGGGCGACAGGAGCGTACGTTGGTACGTGACTTAGCCCGAACGACGAGAACGCCGCTAGAGGACATTTTTCAACGGTCTTTTCGGTCTTTTATTTGACAGATTGCAAATAGGGTGTACAATAAGGTTATACCATGGAACTACTGAAAAAAGAACCGGCAAACGGGAATGTGCAAAAAGGCTATGAGGCCCTGCAAAAGCAGTTTGATTTTGCAGATAAAATGCAGTCTTTGCTTAAAAAACAGGGCTACACGACGGGTACAACCGACGAGATTTTTAAAAAGTTGGAAGCTAAGGGCCTTTCAAAGGAGTCGCGCCAAAAGATCCGTGACACCATAAAAGCGATCGAGCAAGACCCTTTGCTTGAGCCAACCGGCATCTTGGAAGACTTAGAATCGAAGACAGACAAATTGTCACTTTTCTTGGTAAAAATATCCAAAGAACAATTACGAAAAGAGCAACTTCCACAAAAACCAGCTTCGCAAGGCACTCTGACAAACGCTTTGCGCGGCCGTAACATGATTTGAGAGGACACTTTTATGGGTAACATGGATAATAAAATAAGTTCATACGAATCGACCAGTTTTTCTGACACAGAATATAATTACCTGAAGGCCGATGAATACTCTGACGCCACTTCTGGCTCGTATAATGATCGTCAGAAAGAAATAGAAAATAAAGGACTAGAAGATTATTTCAAAAATGCATATAATGAATGGAAACAAGGGAAATCAGGCAGTGAAATCGAATACAAAGACTTCATTCAGCGCATCGGGACAGAAAGCTTTAAAAAACTGAAGGCCGATGCTCAAGCCGATCAATTAAGGGCTAAAAGCGAAGAGAAATCGAATGCAGCGCGCATGGACGATTACAACGGCTTAGACGACACAACAAAAGAGCATTTTAAAGAAGCTTATGAACAGGCAGGCACCAGTTTATCCATGAATGCATGGATAAAGAGCCTCGACGAAGCCTCTTACAAGGGCATCAAGCGCGATGCGGATTTAAAGGAAAATAATCTGCAAGATGAGATGAAAGAGATGTATAAATCTTCCGGAACGAGTTGCCCATATTTTGAGTGGCTCGGCAGAATGTCTGGTGGAAAAACATCAGTAGACGATATCCAAAAATGGGAAGACGACAGAAAAGCATATGCAGACAACTTAAACAAGCAAAATAAAATGTATACCACCCTTGGCGATAATGCCATTTGGGACATCGACAAGGAAATGGCTGCATGGGACAAGCAACACCCAAAACCTTTTTCGTCAACCCTTAATGAGTGGAAAGCCGTAGCCACACAACGGTCTATGAAAGTGTCTAATGATGGCGGAGCCGTCGACACGAAAAACGCCTTTGACGATTGGATGGTCTTTAAAAACACAGAAGAGGCGGCCAATGTTTACCGCGAAGCCTACTACAAGGCTACAGGAAACAAGGAAGATAATCCCGAACGAACACCAGCATTTCAAGCATGGTTGTTGTCACTGCAGCCTTCGGAGCGCGATGCATTGAGAACGGAAGCCGCTCCACACAAATATAACGCATCCGAAACTTTTGAGGGCATCGATGTTCGCTACGACTCGAAGACGGGTGAAGTCTTTGATCTCGACATTAAGACATTGCGCAATAAAGGCGTCGAGGCATCGGCGATTTTGTCGTTTATTTTGGCGATTAAGGGAAAGTCTTGTGAAAACAATGCTAAAGACAAGGTCGACGAGATGGACACGTACAGCCAGATGATCAAGGACGCCAACAAGGCCCTGTCTGCGCTCAGCGGCGATACCGGCAACGTCAACAGCGATGTCGTCGCGCTCTACGTCAAATACTACGGAAAGGACCCAACGCCGGGCTCCTTCCCATCAGCCGACGTCAACAATGCCAAAATCTCTGAACTGGTCGACAAGCTTCGCGGAATGGAAGACTTTAAAGAATTTTTCGGCCCAGATGGCAAGATCAAGGATGACGTAAAGATGAGCGATCTAGCTTCCGCACTCAGCGACCACCGTGGCAGTCTCGACGACAATGGCCTCTGGCCATCTATTGGAACAGACGCAGATAAAATAGCAAACCGACAACAACAATGGCAAAACGACATCAATAATTTCTCGACGGAATGCGACAAAGAGGTCCAAAACCTAACCATCGAGGCTCAGGACAAGAACAAAAAGTACGACACTTTCACCTCGACCGCTTCCGCGCTCTACAATAAAATCATGGAGCTCGAGTTACAACTTGCTAGAAACATCAGCTGATAAACACCTATGCAAAATGTCATCAAAGCTCGTTTCGCGCTGGGGGCAGCGGCCCCCAGACCCCCCAGGATGCTCACGCATCCACTTTTTAAAAGTGGATACGAAGTATCCAAGGGTGCAGGGCCAGCCCTGCCGCTACGACAGGTCGTGCTCGCGCAAAGCCAAGCTTTGATGACATTTTTCACAGGTCTTTATGGATCAATATTTTACGAAAGGAAAGACCTCTACAATATATAAGCGGCAATGCATAAAGCGCAAGGACCGTCGCGTACTAAGGTACGTGACATAGCGCTCAAACGATTAGAACGCCGCTGTCATTTTGCACGGGTCTTCATGAGAATTATGAACGAAAGAACGATCAAACTAGAAACGCTCGACGAAAACATCGACGACTTTGAGGCCATATTTGAAGGCATTTTGGCTGGCACGGTCGAAGTTAAGGCGTTGTTCGGCATGAATGCTGACCAGCTCGAGGCCTTTTACAGCCTCGGTCACCATCTGTACGCTGGCAACAAGTACGATTCCGCTGAAAAAGTTTTCCGCGGGCTCTGTATTTTGGACAGCATGCAGAAAAAATACTGGCTGGCGCTCGCCGCCTGTCTGCAGATGCAGGAACGCTACGAACAGGCGATTGAGGCCTACGGCAGCGCCTTCATCATCGACGCAGAAGACCCCGAGGTCTACGAACAACTGGCCCATTGCTACATCGGTACTCGCAACATCGCTGAAGCCGTCAAGTGTTTACGCGAAGTCATCCGCATCGCCGACACAACCAAGCGCCATTCAGCCATTAAAGAACGCGCTTTGACAAAATTAGAGATAATCGAACAATCGAAAAAGTAAATTTTTAGGGAGGTTCGTTATGCCAGAAACATCCAACATAGAAAACACCAGAGGAATTTCACCTAACGTTATTCTGCCTGGCGACATTCCTGTCAAACAGACGGACACGGTCAAGCTCAGCAAGGACATCGTGTTTTCAGGCGTCGACGAGGCCATGTTGATCAACCTCGATTCACTTGTTAAGCGGAAAGACTTGATCAATATTGCTCCGTCAGAAATCTCTCTGCAAGAGGCCCTTGAGAAAATTAAGGAGCTGAACGAAAGCATCGAATCCAGCACTATAACGCTCTCGGAGGATGAAATCGCCCTGGCGCACTCCATTGTTCAATCTCAAACGCAAATCCACACCCTCATTGTAGGCCTGCCGCAAGATAAGCAAGAGGCGCTCACAATGAAGTTGATGCAGTTTGTCCGCTCCGTCCTCAACGAGCAACAAGGCAAGACTGAAGTGACGGTCGTGGATTCACAAAATAACGACTCCAAACAAACCAACAACACTAAACAAACCAACAACACTTCTAGCAAAGACTCCAAGCAATACGTCTCATCTGAAGTCTTGAGGGAGTTTTTGGAAATCCTCGGCGGCGACGTCTCTGAAGAACGCGCCAAAACCGCCAAGACAATCATCAAGTCGCTCGAAAGCCAGCTGAAATCGGCCAATACGCGTGTCAACAAGGCCCTCGATCAGCAACTTGAGGCCATGGACAAGGTCAAACGGCATCAACAACAGGCCCAGGCGCTGCAAATCGGTATTATGGCCGCTGGACTGATTTTTAGCGTGGCTACCTTCGGCACGGGCTCCGTTCTAGCTATAACGCTGGCCAGCGTCGCAATCGCTGCATCGACTGCCGAAATGGGCGTTAACTTGGGCGCCGGCAGCTACGATAAAGACACACAAAACGCCAATGTGCTCGAAAAACTTTCCCATAAACTGAACGAGAGCGACGTCTTCCATTACTCCGTCATGGCCATCAGCATTGCCGCTTCTCTGGGAAGCAGCGCCGCCATGTACGCTGCAAAAAAAGCTGCCCAACAGGCTGCCATAAAGGTTCAGCAAACCGTCAGCCAAATCGCCCTTCAGCAGAGCGACGATATTATGAGTGTAGGTAAGACAACTGTCGTTGCTGGCAAAGTGATCCCCGACGAAGCACTTGTGAAGCAACTGACAGAAAAGATAACAGCATCACTCAACGATCAGGGCATCAAGTCTTCTGAAAAAATCATCCAAAAACTCATTCAGGCAAATATCGACGAGGGTTTTGAAAACATCAGTCAAATGGCCGCTCAAAATGCTGGTAAAATTACAGAGGATATGATGAAGGAAGGCTTTAAATCCATCGTCAATTCCAACGTTGACGATATCTTGAATGCGATGATCGCTCAATTTGTGATAAAAATCCAACAGGCGAGCGCTGTCACACAAGGAGCTCTTGGCCTCGGTCAAGGCGTTAACACGATCTTTGAGGGCATCGCCAAAAAAGAAAAGGGGATCGCCGATGCCGCGGAACAAGTGGGATCTGGTGCTAAAGACATCATTATGGAGTTTCAAAAACTTTGGTCGCGCGACCTGCCCAAAATGATGGAGAAGCTGTACGGCATGTACGACACAGGCTCGCAAATGATCAAGAGTAATGATCAGACGTCACAGGAACTCATCAAAAATATATGAATACGTGCCTTGCTATAGGCCATTTGGAGCCCGTCTTCGGTTTTTGACATAATAATTTATGCCTGAATCTAAAAAAGAGAACGAGCAATTAAAAGAGGACCTCAACGACCTCCAATTGCTTTACGAGAGCACGCTTGACCACGCCAACACGATTGAGGAAGAGTTGGCGCAGAAGAACGACGCACTGGAGGCCACGCAAAAGCGCCTCCGTAAAGAGCTCGACCAGGCAGCTCTGTACGTCATGTCGCTCTTTCCGCAAAAGATTCATACGGGGATTTTGGAGGCCGACTGGGCGTTTGTTCCATCAACGGAGCTCGGCGGCGACTCGTTTGGCTACCACTTTATCGACGTCAACAACCTCGCGATCTACCTGCTCGACGTCTGTGGGCACGGTGTCGGCGCAGCGCTGCTCTCTGCAACGGCTATCAATGTCCTCCGCTCGGCAGCTCTTCCTGTATCAGACTTCCGCGACCCAGGGGCCGTCCTAACAGCCCTCAATAAGACGTTCCAGATGGACTCTCAAAACAACATGTATTTTACCATCTGGTACGGCTGTTATAACCTCAAGACCAAGCAACTGCGCTATGCTAGCGGCGGTCATCCACCGGCATTACTCGTGAGAAAGTCTGGCGAAGTCCAAAAACTCTCGACGCCACAAATGATCATTGGCGCCATCGAAGACACCACCTATACGGCTAATGATGCCAGCGTGGAGTCCGGCGACTCTCTCTTTCTATTCAGCGACGGCGTTTTCGAAGTCCCACTAAAAGACGGTCACATGCTTTCCTTCGACGCCTTTTTCGAACTCTTTCAAAAAAATAGGCCCCAATCGCCCACCGACTTTCTCCATTGGATTCAATCCATCCAGGGCCACGACACCTTCGACGACGATTTTTCCCTACTGCAGCTCAAGTTTTAGCAAACGCCTTCTTTAGAAGGAACGTCGACGCACAACAGTCTTATCGCCCACGAATTTATTGACATCCATTGGGTCACTTAGAAAGAGTCCGGGAAATCCTTCTTGTCTTATAAAAAGGTTTTCCCGGTGTCCAGGGAAAGCACTCGTCTCTAGCGTTGATACATCGGCCGCTCAACGTAATGTGTATGCAAGAGGTGATGTGCCTTTTCGCTGAGGGGCTCGCCCAGAAATTCGGCGTAGGCCTGTTTGACTTCCGGGTTTTCGTGAGAGAAGCGCAATTTGCAATCGCGGTCGTCTTGATAGAGACCTGCAATGCGCTTTTCGCGGATGTCATCAGTGACGCCATACGGTTGACCTCCACCGCCAATGCAGCCTCCAGGGCACGCCATGACTTCGATAAAGTGGTACGGCAGCGGTTCACCGTTATCGCGGGCCTTACGAACCTTGTCCATGACGTACTCAACGTTGGCCAAGCCGTGAGCGACGGCCACGCGGACCTTCGTTCCATCGACGTTGATTTCGGCCTCGCGGACGCCCTTCAGCCCACGAACAGACTGGATATCGATGGCCTCCTTTGGCATGTTTTCACCGGTGATCTTGTAATAAGCCGTGCGCAGGGCCGCTTCCATGACGCCGCCCGTTGCTCCGAAAATGGTACCGGCGCCCGTGTACTCGCCCAAAATACTGTCGGCCTCTTCGTCGTCGAGCCGGAGAAAGTCGATGCCCGATTGCTTGATCATGCGGGCAAACTCGCGTGTCGTGATGCTGAGGTCGACGTCGGGATAGCCAGAGGCCTGCATGTTGGTATCGCGTTCGAGCTCAAACTTTTTGGCCGTGCACGGCATGATGGAAACCTGGTATATTTTAGCAGGATCGAGGCCCTGCTTTTGCGCGTAGTAGGTCTTGGTCATGACACCCATCATCTGTTGTGGCGACTTGGCAGTGGAAAAGTTAGGAATGAGGTCCGTGTGGTATTTTTCCATAAAGTCGACCCAGGACGGGCAGCAAGTCGTGATGAGTGGCAGGACACCGTTGTTGGCGAAGCGGTGGACAAATTCGGCTGATTCTTCCATAATCGTGAGGTCGGCCGAAAAGTTGGTGTCGAAGACGGCCTTAAAGCCCATGCGACGTAGGACAGCGTAGATCTTTCTAGTCAGATTGGTACCGGGCTCGAGGCCGAACTCCTCGCCGATGGCCACCCTCACGGCCGGAGCGATCTGGACGGTGCAAAACTTGTTGGGGTCGTGCAGCGCTTTCCAGACGAGGGCCGTGTCATCGTTTTCCACAATGGCACCTGTCGGGCAGTGGGCAGAACATTGGCCGCAGCGCACGCACGGAGACTCTGCCAAGCTGATATCGCCACTGGGAGCCATGCGGGTGTCGATGCCGCGTTCAAGAAAGGACAGTGCCCAAACGTTTTGGACCTCCTGACAGACCTGCACGCAGCGTCCGCACTTGATGCACTTAGCGTAGTCGATGATAATGGAGCCCGTCGAGGCATCTTTAGGCAAGTCGCAGACGTGTCGTGGAATGCGTTCCTCGCGCATGGCGAAGTCGGCAGACAACTTTTGCAACTCACAACTGCCGTTGCGGCCACAGGTCTGACAGTCCGCTGGGTGGTTTGACAGAATCAGCTCCAGGACGGTCTTGCGTGTCGAAACGAGCTCGTCGTCGTGCGTGATGACTTCCATGCCCTCGTCAATCGGCGTCGTGCAGGCGCGGAAGGTGCGCGGGTTGCCCTTGAGCTTAACAATGCAGAGGCCGCAGGCGGCTGTCGGCTTGAGGTCAGGATGTTTACAGAGGGTCGGAATGCGGACCTGCGCCTTTTTGGCGGCCTCCAAAATGGTTGTACCTGCGGGAACTTCAACGGCGATACCGTTAATTTTTGCGTGAATTGTTTTCATACTGCTTTTTCTGCCAGTTCTTTAGCTTTTTGACGTGCGTATTTGGCACCACCTTCGATGTAGGCCATGTATTCGTTTCTAAAATAACGGAGCGTCGACAAGACAGGGTTTGGAGCCGTTTGGCCCAATCCGCAAAGCGACGCCTTCTTCATAGCGAGGGCAATTTCCTCCAACAAGGCCAGGTCTTCGATAACGCCGCGGCCCTTTGTGATCTTATCCAAAATCTTGGCCATCTGATAGCCACCGACGCGACATGGGGCGCATTTGCCACAGGACTCATCGACGCAGAAATTGAGGTAGAACTTAGCTAGATCGACCATGCAATCCTTGTCGGTGAGAACGACCATACCGCCGGACCCCATGATGGAACCGAGCTCTTGGAGGTGTTCGTAGGTGATGGGGGTGTCGAGGTAGTCTTTGGTGATGAGACCGCCGGAAGGGCCACCCGTCTGGACTGCCTTAAATTCAAGACCTTTTGGACATCCGCCGCCGATGTCAAAGATGATCTCACGCAGCGTCATGCCCATGGGGACCTCGATGAGGCCCGTGTTGACGATGTTGCCCGTGAGCGCAAAGACCTTTGTGCCGACGCTCTTTCCGACGCCGATGGCCGAAAACCACGGTGCGCCGTTCCGGATGATGGGAGCGATATTGGCCAGGGTTTCAACGTTGTTGATCATCGTTGGACAGCCCCAGAGGCCAGATGTCGTGGGGAACGGTGGCCGGGGCCGCGGGCTGCCGCGTTTACCCTCGATCGATGCAATGAGGGCCGTCTCTTCTCCGCAGACAAAGGCACCGGCGCCCAGTCGAATTTGGATGTCGAAGGCAAAGCCGCTCTCCAAAATATTTTTGCCCAAAAGCCCCTTTTCGCGGGCCTGTTCAATCGCCAGATTGAGGCGTTCGACGGCAAAGGGGTACTCGGCGCGCACGTATATAAAGCCGTTATTGGCTCCAACGGCATAACCGGCAATCAGCATGCCTTCGAGAATGCGGTGCGGGTCGTCCTCCATGACACTGCGGTCCATGAAAGCGCCCGGGTCACCCTCGTCGCCGTTGCATATGACGAACTTGCGACCATCGGCGCTCTTGGATTGAGCCATGAGCGTCCACTTGATGCCCGTTGGAAATCCAGCGCCACCACGTCCACGGAGGCCGCTAGATTTGATGACCTCAATGACTTGCTCCGGCTTGTATTCACTCAAAACCTTGGCCAACGCGAAGTAGCCATCTTGGCCGATGTAGTCCTCGATGCGCTCTGGATCTATCTTACCGGCGTTTTCCAGCACGATGCGCTTTTGCTTTTTATAAAAAGGAGAGTCAAAGGAAATTGCTTTTGGGCCGTAGGCACCCGTTTTGATTTCTTGCAAAATGGGATCAACGTGGTTGTCACCGACGTGCGTGTGGAGGACGTGTCCAGGCTCTGTTACCATAATGGGTCCCGAAGAGCAGAGGCCCTGACAGCCGATTTGTTGGACTTCAATGCCCTCTTTTGCTGCAGCGGGATCGAGGGACTCTTTGACTTTCTTGCTACCCGATGCGATACAGGCCGAGCCCATGCAAATGCAAGCGCGCTTTGAACAGCCCTGTTTGCGGGCCAGGGCGCTTGTTTTAATCTGTTTTAAATCTTCTATCTTCATACATTGACTTTTTCTAAAGATTCAATTTTTTCCACCAAGCTCTCTGGGGTTGCCTTGGCGAGGATCTCGTGATTGACTCTGGCAACGGGCGCCAGGCCACAGGCTCCGAGACAACGGACCTCGTTCAACGAATAGAGGCGGTCGGGTGTCGTTTCACCCACAACAAATCCAAAACGCGTCTTGAGTTCATCAATCAGCTTAGCGGAACCCTTGATGTGACATGCGGTGCCGGTGCAGACGTGTATAGCGTGCTTGCCGCAGGGCTTTAGATTAAAATAGGTGTAAAACGTGAGCACCTCGTAAATGCGACCCAAATTGATGTCGAGCGCCTTGGCCAGCTCCATCGACCATTCCCGTGGAACATATCCCTCGGCTTCTTGAATATCATGGAGAATCATGATGAGGTTGCCCTCCACGCCCCTCCATCGGTCCACATACTTTTGGATCCGGGTGCGAATCTTCTCCTTGTCTTCGGGCGACTGCTTGATGATGTCTGTCGGTGTTGTCATGTGAAATAATGGTTTTACCGCGCCTCAAGGCCTGGTTCCGACCCACTATGAACGTTTTTAGCACACTCGACAAGCTCTTTTTGATGGATTTCACCAATGCAGATCATCAGTATAGAGATCAATCAGCGGGATCGAATTGCCATAGAGCGCCCGGCATCGCTCCGTGAGGACATCTTGCATTGAATTTGTCGAAAGAATAATGGCGTCCGCATTGCTAGCATCCCACTTGCGCGCCTCGATTACAGGCTGATCAAAAAATATTTCTTTAGGCGGATCGATGTCGAGAACGGCAACAATGTGTTCGTTCTTGTATCCGTTGAGTATTTTTGAAAACCAGCGCGAGTGTAAACCGCCCCCAAAAAAGGCGACACGGTTATACTTGGCGACGATTTCTGAAAACTTTTTCTTCAAGAGAAAGCGCATCAAAAAGTCAGACGGGTGCAAGTCGGCATCGCAGATTTGGTCACGCGTTTTGTAACGGTAATCGATGCCACGTTTGTCGTTAAATTTGTTTAAACAAGAGAAAAGCGTTTCTCGATGAAATTTGTTGTGATCGACGTTCTTTTCTAAAACGGCGTTGCCTCCATGTTTTCTGTAATAGCTCAAGGGCGTTGGAATAGAGTAAGCGTTGCCATAGGTATAGACAGTTCGAGTGAGGTAAGCATCGGCGCTTATTCTAAAACTTAAAGGGATCGGCATGATTTTCGCCAAAATATCGCGTGGAACCACCAAGCTCGAAGAACCCAAAAAATACGCCAATTCGCCTGTCCGTATCGTATGAGCAAAAAAGTTGCCAGAGTACATCACTTGTTTCGCGGGATACGTATCGCCCTCGTCAAAAATGAGGACGTTGTGTTGCAACAGCGCGTAATCGCCTTTTAGGAAAGCATGCCAACGCAAGACTTCCTCCAACTTGTTTGGCATCCACCAATCATCGCTGTCGAGAAAGGCAATCAACTCACCTTGACTCGCTTGAAAACCAGCATTAAAGGCACTTGCTTGACCGCCGTTTTCCTTAAGGATCACCTTGACTTTGTTGTCCTTCAGGCCCTGCAATAGTGCCCGTGACACATCGGTGGATCCATCGTCGACGACAATCACCTCCAAAGGAGGACATGTCTGATTCAGAGCACTTTCGATGGCCTGCATCAAAAAAGACCCATAATTGTAGTTATTGATTACAACAGATACGAGCGGGGCTTGCGTCGTCATGCTTGCCAGTAAAAACAATCTCTCCAATAAAGGCAAGCAACTAGTTTGTCGAAACAATTAAGCTGCTGATTGCAAGTTCAAGTACGAAGTGCAACACGTGACAGGAAAAAAGAGAAGAGAGTTGAAAGGAAGGAGGAGAGATGCAAAGCTGGTGATTT
>Ga0154578_101_pt1 | contig 45307 bp, 35 predicted proteins | sample RifGroF2_FD_116007 | JGI IMG/M metagenome (GOLD analysis project Ga0154578, IMG submission 116007) | Verrucomicrobia bacterium GWF2_51_19
GGCGTTCTCGTCGTTCGGGCTAAGTCACCTACCTTAAAGTAGGCTCCTGTCGCCCTCGCTCCTCGGGCCTTGCTATAGAGCCATTTGACATCGGTCGTTAATCCGTACAGAGCTGATCCAAATACCGCTGGAGGCCCACAACTTGGATGTCGTGTGCCAGAGGGAAAGTGTCTGATCCAGGAATAATCACAATGAGCGAATCTAGCTTTAACGCTTCTTTGGCGATTTTCATAGATGGGGTGATTTTGGGTGTTGACGAAAACTTGATTTCAAAACCGAGCCGTTGATCTTTCTGTATAAGTAAGTCCAATTCTGCGCCGCTATGCGTTCCCCAAAAGTAACAATCTTCACTGTCGGCTTCATGGGCCCGAAGGATCTCTTCTATGGCAAGCCCTTCCCAGAACAGGCCGAGCTTGGGGTGCCCCCATAAGTTTTCCTTCGTGCTGATGCCCGTGAAAATGTTTAACAGACCGGTGTCGCGGAAATAGACCTTGGGCGCTTTTATTTGACGTTTGCTGATATTGTGATCGTAAAAGGCCTTCAGTTGGCGGACCATAAAAGTGTCGGTGAGTAGGTCTAAATAATGCCGCATCGTTGTGTCTGAAAACCCGAGCGATCGACCGATTTCAGAGGCATTGAAGGTCGACGCATGATAGTGAGCGAGCATTGTCCAGAAGCGTCTCAGTGTTGCAGCTGGTACTTGGAGGCCCATAAGCGGGATGTCTCGTTCCAGGTATGTTTTGACAAACTCCTTACGCCAGTCCAAGCTTTCTTCCAGGCTATGGCTGAGGAAAGACCGTGGATACCCGCCTCGCAGCCACAAAGTGTCTAAATCTTTTGTTTCCGTATAGCCAAAGGGCGTCAACTCCACGTAGGCAATCCTTCCGGCTAAGGTCTCCGATGTCTGTTTTAACAAGGTTTGCGAAGCACTGCCCAAGATTAGGTACCGTTGCTTGTCTTTTGTGTCGACCAAGAACCGCAAAAGAGGGAAGAGTTCTGGTTTTCGCTGAATTTCGTCGATGACGATGAGCCCCTCTAAATCTTGTAATGCCAATTTTGGATCGTCCAACCTAGCTAACGCGGTCGGATCTTCGAGATCAAAGTAGTGAACCTGGCTCTTGATATCGCTCAAATACATCTTGGCCAATGTCGTCTTGCCGCATTGCCTAGGACCGAGTAGAGCCACAACAGGGTGTGTTTTAAAGAGACGCTGTACTCGTCTGATTTTTCCTTGTCTTAAGAGTGGCCTGCTGTTGGGCCTTGAAAATTCGGTTTCCATGGCTGAAATTTCAACATACACATAGGAAAATGTCAATCCAGAAAGAAGTTGTGCCTTCGCAAGGCCCAATGCAAAATGCAGTCATCTGGCGACAAGCAAAAGTTTTGCAGATTTGAATTGCATTTTGGCAAAAAACGGTATGCTTGTAAGGAGACTATCAAACCCCTACCCTATCATGCTTTTGTACTTTCAGGGGACAGCTTCTACGACTCATGTTTTCCTGGCCATTAAATAAAAAAGACACCACCTCCATTCAATTGACCGATTTAAATCGCCATCAAGATATCGGAGCCAATTGCTTGTTGCTTAAAATGGGGCCGTTTACGGTCGTCGTCGACGCAGGCCTGCATCCAAAAAAGACAGGGCACAAGAGCACGCCAGACTTTTCTAAAATCGATGATTTTTCTGTCGACTACATCTGCATCACGCACTGTCACCTCGATCACATCGGTTCGCTGCCCATTTTGGCCCGCACGCAGCCACAGGCAAAGATCATTTTGACGTCGCCGTCCAAGGAAATTTTGCCCCGCATGCTGAACAACTCGCACAGCGTCATGTTGCGGCAGCGCGAGGAATTGGGCATCAACGAATACCCGCTGTACACGCGGACAGAAATCGAGTACCTCGAACAACGCTATTTCCCTCTCTTGTTTCAAAAGCCACACGTGTTTGAAAAAAACGGCGAAAAACTCGAGATCACGCTCTATTCGGCTGGCCACATTCTGGGCGCCTGCGGCTTTCTCTTTAAGTACAAGCACCGCTCACTCTTTGTCACAGGGGACGTCCTCTTTCGCAACCAAAAGACACTTAAAGGGGCTTCTTTCCCGAAAATCAAGGTCGACACGCTCGTCATGGAGACGACACGCGGCCTCACCGAGACGGCCGATGCGACGGCCGATGACGAAATGCGGCGCCTCGTCGACGTCATTAACCACACGCTCGATCGCGGCGGATCTTGCCTGATTCCCGTGTTCGCGCTCGGTCGCATGCAAGAGATTCTCTTCATTCTCCACGAGGCTAGGCGTAACAAAAAACTCAAAAACGCTCCCATTTTCTGTTCGGGATTGGGCGTGTCATTGATCGAGGTGTTTGATGAAGTTTCGCGCAAGACGGGCCTCGTTAACTTTCATAAAAAGATCCTGCAGGACCTCAACGCCAAACCCTTACCCAAGGAGACTTACGAGGGAGGAACCTTACCTGATAAGCCATCTATCTACGTTGTGAGCAGCGGCATGGTCATCGAAAACACGCCCTCTTACATGGTTGCGGCGGCACTCCTCGGTTCGAAGCAAAACAGCATCTGCTTTGTCGGCTATTGTGACCCGGAAACGCCCGGCGGAAAACTCCTCGTCTGCGAGCACAACGAGCCCTTTTTCTTCGAGACCATTCCAACGGAAATCCACGCCCGGGCCGCCATCGAGCGCTTTGAACTCAGTGGACATGCCAACCGCGAAGAGCTCCTCCAGCTCGTCTACGACATGGACCCCCGTACGGTCGTCCTGTACCACGGCGACGAAGAGGCCCGCGAATGGGTCTTCGATGAACTCGTCGACCAACACCCCAATTTGCAAGTCATCAACCCAACCCCAGGTGACCCAGTGGCGCTTTAAACCCTCCACAGCGGCTGATTGGGGGTGAGGTTTTGCAAAAAGTGTTCGCAGGGCAGGTAGAGAATGTTGCCTTGTTTTAAAATCTCATGGCCTCGATAGAGAATGGCCAATTGCGCCATTGGGTAGTCGTGGGCAAAGGCTTTGAGACCACGCTGGTCTTCAGGGCGGACTTTTTGCGTGCTCTTCACTTCAAAGGCCCATAAGCCGCTCTCTCCATAGATGACGAAATCCACCTCTAACTGGGCCCGTGTTTGCCAAAAATAGACCTTGTTGGGGACGTCGGTGTAGTCGCACCAGGCATGTAGGTGTTGAAAAATGAGCCCTTCTAGCGCGGCTCCTTCGATTTCTGAAACGCTGTCCAGCGGCCCAGTTGGCCGTATCGATCGGAAAATGCCTGTGTCGAAAAAATAAAACTTTTCCTGGTGTGATAAGAGCCGTTGCGCCCGTTTTGTAAAAACCGACAGGCGATGTCCAAGCAGTAGGTCTTCTAAAATAGAGACATAGGATTCGACGCGTTTTCGTTCGACGGCGCAGTCCCGGGCGATGGATGCCAAATTCAAGGTGCTTCCATGTGAAAAAGAGATCGATTCCAAAAAGCGGCTGAAATCGCCAATATGGCGCGTCAAGCCCTCCATTTGAATTTCTTCGCGAAGGTAGAGACCTGCATAGGCGTTTCTTTTCTCAATGGGTGATACGGCGCCCCAGACGAGGGGTAACATGCCCCAGTTTAGGCCTTTTTCGATCGAAAAAGCTTTACCGAGTTCGGCTGCCATGAACGGATGCATGCGCTTATTGAGCGCCCGCCCGCCCAGCAGGTTCATGCCGCCTTGACGCAGTTTCCGCGGGCTCGAGCCCGTTAGCGCAAATTGCAGGGTCTTGTCTTTTTCGATCAGCAGATGGACAGCATTCAAAATCGTAGGCACCTTTTGCACCTCATCGATGATGAAGGTTTTTCTAGCAGTCCCCGCCTGCACTTCCAGCAGACGCTCGGGATGGCTCGCGTAGATCCGGAAGGTCGCTTCGTCCAGCAGGTCGATATAGACGGCATCAGCCATTTCCTTGCGACACCACAAAGACTTGCCTGTCCCGCGTGGACCCAATAGGAAAAAGCTGTCGGCTGGTTGTTTGAAAAGTCGCCTGATGTTGTTCATGGTTTTGACATTCAATATGGCGAGACAAACTCCATTTTGCAAGTCAAAACGGAGTTGATATCTCCATTTTGCAATGCAATTTGGAGATCGAAACTCCATTTTGCAATGCAATTTGGAGTCGCAACCTCCATTTTGCAACAACCTCCACTTTTTTATGCTTTTGAGTGGCCAAGGTGGGCATTGTGTATTGTATTGAGAACTATGAAAAATGATGGAAAAGAACGCATGCCGTATGACCATCCGGGGGCGTCTTTTTGCGCTTTGTCGACGCCTCCGGGGGAGTCGGCTATCGGCGTCATTCGCGCCAATGGTCCGCTTGCAGAGGCGTTGGCGGTGTCGCTCGCGAAAGTCCCCTACCCTACTCCGCGGCACGCCTATTTTTGCGATTACGTCGCTGTCGATGGCAAGGTGCTCGACGTCATTATTCTGACTTATTTTGAGGCCGGCAAATCCTATACCGGCGATGCCTTGGTCGAGTTGGCTTGCCACGGCAATCCGCTCATTTTGCAAAAAGTGCTGGAGGACCTCTTTAAGCGCGGGTTTCGGCTTGCAGAGCCAGGCGAATTCACGCGTACGGCCTTTCTCAATGGCAAAATGGACCTCTGTCAGGCCGAGGCCGTGGCGGAATTGATTCACGCCCGCAGCGAAAAGGCACTACACATTGCCGAACGTCAGCTCAAAGGGGGTATCAGCGCGCATTACCACTCGATTCTCGACGCCCTAATGGCTGCCATTGCGCACCTGGAGGCCTACATCGATTTTCCCGAGGAAGACCTGCCGTCAGAGGACGCACAGGGGCCATTGCGCGACATCGCGTTTTGCCTGAGTAAAGTGAAAAAGATGCTGGCCACGCGGCATTACAGCGCCCTCCTTCATGAAGGCGTTAAAACGGTCATCTTTGGCGCTCCCAATGCGGGAAAGAGCAGCCTCCTCAATGCCTTCCTGGGTGAGGACCGTGCCCTCGTTAGTCCCGAGCCAGGCACCACGCGCGACTTTCTAGCGGAACGCATTTTGGTGGGTCCGCACGCGCTCCGCATCATCGACACGGCTGGCCTTCATACGCCGACTTCAAAGATTGAGCGTTGTGGCATCGAAAAGACTTTTTTAAAGATAGACGAGGCCGATCTCTGCCTGTTTGTCGTTGACGCGACACGCCCCTACCCTGCTTTTGATGCGGCTCTGTGGGCGGCGCTCGCACATAAACACGTCTTGTTGGTTCTCAATAAGACCGACCTCATGCCCCCACCCTATCCCACCGCAGCGCCCTGGAATGCTCTCCCCTGCTTGCCGATCTCCGCAAAGACAGGCGACGGTATCGACGCACTTAAACGGGCCATTCTCGACGCGGTTGAGGCGGAAGACCTTTCTGAGGACGAAGACCTCATTATCTGCATTAGACACGCCCGTGCGCTCGAGCAGGCTGAAACGGCCCTTGCGGATGCATTCGCTAAGCTCAAGGACGGGGCGCCAGTGGAGCTCGCTGTCTGCGATTTGCGATTTGCGCTTGATTGCATCGGGGGGATTTTGGGCAAGGTGGACAATGAGGTCATTTTGGGCCTTATTTTTTCAAAATTTTGCATAGGGAAGTGAGATGAGGCATGAATAGCAACGACCCAAGATCGACTCAAAATGGCTCTATAGCAAGGCCCGAGGAGCGAGGGCGACAGGAGCCTACTGACGTAGGTGACTTAGCTCGAACGACGAGAACGCCGCTAGAGGCCATTTTGAGTCGATCTTCTTATGATGTGATTGTCTGTGGAGCAGGCCATGCCGGCTGCGAGGCTGCTCTGGCGGCTGCGCGCATGGGCGCTCGTACGCTCTTGCTTACGGGCAACCTCGATACAATCGCCCAAATGAGTTGCAATCCGGCCATCGGCGGTCAAGCCAAGGGCCACATCGTTCGCGAAGTCGACGCACTGGGCGGTGAAATGGCCGTCAATACCGACTTTACTGCCATTCAATTTCGTTTACTGAATCGCTCAAAGGGCCTCGCCGTTCAGGCTCCGCGCGCGCAATGCGACAAAAAGGCCTATCAGTTTCGCATGAAGCAGACGCTAGAGATGCAGCCCAATTTGCACGTCTTTCAGGCCGAAGTGACGGGCTTGATCCTGCGGGATGGTGCCGTTGCGGGTGTCGAGACGAACCTGGGTTGTGCCTTCAAGGGCAAGACGGTGATTTTGACAACGGGCACTTTTTTAAAGGGTATTATGTTTGTCGGCGATGCGACTGTCGAAGGTGGCCGCATGGGGGATTTTGCCGCAAAGAGGCTGTCGAAGTCGCTTTTGGACAGCGGTATTCAGCTGGAGCGTCTCAAGACGGGGACTCCGGCGCGCATATTGGGCCGCAGCATTGACTTTTCTGTCTGCGAGGAGCAGAAGTCTGATTCCGAGCCAACGCTGTTTGCGTTTTACGACACTCGCGAAGAGATGTTCCACGTGGAACAATTGGGTGAAAACAGGGTGGGGTGGGGGCCCAACACGCGTAGCACCTCCTGTTGGATGACGTATACCAATGATCAAACAGAGGCCGTTATTCAGGCCAATTTGCGCCGATCCGCCATGTACGGTGGTAAGATCGAGGGAGTTGGCCCGCGTTACTGTCCGAGTATTGAAGACAAGATTGTTCGCTTCAGCGATAAGGAGCGCCACCGGCTGTTTCTCGAGCCAGAGGGCATTCATACCGACGAGTGGTATATCAACGGCCTCTCCACGAGTATGCCAATGGAGGTCCAGGAGGCCATTATCCGCACCATTCCTGGACTCGAGCAGGCGATTATTACACGTCCAGCCTATGCCGTTGAGTACGATTACGCGCCGCCAACGCAATTGCAGCCCTCGCTGGAATCAAAGTCGATAGGGGGGCTCTTTTGCGCGGGTCAAATTAACGGAACTTCGGGTTACGAAGAGGCTGCCTGCCAGGGCCTCGTTGCGGGTGTCAATGCTGCTGCTAAATGCCTCGGGCTGTCGGAGCTCGTTATCGGTCGAGAAGAAGCCTATACGGGTGTCCTTATCGACGACCTCGTCACCAAGGGCACGCAAGAGCCTTACCGCATGTTCACCAGTCGCGCCGAATACCGCCTCCTTCTCAATCACAACAGCGCTGAACTCCGTTTGATCGACAAGGCCGCCCAGTACAATCTTTTGCCCGAAGCTCGCGTGACCGCCATTCGACAAAAAAAGGCCGCCATCGAGCATTGGGTGAGTCGGTTTGAGGGCACGGGTCTCGACGCCCGCGGGACGCTCGCTGACGCCCTCCGTCGCAACCTTCAAGTCGAGCTCCCCTATGCATTCCAGGCTCTCTCGGGTGCCATTCGCGAGGAAGTTCTCTATCGCGTTCTCTACCGCGGTTACCTCGAAAAAGACTTTGCCCACATTGCCAAAATGAAGGCGATTGACGCCGTCCGCATTCCATCCGACTTCAATTACGAAACACTCAAGGGCCTCCGCAACGAGAGCCTCCAAAAACTCAAGAAGATCCGGCCCCAAACCCTCGGCCAAGCCAGCCGAATCAGCGGCATCAACCCGGCCGACGTCAGCGTCCTTCTGGTCTATCTGCGGAAGTAGGGTGGGTGTCAGTTGTTCTGTGTGCCATGGTTAAGTTTTTTTGAAAGGATATATTGTAATAAATTTCGAGTATTTGAGTGAAATGTCCGATGCGTTTTTCTCGACAAACAGTAAAAAGACAACCGTGATCCAGTGTAATTTTGCGCCGTCAAGGTTTCTCGCTGTGCGGCCTAATTCTGGGCCTAAGGCTTTTTCTGTATCGGAAGAAAGGTTGTTTATCAATGCACCCATACTTAAGCCGCAACAATCATTGTTCTTTTTGAGCCAGTCGGTCCAGCCTTCGGTGTTGGAAAACCACACTCCTCTATCGATCCAGCGTTGTTGATTGTTTTGTACCCAAAGATCCCATTCCCATGGCCAGGCGTTGTCGAGGGCGCGAGCGATTGCCTGGGTCGAAGGAAAGAGGGGTGACTCTTGCTGGTTTATCGTTTGCTGTAATTCGCAGTAAAACACTAAAGAATAGTCATTTTTGTTTTGTTGGATGTGATATGCGTCGCTGTTTGCAATGGCATGTAATAAGATATCTAGAATGGCATTGGAGTTATCCTCTTGATCCACTGTCTGTGGAATTAAAAAGCAAGACTTGCGGAGCCCGCCATTAGGCCTTCCGCTGTCATCGTGTGTGGAGGCGAGAATGAAATTAAAGCGACTGAAGAGGTTGGTTTGATGATGGCTGGGAATTGTATGAAAGGGTAGGATGTGGTCTTTAACACGGTCTTCAGTGTTTTTCTTGCGTTTGTCGATGATATTAAAAGCAAGCTTTTGGGCGGCTTCGATATCGTTTCCTTTAATGAGTTGGTCGATTGTAACCGCGCTGAGCCAAGTGTGAAAAAATAAGATTATCATTATTGCGCGCATAGGGTTCCTTCGATCTGGTGCTTGACAAAGGTTTTGTTAATAAGTGTGGGCTTAATCATTTTGTTGTGTTTCGATCTGACGCTTGTCTATGTATAAATTGTAGTCGTTGACGAAGTCCTGGATTTTTGATTTGGCATCCTCGTTCTCCTCGAGGTAATCTCCGTAAGATCCAAGAATGTCTTCTTGTGATCCAAACTCCTCGTAGGTCAAAATCCCGATAATAGGACAGAACTCTTTGTTGCTCTTGATGTAGCGATCGATGTATATTGGTACGTCGTTCGCGTCTTTTGGTTCATGCATATGTTCAGCTCGCTGCCATTCGATGTCTATTGTGCAAAGCACATCTGACACAGTTAGTGGTCTGCAAATGCTGCCAGCCCACTGCTTGATGAGTTCTGTGCGCGCATCGTCTGGTGTTGCAAGGGCGTAGAAAATGCTCGTAAGGAAGAAAGCAAGGGGAATGGCGTATGTCAGTGTTTTTTTCATAGTAAATAAAATGCTTAAAAAGATTTTATAAAAAGTCAAGCAAAAACGGCAATTTGACAACAAAATCTGTAGTGATAGAGGAAATCATTCACCAAATGGAGCTGCCAATTATTAGATGGTATTAAGGCAGCGTGATACCCAAAAGGGCGGCGGTTTGAGGATTGGTGTGGGTGTGAAAATGGCTGAATTTTTCAATGTGTGGAGTGGGGGAGGCTCCGCTGAGAATGTCGGCGGCCATTTCACCGACGCGTTTGCCGACGTCGTAATCGCTGCAGGCTAAGGCAATCAGGGCTCCCTGTTCGACGGCTTCTGGAAAGGTCGCGAAGGTGGGCATTTTGTGTTGGCTGCAGATTTTGAGAACGAGTGGCAGGGCTGAAGCGACGGTGTTGTCTTGCAATAAAAACAGGATGTCGATTTTCGGCGATAGCGCCTCGAGCGCCTGAGTGATTGCCGCCGTGTTGGTCACGGAGCTGGTTATAACGATCAGCCCACGCCCGCCCGCCTGTCCCTGCAGTTGTTCGAGTGTGGCGACAGAGTTGCTTTCCCCCGCATTGAGCAGTACGCCAATTCGCTTAACGTGCGGCAATACACGCTGAATCAGATCGAGCTGGTCGCCGATCGGCTGTTCAACGTAAACACCGCCAACGTTAGGATGTTTGTCGTCTGGCAGCAGGCCAGCACTCACAGGATCGGAGATTCCCGCGAAGAGCATCGTGCCCTGCGGGTTGATCTGCCGAATCGTTTGCGCGGACGGCGTCGTGATTGCAACAACGACGTCGGGCTGTAGGGTCTTGACCTGCTGTGCGATTTGCAGCGCAATCGACAGGTTGCCCTGCGCGTTGGTTTCAATAAAGCGCACGTTGCCTGGCGAAAATCCACGAGCCTGTAGACCGTCGTGGACGCCGCGCCGCATGTTATCGAGTGAAGGGTGAGCGACGATTTGTGTAATCGCCACCGTTTTTTGACGCAGAGCCGAAGCGGCTACGTCGATATCTTTTTTGCAGCCAAAGAGCAATGCGCTCGCTGCAATCAATAAATAATGCATAAAATTTCCTTACATTTACGTTAATGAGCACAAACAAAACGAACGACTAGGCGCGTTGCCATCGCCATCGTGCTGACGTAAACTGGAAATTCCTCGACATAAAGAGGCCGATTAGTTTTGAGGAAAGACGCGTAGTGTCAAGCACAAATTTCTGATGTAAAAAAAGCGTGAAAACCTTAGAAGATCTGTTAGGATACGTTTTTTTATGTCAAAACCTTTGTACTATCATTCTGCCGAGGAGCTCGTGGCGCTGCTCAATAAAAAGGTCATTTCGTCGGTCGAGCTGACCAGGGCCGTCATCGAGCGCACGCGGGACGTGGAGCCCAAAATAGGTGCCTTTATCAGTGTCAATGAGGCCGATGCTCTCAAGCAAGCCGAGGCGTCTGATAAACGTCGGGCCGAGGGCCGCACTCTGGGCGCGTTGGACGGCATTCCGTTGTCGCCAAAAGACGTCTTGGCAGATGAAAATCAGCCCCTCACCTGCGCCAGCAAGATCCTCAAAGACTTCATCAGCCCCTACACGGGGACTGTCATGCAGCGGTTGCGCAACGCTGGGGCCGTCATTTGGGGCCGCCTCAACCTCGATGAGTTCACCATGGGCTCTTCCAATGAGACGTCGTACTTTAAGCCCTGTTGCAATCCTTGGAATACCGAATGCATACCAGGCGGCAGCAGCGGAGGCAGTGCGGCAGCCATTGCAGCTGGGCAAACCATTCTGGCTCTCGGATCCGACACCGGTGGCTCCATTCGTCAGCCAGCGGCCCTGTGTGGCATTGTAGGGCTTAAGCCAACCTATGGCCGTGTCAGTCGTTTTGGACTCGCCGCCCACGCCAGTTCGCTCGATCAAATCGGTCCCATGACGCGCACTGTCGCCGACGCCGCCCTGGTCATGGAAATCATTGCCGGTCTCGATCCGCACGACTCCACCAGCTACAATGCCCAGGTGCCCGTTTACCGCGAAGCCCTCAAGGCCCATGCCCACGTTCCCAAAAAGCTCGGCATTCTCAAAGAGTTCTTCGGCGACGGTCTCGCTCCCGACATCCGCAGTGTCGTCGAAAAGGCCCTACGCTTTTACGAAAAACAAGGCTGTGAGCTGATCGAGATATCACTGCCCAAAACAACACTCTCTATTCCAGTCTATTACGTCATAGCCACCGCCGAGGCCTCTTCCAACCTCGCCCGCTACGACGGCATTCGTTACACTCACCGCAGCACAAAAGCCAAGGACGGCATTGATCTCTACCGGAAGTCCCGCGAGGAGGGCTTTGGGTCCGAAGTGAAACGCCGTATCATTTTGGGTACCTATGTCCTCAGTAGCGGTCACTATGACGCCTACTACCTGCGCGCCCAAAAGGTCCGCACGCTCATCCGCAACGATTTCATGACGGCCTTTGAGTCCGTCGACGCCATTCTCTGCCCAACCACCCCCAATCCAGCCTTCCGTCGCGGCGAGAAGCTCAATGACCCCCTCGCCATGTACCTCGAAGATATCTACACTGTCCCCGTCAATATCGCCGGCCTCCCCGGCATCTCCATTCCCTGCGGATTCACCACAAATAACCTCCCCGTCGGCCTCCAGATTATAGGAAAACCCTTCCGCGAAGAGGAAATCCTCGGCATCGCCCAAACCTTTGAGGCCAATCACCCCTTTGCCCAACAGACACCTATCCTTTAACCCAAGCGAGAAGAGAACTAAAAAAAATTCCCCTCTCGCGCTCTCTCTTTAAAAACTTTTAGAAATTTGTATTATGTTTGAAACAGTTATAGGCCTAGAAGTTCACGTCCAGTTGAAGACGAAAACAAAGATGTTCACGCGGGCGCCGTATAGGTACGGTTGCGAACCAAACACGCTCACGGATGCCGTTGTTTGGGCCTTACCAGGGGCCTTGCCGGTGATGAATCGGGAGGCGATTATGCAGACAGTGAAAGCGGGTCTGATTTTCGACAGCGAGATTGCGGATATCTGCAAGTGGGACCGCAAGAATTACTTTTATCCGGACCTGCCGAAGGGGTATCAGATATCGCAGTATGACAGGCCGTTATGTCGCGGAGGGACGGTTGAAATCGAGTTAGCGGGCTCGGCGAGGAACATCATGGGAACTCACCGCAAGGTCCTGTTGAACCGCATTCACCTCGAGGAAGACGTCGGTAAGCTCACTCACTTTGACCAGGAAAGCCTCATCGACTACAACCGCGCTGGGACGCCGTTGGCAGAGATCGTTTCGGAGCCCGACATGCACAGCGTCGAGGAGGTCTTTGCTTATTTAAAGTCCTTGCGCATGCATCTGTTGTATGCGGGCATTGCGGACTGCGACATGGAAAAGGGCCAAATGCGTTGCGACGCGAACATCAGCATTCGTCCGAAGGGTGAGACGAAGCTGGGCACCAAGGTAGAGCTCAAAAACCTCAACTCTATCAGCGGTGTTTGCAACGGCGTCAAGTACGAGATTCAGCGCCAGACGGACCTCGTTAATTCGGGTGGACGGGTCGTCCAGGAGACGCGCCGCTGGGATGCCGATAAAAACGTCAGCCTGTCGATGCGTTCCAAGGAGGACGCCCACGATTACCGCTATTTTCCTGATCCCGACCTCATGCCCGTCAAGATTTCTCAGGACATGCGCAACGCCTTGCGGGCCGAGCTGCCGGAATTGCCTTTCCGCAAGCAGGAACGTTACCAGGCGGAGCTGGGCCTGCCGTTCACGATAACGTCCGTAATTTGTCCTGAAAAAGACCTGGCGGACTTCTTTGAGGCCTGCCTCCAGCGCAATCCGAAGCCCAAGGAGATCGCCAACCTGGTTGCCAACGACCTCCTCCGTGAGCTCTCGCAGGCGGGCGACAAGGGATCACTGCCGATTGCCGATAGCCTCGTCAAGCCAGCGCATATTGCTGAGCTCGTTGGGCTTGTCGACTCGGGGGCAATCTCCAAGCCGATCGCCCAGGACGTGTTTAAAAAGATGTTTGCCAGCGGGAAGATGCCAGCGGTGATTGTTCGCGAAGAGGGGCTCACGCAGAGTTCCAACACAGACGAGCTCGAGGCGCTCTGCCAGAAAGCCATCGCCGACAACCCCAAAGCCGTCGAGCAGTATAAGGCCGGCAAAGAGCAGTCCATCAACGCCCTCAAAGGCTCTGTCATGAAAGCCACTCAAGGAAAGGCGAATCCACAGATGATCGATGTGCTCTTGAAACGTTTAATCAAATAAATTCTACGACGCGTTTGCGCATGCACAGGACATTTTTGTCGTTGAGGCGGGTGTATGCGAGGCCGTCCATCAACTGTTCAACGAGAAAGATTCCGAGGCCGCCTATGGGGATGTCGTCGATGTTTTTGGACAGCTTGGGTCGCGGAATGGATCGGATCGGGTCAAAGGGTGCCCCGTCGTCTTCGATCTGGATGGAGATAGCGGAATCTACGTAATCGAGCGTTAGGTGAATCGAGTGTTCCTGCTTGTCTTTAAAAGCGTACGAAACGATATTGGTAAAAATTTCATCCAGGCAGAGCAGGAGGCTGTAACGGATCTTCGCGTCGACACTATATTGAGCACAAAATACCTGTAAATCGCCATTGAGCCGGTTCAACTCCTCGATTTTATTTTTGTACTCCAACAGGATCATGTCGTCGGTGCAGTGAGGTTAAGGGTTTAAGGGCCGATCGTCAATGAAAACAGATCTCCAAAAGAGAGGCGTCGTCGTAAAAAGCCCCCAGGGCTGCTTTGGCACGCGAAAGGATGGTTTGGCTATTGTTGCATTGCGAACACGTCTGGAAAATGTCGAATAAGTGCTGGAGGTTTTTCAGCGACTCTTGATTGCCAGATTCGTAGAGTCCGTCGCTGTAGACGTAGAGCCGACTACCGCTAGGCACCTCAATTGATTCCTGCTGATATGTGATGCCTTCCATGCCTCCAATGACCAGCCCTTTTGCCTGAAGCTTTTGACCAATGCTATGGCCGCTGATGAAGTATGCTGGCGGGTGTCCGCCCGATGCATAGGTGAGCATTCTCGTGTTTTTGTGAAAGACGCCGTACCAAATCGTAAAGTATTTGTTGCCCTGTGACTCCATGTCGAAAGTTGTGTTGAGTTGTGTTAGGACTTCACCTGGATGACGGAAATCGGTATTAACCAGAGACTTCGACCTTAGAATATTCAGGAGCGACGCACCGAGCAGGGCCGCGCCAACGCCGTGTCCACAGACGTCCAACAAATAAACGGCGAAGTGGTCCGGATCAATCCATGAGTACCCCAAGGCGTCTCCCCCGAGCGCACCCGTGCTCAAGTACGACCATTTGGCGTCGAGAATGGCGCCTGCAGAGGGAGGAGGAAACAGGGAAATCAGGTAGCGTTCCGCCTCGTCTAACTCTTGTCGAATGAGCCGCTGACTTTCGGCAAGGGCCTCAAACGCCTTTTGCTTTTCCAAGAGCCGGATGTAAGCTTGCGAGTGGTACCGGATGCGGGCAATGAGCTCGAGCGGATGCGGGTATTTTTGAACAAAGTCATTGGCGCCCATCTTGAATGCCTTGTATTTCATGTTGGCGTCTTCATGCATACAGAGGACGAGAATGGGAATATCGGTCAACGTTTTCTCGCCCCGCAGGCATTCGATGATGTGTCGATTTTTGATTAACGGACAGAGAAAATCAATCAAGATAACGGTCGGATTGACCGTTTTAGCCTTTTCGACGGCGCCAAATGGATCGGCAAAAAACACTGCCGAGAACTCTGGTGCCAGCATGGCCTGTATCGTCTGACAGCCGAGCTTTGTCGGGTCCACAACGAGCACTCGATGTTCAAAGACCGTGTTAGCGTGTCCAGAGTTCATAATCTAAATGAGTTTAAGATCGATGCAAAATGGTCTATAGCGACGTTCTCGTCGTTCGGGCTAGGTCACGTACCAACGTACGCTCCCGTTGCCCTCGCTCCTCGGGCCTGGCTCTAGAGCCATTTTACATCGATCTTGGATTCGTTGAATAGAAAGGATTAAAAGATGCTTTTTTGAAAAAATTTCGCTTTTTGATATAAACCCTTCATTTTGCATCGGTCTTTTTAGAATTATACAAAAAAGCGTTTTCATGCAATTTTTATTTCTATTGGCGTGTATTCATAACCTACAGACAGCATGCAAAATAGATGCAAAAATGTGGCTTTGCGCGAGCATGCATGCCGTAGCGTACATAGAGGTACGTGAGGCAGGCCGCGGAGCGCGAAACGCATTTTGGCGCTATTTTGCATGCTGTCTCATAATCCTAGGCGTCTGTTGATCTCGCTCTGAGGCAGCTCAAAGAAGATGGGCTTGCCGCGAGGGCAGGTGTGCGGGTTTTTACAGTGCATGAGGGCTTCGGCGAGGCGGATAGCCGCTTCTGGCGAGTGAGTGTAGCCCTCTTGAAGCGTTTGCAATGCGGCGTGGCGGGCCATCACTTCGTAGGCGACGTGCGGTTTTTGATCGATGAAATTGCCCTGATAAATGAACTCAGCCATGTCGTAGAGAAAGCGCTCGCCGCGGCTGGGATCGAGCCAAGAGGGTAGGGCGTCGACGCGAAACGTGTTGCCGCCAAAGGGTTCTATGTGGAATCCGCAATGTTCGAAAAAGGCCAGTTTCTTGTTGAACGAAGGGGCGAGAATGGGCGCCAACTCAAGCGAAAGCGGCAACAAGAGGCATTGCGAGCTGACGGTCTCGCCGGCAAACTCTTCTTGAATGCGTTCATACCAGATGCGTTGTTGGGCCGAGTGAGCATTGAAGATGATGAGACCATGGGGGCCGTTAAAGAGCTCGCAGCAGTCGTCGACGGGGCCAATGTAGCGCCAATTGAGGTTGATGGGCAAATTCAGCGCGATCGGCGGTGTTTCGCGCACAGGGGTCGTCATATGACTTGCCAAAGAGAGAGTCTCTTGAGCCAAGAATGGTGTTTCCTCTAGCAAGACTGTGCTGTCAACGACGGGCGCTGTTTGCGGGTGGCATGCCTCGAGAGTGGCGCCGAAGGCCTTCATCACGCATTCTTTGATCTCACTGGGGTTGCGAAACCGTACCTCGCGCTTACCTGGGTGGACGTTGACGTCGACCTCACAGGGATCGATTTCGACAAACAAAAAGGCGACTGGATAGCGGTGTTCGGGAATGTAGCTGTGGTAGGCCTCGGTGATGGCGAAACTGAGCGTCCTGTTTTCGATTGGGCGACGGTTCAAAAATAGCAAAATTTCCTGCCGCGTCGAACGAGAGATTGACGGCTTGCCCACAAGGCCAAAGAGGTGGCAATTGTCGCTATAATCGAACGCAATCAGGTCCTGGGCGACGCTGCCCCAAATCTCGCGAACGCGCTCCAGCAACGTTGGGCATGTCGGCGAGCGAAAGAGCGTCTTGCCGTTCTTGATGAGCGTAAAGGCGACTTGCGGGTGCGCCAGGGCGTAGGTTTTCACGCATTCGACGATGTGGGCCTCTTCCGTGATGTCGCTTTTCAAAAACTTGCGCCGCACGGGCACGTTTTTAAACAACTGCGAAACCTCTATACGCGTCCCGACGGGCATGCCGCATTCCGCTTTGCGAACGAGCTTGCCGGCGTCGACAAACAGCTCGGTTCCAAACGATTCCTTCGTCGATCGCGTCTTGAGGCTGAACTGGGAAACACTGGCAATCGAGGGTAGCGCCTCTCCGCGAAAGCCGAAGGTCTGAATCGAGTTGAGGTCCTCAAAGGCCTGAATTTTGCTGGTTGCGTGACGTTCGAGAGCCAGGAGGGCGTCGTGGAAAGTCATGCCGCAACCGTTGTCTTCGACGCGGATGTAGTCTTTGCCGCCGTTGGAGAATTCGATTTCAACGGCGCTCGCTCCAGCATCGAGGCTGTTTTCCAACAGTTCCTTGACGACGGCAACAGGCCGCTCAACCACTTCGCCGGCTGCGATCTGGTTTACGACACTATCTGCAAGCACCCGTATTTTCATAACCCAAAAGACGTGCGCAAAATAGCGCAAAAATGCATTTCGCGCTCCGCCGACTGCCTCACGTACCATCGTACGCTACGGCAGATCGTACTCGCGCAAAGCCACATTTTTGCATCTATTTTTCACACGTCTTTTTGATTATTAAGGCGTTATGTGTTTCTACGCGAATAAAAAATTTAATTTTTCATGCCCTTGCGCCTCGGGCCTAGATTCTGCAACGCTCTTTCCACTGAGTTTTCATTACATGTTTTTATACAGCCAGTGCTGGGGTCTTCACTGTCTTCAATTTGAAAGAAAAAGTGCTGCCGACGCCCCATTCGCTCTCGACGTTTACAGCGCCGTCCAGCTTTTCGAGAATGCGGTGGACGATCGATAGGCCGAGTCCGTGGCCCTCACTGTTGATTTGGTTGATGCGGTTGAAGGGAACGAAGATGCCAGGAATGTCTTCCGGAGAGATGCCGATGCCCTCGTCTCGGACAAAGAAGGTTGCGTTGTCGTTGTCTTGCGTGAAGCCCACTTCGAGAATCGCAGGCAGTCCTTCCTTGGCATACTTCAGTGCATTTGAGAGGTAATTGAACCAGACTTCTTCGATCCAGGGAGCGTAGCCGAGGATTTTGGGCAGGTCTTTGGCGATGGTGATTTGTGCTTCTTTGAAACGCGGGTGGTTCTCGAGGCGCTTGAGGGCGGCATCGACGACAGGGCGCATGTCGAAGGCTTCGGGCTTGAATTTCTTCTTGCGGACGCTCGACAGGAACAAGAGCTCGTTGACGATTTTGTTGGCTTTGAGTCCGGCGACGTACATGGTGTCGGCGTAATCGGAAATGGCCTTGGCTTCGAGCTCGTTGTTGATGGAAGAGAGGATTTCAGCCATGTTGATGATGCCGTTGAGGGAACTCTTCAGTTCGTGCGCCACGGTATGGGCGAAGGCATCGAGCTCTTGAATGAGCGTGTTTTGCTCATCGATCTTCACTTGCAGCTCTTTTTGTAAACGGCTGATGGTGAGATGGGTGTTGAGTCGGGCGAGGACTTCCTCTTGCTGGAGCGGTTTGGTGATGTAATCGACGGCGCCAACTTCAAAGGCGTCGACCTTGTCCTGGACATCTTGTATGACGCTCAAGAAGATGACGGGAATGTCCTTGGTTTCCGGCATTTTCTTGAGTTGTTCGCAGACTTGAAAGCCATCGAGGCCAGGCATAATCAGGTCCAATAGGATAATGTCTGGAATGGTCGTTTTGGCAATTTCGAGCGCCTTTTCGCCATTGCGCGCGGACAGTAGCCGGAAGTTGAACTGCTTCAAAAAGTCGCAGAGTACCGACAGATTTGTGGGCTCGTCGTCGACTAATAGTATTGTGTGTTGCTCATTCATAACAAAGGTCATTGCAAAAGTGTCTCTAGCGGCGTTCTTCCCGCAGGCAAATGGGGCAAAAAGTTCGTTATCCATCGTGATTCGCCTAGGTCACGCATTTCAATGCGCTCCCGTCGGCTCACACTCGGAAGCCTGTTTCTTGCTACATTTGCCTGCGGGACTGTCGTTCGGGCTAAGTCACGTACCAACGTACGCTCCCGTTGCCCTCGCTCCTCGGGCCTGGCTATAGGCGCATTTTTCAAAGGCCTTTTCCTTTCTCGGAAAAATATACAGCATGGAAGCACAAAAACCTCTGCAAAATGCCGTCAAAGCTTGGCTGTGCGTGGGCACGATCTGGCATAGCGTACATAGGCGTACGTGAGCCAATATGTGTAGCGCGCGAAACGAGCTTTCACGGTATTTTGCAGAGATCTTCATAGCAGGGTTTCTAAGAAGGCAATCACGGCGTCATCGCGAAAGGCTCTGGCGTCGCTCGTTACCTTCTTTATAAAGGGCTTTAATTCTGGTTTGTCTTTGGCGAGTGCGCAACACTTTTCTTTAACGGCCTCTAGGTCGCCCATTTTGGCCAAGGCCAAGAGGCTTTCTATGATGGGTTTGGCTGGGGGAACGATGGCGCTGTCGGGCCCTTTTTCATCTGCCGGAACACCGGTTTCTCCATCGTAAATCCAGGTGAGGCTCAAATGTTGTTCGAGAGAACTCAAGAGTATTTCCAGTGTGATCGGCTTAGCGACGAAGCCATCGCAGCCTGCCTGAAACATCTTTTGCCTCTCGTTCTCCAAGACGCTGGCCGAAACAGCAATAATCGGTGTTTTTTGGAAAGCGATGTGCTTGCGCAACTGTTGGGTCATTTCACAGCCGTCCATTTGAGGCATAATCCAGTCGAGCAAAATAATATCTGGCTTGAATTGTAGTGCCTTTTCGATACCCTCAATGCCGTTGTAGGCCTTTTCGAGCTCAAAGCCGAGAGGCGCCAGCATGCCGACAATGACATCGACATTGGTGGTGTTGTCATCGACGACGAGGATCTTCTTGCGGTCGCCCTGATAGCCGCGGCAGGCCTGTCGGTACTCTTGTTCTTCGATGCGCTGGTGGACGTTTAAGAAGACTTCAGGCAATTCGATGTCGAACCAGAACTGCGAACCCTGGCCAACGCGACTCCAGAGGTTGAGTTCACCGCCCATCATGTGAACGAGCTTGCGACTGATCGACAGCCCTAATCCCGTGCCCTCTGCCTTGTACGTTTGGGAGGCGACTTGATGAAAAGAGTCAAAGATTTTCTTTTGTTCGGCCTCGGGAATGCCTATGCCGGTGTCTTCGACCAAAAAGCGGTAACGCTTGGGCGAGCCTTTGGGGTAGCCGAGTGCCGGGCCGATTTTCAACTTCACGTGGCCCTTGTCGGTGAACTTGACGGCGTTGCCGATGAGGTTGATGAGGATTTGGCGCAGGCGTTGTTCATCTGAAAGGACGACTTGTGGCACCGGGCATTCGAGCGTTGCCGTCTCTGCGACGAAATCGAAGTACTCGACGGCGAAATCGATGCCCTTTTCTTGGGCGCGCAGAATGACAATTTCCCTGATCGTTGTGATGAACTCGGGGAAATGAAAGCCGTTATTTTGCAGACTCATCTTGCCGGCTTCGATTTTGGAGAGGTCGAGAATGTCGTTGATGAGCGTTAAGAGGTGTTCGCCGCTGCGTCGAATGGTGTCCACGCTCTTCAATTGATCGCCGGTAAGCGTTGTGTGGGTCTTGAGGATCTGTGCGTAGCCCAAAATTCCGTTGAGGGGCGTCCGGATCTCGTGGCTCATGTTGGCCAAAAACTTGCTTTTAGCGATGTTGGCCCGCTCGGCGACAATAGCCATCTCCTGGGAACGATCGATGGCGCGCTTCAGTTCCAGCTCGGTGCGCTTTTGCTCGGAAATGTCTTCGGCGATACACAACAAATAATCGGGGTTGCCCTGGTTGTCGAGAATCGGCAGTTTGACGACATGTAAGGTCCTCGGCTCGCCGGAATGCTTGTTTATGACGCATTCTGGCAGCACCTGCTTGATCTTTTGTTGAAAACACGTGATTTCTTTGTCGGTAAACAATTGTTTGAGGGCGTTGTCCTTGTCGGCATCGACCAAGGTTTCGGGATCCCGCCCCATGACGTCGATGGCGCGTATCCCAAAAAAGCTCTCGCACATGCGGTTCCATAAAATGACCTCGCCAAAGCGGTTCTGTTGGACATGTTTGACAAACAGTGCGACGGGCAAAAAGTCGATCATCGTCTGCAAAAATGCCCGGTTTTCTTCGAGCTCTTTTTTCGCCTGCTTCTTCTCCGTGATGTCCCTTAAAATACTCAAGAAGTAGCGTTCCTTGTTGATCGCCAGGCACGAGAGCGACATTTCCGAATGGAACGGTTTGCCGCCTTTGCGCAACAGAACAAATTCGTCGACGCGGCCCAGGGCAAAGTCTTTATCGGCGTCTTCAAAATGCTGGAATTCGTCTTGATAACGCTCCTGTTGTTCCGGTGGCACGAGTTTTGTAAAAAAATTCTCGCCCAAAACATCAACCGCGTCATACCAAAAAATGTTTTCAGCCGCCTCGTTCCAAAAGACGATTTTGCCAGTGCTGTCCATCATGATAATGGCGTCTTGGGCGCAGGACGTGATTTTGTGAAACGTTTCCTCGCGCGCCCGCAGCGACTCTTCGGTCTCTTTGAGCTTTCGCATGATCGAGACAAAGACGTAGATGACGGTGCACAAAATGACGGCAAACATCGTGGCGATCGACACAATGGTTTTCTTGATGGGAGCGATCAGTTGACTCTGATTGATCGAATAAATATATGGGATCGTCTTCCCGTTGATGCGCAGTGGGTAGAAAGTGGACATCACGTCATCGGCAAAAAAACCTTTGTCGAGGGGCCCTATGCGGTTGCCCTCGAGCCCCTCTTGTGTCTCGCGCGTGATGGCGTCCAGAAGCCGCTTATCGGGCGCAAAAGGATCATGCGTAAGCGGAGCGTGTAAGAAAATCGGTCCTTCTTGTTGGATCGTCCAGGTCCAAATCAACGCTCTGCCCAACGATGGAGGCGTCGTGATGGCCGCCAAGAAACGCGCGATATTGATCTCGAGGTAGATTGTGTAACTGAGGCCCTTTGACGTCACTTTTTCGACAACATAATCGCGTTCTGGGCGCATGTCATTGACGTCAGTTTTGCCCATCACCACGAAATAGTTGTGAGCGTCCAAATAAATGTAGCGGTACTCTTCGCGCTCGTTGACAATGATAATGCGCTCCAAGAGGGCCTTGTTTTTGAGGAAAAACTGTTTCAGCCGAATTGCGTTGTCTCGATTTTGAAGCAGGTCGTCCTCAAAGACGGAGCTGAACACACCCATTTTGCAAAAGGATCGCGTGGTTTCAACGACCTCGGCAAACGCAATTTCGATTTCTTGTGCCGAAAACCGTATGTGTTTTTCCAGACTCTCGCGAGCAACGGCCTTTTCGCTGTCGATATTGTGGTTCAAGACGTACCCGCCGATCGACACACACAAAAAAATAACGACGAGACTCGCCACAGCAAACGTCGGAAAGCGCTTGAAGAGACCGTAGGGGGTCCATTGTGTCTCAATGTGTTGCATACTATTCAGATAAGTTGACGAGCATAAACCACTTGATTTCGGGGATAGACACTTTGTAGAAATCAAAAGTGTCGTGGCCGATCTTGATGGCGCACTCATTCGTTGTTGAAAAAAGACGGAAGAGCTTGCGCACTGCCCGCGATGGGCTCATGAAGAGATTTTTAGAAGTGTTGAAGGCTTGAGGGGTGGTGGCATAACCGATGTCGCTTGCAGGAGGTTTTGGGTAGAGATCGAGTAAGGGCTCCAAGCGCTTGTGGATACTGATAAAGGCACCTTCGTCTGTCGTGATGAGAAAAGGGACGTCTTTGAGCTCCCGGTCGAGGGCCGCCTGGAGGTCGTGGACACATACGTCGATGCCCACAACGCCCTCCAGTTCTGAATCGATGTAAACGGGCGCAAGGACACTGATAACAATACCGCGGCCGGCGGGGTCGACGTAGGGCTCGTTCATCCAAATGGCGCTTTTTTGAGGGTTGTGGCGATCGTCAGCCAAATAATAGAACGGGAAATCGGTGATCTTGAGTTGTGGATCGAACTGCAGCGTGACGTCGAAAAATGGGAAAATGCGCGTTAGGCAGTGTTTTTCATTGTAGTAGACCTGAAGGACGCCGTCCACCTCGCCACACACTTTTTTAAATGGCTCATTGAGCGCTTCTGTCAAGTAGGCGACTTCGCGGATGTCTTCTGTCAGCGGGAAGATGGTTGACACAAAAAGGGCGGAGCCACCGTCCGGCAGTCGTTTGAGAAAAACACCAGTAGAGTCTTGGGAAAAAGCAGCCTTGTCGATTGTCTGTAAACTGCGCTGTTTTTGCGCGTAAACTTCGGTAACCTTGAGAGCGAGCCATTCTGCGGCTTCACGTATGCGCATCAGCTTTTTGTCGATTTGCTTGGCGACGGCCTCAACCAGCCGCTTCTTTTTGGCCATTTCCGACGATTTCCGGCTTGCGTCATGCCACGCGAAACCAGAGTATACTCCTGCGCACACAATGAGTGTCAGTACTCCCCACTTGAAACAGGGACAACGACGATAAAGAGAACGCAGCTCTTCCATATCACCTAGTATAAGGTATTTTTCACACACAACACAACAGTGAAACATCGGAATTATGACAAGATTTAAAGCACTATGTAGTTATGACGGCACGGATTACTGTGGTTGGCAGAGTCAGGTGAGCGGGGAGGGCATGCAGGACTACTTGGAGCGGCGATTGGCGGTGATTTTGGGTCAACCGGTGAGAATACACGGAAGTGGTCGGACTGATGCGGGTGTCCATGCTGAGGGGCAGGTTTTCCATTTTGACGGCGAATGGGCGTACGGGCCGGAAACACTATTGAGGGCCTTGCGGGTGGGTTTCCCAAAAACCTTGCAAGTGATATCAGTTGAGGAAGTGGGCGAGGATTTCCACGCGCGATACTCGGTGACGGGAAAATGTTACCGCTACAACTTGTTTTTGGGGCAGGCGAGTCCCTTTGAGGTGCGCTATTGGTGGTCGCTAGGGAAGTGCCGTCTCGACGTTGGGGCAATGCAGACGGCTGCGCAATCGCTGTTGGGGACGCACGATTTCTCCGCCTTTGGTGCGAGTCGAGGAAAGGGCGCCGAGCCCGACAACCCCGTCAAAGACCTCCGCCGTCTCGACGTCGTCCAAGTGGGGCCGCGCCTTACTATCACGACCGAGGCCAGCGGGTATCTGTACAAGATGGTGCGCGGGCTAGTTGGGACGCTCGTGGAGGTCGGCCGCGGCAAGCTTTCTCCAGAAGCGGTCCATGCGATCCTACTCTCCAGGCAACGCTCACCCCTCACTCCATCCGCCCCAGCTCACGGATTGACGCTGGTGAAGGTGGATTACTAAAGGAATACCAACGACATAAGACCGTTTATTATCGACCTTATGTTGTTTGTATTCATTTAGTTAGATCAAAGACCGACACAAAACACCGTCAAAGCTTGGCTTTGCGCGAGCACGATCTGCCGTAGCGTACATAGAAGTACGTGAGGCAGTCGGCGGAGCGCGAAACGAGCTTTCACGGTGTTTTGTGTCGGTCTTTTTTGCTTGCAGTTTTTGCAATAATAGTGAGGGTAGTAAGCCATGAAAACGAAAGAGCGTTGGCTGAAATTGATGGAGGCAATGCTGTTGTCGCGGCTTGGTGACCAGCGTGAGCAGAATTTGATACGGCAGGGGAAGGGCCTTTTTCACGTGTCGGGCATGGGGCATGAGGCCATTGCGGGCGTCGCGATGCAGCTGAACGAGGAAGATTTTTGCTTTCCATATTACCGGGATCGGGCGTTTGCGTTGGCGCGTGGCATCTCGAATTACGACCTGGCCCTGGCTTACTTTGCCCAACGGGAGTCGTCTAGCGGGGGTCGACAGCTGCCGGCGCACTACAGTGACCGCGAGAAGAATGTCTGGTCGCACCTTTCGCCTGTGGCGGCTCACTTGCTGCCTGCGTGCGGAGCGGCTCTCGGAATGAAGCTGGACGGCAAGAAGGGCGTTGTCGTAGCCTCTGTGGGAGACGGCTCGACGCGTCAGGGTGACTTTTTCGAGAGCCTCTGCTTTGCCAAAGAACAATGCTTGCCGGTCCTTTTTATCGTCGAGGACAATGAGATCGCGATCAGCACAGACACTCGCAAAACGTCGCCCTTGAGCTTGGGGATGCTTTCAGAGGAATGGGAAGTGGTCGATGGAAGTGACGCAAGCGCTCTATATGCGACAGCCGAGTCGATGATTAAAAAGATTCGGCATGGAGAAGGGCCGCAGTTCTTGTGGTGTAAGATTTCACGCCTCGGCAGCCATTCCAGCGCAGACGATCACCGTATTTACCGTACAGAGGCCGAAATTGACAATCTGTTGTCTCGGGATCCAGTGAGGTTGCTGAAAGAAAAGTTGCAGCGCGACGGCTTGCTAACGGAAGAGCATTACCGAGAGATGGAAGAGCGGCTTCGAGAGCAGGTTCGGGCCGACTATGATAGGGCGATGCAAGCAGAGAGGCCGAAAGAAGAGGACATGTTTAGCGAACTCTTTGGTAAGCTCAATAAGAAGGCCACGACGCCTATCCTCGAGCCCGGCAAGAGTTACCGAATGGCGGATGCGATTCAGTTGACCTTTGAGCGCACGCTTAAGAGCAACAAGGTTGTCGTGTTCATGGGGGAAGACGTCGCAGACCCGCTTGGAGGCGTGTTCCGCCTGACAAAGGGCCTGTCGAGTCAGTTTCCGGGGCGAGTTATCAATGCCCCATTGGCGGAGTCGACGATTGTGGGTGTTGCCTGCGGTCTGGCGGCTTACGGCAAGCGTCCTGTTTTCGAAATACAGTTTATCGATTTCATTTTTCCGGCCTGGAATCAGCTCGTCCAGAACATGGCAACCCTGCGTTGGCGCTCGTTCGGCGCATGGAAATGCCCGGCCATCATCTACGCGACCTATGGCGGCTATTTGCCCGGCGGAGCTCTCTGGCACAGTCAGGCACAGGAGTCGGCTATCGCGCACTTCCCTGGGCTTCAGTTGGCCATCCCGAGCACGCCCGAGGACGCTACGGGTGTCTTTCAGGCGGCCCTGTCGTCGGAAGACCCAACGGTTATCCTGATTCCCAAACACCTCCTCTGGGCGCACCGCACGACACCGACATCGCTGGAGTCTGTTGAGCTCGGAAAGGCTCGCATTCGGCAGTCCGGAGACGCGGTAACGGTCGTTGCTTGGGGTAACACGACAGAGGTGGTTGAGCAGGCCCTGAATCTTTATTCAGAGAGGAACGGCGTTGAGTTCATTGATCTGCGTTCGATTGTTCCATGGGATCGCGAGACGTTGAAACAATCCGTTCGCAAGACGGGCAGGCTGGTCGTTGTCCAGGAGGATTCGGAGAGTTGTAGCGTCGGCCAGGCGCTGATTGCAACGCTCTTGCAGGATGTCGACACTTGGAATGCCTTTAAAACGCCTCCAGTGCTCGTTTCAAAGGGAGATGTCCATATTGGCTACTCGTCGATCTATGAATATGGCTGCTTGCCGAGCGCTGATCGCGTTTTGAGAGCACTAAACCAAGTGTTAAATACGCAGGCACAGGCGACACCCGCATCGATTCGCGTAACGACGCCAAGCAGTGTCAGTGAGCCCGCTATAGAAGAGGTTCCGGAGACTCTGGCGACGACGCTGCGTTCGATCACCATTCCGCACCTGGGCGAAGGTCTCATGGAGGCGCGTGTCGTGCAAGTCCTGAAAAAACCAGGAGACGCGGTGGCCGTCAACGACGTTCTGTGTGAAATTGAGACCGACAAGGCTGTGTTCCCCGTAGAGTCGCCTTACGAGGGCACTTTGGAGCACTTTTCAGTGGCCGTCAACACGATGGTCGCCATCGGTCAATCGATCGCCGAAATACGAGTGAAGGATCGCATGGAGTCCGGTAATTTCCTAGAGAGCCTCGAGCACGCCAAGGAAGCCTACCTCTCGGACGAGGCCAAGAGCACGGCCCTCTCCCAGGAGATCATTAATTTACTGCAAGGAGTGTTGCCGGCGTCGCTTAGCATGCATGCCAAGTGGGACGCCATTCGAGAGAGCCGTAAGGGCCCGAATCGGCGCATCACGACGACCGCCATGGTTGCTTGGTGCGTTACGCAGGCCATGAAAAAGCATCCGTCGTTCTGCAGACTGCTCCAAAACGGCAAGATCTCACAGCCGCAGGACTGCTTTGACCTCGGCATCGCGGTTGCGCTCGAGGGCGATGTCCTGGACACAGCTGTCATTGAAAACGCAAGTCAGCTCGATTGGGACACGTTTATCAAGGCTTATCGTATGGCGATCGACGCGCTACATTCAGATGAAAAGATCTCCAAGGCGCGGGCTCCTCTCGTTCTCAGCAGTATGGGCTCGTTTGGCATGCGCTCCGGTATGCCCATTGTAGTGCCACCGGCGATGAGCGTGTTGTTTGTCGGCAGTCCTTTCTACGAGCTGATTCACTCAAGTGATGGCCCGATACCTCAGGAGCAAGTGGAGCTCTCATTGACCATCGACCACCGTTGGGTCAACGGAGCTGGTGCCGCTCGCTTCCTCAATTCCATTCGCGACAAAATCGAGTCATTCCAGCTGAACCAGTCGCCCGTCAATCAACTCTCTTGAACGCATGAAACTGCTCGCACTCTTCCTCGTGGCCTGCATCCAGTCGATTCTCTGGGGGCAGTACTCTCTAGGAACGATGCGGGCGATCGTGCTGTTGAAGGTCCTGGGCTACGGGTTTGCGCTCGTCGTTGCGCTCGCCTTCTTTCTGTTTTCGTGCGGTGCGCTGCGGGCCCTTATGGCACGCCACGCGGTGCGCTTATCGACGTTTTTTAGCCGAAAAACCCTGTTGACGGCGATCGTCATAATCGCCAGCTTTGTCTACATGCGGGTTCACGAGCCGACCGGCTACAAAGTCATCATGGATGAGCCTCTGTTGGTCAACACATCCCTTTCGATGCATGAAATGAGGCAAGTAACGGTCATCTCGCAAGCACACTTTTTAGAAAACCGCTTTATTCCGCTCCAAAACTACGTCGACAAGCGCCCGATAATGTTCCCTTTTTTCGTGTCGGTCCTGCACGACTTGACGGGCTATCGGCCGGAAAACGCGTTTTATTTGAATGGTGGCCTGACGCTGGTCTTTCTTATGCTTTGTTACGCGCTGGGTGCGGTTCTGGCGGGTCGATGGGGCGGCATAGGCCTAGTTCTGTTGATGACGGGTCTGCCTATTCTCATTCAGACGGCCAATGGGGCGGGCTTTGAGCTCTTTAGCCTCGTCATGCTGCTCGTGTGCATGCTCTGGGGCGTGGCGTACTTGAAGTATTTTGAGGACGTCTACCTGAACGCGCTCGTCTTCAGCGGCATTTTATTGTGCAATGTCCGCTATGAAAATCCGCTGTACGCGGGCTCGATCGCGCTGCTGGTGCTGGTTGCATGGCTGCAAAACAAGCGCCTCCATCTGACTTTGCCAAGCGCGCTGTCGCCCTTTCTCATGATTCCTTACCTCTGGGGGCATCGGGCGTTTGCCATCAATCCGTCCTTTTGGGAATGCCAGAAGGCGCCGATTCCGCAGCCCTTTGCCGTGGCCTTTTTTGAGAAAAACCTGGGCTTTGGGGGCAGTTTTCTCTTCGACACCTCCATCGCCGGTGGAAACTCTTTGCTGTTGAGCGCCGGCCTCTTTTGTTTTGTGATGCTGGTTGTCGTGGGTTGTACTCGTTGGCGGCGCTTGAATGATGAAACGCGCGTGTTGTGGCTGTTTAGTTTGGCGATCTTGGCCTATTCCGCCCTGCTTCTCTTCTACTACATCGACGTTAACAACGTTATCGCGCGACGCCTGACGCTACCCCTGCACCTCGCCATCGGTTTTTCGATCGTCTGGATGGCTGCTAACTACAAAAATGGTGGCAAGGTTGTGACGGCCATAGCCCTCGTTTACCTCGCTCTGGTGGCTCATCCGCGCATCGTCTCGAGGCAATACACTGAAACGCATTTTTCGGGCGAAAAGATCGACGCTCTCCTCAACTACGCCAAACAAGTTCCACAAAACGTTTTCTGGATCGCCGACTTCCACATCGCTCTCATAAACGAAAAGCGGCCAGCCATCTCGATTGAGCGCGCCAACAAGAACAAGGAAAAGGTGAAGAGCTTTCTGGCGTCGCCCATGCAGTGCTCCGTTTTGATTTTCGAAGACCTCAATTACGACGCCGACAAGCGCGCATGGCTCGTCAATACATCTAAGCACGAGCCGCTCAACGAGGCCTTTGTTCGAGAAACGCTCTTTGAGAAAAACTTCTTTTTTGGCGGCAAAATACGCATCAGTAAGCTCGTCAGAGTCGACGCGGAGGACGCCGTTGACTGGAGCACCGTCAATGCGAAAAACTTTGTAGAGCAATGGACGAAAACGCTGCCATAGGCCTCGTGGACGCGTCTGAGCGCGCGCGTTTTGCGAGCGAGCTAGACACGAATTTTTCTGTCGTTGCGCCTGCGGGAGTTGGGAAAACAACGGCGATCGTCGACCGCATCGTCGGATTGGCGCTTCGAGACAGGCATCGCGAGGATCTCATCCTCCCGCGGCTGCTCGTAGTGACGTACACAAAGGCAGCGGCGGCGGAGATGCAGGACCGCACGCGCTTGCGGTTATTGGAGCACCCGGAGCTGATGCCGCTCTTTTCGAGGGCCTTTTTTGGAACCATTCACAGCCTCTGTTTGCACCTCATGGAGCGCTACGGGCTATTTTTGGGCCTCTCTGGCCAACTGAAACTCGACGCTGCCCGCGAAGCCCGATGGATGCGGTTTTTGAGAAAGCAACAGCTGTTTTCTCTGCTCCCCGAAAGCCACCAACGCTTTTTTCAATACGTGCCGCTGTCGAAATTGCTGTCCTTGACGCCCCAAATGCGCGCCGTCGAGCCCGAAAAACTAGACCAAGAGCCCGAAGTGGATTTTACGGCAATCCTGCAGTTTGTGCCCGACAAGCGCAATGCGGCAAAAGTCGAGGAGGGCAAGGGCGTCGTGAAACGTTGGCTGCTGGCTCGAGAGACTGGTGATGTTGCCGGAGTTCCGCTGTTCAAGCAGGGTGGGGGAGCGTTTCAAGAGCTTTGGCGGTCCGTTTGGGCGCCCTGGCAAGCGTGGTTGGAGTCGGTGTCGACCCACCTATTGCGCAAGTTATCGAGAGCCTTCTTCGAGCAATCCTTGCAGGAGGGCCTGATCGGGTACGATGACATGGTTTTTCTGGCCCTGGAGCTCTTTAAGACGCCAGCGGTGGCTGAACGCATTGCACGGGAGCGCTTTTGCGTGCTCCTCGACGAGGCACAAGACACCGATACGCAGCAATTTGAGCTGTTGTTAAAGTTAGCCGATGACGCTGGACAACCCGGCCCCGGCCGCTTTTCGATGGTGGGCGACCCGCAACAGAGCATTTATGAGCGCGCCGATCTGCAGGATTACCTCGCTCTCTCGGCCCGGTTGGCGCAGTCTGGGTCGCTGACCCCGCTGACGTTTTCCGTCACCATGCGTTGCGAGCAGGCCATTGTTCGGGCGGTCAACGCGCTCTTTCCCTCCATTTTAAGCCCATCAGATGCGACACCCAGCCAGGTCAACTTCGTCCCACTGCACGCCAAGCCAAACGCCGACCCAGGTCAATGTGTTCGCCTGGACCTGGAGGGCGACCCGTGTGATCACATTGCCGACATCGCCCAAACGCTGATTGCGGGTGTCGAAAGGCCATCCGACATCGTCTTTCTCGCTCCCCGACGTCGACAGCTAGCCGCTCTCAAGTCTGTCTTTGACAAAAAGGGCCTGCGTTGCCAGCTCCACTCCAGCGATCGCGTCCTGGGCGACCTTCCGCTCATTCGGTGGATGGCCGGCCTCAGCGTCGTCGCGGCAGACCCGGGTAACGCGTTTGAAGTCGCTGGCGTGTTGGCGGAAATCTTTGGACTCAGCGATGCCGCCATTGCCGAATATGTCTTGACGCGTCCTGGAGAGGTTCACCCGCTGTCCTTACTTTCAGAATGCGGAAATGGCGATGTCGGTGACACACTCAGGGCTCTAAAAAAGCTATTTGACGACACGCAAGACTGGCCGTTGCGCGAACAGGCTGAAGAGTGGATGGAAGGTCTCGTGGAGCGGCTGACGGGCACCGATCGCTTGGAAAACCTGAAGGAGGCGCGCGAATGGCTGTTGTTGGCGGCGACGCAGTGCGAAGCGATAGGCTCGACGCGTTCTGATTGGGCCGAATTTTTAAAGTGCCAGCTGAATGAGCCCTTGTCGGCTAACGAAGTCGATGATACGGCCCTGCAGCTCTTTACTTATCACAAATCGAAGGGCCTCGAGTGGAAAGTCGTTTGCCTGCCCTTTCTCTTTCAGCCTCTCTACCCGCCGGTCGAGGGCTATCCGCGGTTGCAGAAGAACGCAGTTGTCTTTTCAGCACCAGAAGACACTTCTGATGTCGAGGCCTTTGGGCGACTGTTGTATGTGGCCCTGACGCGTGCCCGGTCGCGTTTGGTGTTTTTGAACGACGCAGCGTGTTGGGAAAAGCGCGCCCGCCTCTCACCGGGTGAACATTTACAGTTGCAGACAAGCCAGTTCTGGGGCGCCATCGATCGCTCCATCACTCCACTTGCGGTTCCCAAGCAGCCCCCATCGCTACCCGTAGAGGAGCAAGTCGACCTACAGAGGGCCTCCAGTCTGTTCCGCAATCGGCCCTATCGGGAACGCACTCTGCCGAGCTTGCTGTCCGAGAAAGTCGTCCATTTCGAAAGGCCAACAGAGTCCCTAGGCTCTGAATACGGCCAATGGTGGCACTCGACGCTCGCCCAGGCTCCTTGGGGAACGAAAGATGTGGCTGTCATCGTTTCGTTTCTGCAAAAAGCTACGGAGAAGGCCCCTCATGCCGAAGTCGCTCTGGCAGACGTCGAACGACTGATCGCATCACCGCTCTTTGTCGACATTGTGCGGGCCAGCCTCGTCCGAACAGAAGTGCCCTTCGTGTGGGGGAAATCGGACACCGAGGCCGTCGAGGGCTCCGTAGACCTGCTTTATCTGTCGCAAAACGGCCAGTGGACGGTCGTCGACTGGAAAACCGAACGACTCCCGTTAGCCGTCTTGGAGAAACACTACGCTCCGCAACTGCAGGCCTACCAAAACGCCCTATCCGCGCTCCTCGGCCAGTCCGTTGAGAGCGTGTTGTACGGCGTCTCGTGTAACTGATTTTACTTGTCTGCGCACGTAGAAGTGTTTAGAGAAGTAGGCATGAAAGCGCTAGAGATACGCGGATTATCGGTCGAGATTGCAGGCAAGCCGGTGTTGCGGGAATTGAACCTCGTAGTGCCAAAGGGAGAAGTCCACGCGTTGATGGGGCCCAATGGAACGGGCAAGAGCACGCTGGCCAAGGTACTGGCTGGGAACGCAGATTACAAGGTGACGGGAGGCAGTGTGCTGCTCGACGGAGAGCCGATTTTGGGCCTGCCGCCTCACGAAATCGCCAGAAAAGGGCTCTTCTTGGCCTTTCAATACCCGATGGCGCTGCCGGGTGTCAGCATAGCCAACTTCATCCGAGCGGCCTTGCAGGCCAGAAGTCGCGGCACTCCGTTTTCCGCAACCGCCTATTATCAGGACTTGTATAAGAAGATGGACCTCCTGCAAATAGACCGCAGCTTTACGGCGCGATCGGTCAATGACGGGTTTTCTGGCGGTGAAAAGAAGCGCTGTGAGGTCTTGCAAATGTTGATGTTGGAGCCATCGTATGCCGTTTTGGACGAGACGGACAGCGGCCTAGACATCGATGCTTTGCGGATTGTGGCCGAGGGCGTCAATCATTTGCGGAGTCCCGAACGCGGCTTTTTGGTGATCACGCATTATCAACGTTTGCTGAACTACATTGTGCCGGACGTTGTTCACGTAATCGACGGCGGCAAAATCGTGCAGAGCGGCGACAAGAGCCTCGCCTTAGAGCTGGAATCGACGGGTTATCAAAAGCCAGTAGCAGTCTCATGAATAAAGAGTTACAGGGTATCGATCCATCCGTTGGCAACTTCCATTACGACACGGCTTACGCCTTGGATGCCGGTGTAGGTCTCGATGAGAAGACGGTGCAATACATTTCTGCGGCCAAAGAAGAGGCGCCCTGGTTGCTCAATTTTCGCCAAAAAGCCCTAAAAGTCTTTCAATCGAAGTCGTTGCCGCTGCACTGGGCGCCGGCCGAAATCGCCAACATCGACTTTGCCAAACTCCGCTATTATTTGGCTAAAGGCGGCCCGGTGAGCCGTTCCTGGGACGACGTTCCTGAGGACGTCAAGCGGACCTTCGAGCGTTTGGGCGTGCCAGAAAAGGAACGGAAGTACTTGGCGGGCGTCGAGGCACAGTTTGACAGCGAATCCGCCTATTCTCGCATTCAAGAAAACTTGACCAAGCAAGGCGTGATTTTTGTCGGCTCGACAGAGGGTCTCAAACACTTTCCCGACATTTTCCGGCCCTACTTTGGCCGCGTGATTCCAACGGACGACAACCTCTTTAGCGCGCTCAACAGTGCCGTTTTCAGCGGCGGCAGCTTCATCTACGTCCCACCCGGCGTCAAGGTCAAGCAACCCCTACAGGCCTATTTCCGCATCAACGCAGAGAACTCTGGCCAGTTTGAGCGCACACTCATTATCGCCGATGAGGGCTCGGAGGTCACCTACATTGAAGGTTGCACCGCCCCCCGCTTCGACACCACTAACCTCCATTCGGCCGTCGTTGAGCTCATCGCCAAAAAAGGGGCAAAGATTCAGTACATCACGGTCCAAAACTGGTCTACAAACGTCTACAACCTCGTCACCAAGCGCGCCGTTGCCGAGGAGGCTGCAGAAGTCCGCTGGATCGACTGCAATATAGGCTCCAAGCTGACTATGAAGTACCCTGGCGTTGTCCTCAAGGGTCGAAAAGCACGTGGTGAAGTGTTATCCATTGCACTGGCCAATACCGGCCAACACCAAGATACGGGTGCTAAAATGATCCACGTCGCCGAGGAAACGACGTCGAACATCGTGGCGAAATCAATCTCCATCGGAAAAGGACGCTCATCCTACCGAGGCCTCGTGCACATTCCGAGCGGACTGAAGGGTTGCAAAAACAACACCCAATGCGACGCCCTCCTGATCAATACCGAAAGCCGCACTGACACCTATCCAGCCATTCGCGTCACCGGCGACCTCGCCAGCGTCCAGCACGAGGCCAGCGTCTCCAAGGTTAGCGAAGATCAAATCTTTTACATGCAGCAACGCGGCCTCACGGAAGCCGAAGCCATGAGTTTGAGCGTCAACGGCTTTGTCAACGAACTCGTCCGCGCCTTTCCCATGGAGTACAGCATTGAGCTTAAGCGACTTATCGACATCGAGATGACGGGCGCCATAGGGTAAGAATCGCGCACAATAATGCCAAAATGCGTTTTGCGCTCCGCCGACTGGCCACGGGGAAACCTTTTATAGAATAAAAGGCTTCCCCGACCCCCATCCCAAACACTTTTTAAGCGAAACACAAAAATGCATGCATTTTTATATTTCGCAAAGAAATGGGTGAAGCTGGAATGTCAGCTCTGTCTCTACGGGAGATCGTGCTCGCGCAAAGCCAGTGGCATCTATTTTGCGCGATTCTTTTTGAGGTAGTTGAAGACCTGCTGTTTTCCAACGGTGGATGTTTTTTGCTTGCAAAAGCTAGAAAGAATCATTTGCTTTTTCTTAAGTGCCTAGATGGCGGAATCGGCAGACGCGCCGGACTCAAAATCCGGTTCCCGCAAGGGAGTGAGGGTTCAACCCCCTCTCTAGGTACCATAAGACTGATGCAAAATAACGTGAAAAAGACCGATGATAAATGGTTTCTAGCGGCGTTCTCGTCGTTCGGGCTAAGTCACGTACCACATGTACGCTCCTGTCGCCCTCGCTCCTCGGGCCTGGCCAGACAACCATTTATCATCGGTCTTATGTCATTGGTATTCATTTAGTTAGATTAAAAAACGCTGTAAAATGGATGTAAAAATCTGGCTTTGACATTATTTTGTATCAGTCTTACCATTTTATAAGGCACAATTCACCGGTGTGTTGTTTTGTAAAGCAGAAAAAGGCGCTGAAAGACAAACTTCAGAAAGATGGAACGTTGCGATTATTTATATATGCCCGATGGAACGCGTTTGCGCTATGCGACGTTCAAGCCGAAGGGCAAGGCAGACCACTCCGTTGTCTTGTTGCAGGGTGTGCACTCGACGATCGAGTTTTGCATGGAGCTGACTGACGACTTGTTGGCGCGCAATTACGAGGTGTGGGTCTTCGATTGGCGTGGACAAGGCGGTTCAGACCGATATTTTAAGGGCTCTCAGCGCATTCATATCGACTCTTTCGACAGCTATTTGCGCGACTTGGAATATTTTTTGGCAAAAGTCGTTCGACCCGAGGTCCAAGAGAATCTGTTTTTCCTCGCCTTTTCGATGGGCGGACACCTCTGTATGCGCTACTTGATGGACTGCGACACGTCCTTTCTCAATGGCGCCTTTTTTGTGTCACCAATGTTCGACATCCACACGAGGCCCTACCCGCGATGCCTGACGCCACTTATTCCACTCGCCTGCAAATTGGGACTCAAAGAGCGTTATTTCTTCCGCCACAGGGATTTCAGTCTTCAGCATTACAAATTTGAGGGCAACAAGTCGTGTCATTGCCGCGAACGCTTTCAATACCAGCGGAATGTCCTCTTGCACAATCCGCAATTGGCGACCGGCGGGTTCACGTTTGGCTGGATTCGCGCGTTATTGCAGTCCTTGAGTCACATACATCGGACCGAAAATCTGCAAAAAATTCAGGTGCCCGTCTTCATCGTCGATGCCGGTGAAGAGTACGTTGTCAACGCCAGCCGCGATGCCATAATTGCCTCACACATTCCCAACGCCACTTTACGCACGTATGCTGGAGCCTTTCACAACATTTTGATCGAGGTTGATACCATTCGCTCGCAGTTTCTCGAAGACTTTGATTTTTTTATCAAAAAGGCCACCTCGACTGCCGCCCACACTCCGCATGCCGAAAAGCCCATCGTCCTCTAGTGCGACACATAATTGGCTGCCCGGCAAGGACTCGAACCTTGACAAACTGAGTCAGAGTCAGTTGTGCTACCATTACACCACCAGGCAATAAAATCGTTGCAAAATGTCCTCTAGCGGCGTTCTTCCCGAAGACAAATTGGGCAATAAGTTCGTTATCCTTCGTGATTCGCCTAGGTCACGCATTTCAATGCGCTCCCGTTGGCTCACACTCGGACGCCTGCTTCTTGCCCCATTTGTCTTCGGGACTGTCGTTCGGGCTAGGTCACGTACCAACGTACGTTCCCGTCGCCCTCGTTCCTCGGGCCTTGCTATAAGCTATTTTCCAACGATTTTGCAGATCTTATGGTGTTTGAAAAAACAAGAACTAGAGCTGTTTGGCAATCTTTTTTTCATTGCAAATTTTGCTTTCGATCGAAAATATGTTTTGCACGACGGGTCCTTTTGAAGGCAGTACAAAAATTTTATGCGACATGAACGATTACGATGAAGCAGGCAGTGATAGAGGTTTCTCGGCTCAAACACTCATCGACACCCATTGCCATCCGCAGATTTTCTACCGCCAGGGGCGTCTAGCAACGGTGTTGGAGGCGGCTCGGCGGGCGAACGTTAGCCATATTGTCGCGATAGGGACAGGGCCAGATGATTGGGATGATTCCATTGCTTTGGCAAAGCAAGAGTCATCGGTTTCGTGCACGTTGGGCCTGCATCCGAGCGAAGTCAGCGAGCCCGAATCGCAATTGGAGCTCTTGCGGTCCTTGTTAGCGACCAAACCTCCCTGTGTGGCCATTGGGGAAGTCGGCCTCGATTATTATCACATCAGTGAAGAGCCCACTGTTCGCAAACGCCAGCAGGAACTCCAAGCAGTTGCCTTTTCCGAACAGATCCGTTTGGCCAAGCAATACGACCTGCCCCTCGTTGTCCACGCGCGCTCCGCATTTGACGAGACGCTGCGGTTGTTGGAGGCGGGCGACGTCGACTGGGCCAAGGTTGTCTTTCACTGTTTTTGTGAGACTCCTGAAAAGGCGCAACAGCTGCTGGATCGCGGAACCAAGGTGTCGTTTACGGGCATTATCACGTATAAAAACGCCGCCGTGGTGCGCGAAAGCCTGCGTTTGGTAGGGCTCGACCGCCTGATGTTGGAAACAGACGCCCCCTGGTTAGCTCCACACCCATTGCGCGGCCAGGAAAATGTTCCTGCTTACCTCCTGCGCATCGCCGAATACTGCGCCCAATTCTTTTCATGTTCACTCGAACAGGTTGCCGAACACAGTACGCGGAATGCGCGGGCCTTTTTTGCTTGCTATTCATGACGTGAATAGTTTTAATTCATGACGTGAATAAAATAATCCCACGGTGGACGGAGCCTTTGCTGGAAAAGGCTTTAAGCACAATGCCGGTTGTCGTTATCAGCGGAGCTCGGCAGACGGGCAAAACAACACTGGTAAAGAAGGCAAAAAGTTGCCTCAAGCGAAAGTTTCTCTCTTTTGACGATTTGGATGTCTTAGATCAGGCGAAACGGTCGCCAGACTCATTATTGAATGAGCTTCCTGTAACGATTGACGAGGTGCAGCGGTATCCCGATTTTTTATTGAGTGTAAAAAAGAAAGTCGATGATCAACGCAACCCCGGGATGATTTTGTTAACGGGGTCTGCCAATTTAGCTCTGATGCGAGGAGTCAGTGAAAGTCTAGCGGGTCGAGCGCTCTATGTCGAGCAAGCTCCCTTTTGTGCGGCAGAATGGTTTGGCCGAACAGCAGTATTCACGTTAATCGATGCTTTTTTCGACAAAACAATGCCGCTCGTGGCTCGGAATGATGCCCAAACGTCTTGGGAATCGTCCTTTTTGTCTGGCGGTTATCCTTCCGTCATGCAGCTGCAGTCGCCTGAAGAGCGCAGTTTGTGGCATTCTGGGTATATCAAGACTTACTTAGAGCGCGATCTCAGAATGTTGGGTGAAATCAGCAGCATTATTGATTTCCAGAGGCTGATGCGAATGGCGGCGTTGCGCACGGCGAGACTCTTAAATCAGTCTGAGTTGGCCAGGGACGCAGGCCTTTCGCAATCAACGTGTCATCGTTATCTCAATCTTTTAGAAACGGGTTATCAAATTTCAAGGATGCATAACTTGACGTTGAATAGAGCCAAAGGGTTGGTGAAGAGCGCGAAATTGATGTGGTCCGATTCTGGTATTTGTGCGAACCTCGCCCATATGTACAACGAAGAGGATGTGCGTGGTCGGGCGGATGTCGGGTTTTGGTTGGAACAGCACGTTTTTCAGACTTTGCAGGCGTGGAAAGCCTCTCACTACAATGCATCCATTCATTACTGGCATCAAAGGCCGCACGAGGTCGATTTCGTTTTGCAAAAGGACAATCGTCTCGTGGCCATTGAGATCAAACTGAGTTCGCAGATCCGCACGGATGACATAAAGGGCCTTCAAGCGTTTCAAGAAACATTTAAGCGTCATTTTGCCGTAACGCGGGGCATTGTTATTTACAGCGGCAAGGACATGAAGGACTTAGGCAATGATATGTTGGCCGTTCCCATCCAATCTTTAACATAAAACTCTTAGCTCGCTTTTTTAAAAAAAGGCTCCATGGTAAAGGCCGTTGAAAAATGTTCTATAGCAAGGCCCGAGGAATGAGGGCGACAGGAGCCTACTGACGTAGGTGACTTAGCCAGAACGCCGAGAACGCCGCTACCCATTTTTCAACGGCCTTTTTTTACAAAAATGAATATACGTAATTTCTGCATCATAGCACACGTCGATCACGGCAAAACGACGCTTTCGGATCGTCTTCTGGAAAAGACACACACGGTGTCCAAGCGGGAGATGCAGGATCAGTTGCTGGACTCGATGGACCTCGAGCGCGAACGCGGGATAACCATCAAGTGTCACCCGGTGGCGATGCATTACAAGGCGAAAAATGGCCAAACGTATTTGCTCAATCTGATCGACACCCCTGGACACGTCGATTTCTCGTATGAAGTCTCGCGCAGTTTGGCGGCCTGCGAAGGTGCCCTTCTCTTGGTTGACGCCGCGCAAGGCATTGAGGCACAGACAGTTGCAAACGCTCACCTGGCGTTTAATCAGGGCCTGGTCGTCATTCCGGTCATCAACAAGATCGACCTTCCTGGCGCGCACCCGGAACTCATTCGCAAGCAGCTGGAGGACGTCCTTGCGATAGAGGCCGATCACGCGATTTTGGCCAGCGGCAAGTCTGGTATTGGCATTGAAGAGATTTTAGAGACGGTGATTGAAAAGGTGCCGGAGCCGCGTTTGGCAGATTTCCCGGAACCGCGCGCCCTGGTCTTTGACTGCGTCTTTGACGCTTTCAAGGGCGTTATCTGTTACGTGCGCAACTTTTCTGGAAGCATTCGCCGCGGCGACGAGATTTTACTGATGAATGGCAAGGTCACGTCTCAGGTCAAGGAGGTCGGTGTTTTTGCGCCCAAAATGACGCCGACAGAGGTCCTCGAGAAGGGCCAAGTTGGCTACGTTGTTACGAGCATTAAGTCCGTGGCAGACATCAAGATCGGCGACACCATCACCCACGTCTCGACGCCTGCAAAAGAACCACTCCCGGGCTACAAAGAAGTCCGGCCCATGGTCTTCAGCGGCCTCTATCCGCTCGACACCTCCGATTACGAAAAGCTCAAAACAGCCCTGTCGAAGTTGAACCTCAACGACTCTTCCCTCGTCTACCAATCAGAGAACTCGGCGGCCCTGGGCTTCGGTTTCCGCTGCGGATTTCTCGGCTTGCTGCACATGGAAATCGTCCAAGAGCGTCTCCATCGTGAATACGGCCTGGACATTATCTCGACATACCCCAGCGTCGTCTATGACGTGCTGACAACGCAAGGGCAGCACCTCCTCATCGACAACCCACTCAATTTGCCCGATCCCACCGTCATCGAAAACATCTCCGAGCCCACCATTCGCGCCACCATCCACACTCCCAACGAGTGTATCGGCGATTTACTGGCCATGATCAGTGAAAAGCGCGGCATCTGCGATCACACCGAAACCCTCGATTCCAGCCGCGTTATGCTCGTCTGCAACCTGCCACTCAACGAGATCCTCATCGATTTCAACGACCGCCTCAAGAGCATCACCAAGGGGTACGGCTCCATGGACTACGAAATGGGCGCCTATCAGGTCTCTGACCTCGTTCGCATGGATATTTTGGTCAACAGTGACAGCGTCGATGCCTTTTCCACCATCGTTCACCGCAACAAGGCTGAAGGCAAGGGTCGAGCCCTCTGCGAACGCCTCAAGGACATCCTCCCTCGCCAACTCTTTAAAGTCGCCATCCAGGCCTCCATCGGCAGCAAGGTCATCGCCCGCGAAACCATCGGCGCCCTCCGCAAAGACGTCACCGCCAAGTGCTACGGCGGCGATATCACCCGCAAGAAAAAACTGCTCGAGAAGCAAAAGGAAGGCAAAAAACGCATGAAACAAATCGGCAAGGTCTCCATACCCCAGGAAGCCTTTATCAATATCCTAAAAACCACAACGTAAGACCGAGTCAAAATAGCGCCAAAATGCGTTTTGCGCTCCGCTGACTGCCTCACGTACCTCTATGTACGCTACGGCATTCATGCTCGCGCAAAGCCACATTTTTGCATCTATTTTGCATCGGTCTTTGGCTCGTTGAATAAAAAAGTTTCAAAAGATGCTTTTTTGAAAATGTCGCTTTTTACATAAACATTCATTTTGCATCCGCCTCATTCTGCAGTCTTTTTGACGTAAAGTTGATACAGCGGGAGGCGTAAAATTTTGATTTTTTGACAGTAAATCGTTGTAAAGGCGTCAATAGCGCTTTTGGGGCAAAGCACGGGATCGATATAGGAAGTATCTTTCGTCTGCCATAAATAGTCGTCAAAAGCCATCACTCCACCCACTTTTAGCAAGCGAAATGCCAGTACGGTATCGAACAAAACATCGGAAGCGACGTGTGAGCCATCGATGTAAATCCAGTCGAAAGAGCCTGCCTGTCCCTCTGTCAACAGTTGGCAGAGTATTTTATCGCTGAACCCCTTATGTTTTTTTAGCGTTACTGGGTGTTTGGCAGAAGCTTGTGCTAGACGGACATTTTTGTCAAATCTCGCTTCTATCGGCTGAGTTTGGTTGTCCCAAGTATCAACGCAATGCAATTCAATGGGCCGCTCTGAGGCTAACTTTTGCATGATGTAACACGCAGACGCTCCTTCATAAGAGCCGACTTCCATGAGTTTAGATGGGTTTACTTTGAGAAGCAATGTATCCCAGTTTTTTTTCGCTGCGCCATCAAACCAACTGTTTGTAAACTCAAACGCGGCGGCTGAAAGAGTGGTGACTTCTGATGAAGAAATATCTAATTGCATGATCTCATCATTTTAATTGCAACATCCCATTGTGCGCAACAACAAACTCGAGTTTCGCGCTCCGCCGTCCTGGAGGTTTTTTCAAAAATAAAATTTTTTATATTGACAGTGCTTTCGGTATCGATTCTGATGAAATTATCTTTTTAATCAAAAGCGCTTGATTAGGCGTTTTGAAAGCGCAAAAAAATTTGCTGCAGGGGGACGGGACCACTTAAGTAGAGAAGAAATGTGAACGCCTACGTCACCCCCTGCAGCTCTTGGACTCCTGGGGAAGCCTTATACTGTGTATAGTCGGCTGTTTTCTCCAAATCTTAAAAAAAGATCGATGCAGAATAGCCCAACGACGTTCTTGTCGTTTTGGCTGAGGCGTCGAACTGAAGACGATCCAGGAAGTGATCACCGTGATCGTCTTTTTCGCCTTCTCGATTCTCTACCTCGGTGAAAAAATCCGCTGGAACCACGCCCTCGGCCTCACCCTCATCGCCTTGGGCGCGATTTCCGTTTTCTATAAGGCTAGCTGATTAGTTGTCGTCCTTCTATTTCCATTCGTCATCATCGACACCTTTATCTGTCTTCTCTTCAACCTCATCCAGATTCATTGTCTTGGCTTTTTCAGTTAACGCCTTGAGAATGTCGACTGAACCAACGGTTTCAGGCTTTTCATTGGATGACTTGACAGCAATGGGTGGCGTCTTGGTGTTTACCTTCTCTTTCACGTCCTCGTCCTCGAATGGGTCTTCGCTTGACGCAAAGGCGTTTTGACGTTTATTGAGGACATCTTTGAGGAGGTTGTCTCCCTCATTTTTTTGTTTTTCCGCAAGCTTTCTGTCATCGGCTGGTTTTAGTTTGCCCTTATCGAAACCGACAATGCCAGCCAAGAGGTCCTTTTTGTTGGTATGTTCTTTGCGTTCTTCGATATGTTCTTCGACAGATTCTTGAGTTGTCTCAACTTTATTTTCGCTGACAGCTCCAATTTGACCACGCGCCCGAATGCTCTCCAGGAGCTTATTACGATCTTCCGTCTTGGCTTCTTCCGGCAGGAATTTTTTATCTAAGCCAGACGGCGGCTGTTTGCCAAAACTCGGGGCCTTCATGGTTGGTACAGGTTGTGGTGGAACCTCTTTGTTGGTTGACGTTGGTTGTGGCAACAACTCTAATTTTTCACGAACAAGAATCGGCTGCTCGCTCTCTCTAAACCATTTAGGCTTAAATACGGGCTGATCTAACTCTTTTTGTGGCTCTCGTGGTGTTTCGTTCGAGTTTTTATCTGCCACAGGCTTTTCTTCATCAGCGGGCTTTTTCGGTTGTTCTTCGGGCACACTTCGCTCTTCAATGGGGTCGAGGTGTGTTGATGAAAGAGGCTCTTCGTCTATTTCCACAATCCTCGACGTGTCTGCTGGCTGATTCTCTGCCGGTGGCAACGCAGGTGGTGGAACATCGATGCCGTGCTGATGGAGCCAGTTGTTGACGAGATTCCAGATACCAAGAGTAGCCACACTCAGAACAACATTGGCCAACGATTTAAAAAAGATGGTAGCCCTTCCATCTAGAGGAGTCGGCTGTAGCCAACGCGTCTGTCCGGCACGCTGAGCACCTTCTTGAATTGTATTCAAAGCAATCTTGCCAGCTTCCTGGCCTATTTGTTTCTTGGCCTCATCCACAAGGGACTTGAGAGCCTCACCAACATTGACACTTTTTGGATCTATCTGCATAAAAAACCTTTCTGTTTCCACTTTTAATTATACTCCAGATCTGCAAAGAAAACAAATAAAAGTTGTCTTTTTCGCTCCTTTCGGTTTGGATAGGGGGACTATGGTGAAATTTTTCCTAAAGCTCTCGATATTGCTGAATATTATTTTGTTGGCGTACATTTACTACGGCCACCGCTTGCTCGACACCGGCATAAACTTTTTGCAGGGCGTCAAGAGCAGCACGGAAGACATAAAGCCCTTGCGCGAGGTCTTCAATAAGGAGGAGCCGGCACAAAAGCCCGCCACCACGGATTCCGCCAAACCCCGCAGCGAAAACCGGTTTTAAATGATCGCATCCACGGCTATTGTTTCGCCGCGGGCGGAAATCGGGCGAAATGTGTCTATTGGGCATTACACGGTTGTCGACGAGGGTGTCGTGCTCGAAGACGGCGTTTGCTTGGCTGAGCACGTTGTTGTGCGTCGAGGGACTCACCTGAAGGCGCATTGCAAAGTCGATAGCTTCTGTGTGCTCGGAGGGCTGCCGCAAGACCTCCACTTCGACGCCTCCAAAGACACAGGACTCATCGTCGGGGAAAACACGGTCCTACGCGAGGGCGTCACGCTGCATCGATCGACGCAAGAAGGCAGTCCAACGGAGATCGGCGCTAACGGCTTTCTCATGGGCTATTCGCACGTCGCGCACGATTGCAAGTTGGGCCACAACGTTATTTTAGCCAACAGTGCGCTACTCGGCGGACACGTGAAGCTCGCTGACTACGTCTTTATCGGTGGCAACACCGGCATTCATCAACACATCCACGTCGGCGAAAGCGCCATTGTCAGCGGCTCTTCGGCCATGTCATGCCACGTTCCACCTTTTTCGATGACGGCTGAACGGAACCGCCTTGCCGGCCTCAACCTCGTTGGACTCAAGCGCCGCGGCTTCTCCAGCGACGTCATTGCCGACATCAAACAGTGCTTTTTCGCCGTCTACCACGAAGGCGACTGTTCCCTCAAGGCCAACGCCGAGCGAGCCCTCGCCGATTCCCTGCCCAAGACTCCACAAGGCGCACAGTTCCTAACTTTCTTCGTCGAGCAGAGCGGCCGCTTCGTCCAGAAAAAAGAGCACCTAGTACAAAAAGCCAAATAGCCACAGCGGGATTTTATTACCAAAGCCTATTTCTTTATCGTCTATGACCAAAAAAGAATTGGGTCTATCCTTAATTTGGTTGTAATTTTTCTTTGCCCCACCTAATTCCATAATGCAGTGGTTGACTTCAAAATCACCGACATCGGAATAGGTGACTTCGTATAAACAAGATAGGGCATTGGCAAAAAAAGTTTCTCGAACGGTCCCTATATTGCACGCACTGCCTTTCAAGGCATACATCTGATTGGTATTGTTGAGGTAAATTTTTTCTGGCTTTTCAAGCTGATTAAACCCTCGCGATCTCCTGATTGAGCGGATGAGGTCACCGTTCTCAAGAAAGCGCAAATACGTCTTCAAGGTCCTTTCATCGCCGACATCTACAGCGGCCTTCAAATGCTTGAAATCAGGCTTATAAGGCACGAGTTCAGATAAAACAGCGAGCAATTGTTTGATTTTTTGAAGACTGGCCCCATTGAGGTGAGGGTACACTGCCATTAAGTCACTTTCAAGCGTGGCATGCATACTCTGCTCCAAAGATATAAAAAACAATGCTTCATTTTCGTATTCATTGAAATAGGGATAGTAGCCTTGGCGCAGGTAGGTTTTAAAAAGAGGCAGAATCTTCAGCTGAACGGCATCCAAGGCTCGAATAACACTATCGGCCGCAGCCTCATGATCCCGCATAATGACTTCAAAAGAACAGACCGGGAGGTCGATTTTATGATAGAGCTCAATGTACTCTCTAAATGATAACCCATACAGGCGATAAGCGATGGCTCGCCGCGATAAATCATAGCTGCCCTCATTGATCTCCAGAGAAGAGCTGCCTGATGCTATTACCTTTAATCGCGTAAACGTATCTGTAATACTTTTAATTTCTTGGGCCCAATTTCTGTATTTATGCGTTTCGTCGAAACACAGAAGCTCGCCTCCGTTATTGTAGAATTTTTCAGCAATCGCATACAAAGATTGGCCTTTGAGCAGAAAGTGGTCCGTTGGCAAATACAATATTTTTGTCGAGAGCGGCCCATAGTGAGAGAGCATGTATTGAATGATGACAGTCGTTTTCCCTACCCCTCGCGCTCCAAGCAAAAGCGATAATGGATGCGCAAATGGATTTTGCTGCAGAAAATAGCGCTTATAGGGCTTGTTCTTATTTTTCAAAAAATGTCGACTGAGGTTAAAAAGCTCTTCCATAGGATCGAAATACTATTTTTACGCAAAAAAGTAGGATTGCAATCCTATTTTGCGCCGATTATCTGGGTCCTCAATCATTAGCGAAATTTTATTATCGTGTATCGATTTTACGATGTGCCCTTGAATGGCACCACATTAGAGGCACTCACTCCATCCAACTCTGCGTGTGTCAACACGCCCTCGATGCGCCGTTAGAGAGCTCGACGGGTCGCTGGAGCCTTTTGTGGCGCACTCCTTCTGCATCCGAGAGCGGCTGTGGCTGTTAAAAAAACAAGATATTGGAATGGATTTATCGCTGTTTTTAGAAAAGAATCTTTAAATATAGTATTTTTATAAAAAGTCAAGCTTTTTCGTGATTTTTTTGCAAGTTCAAGTACGAAGTGCAACACGTGACAGGAAAAAAGAGAAGAGAGTTGAAAGGAAGGAGGAGAGATGCAAAGCTGGTGATTTTCTGA
>Ga0154578_115_pt1 | contig 41946 bp, 43 predicted proteins | sample RifGroF2_FD_116007 | JGI IMG/M metagenome (GOLD analysis project Ga0154578, IMG submission 116007) | Verrucomicrobia bacterium GWF2_51_19
CTGGCGGAGGTTTTGCCAAACTTGCCTGAACGGGTGGGCTGTCCAATTCTCATTGTCCAACATATGCCGGCGACATTCACCAAGACGCTGTCTGAGCACTTGAGCAAGCGCTGCCACCTTAAGGTCAAAGAGGCCGAAAATGGCGACCTACTCGAGCCAAACATGGTCTACATTGCGCCCGGCGGAAAGCACATGGTCTTGAGCAAACGCGCGCTGAAGTACGCCCTTGTCATGAACGAAGAGCCGCCAGTCAATTCTTGCCGTCCTTCCGTCGACGTGCTGTTCAAGTCAGTTGCCCAAAACTTCACTGGCACGGTGCTCGCCATTATCTTGACGGGCATGGGCGAAGATGGCGCTGAAGGAGTCCAAGCACTCAAAACAAAAGAATGCCGCTCCATCGCTCAAGAGCGCCAATCGTGCGTCGTCTACGGCATGCCACGCGCCATCATCAATCGTGGCCTAGCCGATGAAACCATTCCCCTCAAAGACATTGCACCTCGCATTGAAAAACTGTGTAAGGTACTTTGAAGAGTACTGCTGTCTAACTCTTCTGACTTATTTGTTAAAACTTTTTTCATTAATAAAATGCCAAGACTGTCGAGAAATGCGCCTATAGCAAGGCCCGAGGAGCAAGGGCGACAGGAGCCTACTTAAGGTAGGTGACTTAGCCCGAACGACGAGAACGCAGCTAGAGGACATTTCCAGACAGTCTTACTCCATTCATGACTCTACCCTTAGAAGACTCGAAGCCATTGCGAGAATTTATCTCCAAAGCCTGTGCCATACAGTTGGGGGAAGAAAAAGTCTATCTACTGAAAAACAGGCTGTCAAAGGTCTGTCAAGAGTTTGGCATCCGCGACCTCAATGAGTTTTACAAAAAGGTCACCGAGGACAAGTCTGGCAAGCTGCGAGACAGGCTGATCGACGCAATCACGACCAACGAAACGCTGTGGTTTCGCGACGAGCGACTCTGGAACGCCATCAAAGAAAACATTTTACCCGAAATCGCAAAACGTGCGGCTGAGAAGGGCCGAGAAAAGATTCGCATTTGGTCGGCCGCTTGCTCCACGGGCCAAGAGCCCTATTCGCTGAGCATGCTGATCGACTCCTATTGCCGCTTGATACCTGGTGTACATGTCAATCCCAATAATTTTGAAATCCTTGCCACAGACATCTCACAGGGCATTCTCGCAGCGGCGCAATTGGGTGAGTACAACAACCTCGAAATGTCTAGGGGTCTGCCACCGGCCTTTAAAAAGCGTTATTTTGCTCCTTACAACACCGTTTGGCGCATCGTGCCGGACATCAGGACACGCGTGCAATTTAAGCATTTCAACCTCCAAGACCCCTTTGCAAATCTCGGCCGATTTGACCTGATTCTCTGCCGCAACGTCGCCATTTACTTCTCGGAAGAGTTCAAGCGCAACCTCTTTGACCGCATGTCCAAAAGCTTGCAAGACCAAGGCGTGCTCATTTTGGGGTCATCGGAGTCGATTCTCGGCTACTCAGACAAATTTGATATGAAAGAAGCTTGTAATGCGATATATTACCGTCTAAAAGGGTGAGATCATGATCAAACGGGAAGATGTACTCAGCTTTTTAGAAGAAGACTTCAACCTACCATCGCCCCTCAACGTCGTCACGAAGCTCTCTAATATCATTGAACAGCAGGACGCATCGGCCAGTGACGTCGCTGGAGTTATCCAATATGATCCCTCGCTTACGGGCAAGCTGTTAAAACTCAGCAACAGTGCCGCTTTTCGCGGAAGCACCGCCATCACCTGCATCGAAGACGCCGTCCTGCGCATCGGTTTTCGCCGCATCAAGACGCTTGTGTTGTCGCTGTCACTCATCGACACTTTTCCAAAGTGCAACATTCTCGACCAGTACAAGTTCTGGAAACACTCGCTGTCGACCGCCTTCACCGCGGAAATGATTGCCCAATCGATCGTCAAACTGCCGCCACCCTACGATGACTTTTACGTTACCGGCCTGCTGCACGACCTCGGTGTGCTCGTCCTCGACCAATTTACACCCGAAACGTACCTCACATTGAGGGGCGAACTCATCCATTCGAAGTCACATTTGTCGGATCTCGAACGGCAACATTACGGCATCGATCACGCTGAGCTCGGCGCCTGCATGTTGCGCAAGTGGAACCTGCCGGACACCCTTATCACAGCCACCAAACTACACCACGAGAGCGGTGAGGCCATCCGCAATCACTCTCTTCAGGCCAAGATCCTCCACCTCGCCAACTTCGCCTGCAACAAACAATCGCTGTTCAACAGCATCGAAAACGAACAGGAGGCCCTCTATACAGAATCCGGCTGGCGTGCTTCCGGACTGCCCATCTCGGACATCCCATCGATCGTCGAGTACGTCACACAAAAGATCGAACAGGTTTCTGCCATTTTGGAAGTCGTCAAAGCTTCTTAAGCGGCGTAAAAGCATGTGAAAACTCGTTTCGCTCTGTGCCGACTGCCTCACGTACGTCTGTGTACGCTACGGCAATCGTGCTCGCGCAAAGCCAAGTTTTGACACGCTTTTACACCGCTTAAGAAATGTAAAAAGCAATTAAAAAATCAAAGATGGAACACATCAACATAGTTTGGCCGAGTGCAAGTGATGAGCGTTGGCGATTTGTCAACCAAGCGTGGCTGCGGGAGCTGTTTGCAGAGCCTTTTGTGATGCAGGCGGAAGCGAAGGCGGCACGGGCGCTCGATCTACCGGCGGCGGCGCATTGGGTAACGGTCAACAACCACCTCGGTCAGCGAACGATTGATCCCTTTTTGGAAAAGCAGGGCGTGCGTTTCGAAATCACAGATGGCGAGGCGTCCTTTCCATCATTGGGATCCGAGGAGTGGATGGCACTCACCGCCACACACAGTCGCTCCCGAGTGTTTTTGTACATACCTAAAAACGTACGCGTCGAGCGGCCGATCATTTTGGAACACTCCATTGCAGACGACTCTGTGGCAATCTTTCCACAATGGACGGTCGTGCTCGACGAGGGCGCTGAAGCCACTTTGGTCGACCTCTTTCTGGGCCAAGCTGGCCTGTGTGTGAGCGCCACGGCCTGTGTCGTGAAAGAGCGCGCGTCGCTTAACAAAATCACGCTGCAATCCTTCCATGCCGACTGCCTCAGCCTCGCCGTCAACGCTTTTAACGTCGCCCCACAGGCTAAACTGCAACACACGCATATCGCGACAGGCTGCCGCTTTTTGCGTTCAGAAAACACCTACACGATCGCGAACGCTGCCAATGTCCAAGCCAACTTTCTCAACGTGCTCGGCGAGAATCAGTGCACCGACATTCGAACACTGCAATGCCACAAAGAACCGAAGGCTATATCTAACGTTCTCTGCAAGAACATCTTAAATGGAAACGCACACGGCATCTTCAACGGTTCCATCGACGTTCGCCCGGAAGCCGTCGGCACACAAGCGTATCAGAAAAATCAAAACTGGGCGCTCTCGTCGCAGGCAAAAGTCGACACCATGCCGAGCCTAGAAATCAAGACCAACGACGTCAGCTGTTCACACGGGGCGAGCGTCGGTAGTCTGGACTCGGAGACTCTCTTTTATCTACAGAGCCGGGGTATAGAGCCCGCCGTCGCCGCTCAAATGCTCGCCATGGGCTTTGCACAGGCCGTCCTCGAGCCCCTGCCAACCGAACTCAAAGAGTACGCCCGTAGCCTCATTGAAAAAAGTTTACTGCTAAAATGAACCCTATTGAGACAGAATGCTGGGAAGAGCTCAAATGCGTCTACGATCCAGAAATACCCGTTAACATCGTTGACCTGGGCCTCGTGTACGCCGTTGAGGCTGAAACGATCGAAAAAGGAGCCATCGACATCACCGTAACGATGACCCTCACGCACCCTGGATGCACTATGGGCCCGTACATCATGGCCCAAGCCAAGGACCGCCTGAGCGCCATTCCGGACGTTAAAAACGTCACCATGGAACTCGTCTGGGACCCGCCATGGACTCAGGAACGGCTATCAGAGGCTGGAAAGATGCAACTCGGCCTCCTCTAAAAAGACAGGGCTCAAAATAGCGCAAAAATGCGTTTCGCGCTCCGCCGCCTGCCTCACGTACCATCGTACGCTACGGCAGATCGTACTCGCGCAAAGCCACATTTTTGCATCTATTTTGAGCCCTGTCTTTCTCTAACTTCTTGAGTCAAGTGCTTGTTACATTACATCTCTGCTCACTTCCTCAACTGTAGGTCAAGACAATGCCTTCCAGGAGGCGGCTCCAGCCGTTGACGAGGACGAAGAGCATGAGCTTGAAGGGGAGGGAGATGGTCATGGGCGACACCATCATCATGCCCATAGCGAGGAGAATGTTAGAGACGATCAGGTCGACCGCCACAAAGGGCAGATAGAGCAGAAAACCGATTTCGAAGGCCGATGTCAGCTCGGAGACAGTGAATGCGGGAATCAGGACCATGAGATCCTTGGTCGTGAGGGCCTCTGCTTGCTCTTTGGGCCACAGGCGTTTGGCCGTCTTGACAAAAAACATTCGCTGGCGCTCGTTGGAATGCCGATAGAGAAAGGTCTGAATGGGCGCTTTAACACTGTCGATGGCCTGGACGAGCACCTTTGGGTCCATCGACTCCAGTTTAACCTTGGTCATCAAGTCAAACGTCTCTTGAGCTACCGGAGCCATAATGTAAATGGTGAGCATCAGCGCAATTCCGTTGAGGACGAGGTTTGGCGGTATCTGTTGCACGCCGAGCGCATTGCGAATCAGGTTGAGAATGATGACGATCTTGACGAACGACGACACCATCAAGACGATAAATGGCGCCAAGGAAAGTCCCACGAGGACTAACGTGATTGTAATTGGATCGAATTGAAACGCTTGCATTCTAGTTCCATTCCACCACGCGCACGCCCAATTTGCCGCCCACTTCGATCAGCTCACCTTTGCCGATGAGGGAATCGTTGGCCCGAATGTCGATAGGCTTGTCTAAAAGCGCGCCCACTTCAAACGTGAAACCGGGCTTTAGCGCCTGAAGTTCTGCGAGAGTCAGCTCTTTGCGGCCCACTTCAAATGAAAGGAGAACCCTGAGGGCCTCTGTCGTGAACTTTGCTGGCACGGACTCCTTGGATGGCGGTTGGCTTTCCATTTTCACCTCTGACGGCGTAGGTCCGAGAAAGTCTTCTTCCGAAAAACTGCTTAAATCGAGCTTTTTTTTGTCTGCCATGATCGATCCTACTTGAAACGATGTTCCCTTGAGTTGTCCTGTGATGACGGCCCCCGAGGAGGAAATGAGGCGCCACTGCTGTTGTCTATTATCTGGGAAAATGACGTCTTGTAAAGCAATATCCCGATATTCCGTAAAGGACAGATCTGTGCTTCCCCATTGAAAACGAAAGGCAAAGGGCAAGGTTGCAAACGCCGCATAGGGCGTCAGTGGGAGGTCGGTTATGCGCTGCAACAGCGGAATCAGGTGGGGTTCCAAAGAGAGGTAGCCGCTCAACACCTTTTTTTTGTCCCCGATCTCGAAACACAGGTATTCGTTGACTGCCGGTGGCTGCGTTGTGAGGGATTGGATTTCGAGGGTCGATTGAAAAGCCTCTTCGAAGAGACCCACCAAGGGCTCCACGGCAGCGTTCAACAACACCGGTAAAAAGTCTGCCGGATAATGGGCGGTCGACAAGGCTTTCAGCTTGGGATGGAGTGTTACAAGCGCGTCGAGGTCATCGATGCCGACCGTAAACGCGTGCCCCTTATGCTGCATTTTGAGAAAATAACGCACCTCAATTGGTCTCGTTGGGAGAGAAAACTCCAGCCACAGCGAACGTTCCCCCATCGACAACGGCAATCGCCGCCTTTGCCCTCCACATAAATTACCAATGGCTAGCGTTAGGGGCATACATTTTTTGTAGTACATTATTGCTCCTCCTGTGGGGCCTCATACTCTTGACGGTTGCGGGAACGGCCGTCGCCACCCGTGTCGCCTGCGCCACTGCCGCTCTGAACGGTGACGTGAATGGAATCATTGTCCAGTTTTAGACGCTGTGCGAGGTGGTTCTGCAGATTGTCTTGATTGGCTTTGAGAAATTGGTTGGAAGCGTCGACTGTTGTCGAAAATTGTATCTCGAGGGCGCCCGATTTGTTTTTCGAAATCAAGACCTCTGTGCCCGGCAAGATGTTGTCGTTCAACGTGATGTGTACGGCGTCCTTGGAGCTCAATTGGGCGTCGCTGATCAAAATGCGGTTGGCCACTTGTTGGAAGAGTTCGGTGGTGTTTCGAGGTGCTTCAACGGAGTTGGGAGCATTGACAGCCGCCTTTTCATGCACGGCCGTCAGGTTCGATAAAATCGCACTGCCGTCCGGGGTACCCTTTTCGTTGGCGCGTTCCTTCAGCCCATCAAGGCCATCCTTCAACGACTCCTTTTTGAGCGCGCCGTCGAGCGAGGCCAACAATTTCGAGGCCACGGTTTGCATCATTTTTGGGTCGAGGGCGCTGGTTACACCCAATTTGCTCAACTCCTCGAGGACTTTGGGCCCCAGTTGATCCAGCGAAAGGCCCGCCTGCTTCAACTGCGTCTGTAGGTCCTTGAGAGCATCGCCGCCTTGCCCACTGCCCAAACACTTGTTAAAAGCGTCGACAGTGTCCGTGGGCGCTTCCGCGGGCGCGCCTTCTGTTCCCCCTGCAGGTGTCGCAGACGGTGTTGATGGATTTGAAATGTTTTGTGTATTCATGATCTCTCCTTCGGGCGAAAGTCCTCCAACTCTTTTTCCAGAAGCGCGAGCTCCTCTTTAGAAGTCCCTGCGACCCAAGCGGTTTTATGTTCGTCGATCTTTTGCAACGATTGCATGGCTTTATGCAACGCCGCCCGCCGATCCTCTACCTCTTGACGCGCGACCTCGACTGCCTGTTTGGCCGCTTCAATCGCACGTTCGTATTCTATGACCTTGCCATCGAGTGTGGCAATATCAAAAGCGATTTCATCAACTTTTTCGCGCTTGATGTCCTTTTTCATGACAGAACTGTACAGGCGATCGATCTCTTTCAGGCGAAAAATCTTAAAGTCTTCGAGCTCTTTTTTGCACGTTTTGACCCACTGTTCGGCCTCAAGGAGCTTTTGTTTCGCGCGCTGCACATCCTCCTCGGCTCGATCCTTGCGGAGCTTCCGAACGCGTAACAAGTCAGCTAGCGGGTATCGCTTCATAATATTAGTATACACCAGAAAGGTCGTATTGGCTATTTTTTGCTCAATAAATCTAGAAAGGCACGCAAAGGCATGATGCGGAGGTTGTCTCGAATGAGAGCTTCCTTGCCTCTATAAATAAACGTGCAGTCCTGTATTCCAATGGTTGTAGCTAGTTTTTGCAGGCGGTCCACTTCCTGCGGTGAAATCGTTGTACTCGTCTTGATTTCGATAGCCATGGGGGCCTCGCCATTCAAAATAAGATCGATTTCGCTACCATCAGAGGTGCGAAAGAAATAAGGTTCGAGTGGCAGCTCTTTTTGACGACAATGAGAAAGCATTTGCTGGATGCAAAAATTTTCCCAGCTATTTCCTAACCACGGTTGATAAAGCAATTGTTCGTAGCTATAAGTCTCAAGTAAAACGTGCAGCAATCCTGTATCGTGGAAGAAAACTTTTGGCATTTTTACCAATCGCTTTGGAATATTTGCCGCGTACGGTTTTAGGAAAAACACTAAAAAAGCACCTTCCAAATACTCGCAATAATTCCGTACGGTTGTATGCGAAAGTCCCAAAGCATTGCCCAATTGAGAGTGATTGACGAGGTTGCCAGCTGACGCCGCCAGCATTTTGAGCAATCGCAAGGTTGTCTGCGGTTTTGCAGGAAGCCCCCACAAAGGAAGGTCTCTCTTGATAAGGAGATCTAGGTAACTCTTTTGCCAAGCAGGAAACGTTGCCTCCGTCAAAATGCCGCCATCCGGAAATCCTCCTTTGAGCCAAAGTGTATCCGCACTCACATCACCGATCTCGGCGAGGTTGAATGGGGAAAGTTCGACAATGTGAAGACGGCCTGCCAACGATTCCGATACGAGCTTCATGATCGAAGGCGAAACCGAGCCCAAAATCAGAAAACGACCATTGCGCTTACGGTCGCGATCGATGATGCCGCGCAATTGTTTAAAAAGGTCGGGCCATTCCTGCGCCTCATCAAAAATAACAAGCTCTTGAGTGCTTTCCAGCGTATCGATTTCGAAGAGCAACTTATTTTGATCTTCAGGCCTCTCCAAATCATAATAGCGGTTAGAAAAGGTTTTTGCGAGCGTTGTTTTACCGCATTGCCGCGGTCCGATCAGGCATACAGCCGGGAAAAGTTGAAGTGCTTTTTCGACACTTGCTTTCACTGTTCGCTCGAGCATCATGTTTACAATTTGAAACAAAAACTTTCAATTTGCAAGAAAAAAATAAACAAAGGTATACATCTTGATTGTCGCGAGACGTCCGTTGGCGCGAAACGAGCATGTCGCACAGGTCTTTTTTTCTCAAGAAAACCATTGTATTCCCGATGTATAACTGTATTAGAGTAAAGAATTCTGCAAACACTCAATAATTTATTTTACAAGAAAGGAAAGACCGTTGAAAAATGCGCCTATAGCCAGGCCCGAGGAGCGAGGGCGACGGGAGCGTACGTTGGTACGTGACCTAGCCAGAACGACGAGAACGCCGCTAGAGGGCATTTTGCAATGGTCTTAAAATGGGCCTATTAAATCTGTTAATTAACATCGTCATTCCTTCAGTTTTATTGATGAAGGGACACGCCTGGTTTGACCTATCGCCGAACGCTTTATTGGGGCTGGCGCTGGCCTTTCCCATTGCCTATGGCCTTTGGCAGTTTTCGCGTGAACGCAAGTGGAACCTGTTTTCTATCATCGGGCTGGTCAGCGTTTTGTTGACGGGCGGTATAGGTGTCCTGGCGCTGCCTAAAGAGTGGGTGGCGTTTAAGGAGGCCCTCGTTCCGCTGGTGATAGGCACGGTTGTAGTGGTTTCACTGAAAACACCTTATCCTCTCATCCGGACCCTATTGTTCAATGAACAACTTTTGCAGGTGTCGAAGATCGAGCGGCGCCTACAGGAAAATCAACAACAGGGACACTTTGAAAAACTTTTGAAGGAGTGCACGTGGTGGCTGGCTGCGTCCTTTCTCTTGAGCAGCGGCCTGAACTACGGCCTGGCCAAATACCTCATTCGCAGCGATACCGGGACGGCCCAATTCGCCGAAGAGCTCGGACGCATGACCGCCATGAGCTACCCTGTCATCGTTGTGCCCTGTTCGATTGTCATGATCTTTGCCCTATGGAAGTTGATTGCAGGTGTCCGCAAACTCACTGGCTTGCAGCTGGCAGAAGTCCTTCTCGACGAAAAGTCCAAATAAAGACCGGTGCAAAAGAGTCCGCTGCTCCCCCGCGCGAAACGCATTTTGGCACCATTCATTATTTGTTTTTACCAGAAATGCAAAGACCGGTGTAAAAGAGTCCGCTGCCAACCAGCAACGCGCATTATTTGTTTTTACCAGAAATGCAAAGACCGGTGTAAAATGGATGCCACTGGCTTTGCGCGAGCACGATCTGGCGTAGCGTACATAGAGGTACGTGAGCCAGTCGGCGGAGCGCGAAACGCATTTTGACACCACTCATTATTTGTTTTTACTAAAAATGCAAAGACCGGTGTAAAATGGATGCAAAAATGTGGCTTTGCGCGAGCACGATCTGGCGTAGCGTACATAGAGGTACGTGAGCCAGTCGGCGGAGCGCGAAACGCATTTTGGCGCCATTTTACACCGGTCTTTTGTTAAAGTAGAAGATGTGAGACAGAACAAAGGTATGATAGGCGGCCCAGAAGATGTTGACGCCGATGGCGTATGGGTTTTCGCGGTAATAGATACGGACAACGCCAATGAAGATTGCGGTGACGTTGGCGAGGATCATGGTCCACTGCGGCCAGAGGGTGATGAGCGGGAGTGCGTTGGTTTTGCCTTTATCGGTGATAGCAAAGGGGATTTTTTTACCGATGAGGCCCAAAAACGATGCTCGCATGTAGATTGGAAAGGAGTTGAAGCCGAGAAAGACGGCTCGGTAGATGTCGGTGAAGGAATAGCGGCGATCCATCATGGTGGAGAGAAAGAGGATGAGACTGAGGGTGATATAGGGCATGAAGGTGAGGAAGTAGACATTGGGATAGGCGAAGAAGCGTGGAATGCCAAAGAAGAGGTAGAGGACGGGCGACAACATGAGAATAAAGAAGGTCCAGCCGATGAAGTAATAGGAGCCGGACAAAAAGTACTCCATCCATTGTCTTGGAGTGAGGCCACGTGGGTTCATGAGGAACTTTTTGGCGATGCGGCGGCAGACGTCGACGCAGCCAGTCGCCCAACGTGTCTGTTGCTTGAAGTAGGCCAGTAGGCTCTCTGGCGCCATACCGAAGGCGGCCGCGTGATTGTAATAAAGAGACTTGTAGCCCTTGAGGTGTATCAATATGGATGTGGCAAAGTCCTCGGTGACAGAGCTTTCATCGAACCCCCCGACGCTCTTGAGCGCACTGGAACGAAAGACAACGTTTGTCCCGCAGCAGAACATGGCATTGCTTGCGCTCTTTCCTTCGCAGATGTACTCGTAAAAGATCGATTGCTGGACACAGGCGCAGCGGGCGATGCGGTTATTGAGATTGGCGTAGAATTGTGGTGTTTGGACAAAGGCCAATTGCGTGTCGTGTTCGAGAATGGGGACCACTTTCTCCAAAAAGTCTGGCATGGGTGTTTGGTCGGCATCAAAGACAGCCACATATTTTGCGTCGGAATGCTGCAAAAAGTCGTTGACGATGCCTGCCTTGGCTCCATGTCGCGGCTCTCTTCGAAACAACTGGGCACCAAAGCGTTGTGCGACCTCTTCGGCCTCGCGCTGGTAGACGGGATCAGAGGAGTCGTCGAGCAAAAAAATTTCCTTGTTGGCGTAGCGCAGGAGAGCAAGCATTTGAAAGGTCTTTTCGAGGACGGCCTTGGGCTCGTGTCTGGCTGGAACGATCACGTGAACGAGAGGGCTGCCCTTGAGAGTATAATTGGGTTCTCTGCGGCGATCGGGGTCAAAGACGTAAAAGATGTTGAACGCAAACCCGAGCGTATGGAGAATCATGTGGCCCTCGGCGATCATCAAGAAAAAGGCGAAAATGCTATCGACAAAAGAGTATTCTGATGAAACAAAGACCACCACGCGTGTCGCAAAATAAAAAAACATGCACGCCATGCCGACCACGGAAAAGATCCGCGCGAACCGAATCAGGACGGCTATGAGCTTATATCTCTTCAAAAACTATGTATCCCGGATTTGTTGTTGGGCCAGGCGGTAATCTTCAATCGTATCAATAGAGAGTGTTGGCCGGTCGGTTTCGACGGTCTGTATGGTGACGCCGTTCTGTAGGAAACGGAGCTGTTCCAGCGACTCAATGGCGTCGAGGCCGCGTGGGAAAGCCTTAAAGGACTCCAGCAGCATCCGCGTGTAGCCGTACAAGCCGATATGACCCCAATACGTGTGTTTCTGCAGCCAATCTGGCTGAGGGACGTCGCGATTTACCGGAATAGCGGCCCTCGAGAAGTACAGGGCGCTGCCGTCGTTTCTGCGGACAACTTTAACGGTGTTGGGCGAAAACAACATTTCTGAGTCTTTTATGGGAAACACGACGGTGAGCATCTCAACCCGCGTGTCAAAATGACGTTCCGCAAGGGCATCAACAAGCTCTGGACGCATAAATGGCTCATCGCCCTGGATGTTGACCACAAACTCGTTTTTAAAGGCTGATAGGGCCTCAATGATGCGTTCTGTTCCGCTTTGGCAATTTGGGTTCGTCAGGACGCAACGCGCGCCCCATGACCTGACAACGGCCTGCAGTTCTTCGGAGTCGACCAACACAATGACCTCATCTGCGTGTCGACAACGTTGGGCGCGTTCCCAGATGTGCTGCAGGACGGGCTTGCCGTTGAGCGGCATCAGAACCTTTCTCGGCAGGCGTTTTGAGGTCAGACGCGCGGGAATGGCAATCGAAACTTTCATACTTTACCGATAGCAAAGCTGTGGAACCCAAGCTCTTGCATTGCGCGAAGAGGCAGTACATTGCGGCCATCAAAGCAAAAGGCCGGCTTGGCCATCGACGCGTATATTTTTTCGTAATCGAGCGTTTTAAAGCAGTCCCATTCGGTCAAAATCACGATGGCGTGCGCGCCCTGAGCCGCCTTGTAGGGGTCGTCAACAACCGCAACAGCCGCGTCGTTTGGAGAGAGATTGAGATCCGCAAATACTTGCGATGCAGGCACCTTTGGATCGTAGATAGCGAGATTCGCCCGTTCCGTCAACAGACCATTGCAGACGTCGATGGCGGGTGTCTCGCGAGTGTCGTTGGTGTCTTTTTTGAACGCAAACCCGAAAATCGCAATCTTCTTGTTGGCGATCGTGTTGAACATGTTTTTGACGATGCGCTGAACAAAACGGTTTTTTTGAAAGTTGTTCATGTCAACCACCTGCATCCAATAATGAGCGACCTCGGGAAGCCCAAAGTATTCGCACAGGTAGACGAGGTTGAGAATGTCTTTTTGGAAACAGGAACCGCCAAAGCCAACCGAGCTCTTCAGGAATTTTGGCCCGATGCGGCTGTCCTTGCCAATCGCATACGCCACCTCGTCGACGTCCGCCCCCGTGGCCTCACAGAGGGCAGATAGGGCGTTGATCGATGATATGCGCTGCGCCAAAAACGCATTGGCCGTCAATTTGGAGAGCTCGGATGACCACACACGCGTCGTCAAAATGAGTTCACGTGGCACCCAGTGCGCGTAGAGCTCGACCAACTTGGCAGCCGCCTTTTGGCCTTCAGGGCCGTCTTCGTAGCCGATCAAGACGCGGTCTGGCTTTTCCAAATCCTGCACGGCAGTCCCTTCAGCCATGAATTCGGGGTTCGACAATACCTGAAAATGAATACCGCGGTCGTTTTTGGCATTCAAAATATGCCGTATACTCTCGGCTGTGCGCACGGGCACCGTCGACTTTTCAACGATAATTTTGTCGCTCGTCGACAATTCCGCGATGCGCCGCGCACAATTTTCCACAAAGCTCAAATCGGCCGCCCGACCCGCCCCAACGCCATAAGTCTTCGTCGGCGTGTTGACAGACAGAAAAATCATGTCGCTCTCAGCAATGGCCTTGTCAACCTCGGTGGAAAAAAACAAGTTCCTGCCGCGCACAGACTTAACGACGTCATCCAAACCCGGCTCAAAAACAGGCAGAACGTCCGACCCCCACTGCTCAATGCGCTGCCGATTCATGTCGACAACCGTAATCGCCACCTCGGGGCAATACTTCGCCATAACCGCCATCGTGGGTCCCCCCACGTAGCCCGCACCTATGCAACATATCTTCATCGACAATTACTATAGGCAACCCTCGTCGCTCGTCAAGGCCACAGTTGCGAAGAGGCGTGGCTATTTCCAGGCATCTTCGTGTTTGATTGTGTGAATGTTGTCGCGCTCGTCTGCTAACCTCGAAAGCCATTGGTCTTCGCGCTGATCCAAGCCATTTGCAATCAAGTCTCGAATGATTTTCAAAATCGATGTATACGCTTTCTGCGCCACAACGCTCAAGGCCTCTTTAATGTTCATATCGAACGTTACATTTCAAAAATCAAATCGTCAGCGGTTGACGTGGAGGAGGAACTCGACGTTGTTGCGGGTTTTTTTGATGCGTGTGATGAGCATTTCCATAGCGTCGATGGATGGGGCTCCTTTCATGGCGCGGCGGAGGGCGTAAATTTTCTCGATTTCCTCTGGGTGGTAGAGCAATTCTTCTTTGCGCGTGCCGCTCTTATCGAAGCTGATGGCGGGGAAAATACGCTTATCGACGAGGCCGCGGTCGAGGTGAAGCTCCATGTTGCCCGTTCCCTTAAACTCCTCAAAGATGACATCGTCCATCTTGCTGCCGGTCTCAATGAGAGCCGTAGCGAGAATGGTGAGGCTACCTGCTCCTTCGATGTTGCGTGCGGATCCGAAAAAGCGTTTTGGCAGCTGGAGGGCATTGGATTCAACACCGCCAGAGAGGATTTTTCCGGAATTGGGCATGAGTGTGTTGTAGGCGCGTGCGAGGCGGGTAATAGAGTCGAGGAGAATGACGACGTGTTTGCCGCATTCAACCATGCGTCGGGCCTTTTCGATGACAGCTTCAGCGGCCTGGACGTGTTTGTCGGCGGTTTCATCAAAAGTCGAGCTGATGACTTCCGCGTTCGTTATGCGGCGTTCAAAGTCGGTGACTTCTTCCGGCCTTTCGTCGACGAGGAGAATGATGAGGTGGACGTGGGGGTGATTGGTGCTGATGGCGTGGGCGATGTTCTGCAGCAGAATTGTCTTGCCTGTACGCGGCGGGGCGACAATCAAGCCACGTTGACCGAGGCCAATGGGCGTCAGAATGTCGATGACGCGCATGGAGTGGTTATCCCAGCCCTCTTCATTTTCAGGCAACTCGAGCAAAATGCGCTGCGTTGGGTAATAGGGCGTCAAATCCTTAAAGTGCGGCAACTCTTTAATCTTTTCTGGCTCGAGATCGTTGACAGACAAAATCCGAATAGCCGCCGGACAACTCTCACGCATGTGGGGCGGGCAGAGCTGCGCCTTGACCACGTGCCCGCGCTTCAAATGGTACTTATTGACCAGCATTGTTGGAACAAACGTGCTCTGTTCGCGAATGCGGTAATTGTCGCTCGCGTAGACGAGGACAAACAAGCCCTGATCCGTCATAGAGAGGACGCCCTCAACGTGAATCGGCCGCCTCGTCTCAAAGAGGACCGTCAAGAGGTCCTTGAATACCTGACGTCGGGAAACGTTGCGGGACACCTCCACCGCCACACCGAGTGCCTGCGCGGCCTCAACGAGCTCTTGCGTTGACAATTGATACACTGACTTCAAGTCAAACGGTGTTTGCGTCGAATCCGTAAACTCCTGGACAAAGGCCTCTAGCGCGTCTTCCTGGGCAAAGATCTCGCTGTTTTGGTAATCTCCAAAATAGATCTCCGGACGTTGTTGTCTGGAAACAGGTGCTTCTGGTATTTCTGGACGCTGACGTTCACGACGTATCGGGCCATTATTTTGAACCGATGAACGCCTTTCTGGGCGATTATTTTGACGACCTTCAGACGGCTCGCGACGACGCCTTATGGGCCGTTCACGTTCGTCTGTGTTGCGCTCGCGACTGTAACGTCGACGCTGCCTGGGCTCTTGGTCTATGGGCCTTTCCTCGACAGCACGTGCCTCCACAAACGTTTCCGTAACAACCCGTTCCTCCACAACGCGTTCCGCAACTGGCGTCTCGGGTACGGATTCGACGCGCGCAACGGACGTCTCAAAAGCCAGCTCTTCTTGGCGTTCAGGCAAAGCATCCTCTACCCTCTTCCGCGGCCGCCCCCGACGTACTTTTTGAGGGACAAGGCCACCACGCGTTGACGTGGGTAACATGTCGGGTTTTTCTAGTGGAATAGAGATTTCTTCAAATTCTGGCATAAAAAATAACCTTTTCGAAAACAGTACGCCTTCAAATGAGCGAGGGGATTAATTTAGCAATTTGGTCTTTTAGGTCTTGAAATGAACCGTTGTTGAGCAGGTGAAAGTCAGAGAGTTCCATTTTTTTGCTCAAACTGAATTGTCGCTCGATGCGAAATTGCTTCTCTGTCTCCGTCCATTGACGTGGAGTGAGACGCAGTTCCTGAACTTCCTTAGAGGCAATCACACAGATAGTGAAGTCAAATTTATCTTGCAAGTTTTTTTCGAATAAAAGCGGTATTTCGATCACCCAATGGGCCGATGGCTTTTGATTCACTTCACTTTCCCAAAAACGACGCACGCGCGGGTGCAGCTGACTTTCGAGCCAATCCAGTTCTTCTTCTTTGGAAAAAACACGCTGAGCAATTTTGCGGCGATCGATCTTCCCATCGGTCGTAATGGACGCCCCCCAACGCTTTAAGAGCGCGTCAATGAGCTCGGTATCGCTTTCCAGGAGCGTCCGCACAACGCCGTCGGTGTTGATGGTCTCAAAACCAGCCTCTCGGAAAAATCCTAGCGCCGTTGTCTTTCCACAACCTACGCCTCCTGTAAGCCCAATAAGCATTCCTATCGAAGACCGTTTTAAAATGTCCGCGGCGTTTTCGTCGTTCGGGCTAAGTCACCTACGTTCGTAGGCTCCTGTCGCCCTTGCTCCTCGGGCCTTGCTATAGAGCCATTTTTCAACGGTCTTACCTTTCGTAAGTTGTTCTTTTACATCGGTCTTATTGTGCAATTACTATCGTTTAATACAGTCTACCGCATCTTCAGCCGTGTCGAAAATGGAAAAAATGCTATCAAAGCCTGATATTTCAAAGATTTGATGCACGTTTTCGTTCAAATCGGCCAGCGCAATCCTTCCAGACAACTTTTTTAACTGCTTCGCCGTCGACAAAAACACGCGCAGACCCGCACTGCTGAGATAATCCAAAGCCTTGCAATTGACGACAATATAAACTTTGCTGCGTGAAATTAATTCATTAAAACTTTCTTCGAGTTCTTCAGCAGTGTTTGCGTCCAAACGACCTTCCGGCGATACGATAGCTATACCTTTTTGTTCCTCTACTTTTATGTTCATAATGAAAATGTTAGACAAACGTCACTCGACGTCAATCCTTCTCCTTCGAAGCTGCCAAAATAGGCACTTTATTTGACGTACGCAAGAGTAAAACAGGCTCTTTTGTCTTGATCCAAACCTTCTGCTCCTTCGAAATTTTCTGGGAAACGTTCTCGCAGACCTCAGCAATCGTCCGAACAGGCAACTTGCGCCCTTTCTTCGTCATGTTGAACTCGTACGCCGACCGAAATAAGCGCTCTTCTGTCAATCCAGGACTGTCCTCTTCCGGTATCTGCAAAACCCAGCCAATGAGATCCTTGCCCTCTAACTCCCCATGAGGATCCGAGGCCAAAAACACAAATTGCTTCTTCACCGGCTTTTCACCCTCTTCATCAGGCTGATTGTCCATCTCCATGTGGATGTCTTCAATGACTTGCAACATCACTTTCGTATCCACCTGATTGCGCTCCATGACGCGCTTAACTAATTCTATATCTACTTTTGCCATAATAAAGACCATTGCAAAATGTCCGCGGCGTTCTCGTCGTTCGGGCTAGGTCACGTACCAACGTACGCAGCGGCCCTCGCTCCTCGGGCCTTGCTATAGAGCCATTTTCAACGGTCTTTCCTTTCGTAAGTTGTTAATTCGTAAAGATTTATTATAAATCCGCACTTAGCTTTTTTAATTTCTTTGCGAAATATAAAAATGCATTCATTTTTGTGTTTCGCTTTAAAGTTTTTTGGAGAGGGCCTGAGACTTTTTTTCAAAAAAGCCTTTCCCGTGGCCAGTCGGCGGAGCGCGAAACGAGCTTTCGCGGCATTTTGCATAGGTCTTTTACAGCTTCATGAGTTCTTGTTCTTTATGTTTAATATGTGTAGCGATTTGTTCAATGACCTTATCGGTTTTATTTTGGATATCTTTTTCGATACGTTTAAAGTCATCTTCTGACAAGAGGCCATCTTTTTGAGACTTTTTGGCGACATCCATTGCATCGCGACGGACACCTCTAATGGCGACACGGCCGTTTTCAGCCATATTGTGGATCGTTTTGACGAGCTCTTGGCGGCGTTCACGGCTGAGTTCTGGAACGAAGCAGCGGATGACACAACCATCGACGGCTGGGTTGAGGCCGATATTGGCGACTTGAATGCCCTTTTCGATAGCCTTAGCTGTCCCTTTATCCCAAGGTTCTATGCGGATCGTTTTGGCATCAGGGGTCGTCACCGCGGCGATATCCTTAATGAGCATATTGGTTCCGTACGACTCGATAAAAACAGAGACATTTTCCACCATGCTCGGCGAAGCCTTGCCGGTATGAATCGTGCTGAACTCGTGGAGCGTGTGGTCGAGAGCCTTTGCCATTTTAGCATCAGTGTCTTTCAAAATTTTCTGTGTGTCCATAGGCTTTTATCTATAACACACTTTCAACGAGAGCGTAAAGATTTTTATTTCAAGACCGTTGAAAAAACGTCAATCATTAGCGAAATTTTATTACCGCGCATCGGTTTTCCGATGCGCCCTGGATGCGCCGTTAGAGAGCGTCTTGCAGACGCGGATCGGTTAAAAATTCAGGAAGTCGATTTCACCATTTGGTGAAATTTAAATTAGAACACTCATGACCATGCAGGCCTCAATTAGAAAGGCAACGCGACCAATATGACTTGTTTTTCGCTAATTATTGAGGCTCACTTGCCTCCCTTATGTTCATGCCAAGTGTTGCATTTCGACGTTGAATGGACCTATCAATTAAAATGTTGCACTTCATTGTTTAATAAACGAGGTTTGTTTTTAATGTGCTTTGATCTCCAATATGTCTCCTATGCCATTGGGCAACATGTTGTGTTGCGCAACCTGAATGCAATCTTTGCCGAAAAGAGCATTCATGTCATTCGAGGCCCCAATGGTTCTGGAAAGACCACCCTTCTCCGTCTTCTCTTGGGCGAACTCATGCCCACTCAGGGGTCTATTTTTTTAAAAAAGACGCCTCTCCATCAACTCGGGTGGCAAGCATTGGCAATCGAAAGAGCCTTCCTTCCGCAACACCACACGCTCTGCTTCAATCTCAAAGTGCATGAAGTGATCGCTCTCGGCTTTGCCCCTTTTGCGCTCCTGCCTCATGAAAAACAAGCCATCACAGAGACTTTGTTGGACCTCTTTCAAGTCGCGCCACTCGCACACAAAAATTACCTCCATCTCTCTGGAGGAGAAAAACAACTCGTTCAACTCTCACGTATCTTTGGTCAGGCCCGAGCCGCACTCTCACTTGGTCACACGCCAACGCTGCTACTCGACGAACCCTTCAATACCCTCGATAACGCACGCAAAAAGACACTCGTACAGGCCATCGAATCCTTGCCTGCAACGGTTATTCTCACACTCCACGGGCATAACCCCTTTAAGACAGCTGCAAAATGGTCAATAGCGGCCTCATCTTTATTGCTAGAACAATAGAGAGGCCATCTAGAAAAGTGCAAATGGCGCTATTTTGCAGCGGTCTTTTTTGGGCTACATTTTTTCGTAGCGGACACGCAGCATATTGCTGAATGCAGAGACTTTTTCTTTGCGGCGGCGGCGCTCGCATGGCTTTTCGAAATAGCGCTTAGCACGGACATCGCGGATGACGCCTTCGCGGTCCAATTTTTTCTTCAAGCGACGCAGGGCCTTTTCCAAAGCCTCGCCTTTACGCATTTTGACTTCAACTGACATGTTTGTGTTTCTTTTTTTGAATTAAAGTTTTACCATAAGGATACATTATAGGGCCTAGGTCAATCCTATATCTAATAAAATTTTTTGAGCGCGGGCGTCGTCGTTGTGGAGATCGGGGTATACAGCCTTTAACGCTTCCAAATTTTTATAACGGCGGCAGACGAGGCGAACTTTAGAAAAAGGTTTGGGTATGCGAAAACCGTCCCAGGACTTGAGCTGCCAATAGGCGCTGTAATTTGGGGACACAAAGCAGAGGTCGACGGTTGATTTTTCTGCGATAAAGAGAGCACCACGGTTGAAAGCGTAACGGGGGCCGCGCGGGCCATCGGGTGTTATGGCGATGTCGTGGCCGCTGTCGGTCTTTTTGAGCAGTTCACGAAGGGCGGTAGAACCACGGTGATTGTTGGATCCGCGGACGACACCAATGCCGAAAACGCGGAAGATGGCAGCCAACCAAGCGCCATCCTTGCTTGAACTGATGAGACCGTACAGCGAACGTCCTTTTCGATAACGTCGATAGAGCTCGCTCGCGCAAAAGAGCCGATTGTGCCAAAACAGGCCGATGACCGGCCGGCTAGTATCTTGCAGGTAGGCTATGCTATGCGCGTCTACCTCAAAACGCAAGCTGCGATTCCACAAGTAAAACAACCACGCCAACGGGTATAATAGCCAGTAGCGCCAGGCTCGAATGTGTTCTATCTGACGCATAAAGACCTCGTGAAAATGCCCTGTAGCTCCTCTGGCCTGACTGACACATTTTGCCAAAGTCTTGGTTCATAGTAATCAACAGGCTGTAAAAGTCTAGGCATATTAAAGATATCAATCTTTATACAAATACTAAACTTTCGCCGCGTCAATCCGATTTACGAACGTGGTATGAAAGTCATCAAACATAGAAAAGGCTGGGACCGCAAAGAGTTTCTTTTTCTATTGGCAGTGGCGCTATTAGCCGTCATTTCACCTTTCTTTTTGCCAGAGATTAAGGACATTCCAACGTATCCCGCCTATTTTGACCTCGATTAACAACGGGGCCGCGGCGGCGACTGTTGCCACACAGCGGCCTCATTTTTTCAACGGTCTTTTATTGACTTCGTGGCTCACCTCGACCAATATAAAGTCTAACTTTATATTTGCCGTGTATATCCATCGCACTCTTTCAGCACACATTTTGGAAGCCAACGCCTATTTTCAGGTGTTGTTTTTAACGGGTCCCCGTCAAGTCGGGAAAACCACCTTATTGCAAAACCTGCAGCAAGATAAACGAACCTACATTTCATTGGACGACTTGGCCACGCGCATGGCCGCCATAGAGGATCCTGCTGGCTTTTTAGATCGATTGCAATTACCCGTTTTGATTGACGAAGTTCAATACGCGCCGAACCTGTTCCCGTACATCAAGATGATTGTCGATCGCGAAAAAAAACCGGGGCTGTTTTGGTTGACGGGATCGCAACAGTTTTCCTTGATGAAAAACGTTTCCGAGTCGCTCGCGGGCAGGGTCGCCATTTTTGATCTGAAGGGGTTGTCTTTGTCTGAGGAATTGGGCTTATATGAAACGAAGCCATTTTTGCCGACACCTGCCGTTATAAAAGAACGCCAACAACGTACGCCATTGAGTGCGCAGGATGTGTTTTTCCGCATGTGGCGGGGCAGCTTTCCCAGCGTTGTTTTAAGCGAAGGGAAGACATGGCAGCGGTTCTACGAGTCCTACGTGACAACTTACATTGAGCGGGATATTCGTGACTATCTGAATGTGGGTAACATTCTCGCTTTTCGAAAATTCATGCAAGTGGCGGCCGCTCGCACCGGTCAAATGCTCAATTACAGAGAGATTTCAAAAGAAATGGGGGTCAGCGAGCCAACGATCAAATCTTGGTTCGGCTTGCTGGAGTTAACGGGGCTCGTCTTCTTACTGCAGCCATATTTCCCAAATCTCAACAAGCGATTGATTAAAACACCCAAGTTTTACTTCATGGATACGGGACTCTGCTGCTTTTTAACAAAATGGCTCAATCCAGATGTTTTAGAAAATGGCGGTATGGCCGGTCCGATGCTCGAGACTTATGTTGTTTCGGAAATATTAAAATCATACATTCACAACGGACGTTCTCCGCAAATTTACTATTACACCGATAGAGAAAAGCATGAAGTGGATGTCTTGCTCGAGGAAAATGGCCAGATTCACCCTATAGAAATCAAAAAATCGGCATCGATTCGGTATTCTAATTTTAAAGGTTTTGACTTCCTTCAAAATTTGAAGCGCCCCATTGGAGCTGGCTGTGTTTTATCGTTCAATAATACAGTCCTCCCTATTGGAACTGGTGTGGATGTTGTTCCAATCGGTCTGATCTAAGATGGATGGTTATATTCACAGCGACAACGTGCCCATGTGGTCCGCGTAGAACTTGCGGAAGAGCTGCAAAATTTCGTTGGGGTCGACCATTTTATTGGCTTGTTTGGCCAGTTTTTTGAGTTGGGCGAGGTCGGCGGAGGCGAGTAGGTATTTAATTTCTGGTAAGAGGACGGGGTTTATGCTGAGCTCTTGGATGCCCAATCCGACTAAAAATGGCGCGTAGAGCGGGTCACCGGCCATTTCGCCGCAGACGCTGACGGGTGTTTTGCTCTTTTTAGCGGACTCTACAATTTGAACCAGTGCGCGGAGGACAGCCGGATGATTGGGCTGGTATAAGTGGGCGATGCGGTCGTTGATGCGGTCGACGGCGAGGAGGTATTGGATGAGGTCGTTGGTTCCGACGCTGAAAAACTGTGCGTGTTTGGCGAGTCGATCGGCGATGTAGACGGCACCTGGGATTTCTATCATGCAGCCGATGGGAATATTTTCGTCAAAACGGATGCCCTGTAACCTCAACTCGGCCCGTGCTTCTTCTAGGACTTGGTTGGCCTGGATCATCTCCATTTCGCTGCTGATCATCGGGTAGAGGATCTTGACGACGCCGTACGCGCTCGACCGCAGAATGGCGCGCAACTGTTCTTTAAAGAGCTCTTTGTGTTCGAGGCAAAAACGGATGGCGCGAAAGCCCATAAAGGGATTTTCTTCCTCGGCGACGAAGGCGTAATTTTTCAAACGTTTATCGCCACCCAAGTCGAGCGTGCGGATGGTGACCGGTCTTGGCGTCAATTTTGAGACGATGGTGCGGTAGATCTCGAATTGCTGCTCTTCTGAAGGGAAACCCTCGCCGCGTAGGTAGAGAGATTCGGTTCGCAGCAGACCGACGCCGCCAGCTTGACATTCCAGGACGTTGTCGACGTCGTCGAGGCCCTCGATGTTGGCCAACAAGCGTATGGGCTTTTTATCCTTTGTTTGTGTCGGCACATCGCAGGCCTTCAAAAAGACTTTTTTGCGGTGCTCGTGCTTGTCTTCGAGTTTGCCGTACTGCTGGAGGGTCTTTTGCGACGGGTTTAAAAAGACCAGACCCTCGTAGCCGTCGATGAGAAGCTGATCGCCGTCTTCGACTTTCCAACTGATGTCGTGTAACCCCACGACGGCCGGGACGCGCAATGATCGCGCCATAATGACGGAATGGCTCGTTCGACTACCGCTGTCTGTGACGATGCCGAGGACGCGATCCTTTGAAAACGACGCGGCATCAGAAGGTGTCAGGTCTTCGGATAAAATAATGCTAGGGGTCGTCAGGCGATAACCGATGGCGATCTTGTCCTGGCCAAGAAGGTTGTGAAGGAGGCGCCTGGAGACGTCGCGGATGTCGGTGACGCGTTCTCTAATATACTCATCGTTGATGTGTGAAAACTCGCTGATGTAGCGCTTGGCAACGATGTGAAAACAGTAATCGATGTTGCAGGAGTGCTCGTTGTGGTAGTCGATCGTCTCCTGAATCAGTGCCTGGTCTTCCAAGACGAGCAGGTGGGAGTCGAAGATCTTGGCCTCGTTTTCCCCCAGCTTGTTGGCGACCTTTGCCCTTACTTGAGCAATCTGTTCGCGTGTCTTGATGAGAGCGCTCTGGAAACGTTGTATTTCCTCGTCGTGGCGGGTCTTGTCGATTTGGTAGATGGGGACTTCCAGCTCCTTTTGCAAAAAAATAAAGACCGGCCCAAAGGAGACGCCCGGCGATGCGGCGATGCCCCGAAAGCAAGCTTCCTTTTTCTGTCTATGGAATCGAACCGGCATGACGGCCTACCAATAAATCGTTATTTTCGAAAAGTTGCAACTGAAAAAAACTCTCTAAATAACTGTTGTCTTTGTTAAAAAAACCTTTTATTCAATTCATAGCCTGCGTTTACGTTGGCGTAAATCTATTAACTGTATGATATCTCCATATCCACCGCTTCTCGATAGTATTGTTTTTTTGAGCACAGGACTGGTCTTGGTCCTCTTTGTCTTGTCCATGTTGACCGCGCTGACGTGGTTTATGGGCTTTTGCGTGCGACTGTCGCAAAAAACACCTTGTACGGAATCATGCGTGGCCATGGATCCGAAAAAAGTGGTCGCCATTACGGCTGCCGTGCATTCCTTTTTGGGAGATTCGGTCAAGGTCGTCTCTGTTCAACCCTCGTGTAACCAAAAAACCAACTAACTTTTTTATGCAAAAACACCTGAAAGTTTCCGTCGACGGTCAAACCTTCGATGTCGTCGTTGAATGTTCCGAGACAACTCACGTTGCCTCCTCACCCTCTCCTGTAGCGCCGTCAGCTCCTGTTGTGGTTGCCTCGACACCAGCATACACGCTGAAGAGCCCCCTTGCCGGCAAAGTCGTCTCTATCGACGTCGCCATTGGTCAAAGCATTGCAAAGGGCCAAAAAGTCCTCACACTCGAGGCGATGAAGATGAACACCGTGATCTCGGCAACCGAAAATGGCACAGTTCGCTCCATCCTCGTTATCGCAGGTCAGGCGATTGAAGAAGGTCAACCCCTAATGGCGCTCTAATTATGTGGGAAACATGCTCAACGCTCTTTCAAAATATGGGGTTTTGCGACCTCACCGGAGGCATGCTCATTATGTGGGCTGTCTCCTTTACGCTCTTTTACCTCGCTATCTCCAAAGGGTTTGAGCCCCTCCTGCTCATCCCTATCGGATTTGGCGCGCTTTTGGCGAACTTGCCGACTGAGGGAATGACCAACAAGCCATCGGGCTGGTTGAGGAGCCCAAAGGATGGCATCATTGAAAAGGTTGCTGTCCAGCAGGGCGATACGATTACGTTACCGCGTGTCGAAAAAGAGGGCGAACTGCCCGTTGCCTTTTACCTGAAAGTGATAAACCAAAAGACGCAGGCCGAAGAGCTGCTGTCGATCTCGTTTGAGTCGAGCGGCCGCATCACGCGCGTCCTGGCGGAAGCTGGACAAAAGGTGGTCGCCGGTCAGCCCATTGTCGAGACGCATTCAACGAAAACTGGTGGCTTTTACCACTACATCTCTCTCGGAATTATTTTGGAAATTTTTCCGCCAGTCATCTTTTTGGGCGTCGGTGCCCTGACCGACTTTGGCCCGCTCATCGCCAACCCCGTTACCCTGATTTTGGGCGCGGCGGCGCAATTGGGCATCTTTTTCACCGTTGTGGGAGCTAGCTTGCTCGGCTTCAGCATGCAACAGGCTGCCTCGATTGGCATTATCGGCGGAGCAGATGGACCGACGTCGATCTTTTTAGCTAACAAACTCGCGCCCGAGCTCCTCGCCCCGATCGCCGTTGCAGCCTACAGCTACATGTCGCTCGTGCCGCTCATTCAACCCCCCATTATGCGACTTTTGACAACCAAAAAGGAACGCCTAATACGCATGAAGTCCTTGCGGCATGTGTCTCGCATGGAAAAGATAATTTTTGCAACCGTCGTAGCAATCGCCTGTATATTGATAGTTCCCGACGCCTCGGCCTTGATTGCCATGCTCATGCTCGGTAACTTCTTGCGCGAATCCGGTGTAACCGAACGCCTCACCAAGTCCGCTCAAAACGAAATCATCAACATTGTGACAATCTTTTTGGGCACCAGCGTCGGCATCACAATGACGAGCGACCGCTTCTTGAGCCCGCAAACGCTCAAAATCTTGGCCCTCGGTATAGTCGCCTTTTCCTTTTCAACAGCCGGTGGCGTCCTCATGGCAAAAGCACTCAACCTCTTTTATCGCAAAAACCCAATCAACCCACTCATCGGCTCTGCGGGTGTTTCGGCTGTCCCTATGGCCGCACGCGTCTCGCACGTCGAAGGGCAGCGAGCTGACCCACACAACTACCTCTTGATGCACGCCATGGGGCCTAACGTCGCTGGCGTCATTGGGACTGCGGTTGTGGCGGGTTATTTCATCGCCACTCTGAGCTAACTGGGCGTAAAATGGCCTCTAGCGGCGTTCTCATCACTTGGGCTAAGTCACCTACCTTAAGTAGGCTCCTGTCGCCCTCGCTCGTCGGGCCTGGCTATAGGCGCATTTTACACCCAGTTAGTTTCGTTGGTGTTTTGAAGAATAGTTAAAAAAGAGATTAGAAGCATGCATAACTTATCCGCTGCCGATGCAGCAAACATGATCAAGAACGGTGAACGCGTTGGTTTCAGCGGGTTTACTCCAGCAGGGTCCGTCAAGGCCATTCCAAGGGCGCTCGGCGAACGGGCTGTCCGGGAGCACGCTGAGGGGCGCGAATTGAAGATTGGCGTCTTTACAGGCGCGTCGACTGGTGACTCGCTCGACGGCTCTTTGGCCAGGGCGGATGCCGTCTTTCTGCGCGCGCCATACCAGACCAACAAAGACTTCCGCAACCACGTCAATGCCGAAAAGACTGACTTCTTTGACCTGCACCTCTCGCTCATGCCGCAATTCGTCCGCTATGGATTTTTGGGCAAGATTGACTGGGCGATCGTCGAGGCGGTATCGGTGAGCGCCGATGGAAAGATCGTTCCAACGACGTCTGTTGGCACGTCCCCGACCTTCTGCCGCATGGCCGACAAGATTCTCGTTGAAATCAACGATTACCACCCGACGGCTCTCGAGGGCCTCCACGACATCTACGAATGCGATGTCCCGCCCAACCGTCGTGAAATCCCCCTTTACCAGCCTAAAGAACGTATCGGCAAGCCCTTTATCCATGTCGATCCGCGCAAGATCGTCGGCGTTGTCCGCAATAACGCTCCAGATGAGACGGCCGGCTTCACGCCCACCGACGAAGTCCGCAACGGTATCGGGGAAAACGTCGCCGAGTTCTTTGCTCGAGAAATGGCCGAAGGACGTATTCCAAAGAGCTTTTTACCCGTCCAGTCGGGTGTTGGAAACGTCGCCAATGCCGTCTTGGGAGCCATGGGCAGCCACGCGCAAATCCCCGTGTTCACCATGTTTTCCGAGGTCATTCAGGACTCCGTTATCGAGCTCATCGAGCAGGGCCACATCGACTTCGCCAGCGGCACCTCGTTAACTGTCTCCAAGGACACCCTTGTCCGCATCTACGCCAACCTCGCCGCGTTCAAAAAACAACTGATCTTGCGCCCACAAGAGATCACCAATTCCCCAGAGCTCATCCGCCGACTGGGCATTTTGAGCATCAACACCGCTATCGAGGTCGATATTTACGGAAACGTCAACAGCAGTCACTTCTTCGGCTCCAAGCTCATGAACGGCATCGGCGGCTCAGGTGACTTCACTCGCAACGCCTACATCTCGACCTTTACCTGCCCCTCAACGGCCAAAGACGGCGCTATCAGCTCCATTGTCCCCTTCTGCTCGCATATCGACCACAGCGAACATTCCGTTCAGGTCATCGTCACTGAGCAGGGCATCGCAGACCTCCGCGGCAAGTCTCCAAGGCAACGCGCCCAGGCCATCATCGAAAACTGCGCCCACCCCGACTTCCGCCCACGCCTTCGCGATTACCTCAAGAACGGCAAAGGCCACATTCCACACGACCTAAGTAAGGCCTTTTCATTCCACCTGGATTACCTCAAAACCCTCGAAAAATAGCGATAAACGCCTGTGCTACCTGGAACCTCTTTTACAGAATAAAAAAGGGTTTCCGGACCCTTCCTAAAAACATTTTTGTGTGTATCTTTCAGATTGACATGTGATGTACAATATGTGAGGTTTTAGGAATGAAGCACTTCAACTGGAGTGAAGAAAAGAACCTTTGGTTGGAAGAGAACAGAGGTATTTCTTTTGATGACATTGTCTTCTATATGTCAGAAGGATTCTTGATCGATACAGTCAGAAACAAGAAGCCCTACGCACATCAGGAAGTTTTTTTGGTCAATATAGAGGACTACATTTATCTCATTCCTTTTGTCGAATCTGAAACAGAGATTTTCTTGAAAACGATCATTCCTAGCCGCAAAGCAATTAAAAAGTACCTAGAAGAGAGAATGTTATGAAAAACTTAAATTCTGAAGAGAAAGACATTTTAAAAGCATTTCAGAACAACGAGCTCGTTTCGGAGAACAACAATGCCCTCGCGAATTACCGGCAATACGCCCAAGAAGCACTCGGCAAAAATAAACGTATCAACATTCGCATTTCGGAACGCGACCTAATCCTTCTTAAGAAAAAAGCCATGTCAGAAGGCCTTCCTTACCAAACCTTCATTTCAAGCGTCTTGCATAAGCTCGTTAATCGACATAACTTCACGTAATAGCTGATTAAGATCGATGCAAAATGTCCTCGTCGTTCTCGTCGTTCTGGCTAAGTCACATACAACATGTACGCGGTGGCCCTCGCTCCTCGGGCCTGGCCAGAAAACCATTTATCATAGGTCTTCCTTTGGCTGGGTCAATGCACAGTCTCTTTGTACGTCTGGATGGCATGAATGAGCTGCGCGCATATGCGCTTAGGGTTGTCTTTGTGGAGTGGGATCATGCTGATAAATAGGGAGGCTTCGAAGAGGCGCACGGTTGCGAGGTCAAATGGGAGGTGTTGGAGGAGATCGACAAAGGCTTGCTTGAGCGCCTGACGTTCGATTGGCGTGATATTGAAGCCGAGCTCAAAGCGGTTGGGTTCCACGAGTTGTATTTGGACGCGGTCATAGACCATGAGGTCGTAAAGTCCGATAAAGGAATGGCTGAGCTTGGCGATGTCGTAGATGAGGGGGCGAAAGTAGTCGATTTCCGCATGAATGCCCTTTGGGTCGATCAACTTCAATTGGCCGGTGTCGGGATCATATAGAATGTTGGAAAAGCAGAGGTCGCCGTGGGAGAAGGCGAGCGTGTCGTGGCCTTCTAGGTGAGGCTCGATGGCCTTGTTGATGGCCGAAAAGACGACGTCGATGGTCTCAAAACCCTCCGTTTGCGCAATGCGGTTGAGGGCCTCGTAAAAAGGCAATTGACGCGTCTGTTCAAGTCGTTCGAGGTTCTTGTCGAGCGTCAACTTTTTCAGAGCCTTTGCGTAAGTGGCGTTGTCGACGGTCTTGGTCGGGAGCGCCTGCAAGTATCTCAGGAGCTTTTCCGTGAACCCCTGTAACTTTTCGGGCTTTGCAAAGATGCGGTTGAGCAAAAGTTTGCTGGCGTCGAGGAGGTAAATCTGCTCGACTTCGTACGAGGCCATGCCTTCCTCCTCCCAAAAGGCTCCCACTTGAGGGAAATAGGGCTTTAGCCGGTTTGGAATTTCTTGGAAAAAGGCGTACTCTTCCGCCATCTTTTGCTTGTTGGACGAGCTTTTGAGGAAAAAACCGTCGTGCTTGTTTTGAATGGCGTTGAAGTGGCGGACCTGGAAATTGTGGCTGAAGAGCTCGAGGAGCGCGTGTGAGTCCTCAATGTTGCAGACGAGGCCAGTGGCGTCAACGCGGAGTTCGTCTGTTGGGCTGAAGAGGCGCAGGTTCTGGTCGGGCTTTTGGGAGAAGGCGTCGAGGAGGTGTGTTTGCGAGAAACACAACAGTGGCGCCGTCTCGCCGTTGACGAAAAAGCGTATCCACTTTTGCGAAAAACTGCACTTTTGAAACAACAGGTTTAGGGCGTCACAGTCGAGAGGAAAACAGCTCAAATCGTAGAGAACAACCTGGTCGTCCTTTTGTAATTCGATGCCGCTTTTTTCCAAGAACTGCAGAATGCGATCCGCGGTGAGGCTCTCAAAATGACAGAAGTGTTTTTGGTACTGGGCGAAACACGACAGGCCTTCCTCAAAGAGCTTGCCGTAAGTCTGTGAGCCGAGAATGAGCTCGTGATAATGCTCGATGTGAAACTGGTTGCGCAAAAACGTCTCGCGCCGAATGTGGGTGTTGATCAATAAGTAGTGCATACAATGGAATAACAATAACAGACAACACAGCCTGTTGTTAAGCAAATTCTTTGAAAACTACTGTTCTGGGAATTTTAGCAGAATGCGGTTGCAGGTGTCGCAATGACAGGGCACCTTCAGGTCGCGGGCCATCTGCTTTTTCTCAGAAGAAATCTTTAAATGGCAGCCCTGGCAGCGGTCATCCTGGATGTTGACAACGAAAGGCGGCCGCTTTGCCTGCTTTTTGGCGAAGTTGTAAGCATTCAACCAGTCGGGCGGGACCTCTTTTTGTGCCTCAATGGCTTCGGTTTCGAGTGTCTGTTTTTCTTTTTTAAGCTCGGAAACACGCTTGTCGATGAGCTGCATTTCGGCCTTCAGTGAGGCGAGGCCTTCTATCGTCTGCGCTTCGAGAGCCTCTATGGCCTTTTTGTTGTCATCGATCTCGATAAGCAACTTCAGTTCCACATCTTCGAGGGCCGTGATCTCGTGGTCGATCTGCTCTAACGTGTGGTTGAGCGCGTTGTACTCATCGATCTTCTTAACGGACGCTTGCAGAGTCTTTTGTTTTGCGAAGAGATCCTCTTTGGCAGCAAGTTCGGACTCGAGAGACTTCTGCCGCACCTGCTTTTGCCGAAAAGCATCTTGAGTGGTTGTGAGGGCCTTCTTCAGGGCCGCCTCTTTGTCTAACACCATTGATCGGGCTCGAGGAAGGTCTTCATCCAGCATCGAACGAATGATTAAGACCTGCCCATCCAGATCTTGCAATACGGACAGCTTTTTTAAAATATCCACAAACAACATATTGGTGGCTCTTTTTTAGAAACGCAAGACTTAAGACCGGTGCAAAATGCAGTGAAAACTTGCAGGGCCGGTGCAAAATTTCCTGGAGAATTTGCAGTAGCGGTGTCTTTTTTATGAGGATTTTCCCAAGAACGCTTGACTCTGGCTTGTAAAAAGTGGCATAGTTGGAGGACTTCTTCTAGAGATGATAACAAAGAAAACCAAGATTTATGTAGCGGGCCACAATGGAATGGTCGGAAGTGCGATTTACCGGGCCTTGATCGCAGATGGCTATGAGAACATTGTGACGCGCACACGGCGTCAACTCGACCTCTGCGACGCGGCGGCCGTCGATGCCTTTTATCGGGAAGAACAGCCAGAAGTCGTCATTGTAGCCGCGGGCCGCGTCGGTGGTATTTGGGCGAACAGCACTTATCCAGTCGAGTTTCTGCACGACAACCTCAATATCGCCAGCAACACCATTTCCGGAGCCCACAAGGCGGGTGTAAAGCGCCTGATCTTTCTGGGCAGCAATTGCATTTACCCAAAAGACTGCCCACAACCCATCCGCGAAGAGCACTTGCTTTCGGGCCCCCTCGAGCCTACCAACGAGGCCTATGCCATTGCCAAGATTGCGGGGCTCAAGTATTGCAGCTATTTCCGCAAAGAGTACGGCGTCTGTTACCACTCACTGATGCCGGCCAACATGTACGGTCGCAATGACAACTACCACGCGCAGAACTCACACGTCTTTCCTGCCCTGTTGCGTCGTTTCCACGAAGCCAAGCAGGCCAAGGCCAAGGAAATCGTCATTTGGGGAACGGGCAAGCCCATTCGCGAGTTTCTGCACGCAGACGATTTCGCCAATTGTGTCATCTTCATGTTGACGCTCGATAACCCTCCAGACTGGGTAAATGTGGGCACGGGTCAGGGCATTTCCATTCGCGATTTGGCGTATCTCTTTAAGGATGTCCTGGAATTCGATGGCACCATTACTTTCGACCCCTCCAAGCCCGATGGAATGGCCGCCAAATACCTCGACACGTCCCTGCTAAAATCACTCGGATGGACACCCAAAATCGACCTCCGCAGCGGCATTCAAGACGCCTATAAACACTTTTTAGCGGAGTCGGGCACGCATACTCTTCGCGAGAAATAGCCATCGGCGCAAGATGGACGCGTAAAAAGCTTAAGATTTTTCCTTGCTATTTGATATAAGATTGTTTTGCTTACTGAGACCGGTGCAAAATGGCGTCAAAATGCGTTTCGCTCTCCGTCGACTGCCAGCGGTTTATGTACGCTGCGGCAGATCGTACTCGCGCAAAGCCACATTTTTGCATCCATTTTACACCGGTCTTTTACTAGAATTTGTGCAAAATGGCGCGCAGAGAGCGTCTTTTTGGAGTCATGCTCCAAGGATGTTTGATGTGGTTTTGCTTTCTTCTGTGGGGGGTTAGCTCAGCTGGTTAGAGCACTAGCATGACACGCTAGGGGTCGCTGGTTCGATTCCAGTACCTCCCACCATTGGCTGGTTGTCGGCGAAACTTTAAGATCGTTGAAAAAATGTCGTGAAGGGTCGTTAAAAAATGGTTCCTATTTTGAGCCTCTCAGAGGCGATTGAGTTGGAGCGGACTCTTTTGGGCAAGTCGCTCGAAAGAGTTGGGGAAGCCATGTACCGAGCAGGTACGCTGTTGGGCCAGGGTATTTTGGCGGACTTTAGGGAAGTCGACCGTACGCGAAGGCCACAAAACATCGTTGTTCTCCTTGGGAAAGGCCATAATGCCGGCGATGCGCTCGTCGCGCTGCACGTGTTGCTCGAAGCGAATCCCAGTGCAGAGGCCACACTCGTCCTTACGGCTCCACGCGAAACCTTCAACCCCCTGACCTATACCGCCTATTACAGTTGTAAAAATCAGGGTGCGCGGGTCAAGGTTCTCGATCTCTCGCTGTTTGAAAAGCCCGAGGTTGCTCTGGAAAATGCCTTCAGCGGTCAGGCTTTTGACGTCTGTATTGACGGTCTCTTTGGGATGTCGTTTCGACCCCCTTTCTCGCCTCTCTGCGAGATCCTGATACACTTTTTCAACACCTTTCCCGCCATTCGACTGCGGGCGGCTGTCGACCTGCCGTCTGGCTTGTCGGAAGCTGCCGATGGAGTGCCATTTAGGGCTGATTTTACCTACGCTACTGGCAGTGTGAAACGGCCGTTGTTGTCGCACCCGAACGTCGGCCACGTTCGTTATCTAGATCTCGGATTTTTCCAAGCGGGCGATTTCGCGTCGCATCCCAAGCTCTTGACACTGCAATGCCTGAAACCCCTGTTTGCGTTGCGGCCCTCGCACTGCGACAAGCGTGATTTTGGCCATTTGGCAATAATCGCCGGCTCACTCAATATGCCTGGGGCCCTCATGATGGCAACGAAGGCCGCTTTGCGGTCGGGCGTGGGTCGCGTTACCGTTGCTTGCGCCGATGTGCTGGTTCCATCACTGGCCAATGCCATTCCAGAAGCCATGTGGTTGCCATTGCAGGCCAAGGAGGGTTGCATTCAGGCGTCGACAAAGAACCTGCAGGCCATTCAATCCCTGTTGTCGCGTACGACGGCTCTGTTGATCGGTCCTGGAATGGGACAGGAGGCCTCGACGCGGTCTCTGATGAAAAAGGTCCTTGCGCAGAGCACTCTGCCGGCCGTTCTGGACGCCGATGCGCTGTTTCCAGAGCTCTTGGTGCGAGACAACCTTGTTCTCACTCCGCACGAGGGCGAATACAAACGTCTGGAGGGGTATGTCGATGATTTGGCCACGTTTGCAAAAGAAAGCCGGGCAGTGGTCGTTCTCAAGGGGCCACTGACACAGATTTCGAACGGCGTCCAAACGTACTATTCGCCTTTTGGTGGGCCGATACTCGCCCGTGGAGGCAGTGGCGATGTGCTCGCGGGGCTTCTCGCCGGCTTTTTGGCTCAAAACAAGAATGATGCAATTATCGACGTTGCGGCCCAGGCGGTTGTGCTCCACGGTTACACAGCGGATTGCCTTGCGCGCAGCCAAAACGCAAGCTTCGCGACGACCACAGACCTCCTCGACGCTCTCCGCGGGCTCTCGTTATGACTGATTCCGCCAAACAGTCGTCGGCATCGTTGACTGAGACCTTATCGCTGCTTCAATCCTTGGGTCATGCGCCTAAAAAGCACTTGGGTCAAAATTTTCTCGTCGACAAAAATATTTTGCAAAAATCCATGCAGCTCGCGGAAGTTCGGGCTGGGGATATTGTTGTCGAGGTTGGGCCGGGCTTGGGGACGCTCTCTAACGTGCTTCTCGAGCGTGGAGCAGCCGTGTGGGCTGTCGAAAAGGACGCGACCCTGGCAAGCTTTTTACAAAAGCGCTTTGCCGACTCTTCGAATTTTCACCTGACGCTGGGTGATGCGCTCGATTTTCCCACGGCGCAAGTGCCCGCAAAGGTGTTTAAAATTGTCGCCAACGTGCCTTACGCGATCTCCAGCCCGTGGATTGATGCCGTTTTGAGCGGGTCAACGTTGCCCGAGCGCATGGTCTTGTTGCTGCAAAAGGAAAATGCCGACCGCCTGACCGCCGCGCACGACACCAAAAACTTTGGCGCGCTTCCGATCTTTCTGCAGAGCGCTTATGACGTTCTCAAGGGCCACAAAGTTTCGCCGTCTTGCTTTTTCCCAAAACCGAAAGTCGACTCCTACCTCCTCAACCTCCGCAAAAAGGACGCCCCCTTTATCTTCTCGACTTCGGCCAAGGCGCTCATTCGCAGCCTCTTTCTGTACCGGCGCAAGCAGCTCTTTTCGATTCTAAAATCGCTCTCACGGGAGCCCCTCATGGAGGTCTTCCTCGCCCACAGCATCGCCCCAACCGCGCGTCCAGAGTCGATCCCGCTCTCTGTCTGGCAGGGAGTTAGCACATACCTCCAAAAGGGAAACGCCAATTAAACAATGAAGTGCAACGATCGAAGGTGGGCCCTCGCTCTGGCTTTCACGAGAAAGGGGCCCATCGTTCTGCAAAACGCCATTAAGGCAGTTGCGCTATATCATTCTCAATCGCTGTTAATCGTTTGCGTCTTCGATAACTTTCCGCATTAACAACGCCTCTGATATTTGCCTGTCTGTGTAATACGCCATAACTCGACTCATCAATGTCTTTACGGGACTTTCTGGATTATAATAACCGTTAAGGTATGTTACCTGATCCTGGTTGTTCGCTATTGCAAACAACAGCGTGTACAAGTCTGGCCTTACCCCATGGTCAAGTAAGAAGTAAAATCGTGGCCATATCTGGTGCATCAGGGCCTCCATTAAAAGTCCACCATAACAAGCGAGGCGCTCGGCTTTCATTATATCGGCCTTTTGATTGATTAAATATTCAGCCACTTCTAGGTTATCGGAATAATCAAAAACTAAGTAAAGTGGAGTTACTTCTTTTTGATTTTCTGTGATTGATAACTCTTCCTTATGATTACTTTGGTTTTGACTCTCTATAACGATAGGCTTACAGGAATTCTCCTGCAAGAAGTATATAATTCCAGTGCAATTTACGTCAGCACCCTTCTCAACCAATTCCTTGATAATCTCCAAAGATGGTTCTTGTTTCAGGCACTCCTGCAATAGCGCTTCATTTTCTTCTATCCCGGCCCACAACGGAAAGGTGGAACAGAAGCCAACCAATAATAATATTAATTTTTTCATAATTTTGAATTTTGTCAGACAGTAGCCAATCAAAAAAATCTTTTTCACAATGTCAATCTTTTTTTACAAGTAATTGCAAGTTCAAGTACGAAGTGCAACACGTGACAGGAAAAAAGAGAAGAGAGTTGAAAGGAAGGAGGAGAGATGCAAAGCTGGTGATTTTCTGAACAAAACCAGATAATAATATGTATAAGCATCTCTCCAAAGAAGAAAGATACCTAATAGAACAACTGATGAGTCAACAAAAGTCAAACCGAGAAATCGCCAAACTGATGGGGCGGTCGGCATGGTCATGAGTGTTCTAATTTAAATTTCACCAAATGGTGAAAATTGTAATGCTACCATGAAGCTTTTAAAATCAGTCAGCGTCTGCAAGACGCACTCGATGCGCCGTTAGAGAGCTCGGCGGGTCTATGGAGACTTTTGTGGCGCACTCCTTCAGTCTTCGAGAGCGGCTTTTGCTGATGTTTTTAAAAATATCTGATATTGATGAGGATTTTAAATATTCAAAATTTTGTATTTAATGTTTATTATAATTTTTAAACAAAAAGTCAAGCTTTTTCGCAATAAATCGTCGAGGCTAGATTCAGGGCCGACATACACAGCTACATAACGCCCAATGCTTCATCGAGCTATAGCGAATAAGTTAGCTGAAGCCCTGCGTGCGGAAACAAAGATATCGAGCTATAGCGAATAAACTATCTGCGGCCAAGAATGAGGGAAACAAGGCCGTCGAGCCTTCGCACACAAGCTCGTTGAAGCCCTGCGTGCGGGAATCGAGATTGTTTTTTTTGGATTATGTAAATATTAAAAGAGCTTCTGCCGCGCCGAAATTTTTTACGAAAAAGCTTGACTTTTTATAAAAATACTATAAACAAGGATTTTTGTCTAAATACAGCGACAAATCCATTTCAATATCTTGTTTTTACAGCCATAGCCGCTCTCGAATGTAGAAGGAGTGCGCCATCAAAGGCTTTCATAGACCCGCCGAGCTCTCTAACGGCGCATCGAGGGCGTGTTGACACACGCAGAGTTGTATGGAGTTAGTACTTCTAACGGCGCATTCAAGGGAGCATCGAAAAACCGATGCGCGGTAATAAAATTTCGCTAAGAATTGAGGCATATTACCTCAATCATTAGCGACATAGGGAAAAGTTCACCCACTGAAAATGGCCTTGAAAATGGCCACTGGTGCTGCAGCTAGCTTATACGCTATAGCTCGACGGCTTTATTCCAGCATGTTGGGCTGCATCCTTGGAGCATCGAAAAACCGATGCGCGGTAATAAAATTTCGCTAAGAATTGAGGTCACAGTGTTTGGCATAGGTCTTCGCTTGCATTTGTGCAAAACACCCGTACACTTAGGTTTTATGAAGATTGTTCTTCTGACCAAGATACGGGAGTATTTTTTTAAAGAGAAGGTGGTGCCGAAGCCGAAGGGCATTCGTGGGCTGTTTCATAAGCTAAGGGCCTCTCTAGGCTACTCGTTGAGCGGACTGAAGGAGGTATTTGCTTCAGAACTGTCATTTCGACTGGAGGTAGCGTTGGGAGTCATTCTGATACCGCTTGTACTGTGGATGGACGACACGCCTTTTCAGAAATTGCTCCTCATCGGCAGCTACCTATTTGTCTTGATTGTGGAGCTCTTGAACACGGCTATCGAAGAGCTCGTCAACTGGATGTCTCCCGACAAGCACGTCCTAGCCAAAAAGATTAAAGACGCGGCCAGCGCGGCTGTTTTTCTCTCTATTTGCGTTTTGGTGCTGACATGGGGCCAATTTTTCTATTACATGTTATAAAAGCGTGAAGAAATTCCTTTTCATCTTTCTCTTTTTGGGAAGTGTCCTGTTTGCCGGCAAGGGCGACAATGGCCAACTCTTGGGCTACATCAAGGTCGACTGCTTGCAAGATCTGGAGCCGGGGCAGAAGTTTGACCGCTTTTTTAGGGACGTCGTTCCGTCTCGTGGGGCGCAAATGCTTCCCCTCATGCTGTTTGGGCCGTTTGGTTATCCGGATTTTTCTGGAATCGACACAACCAAGAACCTGACGGTCTACTTTTTCCGCGACGCAAAGACGCAGGATATCTTCTTTCTGGCCTTCACGCATATGGAAGCGTTGAGCCCCGTCCGGGACTCGCTGAAAACCCTGGACTTGTTTACTTTTGAAAAAAGGGGCTATACGCTCGTTTCCAATGCCAGCGCGGTCAACATTGCTGAAAAGGACCTCCAAAAGTTGGCCGACTTTCACCTGAGGCGCAACAAGAGTGATGTCCGCCTAAAAGTTTATGTGCCGAACGTCGCCGCCGACCTGCGTAATTTTGTTGAAACCACGGATGGCACTTTGGCAAAAGTCCTAGACTTTCTCTGTTCAGAGCTAAAATCGATCCACACGCTCACGTGCGCCTGTTACTTGTCGAACACGGAGGCCGTTGTCGGCGTCAATGTGGAATCGGAGCCAAACAAGCCCTTTGCAAAGCTGCTCTCCGCTCCCCTGCCAACAAGCGTCAAGGCCAATGGCTTTTTCCCAAAGGACAACGCTTATGCCTGTACGCTGCGCATAAACCCATTAGCTGTTCGTCAATACCTCGAGTATTGTCTGCAACACGTGGCCGATATTTTGCAACAAAAGCCGCAATGGCAGTCGCTTGCACGCGGTTTCATGTCGCTCAAAGACAACCTGAGCGGGTTTCTGGACATGAGCGACGGCACGGGCGCTTATACCCTGAATTTCGGCCCACAGGGCATGGTTGGACAGGGATTATATGGACTGAAAAAGCCCATTCTGGCGTCCGACTTCGAGCCCAAGCTAAAAAGCTACTACGAGCGCACGATGCCTGCCTTATTGACGCAATACCGCTATGATTGCCAGCGGGCAGACGTCAAGGAGCCGATATACGCCGTCGAAGTGGCCAACCGAGGTTCCGATATGCCTGTTGTAGACAAGAATTACCTGACGTTCACGCCGGACTTTGTCGTGATGTCGAACCAGATTGACACGTTGCGCCAAATGACGGCCATGAAGGCTCCGCAAAAGCCATCCTTGGCCGATTCGCTTGTGTTGACGGATGCCTGCGCCGCTATGAGCTCGTTAAATTTGTCTCAATGGGCCCGACAAGTGCGCCTCAACGACATTCAAAAACTCTTTCCCGAAGGCAACATCAAGGAACTGACGCAGCTCTGGGAACGCCTACAAAAGACGTCTTTGAGACCCTTTGAGGACAAGGTTTTTGTCGAAAAGGGCAACCTCAACTACGTCGCGACGCTGCCCTACGAGACGCTCAAAGAAATGGTTGCCCTCTTGGACGCCCTCCTGATTCACCTTCACGAGATGCTGCCTGAAGCGCCACAAAAGGTGATCGAACCCAATATTTCAGCCAATCCACCATTATGAGTACCTTCAAGCGACACAATCTCGAGGAAGTCCTCAACGCCATGAAGCGCAATGGCTTGCGCGTGAGCACGATTATCGATGTCGGCATAGCTTACGGAACGCCGGGGCTATACGGTACCATTGACGCTGTTCAATACCACTTGATTGAGCCCCTCAAGGAGTATTTGGGCACCATTCAAGACCTTTGCAAAAAATACCCGGCGACCTACACCCTCGCGGCCGCGGGCGAACAAAAAGGGACACTTACGTTCAATGTTCACCCAGACATGAGTGGGTCTTCATTTCTCAGCGAATCTGAGGGCAAGCACGTCGACGGCACACCGCGGACAGTGCCCGTCACGACGATCGACGACGAGGTCCGCCAGCACGCGCTCAAGGGGCCGTTTCTCATCAAGGTCGATGTTCAAGGCTTTGAATTGCAGGTGCTCAACGGAGCTCAAAAAACGCTTGCACAAACAGAGGCCATTATTCTCGAAGTCTCGCTCTTTTCCTTTTATCAACAATCGCCGTTATTTGCAGACGTCATTGCGTACATGGCCGCTCGTGGGTTTGCGCCCTACGACATCTTTGGAGCCACCTATCGCCCGCTCGACGACGCCCTTGGCCAGATAGACATCGCTTTTGTCAAAAACACCAGCCAGTTGCGCCAAAGCCAGCATTTCGCTTCCCAAGAACAACGCAAGGCCATGACGCTTGAGCGCATGAAGCATTTGAATCCAAGGTAAGGCGTGTCATGGATCTCGAGATATTCAAGCATCAACGGCACTATAACCGCGATGGCCGCGAGCGGCTGGGGGCATTTTTGGAGTTTGCTGGAAAGCCGCAATGCGCGTATCCGGTGATTCAAGTTACTGGGACCAATGGCAAGGGTTCGGTCTGTGCGCTGTTGGAGTTGATGTTGCGAACGGCAGGCTATCGGACGGGCCTGTACACCAACCCCAGCCTGATCGACGAAGATGAAATGTACCGCATCAACGGGAAAATGCGGCGTTTTTGCCAAAAAGATGACGTCAAAGAGGCCCTAACCCGCGACATTCAAAACTTTCCGGTCAATACAAAGGCCATCACATTTACGGACTACTTTTACCTGCAGGCCGTTTACTTTTTCCAACAAGAGGCCCCGGATGTGGCCATTTTTGAGGCAAACGCCGGTGGTTACTGGGACCCTGGTTATACCATGGAGCCCTTTGTCAGTGTCGTGACGTCGGTTGGTGAGGATCACTTTGACACCTTTGGCGACTCGGTGGAGGCGGTTGCCTTTGAGAAGTCGGCGGTGATTCGTCCAAACAGGCCTCTGATTTTGGGTAAAATGCCGCCGTCGTGCGAGGCGATTCTACGCCGAGAGGCCGCCGCAAAGGGAGCACCCGTGTTCTCGATTCGCGAACGCTTTGGTGAAGACCTAAATAACTACCCACAGTCGGTCTTGCCGGGTGATTATCATCGTTTGAACGCCGCCATCGCAATCTTGACGCTCGAATGCATCCAGGATCGTTTTCCAGTGACACAAACGGCCATTCAATACGGTCTGGATCACGTCTTTTGGCCGGCTCGTTGGCAACGTTTTCCGCTCTCGAATGGCCGCCTCTTGCTCGTCGATTTCACGCACAATCCGGAGGGCATTCGGGCGATTGAGCCGCAATTGCAGGCATTGTACGAGGGGCGTGGGCCCGTGATCTGCTTTTTGAGCATATTTTACGAGTACCGGGCGCGCGTCATGGTTCCAATGCTTGCCAAGTACTCAAAGGCCTTTGTCTTCGTGCAATCGTCGGCAGAGCACTTCATGACATTTGATGAATTTAAAACGTTTATTCCAAAAGACTTTCGTGGCACCGTCACGCAATCCACTGTGGAGGCAGTGTTCCCCGGCATTCACCAGTGCGCACTTGGAGATGCCAACGACACCATCCTGCTCCTAGGTTCGCCAGTCGGCATCATCGCGCCGTCCGTGACACGCTTTTTCATCAGCGTAGACGACATGCAGGAGTTGGCCGATTAACCTTGAAATAGCTAGCGCTGGAGCTAAACTTGCTCTGTCTTGAAGAATTCCATCGTCATTACTTCTATTTTTGGGCCGACAAAAACTGCGCAAACATGTTCACAATGGACAGACTGGGCAACGTTCGTCATCGGCGATCGCAAGACGCCGCCCTGGCACCATGACGGCGTTGAGTATTATTCACTCGCTCAACAGGTGGCGGATTTCGGGAAAATTTTCCCAGAAAACAGCTATGCGCGGAAAAACATCGGCTATCTGTATGCCATGCGCAACGGCAGTGAGTGGATTTTAGAGACCGATGACGACACGTACCCGCTGGAGCGTATCGACGATTACCTCTGTTTGAATGTCGAGGCGCCTGTTCTGACAGCGGACGTCGGTTACGTCAATTCCTTTGCGCCCTATTTCCCAAATGACCACGTGTGGCCAAGAGGGTTTCCGTTGCAATATTTGAACGAAAAACCGCGTGTCGAGGCGTCTGTCAAACGAACATGCCCATTGCGGCAATTCATGATTGCGGGTAACTCTGACTTTGACGCCATTTATCGCCTGACGGGGAAATCCCTGAACATCGACAGCTCACATCGGCAGCAATACCTCGTCGATGATGCCGCTTATGCCCCTGTGAACACACAGGCAACGCTCTGGCACCGATCGGTGTTTCCGCTGCTCTACCTGCCGTCGACGACCACCATGCGCGTCTGTGACATTTTAAAAGGTTATGTCGCTCAACGCTGTCTCAAGGCGAAAGGTTGGTCCATCGGTATCGCTCCGGCCCTCTTTTTCCAAGAGAGAAACGCCCACGACTACTTCCAAGACTTTAAGGGCGAAGTCCCTCTATATCTCTATACGCGAGACATTGTGGAAGGCCTCAAGGCGCTCACCTTGACGGGCGACCTTTGTCAAGACCTGCGCCTCTGCTACACTTACCTCTGCGACACCTTTGAAAACAAGGGTCTCATTCACAAGGAAGAACTAACTTTGTTAAACAAATGGCTCACACTCTGCCATGAATAAAAAACTTTTGATTGTCGGCATTCGCCAATACCGCCGCGAAAACCTCATAGAGAATGTCCTTCGCTGGGGCCAGCGCGGTGTCGATTGTGTAGTTGTTCCCATAGATGAGTTGCAAACGGTCGCCTGGGACACGATTGGCGCAGTCTACCTGCCGCTTTCAAGGGATCTGTCTTTTTGCAAAGAGGTTCCAGAAACGATTCCGCTGATTCTCGATTATGACGGCTCCAATGGTGGCAAATTGGTAGGAGATGAACAGCTCGGAATCAGACGTTTTGCCTTTCGACGAGCATTTGGCGACCACATTCGATATAAGCACAGTATGGCGGTGCCTTACATTCATTTACCGATGGACGAGCCTCTTTCGGATGAAAAAGATGTCATCATTGTCGATACGCACACGTGGTTGGCCACACCCTGGCAGTTTTCGCTCATCGCTTTGTTGGCGCAATTGGGAATGTCGTATGATAGCCTCGTCAATGCCATTGGCCGCCCACTTCGTTTTTACCTGACCAGCTTTGTCCCGCTTAAGAATTACATGACGCCCGTGCATGCCTACCTCGCGCAAATTCCAAATGCTCCCCAAA
>Ga0154578_108_pt2 | contig 37613 bp, 35 predicted proteins | sample RifGroF2_FD_116007 | JGI IMG/M metagenome (GOLD analysis project Ga0154578, IMG submission 116007) | Verrucomicrobia bacterium GWF2_51_19
TAACTCCAGGCAAGGGCGGCCAGCTCTTTGAAGCAAAGGTTCCCATCTTCAACACGATCGCCGACAGCGTCCGCCACGAAGGCGCCAACGCGGCTCTCATCTTCGTGCCACCCGCATTTGCAGCCGACTCCATTCTGGAGGCCATCGACGCCCAAATCCCCATCGTCGTCTGCATCACCGAAGGCATTCCCGTCCGCGACATGATTCCCATTAAGGCCAAACTCCGGCATTCCAAAACACGCCTGATAGGCCCCAATTGCCCGGGCATCATCACTCCAGACGCCTGCAAAATGGGCATCATGCCAGGCTATATTCATCGAAAAGGCACTGTCGGCGTCATCTCGCGCTCTGGAACTCTTACCTACGAGGCCGTCTGGCAACTCACTCAGCGCGGTTACGGGCAGTCCACGTGCATCGGCATCGGCGGCGACCCCATCGTCGGCACCACCCACCTCGACGCCGTTAAACTCTTTAACGATGACCCCGAAACAGAGGCCATCATTCTCATTGGCGAAATCGGTGGCTCCGCAGAAGAAGATGCCGCTGCTTACATTAAACAACACGTGAAAAAGCCAGTCGCCGCCTTCATCGCCGGCCTCACCGCACCCAAGGGCCGCCGCATGGGCCACGCAGGAGCTATCGTCTCCGGCTCCTCAGGATCAGCCCAGTCGAAAATCGATGCCCTGACCTCAGCTGGTATCGCTGTGGCACCCACTCCGGCAGAAATCGCCGAAACCCTGCTAAGGAATATGTAAAATGGTCTCTAGCGGCGTTCTCGTCGTTCGGGCTAGGTCACGTACCGCATGTACGCTCCCGTCGCCCTCGCTCCTCGGGCCTTGCTATAGAGCCATTTTTCAAATTCCTTAGCAGGGTTTATCAAACTAAAAATAGCGAATAAAGACAACGCCGTCTGCTTGCGTTTCGCATAAAAAAATGTTTCCTTGGTAGTTTTATGAAAGCGTTAACACCTATGATGCAGCAGTATATGGAGACCAAATCCCGTCTCCCGATAGGTACATTATTGCTATTTCGTTTGGGGGATTTTTACGAGTTATTTGAGGAGGACGCGGTTGAAGGGGCGCGGATACTGGGGATCACGTTGACGGCGCGCAATGGGTGCCCGATGGCTGGCATTCCCTATCACGCGTGGGAGGGGTATATCAACAAGTTACTGAAGGCCGGAAAGAAGGTGGCGATTTGCGAGCAGATGACCGAACCAGAGCCAGGCAAGCTGGTTGAGCGGGCCCTGACGCGCATTTTAACCCCGGGGACGATTTTGGAGGAGTCGCGGATGGAGGCGCAGCGCAACGCGTATCTGCTGGCGCTCGATGTCACCAAAGCGGGCCTGCAAGCGGCCTGGGCGGATCTCTCCACTGGGCAATTTTGGGTGGCGACGGACGAGAATGGGGGTCTGTTGTCTGTTATTTTCGCGCTGCAGCCAAAGGAGATTTTGTTACCGGAGTCGCATCGGGGCTGGAAAAATGTTGGTGGTGTCGAATGGGCGCCTTTTGAGGAGCGACTGCGAGAGCTCTGCCCTATTTCTGAATTGCCAGACTACTATTTCGACAGCGCCTCTGGCACGCGATCGTTACTGGAGCTGTTGGGAGTGTTAAATCTGCAGGGCTTTGGGCTCTCCGAAAAGCATCCGGCGTTGGGGACTGCTGGAGCCGTTATTCAGTACGCGACGGACAACCTCTGTCAACGTCCACAAAACCTGTCTGGTATCCGCGAATATTTTCCGAAAAAGGCACTGTCGCTAGACACGTCGACGTTGAAAAACCTCGAAATTTTTCAATCGGCACAAGGGGCGAGAGAGGGATCCCTGCTTGAGGCCATGGATCGGACAGTAACGCCAAATGGCGCTCGCCTGCTGGAAACATTCCTGGCAACACCGCTGTTGGAGTTGTCCGAGATTGAGCGCCGACAGCGCTGCGTGGGTGAGATGATCGACGAACCTGGCTTGAGCAGCCAATTGCAGGGATTTTTAAAAAACATCCGCGACATTCCCCGCATATTGAGCCGCCTGCAGAACCGCATTCGGAATCCACGTGAGTTGGGCGGCATTCGCGACACGCTGCAGGTCTTGCCATCGATTTACAAAATTTTGCAACAATTTCGGCAGGAAAATGTGGCGGCCTACACGACACGAGTATCGACCTTCGACGCATTGAAAGCGGAATTGCAGGCGGCTCTCAACGATGAGCTGCCTGGAGTGCTGCAAGAAGGAGGCATCATCCGTCGTGGCTACTCGGCGGAGCTTGATCGGATGCGCGACCTCTCGCAAAACAGCAAACAATGGCTTACGGACCTCGAGCAATCGGAACAGGCGCGCACGGGCATTCGGAACCTCAAAATCCGCTACAATGGCGCCTTTGGCTACTTTATTGAGGTGACGAAGTCGCAGCTCCACCTCGTGCCCGCGGAGTACATCCGCAAGCAGACCATGACCAATGCTGAGCGCTACGCCACAGAGGCGCTGAAGATCAAGGAGAAAGAGATTTTGGAGGCCGAGGGGACGATTCTGGGCCTCGAGGAAACGCTCTTTAGGGCCCTCGTCGAACGTTGTCTGCAGGAAAGCGCATTGCTGCGATCCACGGCCGACGCATTGGCAGAATTAGACGTTTTGGCTGGCTGGGCGTCGTTGGCACGCGACTGGAACTACTGCTGCCCGAAGCTAGACGACAGTTACAGTCTAGAAATTGAATCGGGCAGGCATCCGGTTGTCGAACAGCGAATACGGGCGTCTCGGCTAGGCATGGCAGGCGCGCATGCTTTTGTCCCCAACGACACACACCTCGACTGCTCCCAAACCCAGATTGCGCTGATCACTGGGCCCAACATGGCCGGCAAGTCCACATATATCAGGCAAGTGGCGCTCATCACGTTTATGGCGCAGGTGGGATGTTGGGTGCCGGCTAAAAGCTGTCGCATCGGGACCGTCGACCGCATCTTTTCACGCGTCGGAGCCAGCGATGAGCTCGCCCGCGGCAATTCCACATTCATGGTCGAGATGAATGAGACGGCTAACATTCTCAACAACGCGACGCCACGCAGCCTCATCATTTTAGACGAGATTGGACGCGGAACGAGCACTTACGACGGCCTCAGCATCGCCTGGGCAGTGATTGAACACCTACACGGCAATCAAGAATCCGGCCCGCGCACACTCTTTGCCACGCATTACCACGAGCTCACGCAGTTAGAGAAAAACCTCTCTCGACTTAAAAATTACTCGGTGGCCGTCAAGGAGTGGAACGAGGCCATTGTATTCGTTAGGCAGGTCGTAGAGGGCGCTGCAGACCGATCCTACGGCATTCACGTCGCTAGGCTGGCCGGGTTACCAACTTCCGTCGTCACGCGCGCTAAAACCATACTGTCTGAGCTCGAAAGCGAGGGAGCCCTCCTACAAAACGCCCTCAAACGCACCCTCCAGTCACGCCTCAATCAACGCCCCAGCGACCTCGAAAAACAACTCGAACTCTTCTGCGTGTGATATAGCGCCATGGCCTCGCTTGTTCAAAATCAGTGGCATTAATTTTACATAGGCATTTTGCATGTGAACAACTTCCGCAATGAAAGACCGTTGAAAAATGGTTCTATAGCAAGGCCCGAGGAGCGAGGGTGACAGGAGCGTACGTCGGTACGTGACTTAGCCCGAACGACGAGAACGCCGTGTGACATTTTGCAACGGTCTTTTTTTCTTTTCAAGCGCGACATTCCTGTTAGAGTATAGCGATTCATGCGAATCTTTGGAAGCATTTTAGGGTGTTTGTTGGGCGCTGCGGGTCTTGTTGCGGAAGAAAATGTGTGGCCATTGATGCTGCGCGAAAACCAGCACGATATCCAATTCGTGCCGCCCCTCACTCAAAACAAGGAAGGCAATCCCGACTGGACCGCCCTCCGGCCATTTACTCTGGCCGAGTGGTACCGGCAAGAGTCGAAGAGCGAGCTGCACTTCTTGTACCCGCTGTTTTCCTATTATAAAAAGCCAGACAACGTGCGCTGGTCGATCTTTACCCTCATCAACTACAGCCGCACAGGCCACGAAGATGGCGTCGCCGTCCGCGATTTTTCCATTTTCCCGATCTACTATTACCGCAATACCGGCTCGCCACATACTTCCTATGGCGGCGTTTTCCCCTTTGTTGGCCACGTTCAGAACTTTTTTGGCAACGACGCCATTACGTGGCGATTTTGGCCGCTCTTCATGTACACTGAAAATGATGGCGCCAAGCGTTACGGATTTCCTTACCCCATCTTGAGGGGACAACGAGGACCCAATGCCGGCGGATTTGCGGTCTGGCCGCTCTTTGGCCATTTCTGGGTCAAGGACAAGTATGATTACGCGTACAAGTTTTGGCCGCTCATGTACGTTCGCCGCGACAAACTCAACGAGCCCATTCCAAGTCTCAAAAAGGGCTTTATCCCTTTTTACACTTACGAGCACAGCAGCAATGTCGAGAGCCTGACCTGGTGTTGGCCCTTCTTTGGCTACACGGATGAGTGGGACCCGCGCTACCACGAGACACGCTATCTCTGGCCTTTGCTCGTCCAGGGCCGAGGTGATGAAAAATACGTCAACCGCTGGGCCCCCTTCTACACTCACTCTTTCCGCGACGGCAAAGACAAACAATGGCACGTTTGGCCATTCGCAAAAACCCTCACCTGGGACGTCGGTGATATCCACATGGTTCAGGGCCAGTTTCTCTATTTCTTTCTCTGGTCGCAAAAACAAATGTCCCTCGTCTCGCCCGACTCGCCTTTCGCCGAACGAACGCACCTGTGGCCCTTTGTAAGCTATTGGGACAATGGCGCCGGCATCAAACAAGTCCAATTGCTCAGCCCACTCGAGCCCTTCTTTCAACACAACACCACCATTCGCCGGCTCTATTCGCCCCTCTTCGCGCTCTACCGATACAACCAATGGGCGCCGCACGCCTCCGAGCACCGCCTCCTCTTCGGCCTCTTTTCAGCCAAAGCAACGCCAGAAGAGAGCGCTGTCAACGTTGGCCCTCTCGTCGGGTTTTCCCGCAATAAACAAAACAACAAGAAGAGCTTTCAACTCCTGAAGGGCCTCTTCGGCCTCCACAAAGACGGCAAAAATACGCAATGCCAGGTACTTTGGATGAAGTTCGGCCCCTCTAAGTCCGGCGCAAAATAGCGCAAAAATGTGTTTCGCGCTCCGCCGACTGGCTTACGTACCATCGTACGCTACGCCAGATCGTACTCGCGCAAAGCCACATTTTTGCATCTATTTTGCGCCGGACTTGAGCACAACAAATTAAATACCAACGCCAATTAAACAATGAAGTGCAACACTCGTCCTAGCGCGTGCGTTGCAGTTAAATTTCCCTCACAGCTCCTAGCGATTCCAGACCCTCTCTCAACGTATCGAAGAAAGAATATGGATGCTCTCCCACGACAGTCAATTCATTGAAGGCGTTTTGGAGTCCATCTATGCGTTCTTTCTCTGAATATAGCCACTCGAGAGGCGTCAACCCATCATCATTTATACTATTGATGCCATCCGCCGATTCATCGAGCCATTGTTGTAAGTCTAGCAAGAGTTGAAAGGCAGGATTAATCTCCATAGGTTCATTTTCTGTGATAACTAGATATTGATGCCAACGGAAATCAACCTCGAAATGAAATGCGTGTAGCTCAGCCTCTCGAAATCCTCGCAGCCCCTCATAATTGTTAAGTTCTTCTCTTTCTGGACCAACTAAGTCATTCATGAGAACGTTAAAGGTTCTTAATTGACCAACTCCATCGCCAGGCTGCCCTATGAGATGTGCATGGAGATGAGTCCAAAGGAATATGGAGATTATTAGAGTTTTTTGTATTATTTTCATGCAATTTTTATACACAGCAAATTATATGCCAACATTGCTTCGCTCCGCTTGGTAGCGACGATTCATTGTTGAATTGGCGAAAGTTTCGCTAATGATTGAGGAAAATGTGGCTGTGCGGGTTAACGACTTACAACGCCATAAGACCGTTGAAAAATGGCTCTATAGCAAGGCCCGAGGAGAGAGGGCGACAGGAGCGTACGTTGGTACGTGACTTAGCCCGATCGACGAGAACGCAGCTAGAGACCATTTTGCAACGGTCTTACAAAAAGCGGAGGTCGTTTTGATAAAAAAGCCGTACATCATCGATGCCGTAGAGGAGCATGGCGATGCGCTCGATACCTGCCCCGAAGGCGTAACCGCTCCAGACATGTGAATCGTAGCCAACGGAGTCGAAGACAGCGGGATCGACGATACCGCAGCCCAAAATCTCTATCCACTGATTGCTGAGAGCGCCCATGTGGGGGGATTTTAAATCGAGTTCGAAGCTGGGTTCGGTGAAGGGAAAGAAGCTGGGGCGCAGGCGAATTTCAACCTTGTTGCCAAACAGTTCTTTGAGAAAGTGGTCGAGGACATCCTTGAGGTCGCAAACCGTGACACCCTTATCGACATAGAGGCCCTCAATTTGGTGGAAACAGGCGCTGTGAGTGGCGTCAACGGTGTCTCGGCGAAAGACGCGGCCCGGGGCGATAATCCGTAACGGCGGCGGATTTTTCAACATCGCCCGGATCTGGACGCTCGACGTGTGTGTACGCAAGATGTACTGTTCATCGGCCTTTTTATTGACGTTGCCCATTTTGAGCTGTTTTGGGAAATAGAGGGTGTCCTGGGCATCTCTCGCCGGGTGGTCTTGGGGAATGTTGAGGGCGTCCAAGCAGTACCATTCCGACTCAATTTCCGGTCCTTCCGCAACCACAAACCCAATTTTTGCAAAAATCTCCGTCAGCTGATTTCGTACCTGCGTCAGTGGATGGAGGCGGCCACGCTTGTCTCGCGTTGGCAAATTCGGGTCAACGGGTGTGCCCAACACGGCTTTGCGCTCCTGGGCCTCGATCTCCACCAAACGCTCATTAAAAATGGACTCCAGCTCCTTTTTGACCTGGTTAATGGCTTGCCCGGCAGCCGGACGTTCCTCCGGCGGCAATTTCCCAATACCCTTAATCACCTGTGTCAGGGCCCCGTTCGCGCCCACCAACTTCGCCTTGTAAGCCTCAAACGCCGCCCGAGTTGTGGGCCGTCCCGTTTTTGCCTCTATGAGTATTGTGTCGATGTTCATGTTGGAATCCGAAAGCTATACAAAATGATTTTTTCAATCGTCTCATTTATCAAAAGGAATTTTTCATGAAACGCAAAAGTTTATTTCGATAAATGCGCGCCACACCATCTGTTTTGCAGGAAAATCTTGACTTATTGCTAAAATTGCCGGATAGTTATTGCTAAAATTGCCGAATGGCTATTGCTAAAATTGCCGGATAGTTATTGCTAAAATTGCCGGAAATGGAGTTAAAAAATCATGTACGCTCGATGGCAAAATGAATCTCTGAATATGGCCTTAAAAATAAGGAGAGTTGTCATACTCGAGGGGGCTAGACAATGCGGGAAAACGACCCTAGTTAAGCAATGGATGTCGACGAACGCAACTTACAGAACGCTCGATGATGCCAATATTCTATCCGTTGCGCGGAGCGACCCCATGGGGTTTGTTTCTCACGACCAACGCTTGATGATTATTGACGAAATTCAAAAGGCGCCCGAATTGCTATCGGCCATCAAAAAGAAAGTGGATGAAGATACGCGGCCCGGGCAATATCTATTGACGGGGTCAGCAAACATTCAAAGCCTTCCCGGTGTCAATGAGTCGCTTGCTGGGCGCGTTCGAAAAGTTCGCCTCAGGCCACTAACGGTCGGGGAAACACTCAATCATACACCTTTGTTTTTAGAAAAGGCGTTTAACGGAATGTTTGTTGATCGTTCGGCTGAAAATTTACGGGGGGAAATTGTGGACATGGCCTTCCAAGGTGGATTTCCAGAGGCCTTGAACGCAACGCATAGCAAGTTCTGGCATAAAGACTACATAGCAGCATTGCTCGAACGCGACTTGAAGGATATTGCCAATATTCGCCGAAAAGACGCCATGCGCGCTCTGTTGGAAGTTTTAGCCGCATGGTCAGGAAAGTTCATGGATATGTCGGCCATCACCGCAGGGCTCTCCATACAGAGACATACCGCAGAGTCGTACCTGAACGCACTGGAAGCCTTGCACCTCATCGAAAGGGTACATGCGTGGACAAAAACAGACTATGAAAAGGCGGCCAAGAAAGATAAGCTCTTTATGACCGACACAGGGATGATGACAGCTCTTTTAAAGTGGAAAAAAGCCAACGTTCTCTTGAATGGCGATCAGGTTGGCAAATTGATAGAAACCTTTGTGTTTACTCAGCTGATTGCAGAAGTGGAGACCTTTGGCGAGCGTTACCAACTTTACCATTACCGAGACAGAGACCAACGCGAAATAGACTTTATTGTCGAAAGAGATGATGGGGCTATGCTAGGCATCGAAGTAAAAGCTGGAAGCAATACTTCTAGGTCCGACGCAAAGCACTTAGCGTGGTTTAAAAACAACATTGCAAAGGGTCGACCCTTTATTGGAGTTGTTCTCAATACAAATCCGATGACGTTTTCTCTAGGCGAAGGCCTATTCAGTGCGCCTATTTCAGCTTTATTTTAGCTCACTACTCTTTCCTGTAAATCTTCTTGATTAGAAAGCGCGGCCGCCCCTGGACAGTGTGGTAAGCGCGGCCGAGGTATTCGCCGAGGAGCCCGATACCGAAGATTGCAAAGCTCAGCAGCCACGCAATGAAGCTGTAAGCGAGCAAGGTGAAGGTTTCATCGAAAAACAGGTTGACGATGCCGACCAACAACAGGATCGACGTAATGCCGACCAAGAAGAGGCCCAAAAAGGTAAAGAGCTGCAGCGGCAGTAAACTGAAGCCGGTAAAGAGGTCAAAATTGATTCGCATGAGTTTTGCGATGCCGTACTTCGACTCTCCTTCGGCGCGTTCGTGGTGTTCGACACCGACTTCGGCAGGATTGCCAGCAAACTTACGTCCGAGAACAGAAATAAAGATCGAGCGCTCGTGAGACGCGTTGATGGCGTCGACGATTTTTCGGCTATAGGCACGCAACATACAGCCCTGATCCGTCATGTCGATGCCCGTTGCCCAATGCCGTATGCGGTTGTTGAGTTTCGATGTCCAAGTCCGAAACCACGAGTCCTGCCGATCTTTCCGATAACTGCCAACATAGTCATGGCCCTCTTCGAACTTTTTGAGCACGACAGGGATCTCTTCTGGCGGATTTTGCATGTCGGCGTCGAGGTTGACAATCACCTCGCCCTTCGCCTCTTGAAATCCGGCCGCGATCGCCATGTATTGGCCGTGATTGCCGTTCAAGTCGACGATGTGGACAATGTCCGGGCGGTCCTTAAAACAGTTTTCCAAAAATTTTATGGAGCTGTCGGAGCTGCCGTCATTCACCAATACCAACTCATATGGCTTGCCGTAAGCGTCCATAACGCTCGTGACGCGCTTGTACATCTCTGGCAACACACACTCTTCATTGTATATCGGAATTACGACGGATATATAGGGCTTGTTCATGATGCTACGAGGCAGTCGACGGAGCGCGAAACGCATTTTGGCGCCATTTTGCACCGGTCTATAATTGGTAAAAACTTGCATGACCATTGTCAATCTTTCTCGTCTCAAAAAAACCGTCCACCTCTTGTGAATAACTTTTTTAATATCGCGCTTGAAAAAATACGAAAACACTAGATATTGTTATGCATTCGCTCATCAACCACAATATGTAGTGGTTTTTGCAAAAGCATATTTTTTAACACAAGTCATTCATTATGAAACAAATCATCAAACGCGACGGCAGTTTGGAGCCTTTTAATCCAGAAAAAATCACTCGGGCGATTGAGAAAGCGGCCTCCGCGACTCAAGAGTTCAACAAAAATATCGCCAAAGCGCTTTCCGATAAGGTGGTGACTTGCTTGAGCGAGTTCGCCGACGAACGTGGCGCCGTCAGCTTGGAAAGGGTTCAGGATCAGGTTGAAGACACCCTCATGGACTCAAGGTATAAGAAGACGGCCAAGGCCTACATGCTCTATCGCGAGCAGCATGCGACCTTGCGCGAATTCTTAAAAAACGCCAACCTCGACATGGTCGACTCCTACCTCCACAACCTCGACTGGCAGGTCAATGAAAATTCGAACATGACCTACTCGATTCAGGGCCTCAACAATTACGTCGCGTCCAAGATCAGCAAACATTACTGGCTCAACAAGATTTACACACCGGAGATCCGCGACGCCCACAGCAACGGCGACATCCACATCCACGACCTCAACATTCTGTCCGTCTACTGCGTTGGCTGGGACCTGCGTGACCTCCTCTTGGCTGGCTTTACGGGCGTTTCGGGCAAAGTGGAGAGCGGACCCGCCAAGCACCTGCGGACGGCCCTTGGGCAGATCGTCAACTTCCTCTATACCCTTCAGGGGGAATCCGCGGGCGCCCAGGCCTTTTCGAACTTCGACACGCTCCTGGCTCCATTTATCCGCTACGACAGACTCGAGTATTCACAAGTCAAGCAGACGATGCAGGAGTTCGTTTTCAACATCAATGTTCCGACGCGCACCGGTTTTCAGACGCCTTTTACGAACATCACGATGGACCTAAACGTCCCAAAGATATATGCCGACCAAAACGTCATCATCGGCGGCAAGACGATGCCCGAGACCTACAAGGACTTCCAGAGCGAGATGGACATGATCAACAAGGCCTTTTTCGAGGTCATGATGGAAGGCGACAAGAGCGGCCGCGTCTTCACCTTCCCGATTCCCACGTACAACATCACCAAGGATTTCGATTGGGACAATCCTGAACTCAAAGGACTGTGGAAAATGACCGCCAAGTACGGCGTCCCCTACTTCTCCAACTTCATCAATTCCGACATGAACCCGGAAGATGCCCGATCGATGTGCTGCCGCCTCCGCATCGACAACCGTGAACTCGAGTATCGCGGCGGCGGTCTATTTGGCTCAAATCCACTGACGGGCTCCATCGGCGTCGTGACGGTCAACCTGCCGCGCATCGCCTTTCTCGCAAAAGACAAGACAGCCTTTTTCAAGCAGTTGGAAAACGTCATGACGGTCGCCAAAAACAGTCTCGAAATTAAGCGCAAAGTGCTCGAACAGTTCACCGACAATAACCTCTACCCTTACGCCAAATTCTACCTCAGGGACGTCAAGGCGCGTTTCGGTGTCTTCTGGAAAAATCACTTCTCGACCATTGGCCTGATCGGCATGAACGAGGCCTGCACCAACTTGATCGGCACCGACATTTCCTCTCCAGAGGGCAAGGCGTTTACACTGGAAGTCATGCAGTTCATGCGTTCCAAGATTCTCGCCTTCCAAAAAGAGACCGGCAGCAACTACAACCTGGAGGCGACACCGGCCGAAGGCACCTCGTACCGTTTGGCCAAGCTCGATAAGGAAACGCTCGGCAGCATTCAGTGCGCCAACGAGGACGATTACCGCTCGCGCCAAGCTTGCCCTTATTATACGAACTCGACGCAATTGCCCGTCAACCACACGGATGACATTTTTGAAGTCCTCGACCACCAAGATGACATCCAGACCAAGTACACGGGCGGAACCGTTGTCCACATCTTCGCCGGCGAGCGCATCCACAGCCTCGAGACTATCAAAAACCTCGTCAAAAAAATCTGCACCGAGTACCGCCTTCCCTACTTCACCTTCACACCCACCTTCAGCACTTGCCCGAGTCACGGCTATATCAACGGAGAACACTTCCAATGCCCAACCTGCGGCGCCGAATGCGAAGTCTACTCTCGCGTCGTCGGCTACATTCGACCCGTCAAACAATGGAACGAAGGTAAAAAAGAAGAGTTCGCCAACCGCAAAACCTATTGTGTCGAACAGCCAACCGTGCACACACGAGAGCGCGAAGCTGTGCTGGTGTGAGTTCAACCGGAAACCTATTTCTCGCTGTCCACTGGAGGCAATAAGTTCGTTGTCCATCGGAGTTTGCTTCGGTCGAGCACGTAAGTGCACTCCCTTCAGCAAATCCACAGACGCCTGCTTCTTGCCTCCTTTATGCCGCGAAAAACACTTAAAAACATTTTTTATGTTTCGCAAGAAAAAGTGGCTTGTTGTTGCCTTTACTGGAATTGGCCTATTTTTATTTTTTCACGCAAAAGCGACGTTTTTCGTAAAAAATACGATTGATTTTAAATTAAAACCATTCATGTTTATTACGAATCAAATAACAAACATGGGCAAAAGGCAACAGCTATTTGAACTCGCCGCCTCGCAATCTGGCTATTTTACAGCAAAACAAGCCGTTCAGGTTGGATTTTCCCGTAGAATGCATACCTACTACAAACAAAACTGTCTATGGCTTGAAATCAATCGGGGGCTGTTCCGCCTGGTTCAATTTCCTCATTCTTCAAACGAAGATTATGTGCGGTTGTCTCTGTGGAGTCGGAATCGCGCAGACGAACCTCAAGCCGTTTTTTCGCACGATTCCGCACTTGCAATACACGAACTCAGTGACGTTATGCCAGCTCAATTTCACATCACCGTTCCTCTAGGCTTTCGAAAAACAATACCCAAAGGCTGTGTTTTTTACAAAGACGCCATATCACCTGATGAAAAGGAGCTGAGGGAAGGATTTTTTGTCACTACACCGCTTCGGACGATCGTTGACTCAGCTGAATCCCACCTGAGCATCGATTATCTTGAGCAAGCTATCCAGGAAGCTTGTGATAAGGGAATGATTCAGCTCATCGATATTTTAAGTGCTGAAATGTCAACAAAAGCTAGAGCAAAAATCATGATGATCGTGAAAAATATGCGGGCGAGAAATGGCTATGGCAAGTGATTCCACACAATATGCAGACGCGAATGCCTTCAGACGAGCGCTGGAGGATAGGTTGCAAAATGTTGCACGAGAGCGCTCGATTCCGTTAGAGCGATTGCGAAAACGGATTACGTTTGATCGTCTTCTAGCGCGCTTATTTGATCGGCGTAACCCGAAGCCACAATGGATCTTGAAGGGCGGGTATGCTTTAGAATTTCGGTTTCACAACATTGCAAGAACAACAAAAGATGTCGATTTTTCCATGCCACATAGTCACAATGCGGATGCATATACCATTCGCACGCTCCTTCAAAATGAGGCCAAAAAGGACTTGTCAGATGGGTTTGTTTTTTATATTGGCGTTCCCGTTGTAGAGCTTGCGCAGGCAGTGTATGGCGGATGGCGCTATCCTGTAGAGGCGAGAGTTGCCAATAGGGTTTTTACAAAATTCCACATCGATGTGGGCCTTGGCGATGCAGTTATTTCGGAGGTGGAATGGAAGCAGGGTGAAGCGAGTTTGCAGTTTGCTGGCATAGAACCAGCATTTGCAGCCATCCTGCCGTTGGAGCAGCATTTTGCCGAAAAAATACACGCGTTTTCGTACCCGCGAGATAAGCGGCCGTTTTCACGCATCAGAGACCTTGTAGACTTAGTCCTGATCATCGAACAAGGCTTGCCTGAACCACAACAAGTCCTATCCGCTATAAAAGCCACATTTGAACGTCGCAACACACATAACTTCCCTCAAACGCTTGAGCCACCGCCGATTGCATTAGGAGCGGACTATAAACAATTAGCTGCCGATTGTGGGGTTACGAAAAAGACAATGGCTGAAGCGTTTGCTTTTTTGCGAGAATATTGGGTGGTTATAACCCAGTAGAGGGTTTTTTATGAAAATTGGTGGTTTACACAAGTGTTCTTACATCGACTATCCTGGCAATATGTCGGCGGTGGTCTTCGCTCAGGGGTGTCCGTTGAGATGCCCCTATTGCCACAATCCGGAATTGCTATCAGAGGGCGTCGAGGGGCGCGTGACGGAAGATGCTGTTTGGGATTTCCTAAAAACGCGCGTGAGAAAGTTGGACGCTGTGGTTGTCACGGGAGGCGAGCCCTGCATGCAGCCGGACCTCATGACATTTTTGGAGAAAATTAAAAAACTCGGCTTTTTGATCAAGCTGGACAGCAACGGATATTATCCAAAAATCCTCAAGGCCATTCTCGACGCCAAGCTCGTTGACTACGTGGCTATGGACGTCAAGGCGCCGCTCGACAAGTACCAAGAAATCACTCGGTCCGACGTTTTGCCAGAAAACATCGCCCAAAGCATTCAGTCTATTAAGACATCCGGCATCGATTGCGAGTTTCGGACGACCGTTGTCCGCTCACAACTCTCCGAGGCCGACCTCCTCGAAATTAGCAAGCTCGTCGCCGGCCACAGGTATTTTTTACAAAAATTCGTCCCAACCAAGCCCCTCGACAAACGTTTTCTAAACGAATCCACCTACTCCGACTCTGAATTCGCCGCCCTCTGCGAACAACTCAAGACCATCGTCCCACTGTGCGATGTGCGGTAAAGCCAGTTCCGCGCGGTCCCAATAAAAAAAGCTGTCGTAGCTCACGGGTAAGTAACGCTGAAAAGACTTCATGATTAAAAAACTAAAGCGCTACTTTAGTTTTTGCATAGAAAAGTAAAGTACCGCTTTAGTTTTTAAGAGCATTTTTTGTTAACAAAATGGCTGAATGGATCTTTTTGCATTCTTTATCCAGTCGGACCATTGAACCGTGAACAACTGGCGCTGCCGCGGTCGGGATGCTGCTTAGCCAGAACGCCGAACCCAATGAAAAATTGCCAAAATTCCTCAGGGAGCGCACAACGATAGGCCATTTTGCAACTGTCCTAGGTAGGCTAAAAAGTCTGCGAGATTGGCCACGATGCGATCGTCTTTGAAGATCGACGACTGTACATTGGATATTAAAATGGATTTTTGCGTCTGAATGAGCGGAGCTGTGGCCTTGAGTGATTCAAAAAACTTTTGATTTTCCATGCTGGACAGTTTTATCTCGATCGCCCAAGTCGTTTGGCCGAACTCGAGGACGAGGTCGATTTCCTTGCCGTCGACTGTTCTTAAAAAGGAGGCTTCATAGGACACGCCCTTTTGTTCCAAAACACCTAAAATCTGTTCGATGACAAAGCCTTCCCAAGAATGTCCCACAAAGGGCCTCGAAAGTAGGTCTTTGTCGTCGCTCACCTTTAGTAACGCATGGAGCAAGCCAGAATCGCGCCAATACACCTTAGGGCTTTTAATCAGTCGTTTTTTAATGTTTTTCGCAAAGGGTGGCAAGAGGCGCAACAAAAAGGCCCCTTCGAGAAATTCCAGGTAGCTCTTGACCGTTGGATGCGTGATTCCCAGGCTCTTACTGAGCTGGGAGGCGTTGAAAATCTGCCCGTGGCAATGCGCCAACATCAGAAAGAGCTTTTCTGTCAATTTTGCTTGCGCGTGTAACCCCCAATTTGGCAAATCCCTTTCGGCGAGACTCCTGAGGTAATTGTGATGCCAAACCGCGTAATTAGCGGGAAACAGAAGTCCATCTGGATAGCCGCCTCGCAACCAAAGTTCCTTCATGTTTGGGTACTCATTGAGCGTAAGTGGCCCCAACGAAACCCTCGCAACCCTACCCGCAAGGGATTCCGACACGTTTTTTAGCAGATGTGGGGAGACGGACCCAAGAATAATAAACTTACCGAACCGGCCTCTGTCCTGGTCGATGGTGGCGCGCAGTTTTTTAAAAAGGGCGGGGCGCTCTTGTGCTTCGTCTAAAATGACGGGGGTTGTGGATGTCAGTACGCTTTCCCACTCAAGATCGAGCCGCATCCATTCACTGTCTTGCTCCAAATCAAAGTAGAGCGGCGAATACGTTTTGGCGAGCGTCGTCTTGCCGCATTGTCTCGGACCAATAAGTGTGACTGCGGGAAACTGCTGGAGTAATTGTGTCAAGTAGGGCGAAATAGCTCGATGAATCATGCTGTATTGTATTTTTGAAAATCCATTTTCAATTTGCAAGATCAAAATCTGGTTTTTCAAGTTTTGTTAGGTAGGATGGCCTTTACTTTAAAAACATTCGACGATAAAAAAACGCTCACTACACCCGCCCTTGCCGATGGGGATCTTGACGAAGCGGCGGCATCGCGGACAATAGCCCGTGTAGGCGGTTTGATCCTTATTGCGATAGAGGCGGCCGTAGGCTCCGCATTTGACAAAGTTGACTCCTAAAAACGGTTTTTTGTCTCGACCTTCACTGTTTTTGTCAACATTCATTATCTTTTAAATCGGCTCTAAAATCAATTTATGGAATTTTTGGAGGCTTGTCAGTTTTTATTTCAACAACCGACGCACAAGCATGGGCTCGGGCGCATGGAGCGTTTTTGCAAAACAAATGGCCTCGTGTGGCCGAAAAACAGCATTCACATTGCGGGAACAAACGGTAAGGGCTCGACGGCTGCCCTCCTGGAAAACAGCTTCCGCACGGCGGGTTACAAGACAGGACTGTTCACATCACCGCACCTGATTTCGCCATGCGAGCGCATCCAGATCGATCGCAACAACATCGACGAAGGCCGTTTTGCCGCACTCACGACACGCTTAAAGTCTCTGCCGGGCGCCGATTCGCTCTCGTTTTTCGAGCTCTTGACGGCGATGGCGTTTCTCGTTTTTGAAGAAGAGCGGCCCGACATCTGCATTTTCGAAACAGGCATGGGTGGCCGACTCGACGCCACCAACGTGATAGATCCGCTATTGACAATCATTACATCGATCGGATTGGACCACACGGAGCATCTGGGCGACACCGTTGAGGCCATTGCGCGCGAAAAGGCTGGTATTCTCAAGCCGGGAGTCCCCTGTATCCTCGGCGACTTACCACGAGAGGCAGACAGGGTCATTGCAACCATCGCGGCGGAAAGGGGTGTTCCGTTGTTTCCCATCGACACGGCCATACGACCAGCAACGTCGCTAAAGGGCTGTTATCAATGGAAAAACGCCTCCATGGCAGTGCTCGCGGCCCAATGCCTAAAAAAGCTTTTTCCAAAGCTCGCAAACACCATTGATTTGGCCCTCCAGACAACCTATTGGCCGGCTCGGTGGGACGTTAGAAGCGTCGCGAGCAACACCGTCATTCTCGACGTAACACACAACGAAGAGGGGCTGCAATACCTCCTGAAGGACCTCAGGACCTTCAATCGAGAGCATAGCAAGCCGCACCTCCTGTTTTCATGCAAGGGAGACAAGACCTTCTTTATTCCTGCACTGGCACCCTACGTCGCATCCATGACCTTCACCCACATTCTCAGGCCCGGCGGCTGTCCGACAGCAACAATGGCCGACGTCGCCCGCAATTGCTTTGATGGCGCCATCGCCGTGACGGATGACGTCGTGACACCCATTCAGACGGCCGCCAATGCCACTTTTCTCGTCACGGGATCCTGCTTTTTAATCGAGCGAGTCGCCGCTATTTTTTAATGAAACACACAACTCCAGAAACGTTAGCCCTCGTTCCACAGGCCGTCGCGCTGCAATACAAGGTAGTACCCTCACACGAGAACATGGATGCACTCGTCTTGTGGAGCGATGGTAGCTTATCGGCGCAGCAAAAAACGCTCTTGCGCGCGCAACTCCACTGTGATTTTAAGCTCCGCATCGCCGAAACGGCCGTCATCGAACGTTGGTTGAGTTTTTATTACCGCTGCCCTCCCTCGTCCGAACCCGCTCAAAAAACGACGCTTCTGGACACTCCTGAACGCCCCTTAATCGACCTCGCCATCACCGAAGGGGTCTCCGATATCCACATTGGCCGCGACATCTTTTTTCGCAAACACGGCTTGTTCCGCAAACAAGAGCTCATGCCCACTCCACAGTTGATCCGGCGGTTGAAATACCTCGCCCACTGCGACGTCAACGACAAGTACGTCCCCGAAGACGGCCATTTTTTCTACATATGGGGCGAACAGACTTTTGACATTCGCCTGTCCAAGGTTGAGTCGACGCATGAAACATCGATCGTCCTACGCATTCTCAATAACCAATCCCTCGATCTCGAAAAACTGGGCATGCCCAGGGACATTTTGTTATCGCTGTTGGCATTGCTCTCGCAGACGGGCCTGCTCTTGATCACTGGCCCCACTGGCAGCGGAAAAACAACAACCGCCTGTTCGCTCCTCGCCCACCTCAATCGAAGTGATCTCAAAATCGTCACCGCCGAAGACCCCATTGAGTACGTCATTGACGGCGTCTGTCAGTCCATGGTGTCGCCACAGGCCTCCTTCGCACAACTGATCAGGCAATTCCTGCGGCAAGACCCCGATATCCTCTTTATTGGCGAAATCCGAGATGCCGAAACAGCCGAATCCGCATTTTCAGCCGCACTCACAGGCCACCTAGTCATCAGCACGCTCCACGCAGACAACACTGACACATGCCTACTGCGTCTCCGCGAATTGGGTGTCTCGCAGGAAGTCGTACAGGCGGCCCTACTCGCCATCCTCAATCAAAAGCTAATACCGATTGCTGGAGGCGTTGAGCCGCGGTTTTCCCTAGCCTTTGCGAATGAGCAATTTACAAAATAGAAAAATGAACGCCGCTAGAGGCCCTTGCGCGGTCTTTTCACAATGAAGCATTCCAAAAAGCAGAGGGCCGAGGCTGCCAAAAACCAGAGATAGCGGTCGATCGCCTCTGGCTTGACTTGCGCCGACAGCTCTTGGTCCGGAATACCCTTTAGCCCCGATTCGTAAACCTGATGCAGGCCATCGCCGTTGCCCAAATTGACAAAAAAGCCGCCAGTCTTGTCTGCGATGGAGGTGAGCGTTTGAACATCCAACTTCGTTTTTACAAAAGCGCCACTCGCGTCTTTGAGAAAGTCCGTGGAGCCGTCTGGCCGCCGCAGAGGAATCAATTCTCCCTTCTCCGTCCCCACGCCCACGGTAAAGATTTTAAGGTCGTCCTTGACGCTTTCTGCGAGCGCTACGCCCTGTCCTTCGAGATCTTCGCCATCGGTGATCAAAATGAGAATCTTGTGATTGGCGTCTTTAGAAAATGCCGTAAGGGCCTCACGAATGGCCGCCGACACGTCTGTTCCAGGCACCGGAATGATATCGGTGTCTAGGGCCTCTAGCGACTGTCGAAACGCGTCGTAATCGGCCGTCAGCGGACATTGCAAAAAGGCCTGACCCGCAAAGGCAACGAGGCCAACGCGGTCGCCCTTCAACCCGCTTAGGAGGTCTACGATGGCCAACTTCGACCGCTCCAAACGATTTGGCTTGTAGTCTTCGGCCAACATGCTTTTAGAGGTGTCCAGCGCAAAGAGAATATCGATGCCCCGCGCCCGAGTCTCGACAAAACGTGAGCCCCATTGCGGCCTCGCGAGCGCCAAGATTAAGAAAATCAGCCCTAACATCCACAGCCCCGCCTTCAGCTTTCGTCGCCCTTCGCTCACACATAACAACTTCGGCAGCAAATTGACGGAAACAAACTGCTCCATTCGGCTCCGCCGGCCGCGCTCGAGCCAAATGAACCCAATAATTCCACCTGCTATCACAAGCGGCAACAACCACAATACACCTGTCCACGCGAATTGCATAAAATATTCAGCAGACTAAATGACATATCCTCGTCGCGCAATAAGAAAAGGCTCTTGACTAGCAGCGTTTGAATTTTGGGAGAGAAGAAAAGATAATCTCTGCGAGATTATCCATTCTATGATTAAAGCGAAACTCGCATTTTGGCGCTGATCTTTTACCGCATGCGTCTTGCCTCATTGGCCTTCGGGACTGTCCAGAAAACCATTTGTTATCGGTCTTATGTCGTTGGTATTCATTTAATTAAAGACCTGTGTAAAATGGATGCAAAAATGTGGCTTTGCGCGAGTACGATCTGCCGTGTTAGTGGCCGTGCTGACCATCCAGCTTCGCCAATTTCTTTGCGAAATATAAAAATGCATGCATTTTTGTGTTTCGCTTTAAAGTTTTTTTGAGAGGGGGTCGGGGAGAGACTTTTTTTCAAAAAAGTCTTTCCCCGTGGCCAGTCGACGGAGCGCGAAACACATTTTGGCGCCATTTTACACAGGTCTTTGAAACATTTTTTAAAGTTCCCTGTTGACATCGACCCAAGAAGTTTTTTAACGTCAAGTCTTGGTTGAGGTAAGAACCTTACAGACAAAATTATGAAAAATACATTCAAAGCAATTGTTGGTCTCTTGGCAGTTTGCGCAGCGAGCTCCGTGTTCGCCGCCGCACCCGCTAAAGAGAATAAAAGTGGTGAAGACATCTACATCGGCGCCAGTGGCGGAGTTATATTCCCCATGAAGGCCGATGGTCTTAAATACAAAACCGGTGGATCGGGCAGCCTCTTCGTCGGTACCAAGTACGAAGATTTCCGCTTCGAACTCGAAGGTACGTATAAGGACAGCCAGGTCAAAGAAATTAATGGCGAATCATGCGATTTTGACTACAGACATTTGGCAGGTCTTATCAATGCCTATTACGATCTGTCGATTCAGGAAAATCTCGATTGGTATTTTGGCTTAGGCTGCGGCTGGTCTAATGTTAAACTCAAGAACAATGTAGGTGATGGCGAGGACAAGGCAGACGTCTTTGCCTATCAGTTCATGACAGGTGTAACTTATCACTGCACCACAAACATAGCCTTGTTTGGTGGATATAAACTGTTTCACACCACAAAAGCCAATAGCACAAAGATGCCTTGGATACACGGTGTAGAAGTTGGCTTGCGCTACACGTTCTAAGCTGTGTTCTAACGCATAAAACGCTTTTCTAAAAAAGGCAAATTGGGCCGTCTCTCTGTTTTGCGGGCATCCGCGGAATGGGGAGACGGTTTTTTTGCGGGCAGCCTCTACACTTTTCGCCCAAGTGTTGAGCTTCGTTGCTTCATTGGCGTCTTTTAGACGAGTTGAGACAAAAAGGTAGTTGCTGGGACAATGACAGGGCTTGTTTCTGCAAAGCAGTCTTGCGCGACAAAAGGCAGGTCAAAGGCGACTTGGAAGGCGTGAGGAGCGTTGAGGGCCTGTTGGAAGTTTTTCAAGTGCGGGGAGAGCCCTGTCTTGTGAGATTGATTGACCTCGACCAAAAACCAGGGCTTCTTGTTTTCTGTCACCAAGAAATCAACTTCTTTTTGATCCTTCGTCCGCAAGAAATACAGTTGATAGTCTCCAAGGCCGGCATCGGTCCAAAATTGTGTAGCCTTCAGTAAGTGACTGGCAACAAAATTTTCACAGCGCGCACCCAGATCTTCGAGCGTCGACCAATCCCAAAGGTAGCATTTGGGCTCTTTTAGGAGTGACCGAGAGAGGTTTTTACTCCACGGCTTGAGAAAAAAACAAAAGTATAGTTGCGACAACGCCTGGGTCCACCCGATGATGGTATTGACTGCCACGCGCACCTTTTTCGCCAATTGGCTGTAATTGACGAGCTGACCGGCCTGGTGGTGCAACAGTTCTGCCAAAACTTCTACCTTGGCGAGTTGTTGAATTTGGGTGAGGTCGCGCAATTCCCCCAAAGTTTGCTCCTGTCTCAAGCGTTGCCAGCGTCTGTGAAAGGTCTGACTTTGTTTAATAAATGGCTCTGGAAAACCTCCCCATTGGAAAAGCGCATCAAAAGCGTCAAATGAGATTGCCTTTGGCGCTTGCAAAAGACCTGGACTGCGCGACTCTTGGACGCATTCGGCAACACTCAGCGGGTGAATACGATACAGAAAGTAACGCCCCATCAAGCTGTCCTCACTGCGCCTAAAAATGTTTAGCTTCGCGCTCCCCGTGACCAAAAAACGGAAATGTGCCTTTTCGGTATCGTACAGGCCCTTGAGGTATGACTTCCACTGCCTATATTTATGAATCTCGTCCAGTAAAAGAGTCCTCTTTTCGCCACCCAAGACAGGCAAGGGCCGAAATGCGTGGGTCAAAATCTGCTCTCTATGTGGCAGCGAATCCCAGTTAAGGTACGTATATGGCAGCAGAGCTTCCCCAACTTGTTTAGCCAATGTCGTCTTGCCCACTTGCCGAGGCCCACAGAGAAAGGCCATTTGATCATCCTGCTTAAAATGCTCCACGAGGAGTGATAGATAAAAGCGATTCATGATGTTCCCATTTTTCATAACCCTGCAAATCAGTCAAGACTATTTTGCAGTAGCCTGAAAATCAGTCGCGACTATTTTGCAGTCCATTGAAAATCAGTCGCGACTATTTTGCAGTGGGCTGAAAATTGGTCGGCAATGAACCTTTCTGATATCCATTCGCTGCGAAATACAACAATGCGATGTATTTTAGTATTTCGCTTTAAAAGTGTTTTGGGGGAAGGTCCAGAACCCCCTTTTTATTCCCTCAATCATTAGCGAAAAACAAGTCATATCGATTGCGTTGCCTGTCTAATTGACGCCTGCAGGGTCATGAGTGTTCTAATGTAAATTTCACCAAATGGTGAAAACGACTTATTGAATTTCTAACCGGTCCGCGCCTGCAAGACGCACTGGAATACTGCAGCGCAAAAAAAATCACGAAAAAGCTTGACTTTTTGTAAAAATACTATATTTGAAGATTCTTTTCTAAAAACAGAGACAAATCCATTCCAATATCTTGTTTTTTACAGCCAAAGCCGCTCTCGAAGGCTGAAGGAGTGCGCCACAAATGGCTCCATAGACCCGCCGAGCTCTTTAACGGCGCATCGAGGGCGTGTTGTCACACGCAGAGTTGCAGGAAGTTAGTACTTTTAACGGCGCATCCAGGGCGCATCGGAAAACCGATGCGCGGTAATAAAATTTCGCTAATGATTGAGGTTTTATTCCATAAAAAGTGGTTTCCGGTCGCCACAAGTTACTTAAGCTATAAGTGTTTTGGCGTGTTCGAGGGCAGAAGAGCTGGATCGGTCGCCGAGCATACGGGCGAGTTCCAGAGTGCGGGCGCTGGGGGTATCGAGGAGAGAGAGGGTGATACGGATGTCGGTGTCTCCATGGGTTTTCTCGATCAATAAATGAGTATCGCCCTGGGCGGCGACTTGAGGGAGGTGGGTGACGCAAAAGACCTGATGGGTTTGGCCGATGTGCTTGAGTTCTTTACCGACGATGGTGCCGATTTCGCCGCCGACATTGGCATCGACTTCGTCAAAGACGAGGACGGGAGTTTCGTCGGCCTTGGCGAGGATGGCCTTGAGAGCGAGCATGACGCGGGCCATTTCACCGGAGGAGGCGATGTATTTGAGGGGTAGAGGGTCCTGACCGCAGTTGGGAGCAAAGAGAAAAGCCGCATGACTGTTGCCGAGCGGGCCAAAGTCAGCAGGCTGAATGGCGATCCGAAAATCGGCTTTTTTGAAGCCCAGAGAGGTGAGCAGAGCCGTTACGCGATGGCTGAGATCGCTGGCGGCCCGTGTGCGCTTGGCAGTCAGGGCGGCGGTGGTCGTCTGAATGGCGGGCATCAATGCGACAATGGCACGTTCGAGGGCGACTATTTGGCCATCGATGGCTGTTTGGCTGGCTATCTGCTGTTCGATGGCTCTTTTTTTCAGCAACACAGCATCGAGACCTCGGCCGTACTGCCTCTGCAAAGAGAGCCAAGCGTCCTGCCTTTGCAAAATCACTTCAGGATTGTCGATCTCGGTGAACGCGCCCGAACGGTATTCTTGGGCGATGTCTTCAACTTCGACTGTGAGGGCGTCGAGACGTTCATGAAAATCAAAGCGCCGATCGATGTTGGCCAGCGTTTCGGCCGGCTTACGGAGCTTATTGAGAAGGGCCATGATGCCGTTATCGCCGCTCAGAAGCTCGTCGGCGAGGGCGCTGGTCTCCAAAATAGCCTGTTGCGACGCGATTTGTTTGGCTTGCCGCTCCAGAGTCTCGATGCCTTCTGGCGTGAGGTCGAGGGCGTCGAAGGCCATCAACTGGGATTGGAGAAAGGCGAGCTCATCGGGCGACAGTTTTTGAGCATTGCTGAGGCGTTCGCGGTCGGCGATCAACGTTTTTTGGCGAAAGTAGACGGCCTGGTAATCAGCCAGTTCACTTGAAACGCCGGCAAAGGCGTCGAGCAGGGCCGCTTGTTGCTTGTCCTCGAGGAGCTTTTGGGGCTCTCCTGGGCCGTGGAAGTCGATCCAGACGTGGCCAAGCGTCTCAAGAGCGCTGCGCGTGGCTACTTTACCGTTGATCTGTACCCGGGCGTGCTTTGGCGCTATCGAGCGAAACAGGAGCAATTGGCCATCTTCGCACACCGGCAGCGACAACGCCGTCAAACACGCATTGACTTTTGCCGCATTTTCAAAAAACAGCACCGCCTCGACTTCTGCCGACTCGCACCCCTGGCGAATCTGTGTAGCCAGCGCCTTGTTACCCGCCAGGAGACTCAATGCACCGAGCAATAGGCTCTTTCCGGCGCCCGTTTCGCCCGTCACAACAGTCAATCCTCCACCAAGCTCGATTTCAAGCGAATCGACGAGGGCTAGATTTTTAACTTTTAAATATTGAATCATTTTAAAGACCGTTTTAAAATGGTCTCTAGCGGCGTTCTCGTCGTTCGGGCTAGGTCACGTACGTCAGTACGCTCCCGTCGCCCTCGCTCCTCGGGCCTTGCTATAGAGCCATTTTTCAACGGTCTTTCCTTTCGTAAGCTGTTAATACACAAAGACCGATGCAAAATGTCGTCAAAGCTTGGCTTTGCGCGAGCACGATCTGGCGTAGCGTACATAGACGTACGTGAGCCAGTCGGCGGAGCGCGAAACGAGCTTTCACGGCATTTTGCATCGGTCTTCAATAGAATAGTTGGCGGTCTAGTGACCTATACTGTATAGCCTCCAGGAGGTGATTGGCGGCAATATCGGTTGAATTGGCGAGGTCGGCGATCGTGCGGGCGACCTTCAGGATCTTTGTGTAGGCGCGAGCGGAGAGGTCGAGCTCCTCCATGGCCTGCGACATCAGCTGGCTGTTTTCTGGCGACAGGGCACAATGTTGTTGGATTTCGGCGTTTTCCATGCGTGCGTTGCACTTCGCCTTGGAATGGGCAAGGCGCTGGGCCTGCAGGTCGCGACACCGGCCGATACGGTCGCGAATGGTGGTTGAGGGCTCGGCGTTTTCTTTTTTCTGAATTTCAGAAACGCTGATGGAGGGGGCTTCGACATGTATGTCGATGCGGTCGAGCAAAGGCCCGCTGATCTTCGCCCGGTAACGCTGGATTTGAGGAACTGTACAGCGGCATTCGCGTTTTGCATCGCCCAGGTGGCCGCACGGACACGGATTCATCGCCGCAACCAGCATAAAGGCGGATGGTAGAGTCACCTTACCGGCGCTACGGGAAATCGCCACAGTGCCGTCTTCGAGCGGCTGCCGGAGCACCTCCAGAGCCGAACGCTTGAATTCCGGCAATTCGTCCAAAAACAGGACGCCGTTGTGCGCAAGGGAGATCTCGCCCGGGGCAGGAATCGTGCCGCCACCGAGCAGGCCAACGTCGCTGATAGTGTGATGGGGCGCTCGAAACGGCCGCTTGAGTGCTCGATCAGCCGCGTTTAACGTGATGCCCGCCGCCGACTGGATGCTCAAAATCTCCAAAAACTCATCGATGTGGGGCTTGGGCATGATGCCGGGAATGCGTTTGGCAATCATCGACTTGCCTGATCCCGGTGGGCCGATCAAGAGCAAGTTGTGGCCTCCAGCAACGGCGATTTCGACCGCTCGCTTGACGGCCGCCTGTCCCTTGACTTCCGCAAAGTCAATGGGGTAATCGGCCATCACGTGTTTTGAGTAAAAGCTTTCGCTGGCATTGAGGGGCACAATGTCGTTGCGGCACTCGAGAAAGCGAACAACCTCATCGAGCGTCCGTGCTGGAAAGACGTTGACATCGTTGACCAGAGCCGCCTCGTGGGCAGAATCAGCAGGCAGAACGACACCCATGTTGTATTTTTTGGCCAAGAGCGCGATGGACAGCCCGCCCTTGATTGGCCGCAACTCACCCGAAAGGCCGAGCTCGCCCGCAAACAACAGCGGACGCTCGTAACGAAACGCGATTTGCCCCGTCGCCTTTAAAATACCGAGCGCGATAGGCAAGTCGTACATAGGCCCCTCTTTTTTCAAATGACCCGGGGCGAGGTTGATGGTTGTGCGCGTCGCCGGAGCCCGAAAGCCAACGTTCGACAAGGCTGAAAAAACGCGGTCCTGCGACTCTCGCACCGCGGCATCCGGCAGTCCAACGAGAATAAAACGCAATTCGCCGATCTCTCCCGTGTTGACCTCGACGTCAACCAATGACGCCTCGATGCCCTGAAGTACTGCTGATGAAAGTTTAGCTAACATAGATTTGAAATTCCTTATACCCCAACGAGCGCCCTAATGCGCTGCATATTAGCCTCGATGGCCTGGATATAAGGGTTATTGCCGTTTGGGTAGGGGTCGGCGAGGTATTTGTAGAGGGCGTCGTAATCGTTATCGAGCTTGTCGCGCCGAACGTGGATCCAAAAGCCGGGCGTCTTCCCAATCAACGCTTCTGGGCTCTGGTAAAGGCGCTGCTTGTCTTCGACGCCGCGAAAGGTGTCGGCCTCACGCAGTTCTTCGTAGAGAAAATACAGCTTTTTGATGTACGCCGGGTCGCTCATTTGGCCGAGAACGTTGGCCGTCGCAATGGCCTTACCCAAAATTTCGTCAACGGAATCGAGAAAGGAAATTTTGTTGAGGTGCGTGTTGAGGGCCGTGCAGTGAATGAGGGTCTCGACCGAAAGCACGTCGACCGAAAGCCAGTCCTTTTCATGTAAGTATTTGTGGGCAAACTGGCAACTGCGCGTCTGGTGAGCTAGGGTGTATTGGCCGCCCGCACCAGCAACGTCACCCGCCTCTTTGAGAAAGCCCATGTCGTGCAGCAGCATCGCCGTAATACCGATCATGCACTTGTCGACGGGAATGTTGCCCGTCTCTCGTTGACAGGAAACCAATAGTCGCACGAGGCATTGCGTGGCTCTCAGTGTGTGTTCGAGGTCATGATAACCGCTGTCAATCCGCTGGTATTCTTTCCAGGAGGCGGTAAAGAGCTGCTCGACGTCTGTAAAGAGCTGCCCAATAAAATCAGACGGAAAGGCGCCGTACAGGTCCGTCAAAGAGGTTAGGGTCTCTTGCAGAACTTCTGATGGCGTTAATTGGATGTCGATCTTCACTCACTGCAACCATGACCGGGCCCGTTTCTTTTTTCAAGCAAAAACACGCGCCTCGAAGGTACCATCGGCGCGCTTCACAACCTGTTTTTTCAACTCCAAAAGCAGAAGGGTCGACGCGACGTCACTGATAGGCATCCCCGTCCTCTCGGCCAACGCGTCTAGGCCCACACAGGCCCCATCGGCGAGCGCCTGGTAGATCTTTTGCTCGAGCGGAGAAAGGCTCATGACTGGACGCGGCTTGCTTGCGCTGGGCAGCTGCATCTCCAACTGTTGAGCCCCGTAAGCGAGCTCTTCAAGCACGTCTTCTACCGAAGTCACGAGAATCGCCCCATCGCGAATCAACTGGTGACATCCTTGGCTCGACACCTGATCGATTCTGCCCGGAATGGCCATGAGCGTCCGGCCCTGTTCGCCAGCGGTGTTGGCCGTGATCATGCTGCCGCCGTGGATAGCCGACTCCACGACGATCACCGCCTCGGACAGTCCCGAAATGATGCGGTTGCGCATTGGAAAAGTCTGCCGATTGACGGTTCGCCCAAACGGGAACTCACTCACAATCAATCCCTTTTGGCGAATGGCGTCGTAGAGTTCCTTGTTTTCAGGTGGATAGACGATGTCGATTCCGCTGCCCAAGACGGCGAGCGTCGACCCACCGGCCTCGAGCGCGCCCTCGTGGGCCGCCGCGTCGATCCCCCTAGCCATGCCGCTGACAACGCAAAACCCCGCCCGCGCCAACCCAGCCGCAAGCTTTTTAGCCACACTGATGCCGTACAAGGTCGACCGTCGACTGCCCACAATTGACACACAGGGCTTTTTCAAACACATAACGTCGCCCAGCATGTAGAGACCCAGAGGGCAGTCATAGATTTTCCTCAGCAGAGGCGGAAAGGCGGCATCATCGGGCGTCAAAAAGACGGCCCCCCAGTCAAGGAGCAGCCGCTTCTCCTTCGACAACGAAAACGTGGTGGCCCAATCGCGAATGGCCTGTGCGGTCTTTGGCCCCACCCCCTCGACGCGCGTGAGGGCGTACTCGTCGGCCTCCAAAATGCGTTCCGGCGAGCCAAACGTCTCCATCAGCCGCCGATACAACACCGGACCGACACCCGACACGGCATTGAGGACGAGAACAGCCTCCCGAGATGTGAGCGGCTCTTGCACAGTCTTTATCTGGCGATGTCGGACTGGCGCAAAACTTTGATCATATTGCGTTTGAGGACATCGTTGGCTAGGTCGACGTCTTCCACGCTGAGAATGAGGCCGGTTTGGTTATTGGGGCGCACGAGAAAGGGATAGACGTAATGGATGTTGATTTCGGCTTGCAAGAGCGAGCAGGTGACCTTTTTCAATAGATCTTCGCCCTCCATCTCGATGGCGAGCACCTCGACTTCGTTGAAGCGAAAGTTATTTTTAACGAGGACCTCGCGGGCCAACTCAGTGTAATCGACGACCAAGCGAATAATGGAACTGTCGGTTGTGTCGATCGTGCAGATCGCCATGATATGGATGTCGTGTGACGCGAGTGCCGACACGAGGTCATTGAGTCTGCCCACCTTATTGGCGGCATAGATCGAGAATTGCGTGACGGGGTCATCGCCCTTGCGTTTCATTGTTTGAGTGGCCATGGAATACTTTGGGTTTTATGCAAAACGCATTTTAGCGCCATTTTGCACAGTCTTCATTTATAAGGTTTTAACAATCGCATCTGCCAGCCCATAGGCAATGGCTTCTTCGGCGTTCATATAGAAGTCGCGGTCGGTGTCCTGCTCGATCTTTTTGAGCGATTGGCCCGAAGCTTTTGCCAAAATACCATTGAGCTCGGTGCGCAATTTTTCCATTTCTTGAGCCTGGATGTTGATATCGACCGCGGGCGCCACGATTTCGCCCATGATGAGCGGTTGATGGATCAGGACGCGCGAATGTGGAAAGAGGAAACGGTTGCCCTTGTTGGGCGCACTCAGGAGAATCGAGCCCATACTGGCCGCCAGACCCGTCACAATGACCCTAACTGGCGACTTCATGAGCTTGATGGTGTCGTAAACTGCCATACCAGCCGTGATCGAGCCGCCAGGCGTATTGATGTAGAAGTCGATCGGTTTACCCGGGTCTTCAAGTTCCAAGTAGAGCAATTTTTCAGTAATGTCCTTTGCCGATGCATCGTCGACACCACCCCACAAAAAGAGCTTTCTCTCTTTCAGAAAACGCTTCTGCAGGAGACTTTGAACATTGCGATCCTCGTGCTCGTGACACTCACATTCCGCTGTTTCTTTCATAATACCTACTATCTTAAATCAAGCGGGCTCACAAAGTCAAGACTGACATCAGCTTTGCCCGATTTTCTTCTCTAAAAAATGCACTGCCCGCTACCAGAACGTCGACCCCTCTAGCCAAACAGATCCGCGCGTTGGACGCATCGATACCGCCGTCAATCTCTATTAAAAAGTTTTTGCCGTTCCGCGTGCGCCAATCTTTTAGCCAGCTGACCTTTTCCAAAACTTCTGGACGAAACGCCTGCCCACCAAACCCCGGCTGCACCGACATCACAAGGACCAGCTCAACTGATACAAGGTATGGCTCTAGTAGGCGGACATCGGTACCCGGATTCAGCGAAACGCCGCGTTTGCAGCCGCTTTGTTGGATTTGCGCCAAAGTCTCAGCAAGGTCGTACTCCGGCTCAACGTGAATCGTAATCAGCCCCGCTCCCGCCTCTGCAAACGGCTTCACGTAGAACTGAGGGTTGTCCAACATCAGGTGAACGTCGAAAAACAACGACGTCTGCCCCCTCAGGTCCTTCACCAATTGCGGCCCAAAGCTCAAATTCGGAACGAAATGCCCATCCATGATATCGAGATGAACCCAATCGAGCCCCGCCGCTTCAATGGCACGAATGCCATCCAAAAGACGGCCATGGTCCGCAGCTAGCAAAGATGGGGCAAGAAAAGGTGCGTGCACGATATTATTCTTGTCCAATGGCTTTTAAAAGATTCCGAAAATCCTGCCGGGTCGCATCGAAGGGTTTGCCGCCGCGGATCCGGGTGAACTCGATGCAACGGAGTTGATTATTGTGGTCGATATCGTGGCCGATGACGCCGGACTGGCCGTTGAGGGCGCACTGGACAGCGAAGTCAACGGAGGACTGGATGAGGCGGAGGTCGCGGTTATTGGCTGGAGCGGAGCGGGCGAAGTAGCCGCTTTTCTGGACGAGGACCTTTTCTGCGCCGATGCGTTTAGACAGCTTTTCGCCGAACCATTTACCGGTATCGACCTTATCGAGTTTGACGTGGCCAAAGGCGTCGCGTGGAATTTCCTTACCTTCGGACTCGAGCTCCTTGACGATGTTGTCTGCGCCAGCGCCCTCGCTGACAAAGATGTTGACGCAGCCGATGGCATCCATGAGGGTCTTGAGGCGGAGCGACTCGGTTTCGAGGTCGATTTTTGCCTCGGGAATGTAGACGGCGTGGACGTCGTAGCGGTCCTTACGGAGGCCGATTGATGGGAAGAAGGTCTTTTGATCAATCTTTTGCCGGTATTCGAGGGTGGTGGCGAACGTCAACCAGCCACAATTGCGGCCCATGACCTCATGGACGATGAGCATGCGGGGGTTGGCGCTGCTTTCCGACACAACGTTTTCAAAAAAGCGGGCTCCTTGCTCGGCAGCTGTCCAGGCTCCGAGAGTCTGCTGAATGGGGAAAACGTCGTTGTCGACGGTCTTGGGAAGGCCGACAACGGTGAGGTCGTAGCCGCTCTTTTTGAGAAACTGGGCCAAATCGGCGGCAGCGGTGTTGGTGTCATCGCCTCCGACGGTATGGAGAATGGTGATGCCGTCTTTTTTTAACTGTTCGGTGGCGACGGTTTGCGGGTCTTGGCCTTCGCGAATGAAGCCGCGTTTGAGGCAATCGGCGACATTGGTTAGCTTGGTTCGGCTGTTTCCAATGGGACTGCCGCCGTAGCGGTGCAAAAGAGTCGCTTTGGCGCGCATTTCCGGCGTTACGACAAAGCTGTCTCCCAACAAGAGGCCCTTATAGCCCCCTCGATAACACACAATTTCCACCTCGGGCGCAATGTCCGTGTAGCGCTCAATGAGACCTCCAACCGCCGAAGACAAGCAGGGCGCCAATCCTCCGGCAGTCAATATTGCAACTTTTTCTCTATTACTCATGGTTTTGAACGGCATACCGCAGAACACATTTAACGTTTTTTTTGTAAAAAATTCAATATAAAAATACTCTTTTGCTTGACGTATTAGAGTTAGGCCTTTAACTAATCGTCTTTTAATACAAAAAGATCGATGCAAAATGGTTTCTCGCGGCGTTCTCGTCGTTCGGGCTAAGTCACGTACCAACGTACGCTCCTGTCGCCCTCGCTTCTCGGGCCTTGCGATAAGTCCATTTTGCATCGATCTTAGGCCGCTGATATTCCATCAGTTAAACTTACGACCGTTGAAAAATATATGCCACTGGCTTTGCTGGAAACGCATTTTGGCGCTATTTTGCATCGGTCTTTATAAGGAATTACACCATGGGTCAACCCAAACGCCGACAGTCCAAACAAAGAAGCCGTAAACGCCGGGGCGCCAATCAATTTGCAGCTCCCATTCTAGCCACGGAAAAGGATGGCTCCGTCTCTCGTCCGCACTACGTAAACCCCGATACCGGCATGTATCGCGGCAGGCAAGTCCTCGACATCGAAGCCTAATATGTCTGAGCCTGCAGGTATTCTCGCCATCGACGCCATGGGATCCGACTTGGGCCCGTCCGAAGTCGTGCATGGCCTCGCCTTGGCTCTCAAAAAGAAGCCCGCTCTCGATGGCATTTTGCTCGTCGGGCAGGAGCCCCTATTGCTATCTTTGCTCGAAGCAGAGAAAGTCAAGGATAACGGCCGCGTTCGAATCGTCCACGCCAGCGAAGTCATCGACATGGATGACAGGCCCTTACAGGCGATCAAGCAGAAAAAAGATGCCTCCATGCTCCGCGCCATCGACCTCGTTAAAACCGGTCAGGCGAAGGGCGTCCTCAGTTGCGGCAACACCGGCAGCCTCATGGCCGCTGGAACGCTCCGATTGCGCCCGATTGAGGGCTTTGAAAGGCCCGCATTGGCCGCCATTGTCCCGACAGAAAATGGCTTTTTCATTCTCCTCGACGTCGGTGCCAATCCCAACACGACGCCCAAACAAATGGTCCACAATGCCCTCCTCGGCAAATATTACGCCCAGGCCGTTCTCGGCATCGAAGACCCCGCCATCGGCCTCCTAACCATCGGCACAGAAGAAGGTAAGGGCAACGAGCTCTCCAATAAGTCCCACGAATACCTCAAGGCGGCCCGCGGTCACATCAATTATCACGGTCTCATCGAGGGCTTTCACGTCTTCGATAGGACGGTGGATGTCGTTATTTGCGACGGTTTTGTCGGCAACATTCTCCTAAAAACCTGCGAATCGCTCCTTATCAACGTCAAGCACTACCTCACGCACCAACTCAAAAAGAACTGGATGCGTCGCATGGGCGCCCTCCTCTGCCTGCGCGCGTTCCGCGAAATGAAACAGCAGTTTAACCCCGACCGCTACGGAGGCGTTCCCCTCCTCGGCCTCCAGGGCACCATCATCAAGGCCCACGGCTCGAGCAACGCAACGGCTATCCAAAACGCCATCGACGTCGGCTATAACATGATCCGCGAACACAAAACCTCTGCCCTGCAAGACGCCGTGGCCAAGGTTAATGCAGGAATAGAAGAGCTTTAGCGGAGGAAAACATCTTTTAAAATATTTTTGCGATCAATGAATCACCAAAGAAGGAGACCTCTTCAAAATGAGCCTATAGCAAGGCCCGAGGAGCGAGGGCGACAGGAGCCTACTGACGTAGGTGACTTAGCCCGAACGACGAGAACGCAGCTAGAGGACATTTTCAAGGGGTCTCCAATGAATGTTTACATCAGAGGCATCGGCACTTATCTCCCAGAAAAGATTGTAAGCAATCACGACTTGGCCAAGCAGATCGACACCTCTGACGAGTGGATATGGTCGCGGACGGGCATTAGGGAACGTCGGATTGCGGCTGAGGGCGAGCACGCATCGACGATGGGCAAAAGGGCAGCCGAGGAAGCCATTCGCAACGCCGGCCTTTCGCCAGACGACATCGACCTGCTGGTTGTCGCCACCATGACGCCCGATTTCCTCTTTCCATCGACGGCAGCCGTCCTGCAAGCGCAATTGGGCCTGCGCAATGTGCCCGCCTTCGACATTTCTGCCGCCTGCTCCGGCTTTCTTTATGGCCTTGAGGTTACACGGCACTTGTTGCAATCGGGAACGTATCGCAACGCCCTGCTCGTGGGCACCGAAAAGCTATCCAGCGTCCTCGACTGGCAAGACCGCAGCACATGCGTCCTCTTCGGTGATGGCGCTGGCGCCGTCGTTCTGAGCCAAGGGGCAACGGGCATTATCGACGTTCTCTTGGCCGCAGACGGCTCCAATCCAGACATCCTCTATATGCCAGGTGGGGGCTCTCGCATGCCTGCAACCGAAGCGTCTGTAGCCCATCGCGATCACTTTTTGAAGATGAACGGCCGCGAAGTTTTCAAGGTCGCCGTGCGCGCCATGGAGCAGTCGATTCGCGATATTCTTGATCGTAACTCTATAAATATCAATGACATCCGGTATTTTATCGCCCACCAGGCAAATTATCGCATTCTCGACGCACTTGCCCAACGCCTCTCCGTGCCCATGGAAAAATTTCCAGTCAATGTCGATCGCGTTGGCAACACGTCCGCTGCATCGATCCCGCTGATTATGAAGGAAATGGTCGACGACGGCCGGCTGAAATCGGGGGATAATGTTGTTTTGGTTGCATTTGGCGCTGGACTTACGTGGGGGACTAGTCTATTAAAATGGAAAGACTCACGCGAAATGCCGTGAAAGCTCGTTTCGCGCTGCGCCGACTGCCTCACGTACGTCTATGTACGCTACGGCAGATCGTGCTCGCGCAAAGCCAAGCTTTGACGACATTTGGCGTAAGTCTTTGTAAATTAACAATTTACGAAAGGAAAGGCTGTTACAAAATGAACAACAAGGAGCGTACTTTTGTACGTGACCTAGCCCGAACGATGTTGACATTTTGCAATGATCTTGAGGAATTTATGAAAAAATGGCTTGTATTCCTTTTGATGCCGCTTGTCGGCTGTAAGCACACCGCGCCCGTTACGCCGCCTGAGCCAACGGTTCAGCAGCAGGAAATCGCCGAATTGAGCGATAAATTGAGCTCCCTGGAACTCATGAACACCGGTGTTTCCGCCCAGGAGGCCGGCAATTGGTTTTACGCATACCAGTGTTACCAAAAAGTCATCGACCGCTACCCGCTCACCGAAATGGCCGCCCAGGCGCATTACTTGATCGGCAAAATGCTCGTTCTGCGCAAACAATTCACCGACGCCTTCAGCGAGTTTGACATCGTCATCAAAGATTACCCCAGCTTTGAAAAGTACAACCAAGTCATCGCCGATCAGTTTGACGTCGCTGTAAGGCTCATGCAGGGCGAGCGTCCTTATTATTGGGGCCTCATTCCAGGCTTTCGTGACTACGGCAAGGCTCTCGAGTTCTTTGACCGCGTCGTCGACAACGCCCCTTACGGCGAATATGCGCCCAAAGCCCTCTTTTATAAGGCCAAATTGGCCCTGGACCGCAGTCGTCCCGAAGATGCCATTGTCGCGCTCGAACGCCTGATCAACGACTACAAGACCAGCACCATGCTCCCCGAGGCCTACATGCTCCTCGGCAAGACCTATGCTAGCATCAGCAAGGGTCCACAATACGACCAGCGTTCGACGCAAAAAGCCATCCACACCTACGAGGACTTTGTCCGCAACTTCCCCAAAGATGAAAAAGTTCCCGAAGCCGAACAACAAATGGCAGACCTGAAAGATTACATGGCCCAGGGCAAGGTCTTCATTGGCGACTTCTACTATTTTCACCAAAACAACCTCCAGGCCGCTCGGACGTTCTACAACGCCGCTATTTCTGTCGCGCCAGAATCGAAGTCCGCAAAAAGAGCCAAAGAGGTCCTCGAGCGCATCAACAAGGGTGTCGAATGCCCGCGTGTATGGGTAGATTATTTGACGGGGCGCCCGAAACACCTCTCCAATAAAGAGTTTATCGAATACGCCAAGCTAGAACACCTCGCGGACGAGAAATTCCAAGTCGAGTCCCGCGGCATGCAGATCGTCCCCGGACCTGCCATCGGCGCGCCCATCATGGCCCCATTTGACCTAACGAGCGACGACCCCACCTTCATCGAACCCGTAGAGGAGGCCAAGTGAGAACGGTTGCCATTCTACTCTGCCTGCTGTTAAGCGCCTGTGGGTATCACCTCGGTTCCGGCGTACAACAAAAGCCCTTTGCGTCGATTTATGTTGCTCCGGCGAAGAATCGTGCCCTGGCGCCACAAATGCAGGGGCTCATCTCAACGCAACTCTCGCAAGCCCTCATCAGTGACGGCACCTACGTCGTCACCGATAAGGCCCTAGCAGACGTCGTGTTGGAGACAACCCTCACCCACTACAAACATAAAGTCGCGACCTCGGAAAAGAACGACAGCTCCCTCGCCAGTACCTTCGACCTCACGCTCGACGCCACGTTCTCCATCTACGACCAACGTGCACAAAAATACCTTCTCGAAAACCAAAAAGTTTCCAGCAGCGTCCACGTGATCGCCGATAACTCTATGCAAGGCTCCGAATACCAGTCAACCTCAGAGCTCACCCGCGACCTCGCCGTAAAGATTAAAGAACGCGTGACCAACATCTGGTAATGCCCCGCAGTTTCGGGGAAAAATCCAGCAAAATAGATGCCACTGGCTTTGCGCTATTTTACAAAGATCTCTCTTTGCAAAAGCCGTTGACCGAAAAATAAAAACAGGAGGAGCTCTTCTTGTACTCCAAGTCCAGGGCGCAAAATAGATGCAAAAATGTGGCTTTGCGCGAGCACGAGCTGCCGTAGCGTACATAGACGTACGTGAGGCAGTCGGCGGAGCGCGAAACGCATTTTGGCGCTATTGTGCGTTCTGGACTATTTTTCTTTGACTTTAGACGCCGACTTACCAACCCTCTTACGAAGGTAATAGAGTTTGGCGCGCATAGTGACGCTGACACGGTCGACTTCGACGTGGTCGATATTGGGAGAGTGGAGCGGGAAAACACGCTCAACGCCTTCTCCTGACGCCACGCGACGAACGGTGAATGTCTCGTGTATTCCGGACCCCTTACGGGCAATGACGATGCCGGCAAAAACCTGTACGCGCTCTTTTTCGCCTTCGCGAACTTTCGTGTGAACGCGAACTCCGTCGCCTACCTTAAAAGCACCACGGTCGGCTTTCAGCTGATCCTCTGTGATTGTATCAATTATATTTTTCATTTTTAGTAAGAACTGATGTAAATTATCCACTGAATTCTCGTCGTTCTGGCTAAGCCACTAACTGGAGACTCTTATCGCCATTGCTTCATTGAGCCTTGCTACAGGCCAATTTATCGCAGATCTTTTATCGTTGTAAGTTTTTAACTTATAAAAGACATATGATAAATGTCGTCAAAGCTTGGCTTTGCGCGAGCACGAGCTGCCGTAGCGTACACAGACGTACGTGAGGCAGTCGGCGGAGCGCGAAATGAGCTTTCACGGCATTTTGCATATGTCTTTTATTTGAAATTGTTGGTATAAGTCAGGCCTTCTCTGTCGCGTTTTTTCGATTTGTTGTTGTGTTCTCCAGGCCTCTATCGCTGCGTGGTTGCCAGAAAGAAGGACTTCCGGAACCCGCTTCCCACGATATTCTGCCGGTCGAGTGTATTGGGGAAAGGAGAGTAAATTGGAATTAAAGGCGTCCTGAGTCAAGGATTTTTCGTCACCTAAAACGCCGGGAATGTATCGGGCAATCGCATCGACGAGGACAGCGGCTGGCAGCGTTCCATTGGTCAGGATGTAATCGCCGATAGAAATTTCGCGGTCGACGCAGGTGTCGCGGACGCGCTGGTCGATGCCTTCGTAATGTCCCGAGAGTAAAATCAGGTGTTTTTCGGCCGCCAATTCTTGTATGATAGTCATGTTGAGCGTTTCGCCGTCTGGAGAGAGGTAGATGACGATCGCCCCTTCTGTCTTCAGCGCCTCGATCGACTCAAACAACGGTTCTGGCTTTAAAACCATTCCGGCGCCGCCTCCGAACGGGCGATCGTCGGTGATAGCATGTTTATCACTGGCCCATTGGCGGATATCGTGCACCTTTATTTGCAACAGTCCGCCCTCGACCGCTCGGCCCAGCATGCTCGCCTCAAAGTAGCTGTCGAGCATTGTAGGGAATAAGGTTAAAATATCGATAACAGCAACAGCCATGTACTACTTGGCAACCGTTTTTTGGGCCTTCTTAATCAACGTGTTCACCGTTTCAGACGGCTTAGCGCCGACGGAGCGCCAGTAGTCAATGCGCTCGAGGTTGAGCTTGTATTCAACATCCTTGCCGCGTGCGCGTGGGTTGTAATTGCCGACAATCTCGACAAAGCGACCATCGCGGCGCGAAGCCGATTCTGCCACGACAACGGTATAGAGAGGAGCATTGCGCGCTCCCTTTTTCTGTAATCTAATTTTTAAAGCCATCTTCTTTTCTTATTAAG
>Ga0154578_122_pt1 | contig 35937 bp, 39 predicted proteins | sample RifGroF2_FD_116007 | JGI IMG/M metagenome (GOLD analysis project Ga0154578, IMG submission 116007) | Verrucomicrobia bacterium GWF2_51_19
AGTATTGACTCCATCCAACTCTGCGTGTGTCAACACGCCCTCGATGCGCCGTTAGAGAGCTCGGCGGGTCTCGGGAGCCTTTTGTGGCGCACTCCTTCTGCTCTCGGAGGCGGCTTTGGCTGATTTTTTAAAAAATATCGGATATTGATGATGATTTTAAATATTCAAATTTTTGTATTTAATGTCTAATATGGTTTTTAAACAAAAAGTCAAGCTTTTTCGCAATAAATCGTCGAGGCTATATTCAGGGCCGACATACACAGCTGTATAACACCCAACTCAGCATCAAAGCTGTCGAGATATAGCATATAAGCTAACTACAGCCCAGTACGCGGAAATAGAGATTATTACTTGTGGGTTATGCGTTAATAACAGTTATACCGCAGCGCAAAAAAATCACAAAAAGCTTGACTTTTTATAAAAATACTATATTTGAAGATTCTTTTCTAAAAACAGTGACAAATCCATTCAAATATCTTGTTTTTTTACAACCAAAGCCGCTCTCGAAGACAGAAGGAGTGCGCCACCAACAGCTCCCGAGACCCGCCGAGCTCTCTAACGGCGCATCGAGGGCGCCTTGCAGACGCAAACCGATTAAATTTTTAGGAAAGCGTTTTCACCATTTGGTGAAATTTAAATTAGAACACAACACTTATGACCATGCAGGCGTCAATTAGACAGGCAACGTAACCGACATGATTTATTTTTCGCTAATGATTGAGGACAGCTAATAATTTAGGACAGGTTCAAGAGAGAAGTGCAATAGCCAGAGAATGCAGCAGCCTGAAAAAATCCTTCCTTTTTGCTGGTGTTTATTTTTTATCTCTCTTATGAAAGAGGGGATGAAAATTAAAGAAATAGAGTCGACTACGCATGAAAAGGTCCTGCTCTGCGAGGACCCACAATCCGGCCTTGAGGCCATTATCGCCATTCACAACACACGCCTAGGCAACAGTTTGGGCGGTTGTCGCATGTACCCATACTCTTCCCGAGAGGAGGCCCTCAACGACGTCCTCAAGCTCTCTGAAAGCATGACCTATAAAGCCGCTATCGCCGGGCTAAACGTCGGTGGAGGCAAGGCCGTCATCATCGGTCACCCAAAGAACAAAACACCCGAATTATTGCGTTCGTTTGGCCGCTTCGTCCACGACCTCCAGGGCGAATACGTCACCGCAGAAGACGTCGGCACGTCCGTCAACGACATGACCTACATTGCCGAAGAAACCCCCTTTGTCTGCGGCATGGGCAATACCGAAAACTCCCTCGGCGACCCTTCACCTTACACCGCTTACGGCGTTTTGCAGGGCATTCGCGCAGCCGTTTCTCATAAAATGAACCGCGACAGCCTTCAGGGCATTCGGGTGTCTGTCCTCGGCATTGGACACGTCGGATACCACCTCTGCCACATGCTTCTCAAAGAAGGTGCGCAACTCTTTATCGCCGACATCGTCCAGGAAAAGATCACTCGCTTTATCGAAGAAGCGAAAAAGACCTACAGCCAAGACGTTTCTATTCAAGCCAAGACGGTCGATGAGTTGATTGCTCTCGATGTCGATGTCTTCTCTCCCTGCGCCATGGGTGGTATTTTAAACGAGTCTACCGTTAAGAAGCTGCAAGCAAAAATCGTCGCCGGAGCGGCCAACAATCAGCTCGCATCCAACAGCATCGATCAACTTCTATTCGATAAGGGTATTCTCTACGCGCCCGATTACGTCATCAACGGCGGTGGCCTCATCTCCGTCCACCAGGAGTATTTTAACCAAAACGTCGAACCAAACTCGATCTTCAACTACGTCAAGACCATTTACTCCAGCTTGATGAACATTTTCGAACTCTCACAACAACAACAAAAGCCAACAGCCCAAATCGCAAATGCACTGGCGGAATCTCGGTTCAGTAGAGAGTCAGTCAGTTAATCCTAGATGCCCTTATTTCTAGTCATCGCCTTCATCGTCTTTACGGACGATCGGATATCCAAGAACTGGCTCATTTCGCACTTCGAAGTGGGCGAGTCCATCCGCGTTTTTGAAGGATTCTACATTACGCGCGTCCACAACACAGGAGCCGCCTGGGGACTTTTTCAAAACGCCTCCCTTGTGCTTGCAGCGTTGGCAATCCTCGCCTGTCTCGCCATCTTCTACTTTAGAAAAACCTGGATAAATAGCAAAATTTCACAGGGCTTGATGGGGGCGCTCGTCGGTGGTATTTTGGGAAACCTCTTTGACCGCCTCAGCTACGGATACGTGATTGATTTTATCGACGTACACCTGCCTTTTTACCATTGGCCAACGTTTAATATCGCCGATTGCGCCATCGTATTGGGCGCGATCTCTATGAGCTTTTTATATGGGCGCAAGTAGTGGTCATCATGCGTTTGTAGAGCCGAACAACATGATTGACGACGTCTGGAATAGGGCGATCGTGGCTCGATATGCAGACATTGGCCTGGCGGTAAAGCTCCTCGCGCTCGCTTACAAGTGATTCGATATCGCCCATTTGTTTATTGTCGAGCACGGGACGTCTGTCAGTACGGTCAGTACGCGTTTTGATGGTTTCTGGAGAGGCAAACAAACTGACGACTATCCCCGTCGACTTCAATTGCGCCAAAATCTTTTCTGGAATAGGCAAACCGCCACCACAAGAGACGACCGTTCCGTGAGCGGGTATGTTGTTTTCAAAAAATACGCTTTCGATGCGTCGGAAATGCTCCTCACCAGCCAGCTTAAAGAGCTCGCGAATGGAGAGCCCCTCCTGTTTCTCAATGGCACTGTCGATGTCGAGAAACTGCATGCAAAGCTTTCTGGCCACGCGAAACCCTATGGTGGTCTTTCCTGTCCCCATAAAGCCTATGATGTATAAATTGGGCGTTTCTGTATGCATTCGACAATCGCTTCTAACACTCTCTTTACAGGCAATTTTGCCAGTGGTTGGCAAGATAAAACCGTATTTCTTTTCTCGGAGAGAGGGTAAGGGCCAAAACGACGCTCATCGGTGGGACCAAAGAGCGCCACGACGGGCATTTGCAGGGCTGCCGCGAGGTGCATTGGGCCACTGTCATTGGCCACCACGCACACGGATGTCTGCATCAAGGACGGCAACAGCTCCAATCCCGTCTCCCCCATCAAGTTAAAAAAGTGAGCTGAGCTCAACTGCGTCGGCTTATAAACATTGCCGAGCCACGCAATGGGGGTTTGAGGGAAATGCGCGATGAGGGCCTCGGTCAGGGCTTCAAAATGCGGCCATTCTTTTTCCTGACGCCGGCTTTCTGGAAAGAGCAGAATGGCCTTCATTAACTCAGGAGCGACGGGAGTTGGCTTAAAGGCGAGCGGGACTTGAACCTCTGGGTTTTGGCCGAACAGGGGCAAAAAGTTCAACAAGATGTCTAGCGCGTGTGGCACTTCCGATGATGGCAATGCTGCTTTTTTCGAATAAAACAGGCCCGACAGCTCCCTGGCATCACTGCGGCCGTACTTATCTTTTGCCCTCGCAAAAAAGGTCCACAAGCCCGTTCTCGCCAATCCCTGGAGATCTAACACGACATCAAAAGTTTCCGCCCGAATGGCACGCATCACCTTCCAAAAGCCCCAACAACTGCGCTCGAAAACGATAATGTTATCAACGGCCTCACAGGCTCGAACGATGGGCGCAAAACAATCGCGGGCCACCCAAGTGATGTGCGCGTTGAGGTTTTTTTTCAACACGTCCGCCATTTGAAGTCCATGAATGATGTCGCCCAGCGAGGATGGTTTTATGATCAGTATGCGCATAGGCCGATTTAAGACAGTTGAAAAATGATCTATAGCTTTTGCAAGTTGCTAAATCTATAAAGACCTGTTAAAAATGGTGTCAAAGCTTGGCTTTGCGCGAGCACGAACTGCCGTAGCGTACGAGTGGTACGTGAGGCAGTCGGCGGAGCGCGAAACGAGCTTTCACGGCATTTTGCATAGGTCTTTATTTATGGATAGCGCATACAGGCCCTATCGAGCTTAACATCAATATGTCGAGAGTCAGCCTCGTCTTTTGCATCGTAACCGCTATCTTGGCGCTTGTGATTGACCTTGTTTTTCTCGAGATAAATCTGGTATAGGTCGTCGGCAGAAAGCCCCAAGACTTGAGCTAACGAAATCAAGAAATGGAAGATGTCAACGACTTCGATACGCGCATTTTGCTCATCGAACTGCTGATAATTGGCCCACCATTTCCACGGGACGGAGTCGACGAGCTCTGCCAGCTCTTGTTGCATGGCGCGGGTATAATTGAGGACCCATTGAATCTTGTCATCGCGGTCCATGTTATCGACGTGAACGCCGATACGCTCATTCAGTTCCTTTTGTAATTTAAAAATCGTATCTAACTTGCTCATGTTTTTAAAACCATCTCCAACACCGGTGTTTGTCAAGATTTTCTGTTGATTTTTTCACCACACACGTGTATGCATTTTAGTGGTGGATATCCAATACATACTATGTGCCGCCGGCGACGGTGTGCGGTTTCAAGAATTATTGCCCATGCCAAAAGCTACCATACGGCTGAATGGGAAACTGTTACTGGAGTGGGCCGTAGAATCATTGCCGCTGCACGCGGGCGACACACTGATCTTTTTGACGCAAAAGGCGCATGGCCTGCGGGTTCGCATGGAAAAGATTTTTTTGGAAAAATACCCAGTGGTCAATATTCAATGGGTCGAGCTCGAAGCGCGCACTCGTGGCCAACTCGAGACGGCTTACCTCGCCAAAGACCTATTGGACAAGAACAAGCCGATAGCCATTTTCAACTGCGACACCTATTTTCAGTCCAAAGCGCTCTTGCCAGCAATGTTTGACACGTCGATAGAGGGCATCATTCCGTGTTCTGAAGAGCCGGGCACGCATTGGTCGTTTTGCCAAATCGACGGCGCCAACAACGTCCTCGACATTCGTGAAAAGGAAAGAATCAGCCCTTGGGCGACCGTCGGTTTGTATTTTTTTAGAGACACCAGAAAGTTTTTAGAGCGCACACAGGAGGCCTTGACTGAGACGCACAAAGAGTATTTTGTCGCCCCACTCTATCAAAAATATATTGCTGCGGGCGAAAAAATCGTCATCACGCGGGCAAACCCCTTCAAGCCGATGGGCACTCCAGAACAAATCGAGACCTACTGGAAGGTTTCCCCAAAGGCCCTGCAACAACAAAATTCGCCGAAAAAAACGCTCGTCATTGACCTCGACAACACCATCACTATCGACGACGCCAGGCCCTATAGCGAGAAGTTGCCCAACACGGCTGTCATTGAAAAGATGCGTCTATACAAGGAAAAAGGCTACAATATTGTCATCTATACAGCCCGCCGCATGCGCACTTTCAACAACGACGAAGCCAGCATTGTCGCCAATATTGCAGATGTCACGCTCCAGTGGCTCCGCAAGCACAACGTCCCCTTTGACGGCCTCAAATTCGGCAAGCCGTACGCCGAAAACGCCTTTTACGTCGACGACCGCTGCATTCGCCCTAATGAGTTTTTGGAACTCTCTGAGGCGGCTATATTTAACTTATTCGACGCCAACTCAGAAGACCTATGCAAAATGCCGTGAAAGCTCGTTTCGCGCTGTGTCGACTGCCTCACGTACGTCTGTGTACGCTACGGCAGATCGTACTCGCGCAAAGCCAAGCTTTGACGACATTTTGCATAGGTCTTTATTAGAGAACTCTTTACAATGATCTTCTAAAATTAGTAGCGCGGATGTTTTTTGTTCTATTGACGTCCGATCATAAAAACCTATTTTTAAAAAACATGAATTTTGGAAAAGTCCATCGAATCGCCATTGTGGGCTCACACGGCGTTGGAAAGACAACCCTCGCCCTGCGCATCGCAACGGAATACAAAAAGGCGGGACACAACGCCATTGTCGTTCAGGAAAGTGCGCGCGAGTGCCCATTCCGCATCAATGAGGGCCAGTCGCACGAGGCAACCCTGTGGATCGCCCTCAACCACTGCCTCAAGGAGCTCAATGGCCTACAGCGCGGTTATAACGTTGTTGTCTGCGACCGAAGCGCCTTTGATTCTGTTGTCTACGACGGCATGACCGATGATTGCTGCAAAATGGTCCCACACATGAGCCGTTTCCGCGATTTCTGCCTCGATTGGCTGAAGGGCTACAATCAGGTTATCTTCGTCGAGGCCGACGACGTGCTCAGCAACAGCATCGGCGACGCAGTTCGCTCAACCAACGAGGATTTTCGCCGCAAAATCGATCGACGCTATCAGTACATTATCAACCAAATCGCCGACGAGCTCGGGGATAGGCTCACGCGCCTCCAGTTTTCATCCATCCGCGACATCGATCTCAACATTCAATCAAACAGGAACGTATTATGCTCAGTTGGACAGTCCTCTTGCTTACCATCGTAGGCACTCTCCTCAACGCTCATGGCCGCCGCGAAGGCTTCTATTTTTGGTTCGTCACCAACGCCTATTGGTGCGCCCACAACGCCCTCCAAAAAGATTGGCCACAAACAGCACTCTTTGCTTTCTTTCTACTGACATGCGTATACGGCCTATTCGCCTGGAAAAAAAGACCTGCGTAAAATGGCTGTATTCAAATTTTTAGTAATTTCTTCTTTACACGCGGTCGCTTTTGACTTGATATAGGGCTCTTTAACATGCAAAAGACTAGAAAATCAATTGCGAAGAAGTACAAGGTTACTGGCACGGGCAAGATTTTGCGCCGTACGGCCGGTAAGCGTCACTTCATGAGAAACAAGACCGCTAAACAGAAGCGCCTCGCAGGAGTCGATCGTTCTGTTTCCAGCGGCTTTGCAGCTCAAGTAAGACACGCGATGCCGTTCGACGCCTAAAACCTTGTAAAAACACAACCACAATCAGGATTCTCTGGGTAAAAGATATCTGGCGACCCAAAGATCCACTTAACTTATATAAAAAAACATGCCTAGAGCTACTAATATTGTCGCGACGCACAGTCGTCGTAAAAAGATGTTGAAGAGCGCGAGGGGTTACTTCGGTAACAAGTCCCGCCTCTTCCGATACGCAAAGGATGCCGTTCAGCGCGCTGGGAAGTTCGCTTTCCGCGACCGCAAGAAGGAAAAGTCAATGATGCGTAATTTGTGGATTGTCCGCATCAACGCCGCTTGCCGCCCACTTGGTATCTCCTACAGTCGCTTGATTTCAGGCCTTAAAGAGGCCAATATCGAGCTTGACCGCAAGGCCATCAGCGAGCTCGCCATTCAAGATCCAAAGGCTTTTGAAGCTCTGATTGCAAAGATCAAAGCCTAAGCAAGACCGGTGTAAAATGGCGCCAAAATGCGTTTCGCGCTGCGTCGACTGCCTCACGTACGTCTATGTACGCTACGGCAAATCGTACTCGCGCAAAGTCACATTTTTGCATCCATTTTACATCGGTCTTTATTCTAACTAGATGAATACCAACGACATAAGACCTGTGATAAATGGTTTTTTGGCCAGGCACGAGGAGCAATGTCTACAGGAGCGCGAAACGCATTTTGGCGCCAGTTTGCAGCGGTCTTTCTACATCAAGACATACGGTTGCCAGATGAACGAACGCGACTCGGAGTCTGTTGCCGCGCTGTTAGTTGCCCGTGGTTATGTGCGCGCGGGAAACGAAGATTCGGCCGACATCGTATTGCTCAATACCTGCAGTGTGCGTGAAGTGGCCGAACAAAAGGCGATCGGAAAGGCCTGCTTGTTGTTGAATCGCAGAGGGTCAAACAAGGTTGTCGGGATTATGGGCTGTATGGCTCAAAACCGCGGCGAGGCGCTCCTGGAAACGTTGCCGGACCTCGACCTCATTGTCGGGACTCAGCAGATGCACCGTATTCCAGATTTTTTAGAACAAGGTGAATCCATTTGCGCCCTGGAAGAAGAGGTGGACTCTCAAAACGCGCTGGCAGGCAGATTGGACACACCTCCATCGGCCTTTGTCTCGATTATGCAAGGCTGTAACATGGGCTGTTCCTATTGCATTGTCCCAAAAACGCGTGGCCGTGAGCTCTCTCGCCCCATAACTGACATCGTTGCAGAAGTCCAGCAGCTCGCACAATCCGGCACAAAGGAAGTCACTCTTTTGGGCCAAATCGTGACTTCGTACGGTCTTGGCAGCATTGCTTTTCAAAACAAACAGTCGCCCTTTGTGCAACTATTGCGAGCCATTGAAGCGATAGACGGCATCAAACGCATTCGTTTCACATCGCCGCACCCATCGGGATTTCGCGCGGACCTCATCGAGGCGTTTGGCGAGCTGAACAAACTGTGTCCAAACGTCCACTTACCGTTGCAGAGTGGCTCCGACAAGATTTTAAAAGCCATGAAGCGGCCTTACACGGTTTCCAAGTACCGGGACATCGTTGATCGCTTGAAAACCTCCAGGACAGGGATTTGCTTTTCGACAGACATTATCGTCGGATTTCCCGGAGAGAACGAAGAGGACTTTCAGGCAACACTCGAAACCTTTGACGCCGTTGGCTTTGACATGGCCTATCTATTCAAGTACAGCTTGCGGACGGGCACTCCGGCGGAAGTTTTGGGTGATCCCATACCGGAAGAAGAAAAAGAGCGTCGCAACCAAGTCTTGATCGAAAAGCTGGCTCAGCGCTCACTGGCCTCTCATAGAACCTGTGTTGGGCAGAGCGTCGAGGTGCTCGTCGAAGGTCCGGCAAAACGCGGCAACAACCGCTATTGGGGCCGAACACCCGAGTTTAAAAAAGTCTTCTTTGACGCCTCCAATGCCGATCTTGGGCAATTACTCACAATCGAGATAGAGTCCGCAACGACAACCTGTTTATTGGGTCAACAAGTTTCGCCAATTAAACAATGAAGTGCAACACTCTGTTGAAAAGCATCTAATTTTGTTTCTGCGTGATCCAGAAGCGGAGGTTGTCGGCGAAGTTGACGACGTTGTGGGACTCTACAAAGCGGTCGTCGCGTAAGAAGGTGTCGAGAACTTCGAAGGAGTTGGTTTTGAGGAGCTTGCGAATTTCCAAAAAGGTCGGGACATGCATAAAGTGCGAGCCGTCTGGAGTCGCGATATGGATGTCACCAAGGTCGAAGCATGACGGCACGCGAGACTGCCAATGGCTGGCCTCGTTTTCCCAAGTCCCATGCGGACAGAGCGTGATGTCTTGATCGAGTGTGGTGAAAATAAACAGGCCGTGGGGCTTGAGGACGCGGCGAATCTCTTCAAGGGCCTTTTCACGATTGCGTGCATACGGGATCTGCATCCAGCCGTTGAAGCCGAAGATGGCGGCGTTAAAGACCTCATTATCAAAGGAAAGTTGTGTGGCGTCCTCAACTGAAAAGCGAATGGGAGTTTCCAGGGCCATATTAACTTCGAGAGCTGCGGCAATCATTCCCGGGGCGACATCGACGGCTGTAATGTCACGGTAGCCGAGTTTGTGTAGACCAAAAGTGATGCGTCCAGTTCCACAGCCGAGCTCGAGCAGGGCATCCGTTTTACTCAAGCAAGACTCAATGACGGCGCGTTCAGACGTCCACAACCCGACATTTGCCGTCGCTCGAAAGTAGTGATCGACGGTTTGCGGCTCAGAGAAATAAGTATAGGGCCCCTGTTGGCTGCCATTAGATTCGGTTGTATAATCAATTTTCACGCGTTTTCTCCTTACCGTTTTGGAGTTCTTGTCCCAAATAGCAAGGTAAAAAAGGTGAAAGCTGCAAGCCCGAACCACCTCAATCATTGGCGAAAAACAAGTCCTATCGGTCGCGTTGCCTTTCTAGTCCTCAATCATTAGCGAAAAACAAGTCATGTCGACCGCTTTTCCTTTCTAATTGAGGCTTGCATGGCCAGGTGTGTTATAATTTAAATTTCACCAAATGGTGAAAAAACGCTCTCCTGGATTTTTAACCGGTCCGCGTCTGCAAGACGCTCTCGATGCGCCGTTAGAGAGCTCGACGGATCTAGGGAGCCGTTTGTGGCGCACTCCTTCTGCGCTCGGAAGCGGCTTTGGCTGTAAAAAACAAGATATTGGAATGGATTTGTCGCTGTTTTTAGATAAAAAGTCAAGCTTTTTCGTAAAAAATTTCGGCGCGGCAAAAGCTCTTTTAATATTTACATAATCCGCAAAAACAATCTCGATTCTCGCATGCTGGGCTGCGGTTAGCTTATGCGCCATATCTCGGGGCTGTGATCCTCATTGTATCGCTCAAACACCTGACTCCATGCCAGCTCCGATATCCGCGACTGACGCGCCCACTGTTGCCTCAATTCCGCCAACCCATGCGCCTTATCATGGCGATACCTCCAATCACCCTCATCTTGCTTAATCTCGCGGCTGATCTTCGATGCCGACCGTCCCAAGATCTCCGCTGTTTCTCGGTTTGACTTTCCGCATCGTATGAGTTTTTCTATTGTGTATCTTTCTTCTTTGGAGAGATGCTTATACATATTACTGGTTTTATTGTCTTAAAAAAAACGCCAGTCTTGCATCTCTCCTCTCTTTTTTCAATCCTTCCCTTCTATCCTTTCGCCTGGTGCACTTCTCTCTTGAACTTGCATGCACTTCGTACTTGAACTTGCAATTACTTTCATTTTGCGCTTGAAAGAATGCGAGTTTCGCTTTAATCATAGAATGGATAATCTCGTAGAGATTATCTTTTCTTCTCTCCCAAAATTCAAACGCTGCTAGTCAAGAGCCAAATTTTTTATGGAAAGGGATTTTTGTGAAAGAACTAAAAAAGGCTCTTTTCCCGTTATTATGTTTGAGGAATTTAAAGACATACATAAAGGTGAACGTGGCTTTATTATTGCGACGGGACCGAGTTTGAAAGTGAGTGATTTGGACCGTTTGGTAGGTGAAGTAACATTTTCCTGCAACAAGATTTTTTTAGCGTTTGATCAGACGGATTGGCGACCGACGTACTACTCCATCATCGATCGTTTAGTGGCTCAAGATATGAGCGAAAAGGTCCGCGAAATTCGGTCAACCAAGATTTTTAGCGGCGTCACTAGGCCGTTTATTCATGACACTGACATTTTATGGTTGAGGGACCTGCCATCACCGGTCGTCGACGGAAATCGCGTGGCGACTTTCTCAACAGACTTGTCTGTAGGCACTTACGGTGGAGCGACTGTCGTGTACACGCTCATGCAAATGGCCTATTATATGGGCATTCAGACGCTGTACCTATTGGGTCTCGATTTCAAGTTTACGGCGTCGCCCGACACAGGCAAAAAGACGGCTGCCGGTGAAGTGATTTTGCAGCAGGCCAACGAGGTCAACCACTTTCATCCCAACTACCGTCAGACCCAATCCTATTGGACGCAGCCACGTCTCGACGAGCAATACAAGGCCTTCATCTGTGCGAAGCAGGCCTTCGAGGCCGACGGCCGCCAAATTCTCAACGCGTCCCGACAGACCGCCCTGGACGTCTTTGAACGCGTCGACTACGACAAACTCTAACCCAGCATATCGGCGATATCGGCCTCGGGAGTGCCTATTGGCTTGAGTGCGAAGGTGTCGATGAGGAGTTTGGCGACGTTCGGGCTGAGAAAGGCTGGCAATGTCGGTCCGAGTCGAATGCCCTTAAATCCGAGGTGGAGTAGGGCGAGGAGGACGGCGACGGCCTTTTGTTCGTACCAGGCGATGTCGAATGATATGGGCAAGTCGTTGACGTTGGCCGCTCCGACGATTTCCTTTAACTTCAACGCGATCAGGGCCAGCGAATACGAGTCGTTGCATTGTCCGGCGTCGAGGACGCGTGGAATTCCGCCAATCGTGCCGAGGCCGAGCTTGTTGTAGCGGAACTTGGCGCATCCGGCGGTCAGGATGACGGTGTTGGCGGGCAGTTTTTTGGCGACGTCGGTGTAGTATTGGCGACTCGGGTGGCGGCCATCGCAACCGGCCATCACAATGAAACGCTTGATGGCGCCCGATTGAATGGCCTTGATTACGGTTTCGGCGAGCGCTTCTAGCTGATGGTGGGCAAAGCCACCGGGCATGGTTCCACGCTCGATCTCCACAGGCGGCTTGCAGGTCTTGGCCAGGGCGATCAGTTTGGAAAAATCTTTGCCGTTGGGCGAGTCCTCGATGTGCGGAACGTTGGGATAGCCTGTGCAGCCCGTCGTGAAGATGCGCTTGGCGTAGCTGTCTTTGAGCGGAATAATGCAGTTGGTCGTCATCAAAATCGGGCCATTAAAGGACTCGAAATCCTTGTTTTGCTGCCACCAAGCATTGCCGTAGTGCCCGACGAGGTTTTTGTACTTTTTGAAAAACGGGTAAAAGTTTGCCGGGAGCATCTCGCAATGCGTGTAGACGTCGACGCCGCTGTCCTTCGTTTGTTCGAGGAGGAGCTCGAGGTCCTTCAGGTCGTGTCCGGAAATGAGAATGCCTGGACGCTGTCCAACGGAGAGCTTGACTTCGCCCATTTGAGGATGGCCATAGGTGTCGGTGTTGGCGGCGTCGAGCAACGACATCGCGCGAACGGCGTAAGCACCAGCGCTCAATACACGCTGAGTCAACTCTTCAACCGTGTGCGGATCGAGCGTGTAGGCGAGGCTCTCCAAAATAAAGTTGTTCAGGTCCGCATCTTCACGCTTCAAAACAAAGGCATGGTGCGCGTAGGCCGCAATGCCCTTGAGCCCGTAAATCAAGAGCTCGGTGAGGCTGCGGATGTCGATATTGGGGTGCTGGTCGAGCGAAATCTTGGCCGCGCATGCGAGGAAATCGCCACCGTCCCACCGCACCGCCTCGAGCACACCCGTTGTCGACGATGAGCCCAATAGCTGCTTTTTGAGCCTCATGTTTTCCTCAATGTAACGCCGAATGGCAGCCTCGTCGAAGTTCGCATTTGTGATGGTCACAAAGAGCGACGCAATGACTTGTTGGGCGATCGCACTGGAGCGCTTACCCTCGTGAATGGCCGCCCACGCGAGCCCCTTGGCTGAAAAGACGAGCACATCTTGCAAAGCGGCAATCGTCGATGATTTACCACAGATTCCCTGAAGGACACAGGCCTGATTTTTGGCCGTTTCTTGACATTGGAAGCAGTACATAGGTTAATGGGTTAAGATTCGTTTTAGGTCGCACCAGAGGCTCTCGGCCTCTTTGTTGAGTGAAAAGGAAAAACGCGCCAGGCACCATTGCTTGATCAAGAGTCTCAATGAGCCAAAAAGAATCCTAAAGGCGCTGGAGCTCGACATCTGCCGCATTTCGCCATTCGCGATCGCCTGCTCAATGAGTGTGCCGAGTCGCTGTCGGTGTTTCTGCATGCGTTCAAAGGTCTGGGCACTGTAGGACTCTTTGCCAAAAGGCTCTTCCGAAAACAACAGACGGGCGATGTCAGGGTGTTTTTCGCAAAACTGTACGCGGTTTTTAAAAAATTGCTCCAAATTTTGCAATGGCGTGGCGGCGTCGAGTTGGCGCAGCTCCTGCTCGGTGAGTTCATCAAACCAGTCTAAAATGCACCGAACGAGGTGCTCCTTGCTCTCAAAATGCCTGTAAATTGCCGGCTCGGAAACCTTAAGCTCCTCTGCAATCTTTTTTAAACGCAAGCCCCGCAACCCGCATTCACCCAACAGCCGCACGCCAATTTGCATGATCTCCTGTTGCTTTTTTGTCCTCATGGAATCGATGTTAATTAATATTAACTAACATTGTCAATGTTTTTTTGATGATATTTTTCGAGCGCCTCAATCCTTAGGACAAAAACTTCTGATAGGCCCAAAAATCCTCTCCCAAAAAGCAGACATTTTTGCTGATGTAGGTGATGGTTTCTTTTGTGGCATCAAAGTTTTCGGCGAGGTTGGCAAAGATTTGACTCAGCCCGTGACGCTTTGCAAGAGGATGTTCACCAGCGGCATAGAATTGAGCGCGGCCGATATTTTCGTAATAGGAACAGCGGGGCGCGCCATTACGTTCAGCACGTTGCTCCAAAAAGTCCGGGAATAGTCCCGTGAGCAAGAGACTGATATTGCCAAGTTGCACGCCGAGCGAGAAGTGTTCATATGCGTTGGTGGCACGTTCAATGCGGTCCAAAACATCAAAGCTGTAAAAATGCAAAGAACCTCCAGAAAAGTCCAAAAAGTAACGGCTGAACATTCCCTGACAGAGTAAAGAAGCCATGTAATCGGCGAGATCACGATCATCGATGTCGCGCTTCATGAGTAGTTGACGACTCAAAACGTAGAAGTAGAGAGAGCTCGAAATATCAAAAATTTCTGGAGAATCTAGCAGGACATGGAGGGTCCTCTCATGATCGAGCCATTCGTCGAGCGTCTGTTCCGGAATCGACCTTCCGTGTATGGTTTGCAAAAATAAACGATCTTTGAGCGTTAAGCTTTTTCTGCAATGAGGCTGTATCAGTGCATCCATGATCTCTCTTTATGAGCAAACGGCATGCCGAATCTTTAAAAAAACATTTTTAAATCAGTGTGGCATATCATCGCAAGACCGCCACAAAATAGACGCAACTGGCTTTGCGCTTTCTTATCAATCCATTCTGGCAGCATGAAACAGCTAGCCTTTACGAATGAACAACTCACGACAGGAAAGACCGTTGAAAAATTGGCGGCCAGGCCACGAGAAGCTAGGACACTGACGCGACTTAGCCAGAACAACGCTATCCCTTTTACAATGGTCTTTTCAGGCGAGAGAGGGTTTTCTCTTTACCGAGGACATACAGCATGGAATAGAAACTGGGCCCAACGGAGCGTCCGGAGACGGCAAAGCGAACCGCGTGGATATAGTCACCCGACTTGACGCCGTGCTGGTTGGCGAGATCGAGCACGACCTTTTCTAGAGCGGCCTCGGTCCAGTCGATGTTCAAGATGGCTTGCTGAAACTCCTGGAGACGGCTAGCACTGTCGCTTTTGAGCTTCTTTTGAGCCTCGGTGTCGACCTGAAAAGTGTCGGTAAAAAAGTAATCAATGAAGTGCGGTAGGTCTTCGAATGAGCGGACCTTTTCCTGCGTAATGACGAGTACGGACCGCATGTAAGCTTCGTCAGGACAATCGATGCCAGCCTGGTGGAGGGCCGTCCTTCCCTTTTCGAAAAAGACGTCTTTTGGCAGTGTGCGGACGTATTCCGTGTTGATAAAGGACAGCTTTTTGACGTCGAAACGGGCGTTGTTTTTGTTGATCGCAGGAAGGTCAAAGAGCCGGATGAGCTCTTCAATGGTGAGGATTTCGCGATCGTCCTTTGGAGACCAGCCAAGCAAGCAGAGGAAATTGCGGATCGCTTCTGGCAAAAAGCCGCGTTTTTGGTAATCTTCGATGAGGGCACCCGTATCGCGCTTGCTCATTTTTCCAGCGCCCTCCGTCTTCAAAATCAGCGGAATGTGTGCATAGATGGGCATAGGCGCTCCAAAGGCGTTGAAGAGTTCGACGTGTTTGCTGGTGTTCGACAAGTGATCTTCGCCGCGAATGACGTGCGTGATCTTCATGGCGATGTCATCGACGACGTTTACTAAGTGAAAGACTGGCTGGCCGTTTGAGCGAACGATGACAAAGTCCTTGTCTTCTTTGCGTTCCACGCGACCACGAATGGCGTCGTTGATGATTTGCGCCTCTTCGGAGACGCGAAACAACAGAGCGCCCTCCTTTTCGTAGACACGACCCGTCTGCTGAATCCGTTTGAGGTACTCTCGATAAATATCTGCCCTTTGAGATTGAAAATAGGGACCATAGGGACCACCGACTTCTGGCCCTTCATCCCAATCCATGCCGAGCCAGCGCATTCCATCGATCAACACTTTTAACGCGATATCGGTGTTGCGTTCGGTATCGGTGTCTTCGATGCGCAAAATGAATGTGCCGCCAGTGTGCTTCGCGTACAACCAATTAAACAGTGCCGTCCTGGCGCTTCCAATGTGGAAAAAACCTGTGGGACTCGGTGCAAACCTGACTCTTACAGTACTCATACACTCACGTTTTAGAGATAACCCCTAAAAAGGCAATGATTTTTTTCGTCGCCCCAAGATCGACCTCAATCATTAGCGACATTTTATTACCGCGCATTGGTGTTCCGATGCGCAATTGGAAGTACCAACTCACCCCAACTCTGCGTGTGACAACACGCTCTAGACCCGCCGAGCGCTCTAACGGCGCATCGAGAGCGTCCTACAGACGCGGACCGTTTTAAAAACTTCCCAATATTTTTTTGACCTTATATTCGCTTATCTTTCGTTTGTTCATCGGCACTAGCAGTATAGTTTATCTTATACTGCTAGTCAAGAGCCAATTTAAATTAGAACACTCATGACCATGCGGGCCTCAATTAGAAAGGAAACGCATCTCATAAGATTTATTTTTCGCTAATGATTGAGGGTCTTGCACGATCTTTTTGAAAAAACCTTGCATTTGATGAAAAAATCCATAGCTTCTCGAATCATTCAAAGAGTGCCTGACTAGCTCAATCGGTAGAGCAGTTGACTCTTAATCAATTGGTTCGGGGTTCGAGTCCCCGGTCAGGTACCATCGGCCGGCTTAGCTCAGTGGTAGAGCACCCGCCTTGTAAGCGGACGGTCATCAGTTCAACTCTGATAGCCGGCTCCACTTTTTTTGACAGAATGATTTATTATGAGAGACGATTACCTAAAAGAAGCTCAGAAAAAAATACCGGACGCCAATGTCTTGGTCAACGTTGTCGCGCGCAGAACGACTCAACTCAGACACGGCGCGACGCCTCTCATTGAATCCCTCGAGGTACAGGCCCCAGAAGATATCGCCCTTAGGGAGATTATTGACGGCAAGCTCTCCTACGAGTTGTAAATAGATGTGTGAGCAAACATCCACAGCCATTTACGGAAATCCGTAACAAAAAGGCCTTCCACGAGTTTTTTGTCGAGGAGACCTTTGAGGCCGGTATTGTCTTGTTGGGGACCGAGGTTAAGGCCATTCGAGAGGGCCGGGCACAGATAAAGGAAGCCTTTGTCCGCTTTGAAAAAAACAGACCCTACCTCTTCAATGCTTACATCGAAGAGTACTCCTTTGGCAACGTCAATAACCACGACCCCAAACGCTCCCGCGCCCTGCTGTTGAAAAAACGCGAAATCCAAAAACTCCGCGCCGCCATGGAGGTCGGTGGTCGTGCTGTTCTCCCCATCAAGCTCTACCTGAAATCGGGGCTGCTCAAGCTCGAAATTGCCATCTGCAAAGGTAAAAAACTGTTCGACAAGCGCGAAGCCCTGAAGACAAAAGATGCTCTAAAGGAGGCACAGCGTGCGCTTTTCCGTAGGACCTGAAATTTGGGTGTTCACGCCAATTAAACAATGAAGTGCCAGTCGTTTTTAGATCGTCTTAATAAAGAGGTCTTTGAGCTGCTTTTCCGTGACGGGCGATGGCGATTGAGACATCATTTCCTGGCCCTTTTGGTTTTTCGGAAAGGCGATTACGTCGCGGATCGAGCGCGTTCCGCAGAGAATACTGACTAGACGATCGAGGCCGAGTGCTATGCCGCCGTGCGGGGGTGCGCCAAATGTGAAGGCTTTTAACATGTATCCAAAACGCGTCTCAACGACGTCAGCTGGGATTTTTAAAACGTCTTCAAAGACCTTCTTTTGCAAGCTGGGAGAGTGAATCCGAATGCTGCCGCCACCGAGCTCAACGCCGTTGAGGACGATGTCGTAATGCTGGCCGCGGACCTTTTTGGGGTCGGAGTCGAGGAGGTGTTGATCTTCCTGGACAGGCGATGTAAATGGGTGGTGCGTGGCGACGTAGCGTCCGGCCTCTTCATCGTAGGTCATGAGCGGGAAGTCGATGACCCAGAGAAAGTTGTATTGATTTGATGGAACGCTGAGTTTGCCGCGCTTTTGGAGCAGTTCAGCGGACTCGAGGCGTATGCGACCGAGAATGGCACAAGCCTTTTCCCACGGCGCTGCTGCGAAAAACACCATATCGCCGTCCTGCATGTCGAGGGCTTGAGTGAGGGCGGCCTTTTCGCCTTCGGAAAAGAATTTCGACAGGGGTGATTTCCATTCGCCGCTCTGGATGCGAATAAAGGCCAAGCCTTTGGCTCCCAGGCTTTTAGCGACATCTTCGAGGCCCTTGAGTTCGCCCTGTGTGAGGTCCGCAAGACCTTTTGCGTTAAACGCCTTGACGACGCCCCCATTTGCGATGGTTTCCGAAAAGACCTTGAAGCCCGATGCTTTAAAGACGCTGGAAAAGTCGTGAATTTCGAGGCCAAAACGTGTGTCAGGCTTGTCGACACCGTATCGGTCCATGGCTTCTTGAAATGGCATGCGTGGAAATGGCGTTGGCACATCGACGTCGATAACGTCCTTCCAGACGCGTTTGAGCATGCCTTCGACGAGCGCGTAGATGTCTTCGCGGTCTATGAAGGAGGCCTCGAGATCGATTTGGGTGAACTCGGGCTGGCGATCGGCGCGGAGGTCTTCGTCACGGAAGCAGCGGGCCAGCGAATAGTAACGCTCAAGGCCTGCAACCATCAGCATTTGCTTGTATTGCTGCGGAGACTGAGTAAGGGCGTAAAAACTGCCGGGGTTGAGTCGGCTGGGCACGAGAAACTCGCGGGCGCCCTCCGGTGTGCTCTTGAAGAGCATGGGCGTCTCGATTTCGATAAAGCCGTTGGAGTTCAGGTAGTTGCGAACACTCGTGGCCGCCCGGTGACGCTTTTTGAGGGCCTCGAGGTGCTTGGGCCGGCGGAGGTCGAGGTAACGGTAGGTCAGGCGCAGGTCTTCGCTCACACGGTCAGTCTTTTCATCCAGGGGAAATGGCAAGACGTCGGCGATGTTGAAAATCGTGAGGTGCTCACAGGCGACTTCGATGGCTCCGGTATTGATCTTGCTATTGACCGTGTTTGCTGGACGCGATTGGACAACGCCGTCAACGCCGATAACCGATTCCGGCCGCAACATGGCTAGGTCCTTTGCATATGACGCGTTTTGAGGGTCCAACACAACCTGTGTAATGCCCTCGCGGTCTCTTAAGTCTAGGAAACAAAGGCCGCCGTGGTCGCGTATCGTCTCGATCCAGCCAGCGAGCTTGACCCGCGCGCCAACATGATTTTGTCTCAGTTCACCACAAGTATGTGTTCTTTTCATGGAACCCTTTTCTAATCAAACCCAGCGGGTTCGCTACTAAAAGTGGTGGAGCCGATCGGGATCGAACCGACGACCTCCACAATGCCATTGTGGCGCTCTTCCAACTGAGCTACGACCCCACTTTCAATACCTTCCAGGAAATGGATTTTCCCGAGAGCGTCAAGGGTAATTTTTTGAAAAAATCGCTATTCGTAGCGGCGAACTTGCGAGAGTAAGGCCCGAGGAGCGAAGACGACATGAACGTACATGCGGTACGTGGACTCCGAACGACGAGAACGCCGTGGGCCATTTTGCATCGATCTTCCTCAATCGACCCATTCAACGTTAAATGGGCCCCCGAAAAACTGCAAAGCGAGCCTTCTAACACTTTTACATGGGTCAGCCCTTTTCCAAAAGCGATACAGTGTCCAGTACATCCTTAACGGCCTCCCACTCTTCTGTAACTTTGTTAGATGAAGTCGACAGTGTCTTCAAAAACTGCCGTAATTCCTCTTTCAGCGCCTCCGACGGTGGATCCGCCTGATTCAGCAATGGCAGGATATTTTTCAAAAACGCCTGATGCTGGTGTACGAGTGCGTTCAGGGAAACTGAAAATTGCTCGTTAGCCTGTTTTGCCTCCAATGCGATTTCGTTGAGGAGAACGTCATTGAGCTCGTTTTCGTTCGCGTCCATATATAACTTAGTATACCCTATTGTGGGAATTTTTGCAAATTTTTTTCGCACAACACACCCAAACCACTTTTTATTCAGTTCTAAACTTGACTCTCTTGTAGAAGAGGAAATGATTCTCTTATAAAGTTTTTATAATTCAAATATGTCTGTAAAACTATTACTTCTGCGCAGTCACAACGTAAGCCCTCTGCAAAATGAGCCTATAGCAAGGCCCGAGGAGCGAGGGCGACAGGAGCGTACGTTGGTACGTGACTTAGCCCGAACGACGAGAACGCCGCTAGAGGACATTTTCCAGAGGGCGCTATGTTTATAGATGAAGTCAGTGTATTCCTAAAGTCAGGCAATGGTGGTGACGGCTGCATGAGCTTTCGCCGAGAAAAGTATATCCCGAAGGGCGGTCCCGACGGCGGTGATGGCGGCAAGGGCGGCAGCATCATTCTGCAATGCAGCGTGCAATGGGCTGACCTCACACCTTATCGCTTCAAGCCGCACGCAGAGGCGGAAGTCGGCGAATCCGGCAAAGGTCGCCAAAAGCACGGAAAGGACGGCCTGGACTGCATCCTGATGGTTCCCGCCGGAACAATCGTGATCGATGAAGAGACGGGCCGGCCCGTTGCAGAGTTGCTGAACGACGGCGAGACAGTCGTCCTCCTAAAGGGCGGCAAAGGCGGCAAGGGCAACATTCACTTCAAAAACGCCATCAATCAGGCCCCTCGGCAAACGACATCCGGCGAACTTCACGAGGAGGGCCACTTTCGCTTTGTGATGAAAACCATTGCCGATATTGGTCTCGTCGGCTTTCCAAACGCCGGTAAATCATCACTGATCGGCGCCATAACGCACGCTCACCCAAAAACGGCCTCCTACCCTTTCACCACGCTGCACCCAAATATTGGCGTTCTCGAATACGCGGACGGCCAACGCCTCCTGATGGCCGACATTCCCGGACTTATTCAGGGCGCATCCGAAAATCGTGGCCTCGGACATCGTTTTCTCAAGCACATCGAACGCTGCACCACGCTGATTTTCCTGATCGACATGGCCGCTGAAGATGGCCGAAAACCAGAAGACGACTACACGCAACTGCGCAAAGAACTGGAATTATACAACCAACTCCTCCTGGAAAAGAAACAGGTCGTCGTCGCCAACAAAATGGACATGCCTGACAGCGCCGAACACCTCAAACGCTTTCAGAAAAAACATGGCATTCGCCCCATTTCCATCTCCTGCCTCGAGGGATCAGGCCTAGAAGAACTCAAAACCGCACTTAAACGCGCATAAAGGGCATTTCACCTACATCCCCCAGATCGCTCTCATTGGAGGACTCGTCCATGTCTTCATCACCAAAATCCCTGCCGAGTTCAGGCAATTGCTGCATCCATTTTTCGACGGTGTTGATGAAGTTTTTGAGCGTATCTTCAAACCGCGGATAATCGAGCTTATCAATGGGGTTTTGAACAGCAAACGTGATCTCGTTGGAGTCGACGGCCTTGGCAAAGACGCCGTTGTAGGTCTCTTCCGAATTCCCATTGACGACAAGCAATTTTTTGTAAACATTCAAATAGCCGGCGGGCATCTCACCGATTTTACTTAAAAAAATCAGGCTTTCCTTGTCGGCATCGTATTTGACGTGCACAATGAGCTTCTCATCGACCGCCAAACAGCAGTAACCATCGCTATCGGGCTCGAGATTTCCCAGCCCAATTTGCTTGCCAAACGCCGACAAAAGCCCCTTTAAAATACTGATAGACATAATTCTTTTGATTTTCAGCCAACCTCACACCGATGTCAAAACAAAAACAACTCGTAATTCTGGCCAATCATCCACCCCTTGAACCCTGGAGTTATCCGATGCTCTCCAAAGATTGCAAACTGTCTCTTTGGGCATTAGATGGGGCCGCGAATGCCCTGGTCGATACACATTATACACCCGACCTCATTTTAGGCGACTTGGACTCCATTAGTCCAGAAGCCCTCACATATTTTCGCACGAAAAACGTGCCCATTCTCCACTTGCCAGATCAAAACAAGACCGACCTCGAAAAGGCCCTCGAATACGCCGCAACACTACCGTTCAGCGCCATCGACGTCTACAACGCGTGGAGCGATGAGCGCATCGACCATTCCCTGATCAACTGCACGTTTCTGCGTCAATTTTATAAAACCCACCGCCCCCTGTCGCTCCTCACGCGCACCACGCGCATCTTCTTCGCAAAAGACACAACCCTCGCGCTCGCGGCCCCCATAAACACCCCTTTCGCCCTCTTCGGCTTTCCACAGGCAACCGTCACATCGCGCGGCCTCACTTACGAAATGGAAAACATCAAGCTCTCTTTCTTCACTCAAAACAGCGTCTGCAACGCCTTTCGCCTCGAAACCATCACCCTCGACATCGACGGCGAAGCCCTTGTTTGCATGGGATTGTAGTTGATCTCTGAAAAAAACTAGACCATCACAACTTGTTGCAGAATCAAAACTTGCACTCATGCGAAGCTAAGATTCAGCAACCCATTGTAATGGTCTTTTTATCGCTACGTAATGGTCATAACGCAGCTACCTATTTTGCAATGCCATTTTACCTGACTGGAATAGTCAAGATCGGACTAGCATCCTTAACATCGCCTGACTGGAGGCTGAACAATTGGGTCATGAACAAGAAGGTTGTCTTAGAATCGAGGTCGTTATCGGCGACGTAGAACCAGTGACCGCGGTAGTAGACGCGGGCAAAGGCGTTGTCCGGCTTTGAGTCAGAAACTTTAACCTTGAAGTACTGACCGATGAGTTGATTCCAGTCAAATGGCGTTCCATCTGCGTTTTTGGTGACATTGACGAGGCCCTTTTCGACATCGGCCTTGGGGACCTCAACCGTTTGCGACATGTAGAACAGCATGCCCAGCACGGAACGGAAGCGGAAGGTGAGGGTTTTCGGGCTGCGATCGAGGAAGTCGGTATCAATTTTGAACTGGTTTAAGTCGGGCGACAGGCCGAGAATGCTCTTAAACTCTTTCAACTCACCCTGTGTGGCGTCGCTCGGATAGAACTCGAGGGCCTGTTTTGGGAAGTTGACATTGGACTGCAGGCCAACGGACATCATGTGTTGTTTTTGAAAATCGCGCAAAATCTCAACAGCGCGCTTGAACTTCTGGCAATCAGGTGCCATTGCAGGTGTCGGTCCAGAGGCTTCTGGGAAGTTAAAGACGTCGTTGACGCGCTCCACGCAGAGCATGAGCACGCGGTCGGCATTCCATCCAGACTGCATCAAGTGCACGACGATCGGCTGCTGCATATGACGCAACATCTTTGTAATAAAAGACGTTCCCTCAAGCGGCTTGTAGGTGACAGTCGGTTTGTCGGAGACTGACAAGCTAAAACCCGGAAACGTGTAAGTGTTACTATCTCCTTCTGGCACGCTTGCATTGAACCCTACATTCGTACTCATCTCATACGTTGAAGTGATACTCTCTATATCCAAGAAACAAGGATTATCGCGGTAGCGCATGCGAACAATATTGACCAACAATTGCTCATTGAGCGTGTTGGCAATGGCTTCGTTGTAACTGGGGTGGGTCTCGCGAACCATGTTAGGGCCAAAATTATGGCCACATCCTGTGAGTGTCAGAGCGACACAACCGATTAATGTTAGCTTTTTCATACCGAAAATCTAGCTAAGGCTGATTTTTAAAACAACGCAAGGATATTCATCGCTTTTTTAAGACACAAAAAGTCAATAATATTGTTCGCAATAGCATCTCTCATTCTGAACTTGCATAAGGTGACATTGACACACAATATAAGCTTTATGCGTTCAAAATATTCGATCTCCATCGTCATCCCTTGCTACAATGAAGCCAGCACGATTCTCGAGGTCATTGCAGCGGTCAAGGCGGCTGTTGAGGCCAAGGAAATCATTGTTGTCGACGACGCCTCGACCGACGGAACAACAGAGCTGTTACAATCGTTGAAGGGCTGCACGGTCCTGCGTCACGAGCGCAACCAAGGCAAGGGCGCCTCTCTCCAGACGGGCTTTCGTGCGGCCACTGGAGACATCATTGTCGTGCAAGACGCCGACCGCGAGTACGACCCAACCGATATCGCCAAACTCATCAACCCCATTGTCCTCAACCGGGCGGATGTCGTCTATGGATCACGATTTGTCGGCAGCGAGCCACACCGCGTTTTATATTTCTGGCACCGCGTCGGCAACTGGGGCATCACGCTTCTCTCCAACATGCTCACCAACCTCAACCTCACCGACATGGAAACGGGCTACAAGGCCTTTCGAAAGACCTGTTTAGACAAAATCCAACTCACCGAAAAGCGATTCTGCGTCGAACCTGAACTAACGGCCAAATTGGCAAAACTCGGCTGTCGCTTTTACGAAGTCGGCATCGCTTACAATGGCCGGTCCTACGCCGAAGGGAAAAAACTCACCTGCAAAGACGCCGTGGCCGCCATTTGGGCTATTCTGCGACACAATATCCTGAATTGATCTAAAACAGGCTTGACGCATTGCACTCTATCGACGTTAACTAAAAAAAATGCAAGACAAGCCAACCTGGTTAAAGGCCATTTTCCCACGAGGCGATGGCTACAATGAGACGGTTAAGTGCGTCCGGGAGAATGGCGTACACACGGTCTGCGAGAGCGCGCAATGCCCGAATATCGGCGAATGTTGGGCGCAGAAGACGGCGACGTTTTTGATCTTGGGTAACGTGTGCACGCGCAATTGTGCCTTTTGCGCCATACAGAAGGGCCGCCCTCCACTCGTTCCAGACCCGGACGAGCCCAAACGCGTCGCCGAGGCAATAGCGGCCATGGGCCTGCGTTACGCGGTGATCACGTCTGTTACGCGCGATGATCTCAACGACGGCGGCGCTCAACACTGGGCCAACACGATTCGCGCCATTCGCACCCAAACGCCCCAGGTACGGATAGAGGTGCTGATTCCCGATTTTTGGGGCAAAGAGGAGCTGCTAGACATCGTTTTTCGCGAAAAGCCCGATGTTCTCAATCACAATTTGGAAACGGTAAAATCGTTGCAGGCGTCGATTCGGAAAGTGGCGCGCTACGACGTTTCCCTAAAAGTCCTGCAGTACGCGACGCAAGCGGGCCTGGTTGCGAAATCCGGCCTGATGTTGGGCCTGGGAGAGACCGATGACGAGGTTCGCGAGGCCCTGGTTGACCTCCGCAAGGTCGGCTGTCAAAGACTGACCCTGGGGCAATACCTGCAACCGACCCCAAAACACGCGCCCGTCAAACGTTGGGTGACGCCGCAACAATTTGTCGACTGGAAAACATTCGCCCTCGCCCTAGGCTTTGCTCACGTGGAATCGGGACCCCTCGTACGCTCCTCCTACCACGCCGGCAATGCAGTTTTTTGAGTTGCAAATGGAGGCCGATTCCATATTAAAATAAGGTGTATGACAAACCTTTCTGAAATCAATGAGAAGATACAAGAAGCTTCTTCTTGGGTGAGCTTGTTAAAGACAGAAATGGCGCGCGTGATCGTCGGCCAACAGTACCTCGTCGACCGCCTCATCGTCGCCATCCTGGCCAATGGCCACATCCTGCTTGAGGGCGTGCCGGGATTGGCTAAAACACTGTCGATTCGGACGCTCGCACAGGCCATCGACGGCCATTTTCAGCGCATCCAGTTTACGCCCGACCTCCTACCAGCAGACATCGTTGGAACGCTCATGTACAACCCGCAAACGGCCAGCTTTTATACCAAAAAAGGGCCGATCTTTGCCAACCTCGTCCTGGCAGATGAAATCAACCGCGCCCCGGCAAAGGTCCAGAGCGCGCTGCTCGAGGCCATGCAAGAGCGTCAGGTGACACTCGGAAACGAAACTTACGACCTCCCCTCGCCCTTTCTCGTCATGGCAACGCAAAACCCCATCGACCAAGAAGGAACGTACGCCCTACCAGAAGCCCAGGTCGACCGCTTTCTCCTCAAGGCAAAGATCGACTACCCGTCCAAGGAAGAAGAATTGCTCATTCTCGAGAGTCGCGCCAAGGCAAACCCGATTTCTAAAGTCAATGCTGTCATTAAGCCCGACCAAATCCTCGCCGCCAGGACACTTCTAGAGTCCATCTACATGGATCCAAAAATCAAGGATTACATTGTCAACATCGTCCTCGCGACTCGCAAGCCGAGCGCTTTTGGGCTCGATATGGACGCCCTTGTCGCCTTTGGAGCCTCACCACGAGCAACCATCGCCCTCGCTCTCGCATCGAAAGCCTGGGCATTCATCAAGGGCCGCGGCTACGTCACGCCACAAGACATCAAGACGATAGGCCTCGACGTCCTCCGCCACCGCGTCATCGCCAGCTTCGAAGCCCAGGCGGAAGACATTACCAACGAGGCACTGGTCCAGAAGATCTTTGACGCCGTCCCCGTCCCATAACGACCGTTGCAAAATGGTCTCTAGCGGCGTTCTCGTCGTTCGGGCTAAGTCACGTACCAACGTACGCTCCTGTCGCCCTCGCTCCTCGGGCCTTGCTATAGAGCCATTTTTCAACGGTCGTTACGCTTGGTAACTTGTCCTCGCGCAAAGCCAGTGGCATCTATTTTGCTTCCGTCGTTATTGCTCAAAGTGATGTACTCGGGCCTTGCTATAGAGCCCTTTTTCAACGGTCGTTACTCGTTGGTAACTTGTCCTCGCGCAAAGCCAGTGGCAATCAAACACTTGGCGAAATACAAAAATACGCAGTATTTTTGTATTTCGCTAAAAAAGTGTTTTGGGGAGGGGTCCGGGGAACCTCTTTTATTCCATAAAAGGGGTTCCCCGGTGGCCGCTATAGTAAAATTTTCTCCAAGGTAGGAAGTTCGGCTGTGCTGACAAAGAAGTTGGCGTAGTTACGGGCGAGGGTGAGGGTATCGTTGAGTGGGAGATTTTGGAGGAGGCCGAGGGCGCAACCAGCGTTAAAGATATCGCCACCGCCGGTGGTGATTTTAGGTATTTTGCAGATGGGGCCTTCGACGTAGACGGCCTGGTTGCGATCGTAGCCGGCGGCGCCGTCGGTGAGGTGGAGAATCATGAGGTCGACATCGAGGAGGGAGCCGAGGGTTTTGGCATAATCCAAAATATTTTCGGCTGAGCAGGCGACGGATTCTTTTGAAAGGGCAAAGCGGGCCTGTTCGCTCTCGCTGCGGTTGAGGCTGAGCACGACGCGTCCAAAGGGGCGAAAGGTTTTTAAAGAGTGCAAAAAGTCGCGGAGTTCGTCGACGGTGCGTTTAGCGGGATCGCAGATATCGAAGAAAAAGAGGCGCTGCGACGATGGTTTGAGGCCCTTTTGTAGCCTTTTGAGCAAGTCTGGCAGGTGAAAAGACATCGTCCAGTTCATAAAACCGACGAGATCGGCCTGGTCGAGCGACTCAAACAGCTGCTGTTCACCGACGGCCGCCACGAGGTTCTCGTAGGTGATCGCGTCGAGCTGCGTGGTGTAGCCCAACATGATCTTGCCATCGCGAAACTCGAGGGCTTCCGTCAGGCCAGGTTCGCCGACCGAATATGTCTTTACGCGCGCCCGAAAATCGTTAAAGATCGGGTGATTTCCAAACAGGCCAGCGCACTCGACCTCCACCCCGCCGCCGAGGAGCCCGTTGCAGAAATTGGGACCGTTGCCGCCCACGCGCTCTTCTTTGGTAAACAACTCAATGTTCGTCCCGGCGCCCTTTGCTCGAGCAATGCGGTCGGCAAACGCACCTATCGTCTCAATCGCCTCAAACGCGTCGCCTGGGCCCCATCGACGGTCAACCGCACTTAGCATTCGATCTATGCACCCATCAAACCCCACAAACGCGCGAAAGGAGCGTCCCGAAAGGCCCTCTAGCTTCGTTCTCGTCGTTCGGGCTAAGTCACCTACGTCAGTAGGCTCCTGTCGCCCTCGCTCCTCGGGCCTGGCTAGAGTGACTTTCTCGACGCTCCTTTCGCGCGTTTGATCGCATGAAGTTTTCTGTCGTCTTTTCATAAATTACAGGCGAAATAGAAAAATACTCCGTATTTTTCTATTTCGCAAAAAAAGTGTTTTGGAGAGGGTCCGGGAGAACCTTTTATTCTATAAAAGGTTTTCCTGGGGCTACTGGGCGTACAAGCGGGTGAGTGTAACGTAATCGGGTTTACCGGCGCCGAGGGTAGGGAGTTCGGTGACGATTTGGATTTGTTTAGGGAGCCAGAGTTCGGAGGTACGGTCTTTAGCGAATGTGCGGATATCCTTGAGGGTAGCAGAGGGGCAATCGGTGACGAGGAGGATTTGTTCGCCTTTTGTTGGGTCGGTGAGGGTGATGCAAGCGTGCATCGAGTTAGGCCAGAGTTCGAAGATCATTTCCTCGACGGCTGCCAGGGAGATCATTTCCCCGCCGATTTTGGCAAAGCGTTTGGCGCGTCCGACGATCTTGATAAAGCCATCCTCGCTGACTTGGACGATATCGCCGGTGTCGTGCCAGCCATCTGGGGGTGGTTGGAGAACGCCGGGCTGGTCGTGAAGGAGGTAGCCGAGCATGACGTTGTTGCCGCGAATAAGGAGTTTATGGCCGTCGATACCGTCAACGGGCTCGAGTTGATAATCGATGAGCGGGAGGGGTTTGCCGACGGTGCCGACGCGGCAGTACATGGGGGTATTGCAGCTGATTACTGGGGTTGTTTCGGTGACGCCGTAGCCCTCGAAGATGCGCACGCCGAGGATATCGCTGTAGTAGCGTCGGGTAGACTCTTGTAGTTTTTCGGCGCCGGCGAAGACGTACCGGACGGCGTAGAAGTCATAGGGGTTAGCTTTTTTCGCGTAGCCCTGGAGGAAGGTGTTGGTGCCGAAGAGGATAGTGGTGTCGTTTTGGTAGACGAGTTCTGGAATGACGCCGTAATGGAGCGGGCTTGGGTACATGAAGACATAGACGCCTGACAATATTGGCAGGAGGGTACCGACGGTGAGTCCGAAGGAGTGGAACATGGGCAGGGCGTTGAAGACGCGGTCTTTGGATGAAAAGTCGATAATGGCCAACATTTGATGGCGGTTGGTCTGGAAATTTTCGTGACTGAGGACGACGCCTTTGGGGGTGCCGGAGGAGCCTGAAGTGAAGAGGATGACGGCGGGGCTCTTGGCGTTAACGGGTCTTATTTTCTGTATTTTTTTATAGAACCAGCGTGGAGCGATGATGGCGGCGATCAGGTGTGGCAAGAAGTACTTTTTGATTGGGATAAGGTCTTCGAGGTAGCAGACGGCGATACCGTTGTCGGCGAGTGTCTGGACAACATCCTCGATCTTTGCCGCTTCAACAAAGGCCCTAGCGGTCCACACCTGACGCACACAGCTCGTTTTACAGGTCGACAGGATGGTCTTGGCTCCAGACGAGAAGTTCAGCATAGCGGCGACCCGGTGTCTCGACTGGAGGGCGAAAAACGCGACGACGCCCGTGGTGCTGTTGGGCAAGAGGAGTCCGATAGGATCATCTTTGGCCAGGCTTTTTTTTTCAAAAATGCTGCCGAGGACGAGTGATTTGGCGATCAACGAGCGGTAGTTGAGTGGGTTAAACTTGATGTCGTTGACGACCTGAAAGGAGCGGCCGTACTTTTCTGAAATTTTCAGGAGCGAAGTAAAGAGGGTCTCGTGAGTGGGGCTGCACTTGACAGCCATGTCGGTCATGATGTGGTAGATCTTGTCTGACAGCGTCTTGCGAACGTTGGTGTCCTCTTTTTCAAGAGAGATCGGGGCCTCAATGTTGATGCTGATTTTTGGGAAAAAGCGCTTTTTGTACGCGCCATTGATTACAGACATTTTTGAAAACTGTGTGCCCTCGATGCGGACCGGCAGGAGGAGGGTATGGGCCTTTTCCGCGATCAGTCCAGGCGCCTCGTAGACCTTCATGATGCTGCCCGTCACGTTCAGACGTCCCTCCGGCGCAATGACGATGCGGTTGCCCTGTTTAACGAAGTCGATGAGGGTCTTGATGCCCATGGGCTTTTCCGGGACAATGGTGTAGGTCCGAATGGCGCTGAAAATCCACCGTAACCACCACTTATTGAAGGGGTTGCGCGAGAAGGTTGAAAACACAAAGGTCGCGCGATCGGGCAGAAAGGCGGCCAAGAGCAGAGTGTCTAGCGGCGAGGTCTGGTTGGTGAGCAAAATGGCGTTTTTGGGCGCCTTGTAGAAATGCGATAGGCCATGAACCTCGACTCGGAAAACGCGCTTAAAGACTTGCCTTAACAGGGTTGTCAAGAGCGAGTCCGGTATCAGTTTGACCAAGTAGAGGGCGAGGAGGCCGTTGATAAAGGCGACCCAAACGAGGAAAGAAGCGCAAGAGATGCCCATAGCGGCGGCAGTCAAGACAACGGAACAGGCAAAAAGGACAGACAGCGCGTTTTTAGTATGGCTGACGGCGATAAAGTGCAGGCGCATCTTTTCGCGGCTGTAGAGCTCAAGAGACGTGTACAATACCGTCAACGACACTCCACAGGCGGCCCCGGAGAGCGCTAGGCCGGCAATCCCTATAAAATAAAGGGCAAAAAACTCGATGTCCGCGTTTAAAAGATTTTCGGGCTCTGGGAAACCGACGGCGAACAACAGCAGGCCAGCCGTCATGATGAGCGAACTCAGCGGAATGCTCTGTGGCGTCGCCTTGTTGCGAGTAAAATGGGACGTCCACAGGGCCCCAATAGTCAGAGAAAAGAGAAACAGGCCGATCCACAACAGGCGCACTTCCGATGGAAAGTCGAGGATCAACAGCCCGCTCACAATGGCAGTCAACAGGGCCACCATCCAAGCAATGCCATTGATGTTGAGGTTGAGAATCACCTTTTTTCTCAAAAACAACCACGTCCGCTTGAGGTTGTACGCTGGATCATAGACAATCGTCGGCCCACTCTTGCTCAGGAGGGCACCGATCAAGGAAAGCGCAAACATCGCATAGGGCACAAATATCGGCAACGCGGCCGTTTCACGGTCAAAGACCCACTGCGTCCCCAAAAACAGACCGCCAAAGAGACAGACGGCGCCCGTTGCGTGGAGGACCGAATAGGCCTTTAAGAGGTGTCGTTCGCTTATGACTTCTGGCAGGACAGCATATTTGAAAATCGCGTAGAGGCCGCCCTCAAAGCCGAGACACAGCGTACTGATAGCATACAGCAACGCGCTGTCCTCATAGTAGGCGACCAAAAACAGGCCCACACAGGCCGTTTCTGACCAGCGCAGCTTCGCCCGAAAGGAGGCTTTGGCAAAGTCAAACCGCGCATAACTGACTTGACTCAGCAAAAATCCGAGGAGAAATAGGCCGTTACCCAGAATCAGCCAACGGAAGTCGTGCGCCAAGAGTGTCGCAGCGCTCAAAAAGGCGAGATTGCGCACGAAATGACTGTTGATGGCCGCCGTCGCCTGTGAGATAAAATGAGCGAGGTAGGACGAGTGCCTGAATAAGTAAAAGTACATCATAAAGACCTCTCCAAAATGACCTCTAGCGGCGTTCTCGTCGTTCGGGCTAAGTCACCTACGTCTGTAGGCTCCTGTTGCCCTCGCTCCTCGGGCCTGGCTATAGGCCCATTTTGAAGAGGTCTTTGTTGTTGATTGTTAAAAGATTGCCAAGTTTTCAGCATACATTGGGGTAAAGTAAAGAAGAGTGCTTCACTGTAACACAAAGCTTTCATTTGCAAAGATAAGGATTATGCTGGAAAAAGAAAATAAAAAAGCGTAGAACTTTTTCCATGTCATCGAAAGCAAAGAGCGTTCAAGCAAAGGAAGTGAACACGTCACCATCGCCTTTTCTGCACCGAAAAAGAAAAGATGTCCTCGGCGTCAACATCGTACCGCTCGTCGACGTGCTGATTACGCTGCTGTTTTTCTTCATGATGAGCTTTTCGTTTCGCAACATGCGTTCGCTCAACGTGCAACTGCCGCAGATGGAGACGGCCGGCACAAGCAACGCCCAACGCGTGACGGTCACCATCGACAAGTCCGGCGGCTATTTCTATAATGGGAAAAGCATGCCAGCAGAACAATTGCTCGAGTCCCTCCAACTCTTGGGCACTCTCAACCCCAACCAAGACCTGACCGTCGCCGCCGACCGCGACACCAAGCTCTCCAACGTCACCTTCGTCATGGACTCCGCCCGCAAAAGCAAAGTCGAAAATATCCACCTGCAGACTCTGTAGGGAAGGTGGGGAGCTATATCCGCGTCAAAAACGCCCTAACGGATTGGGGGCCGCTTTGGGCGAGGGTTTTGGGTGAAGCTTGGGCCAAGAGGGTCTTTGTTTGCGAGTCGAGGAAGATCGCATCCTCACCGATGTTGAAGATGCTGGAGAGCTCGTGGGTGACGATCACAACGGTCGTGCCGAGGGAATCGCGGATTTTGAGAATGAGGTCGTCGAGGTTTCTCGAAGTGACGGGATCGAGTCCTGCAGAGGGCTCGTCGAAGAAGAGAATGTCGGGATCTAGGGCCATTGCTCGTGCCAGACCGGCGCGCTTTTTCATTCCTCCAGAGATGTTGGCCGGGTACGCGTCTTCAAAGCCAACCAGGCCGACGAGCGCCAACTTCAGTCGGGCGAGCGCGTTGCAATCAGCCTGTGACAACGTTGTAAATTCCTTGAGCGGCAGGGCAACATTTTCCAGAAGCGTCAGGGTACTCCAGAGCGCCCCTCCTTGAAAGAGAACGCCCTGTTTGCGCAAAACACTCAATTGCGTGGCCTCATCGGCGTTCCAATAGTCGACACCCGACAGGAAAACGCTGCCGGCAAGCGGCTCTTTGAGCCCTATGAGGTGTTTCAACAGCGTACTTTTGCCACAACCACTGCCACCCATGACGATAAAAATGCTCCCTCGCTTGACCGAAAACGCAACGTCCTTGAGAACAACCGTGTCGCCGTAGCCCATGGTGAGGCTTTCAACATAGATAGCGTCTGTTCTGTCGTTGATAAGTGTCATACTTTGAGGGCGTTAAAGAGCACTGCAAATATAGCATCTGCGACGATGAGCGCGGTAATGCTGTAGACGACGGCCTTGGTCGTGGAAGAACCGACGGCGGCCGAGTTGCGCTCACAACGCAGGCCCGTGTAACAGCCCAAAAAGCCGATGATAAAGCCAAAAGTCGTCCCCTTTATAAGGCCCGTAAAGATGTCGTTGAGGGCGATCGCTCCACGCGTCTGGTTCAAATATTCGACCAACGAGAGGCCTTTCAGCGTCACGGCGACGAAAATGCCACCCAAGATCCCCACAAAGTCCGCATAGAGGCACAACAGCGGCATCATCAAAAACAGGCCCAGGAGACGCGGTATCACCAAGAACTCGACGGGCGAAATCGCCATGACCTTGAAAGCATCGGTCTCTTCCGACACGTTCATACTGCCGATCGCCGCCGCAAAGGCAGCCCCCGTCCGCCCCGCCATAATAACCCCTGTCATCATCGCCCCCATTTCGCGCACCATAGCTAGGCCGACGAGGTTTGCGACAAAGAGGCTCGCCCCGAACTGCGACAGCTGCACCAGCCCAACAAAGGCCAAAATCAGGCCGACGAGAAAGCTGATGAGGGAAACGATCGGAAGGGCCTCAATACCGGTGTTTTGGACAAAGTGGAGAACGTCGTCCCAATGCCAATGCGCGCGACCACGGACACTGTTGACCAGAGCCATCACAACTTCGCCCAAAAAGCGAAAGTAGCCGGCCAAAGACAACCACAAGTCCCCTGCCCGCTCGCCAACATGTGCAAAAAAGTTAACCGGCCCCGTCTTGGCTTGAAAACGTTCGCCAGCCTCCGTCAGCGCGATCCACTCCAACAGCTGCCGCGGCAGTCCACGCGTGTCGATTTGCTTGCCGCGAGCCGCCTGAAACACTTCCAAGACAAACAATACCAGGCGCGAATCCCACTGTTGCAGCGCACTTGCGTCAAACGCGACGCGCTCAACCCCACTCCGTTCCTTCAAAACAGCCGCTGGCGACTCATACACCTGTTGCCCCTGCAGCACCCAGGCCCCACGCAAGCCCACTCGCAACACTTCCCCATCAATTGTATAATGTGCGCTCTCCACAACTTTTTATTACAACGTAAAAATTAACACATGTCAGCCTTTTTTTACATGACATCTGGGGTCAAAGGAGTCGCGGAGGGAGTCGCCGAGGAGGTTGAACGAGATGACAGATATAAAGATGGCGAGGCCCGGAGAGAGCATCCACCAGTAATTGAGCATAAAGATCCGCATGTCCTCTTGGGCCTGGCGCAGCATGAGGCCCCATGAGGCGGTGGGCTCTTGAATGCCGAGACCCAGAAAGCTTAGTGCCGCTTCACCGAGAATATAGGCCGGAATGCTGAGAGTGCCAGCCACGAGGAGGTACCCGGTGAGGTTCGGCAAAACATGTTTTATAACGATGCGCAGGGGCGACTGTCCCATCGCTTCGGCAGCGAGAATGAACGGCTGTTGTCGCAAGGAACACGTGATGCCACGAATGACTCGGGCCGTGCTCGACCACCCGATAAAGGCCAATATCACGACAATCATGATGTACATTTGGCCGGACTCGAAGTGTTCGGCGATCGCGGCCCGGAGCGCCAAGAGCAGGTAAAACGTCGGAATGGCCATCAAAAACTCGACGCCGCGCATGGCGAGAAAATCGACTTTTCCACCAAAATAGCCAGAGAGCCCGCCGATCAGAAATCCGAAAGTAAAGGTGATCAAAATACCGATAAAGCCAATGCTCAGCGAGATCTGGGCGCCGTAGAGAAGGCGAGAAAAGACGTCGCGACCGGTCGAGTCGCTGCCCAACAGGTAGACGCGGTCAACGTCGTCAGCCGACTTTACGCCAAACAGCTTGTGCTGGAGCGGCAATACCCACAGGAGCTTGTATGGCTTACAAGACGGGAACCAGGTGAGCGGCCGCGATACGCCTGGAATGGCCGTGTAACCAGCTGGCGTTGCCTCATAGACAGCGACGTGCAGTCCACCATCTTTACACATCAGGCGTGTTGGCGGGTGATAGCTCTTTTTCAAGTTTTGCAGCGAAACCTCATAGGGCGCCAAGACAGGAGCGAACAGCGCCGCGGCGTACAACACGATCAAACAAATCAACGCCGCGCCATGGATTCGATGCTTCATTGATTTTGATTGTAAGGCAAACGGCGACCGGCAAAAGCTTTTTTTACAAAAAAACACATTTTTGTTTCGCAAACACGGGCCATTTTTTGTTAAAAGAGGAGGTATGACGACGAAGATGCTGAAGATTTTTTCTGGAAATGCCAACACGCCCTTGGCTCACGAGATCTGCCAATACACCGAAGTGCCACTGGGAGAAGCGCATGTGGGCAAGTTTCCAGACGGCGAAACGTTTGTTGAGATCTGTGAAAATATTCGAGGCAAAGATGTCTTTATCATACAGCCCACCAACGCTCCAGCAAACGATCATCTGATGGAGCTTCTGATCTTTATCGACGCCGCTAAACGAGCCTCAGCCGCCCGCATTACGGCCGTCATTCCATTTTACGGCTATTCTCGCCAGGACCGCAAAGACAAACCACGCGTGCCAATCACCGCCAAATTGGTCGCCAATCTGCTCGTGACCGCCGGTGCCGATCGCATCGTGGGCGTCGATTTTCACTCGCAACAACTGTCTGGTTTTTTCGATATCCCTGTCGATCACCTCTTCGCGGCCTCCGTATTTTACAAGTATTTCAAGGCCTACGACAAGGGCAACTGGACCGTGTGCGCGCCAGACGCCGGTAGCATGAAGATGGCCTCTGCCTACGCCAATATGCTGGGCTGCCCACTCGGCATGATTGCCAAACGTCGCAAAAATACCATCGACGTCGAGGCCATGAACGTCATTGGCGAAGTCGATGGACGCGAGATTCTCCTCGTCGACGACATGGTTGAAACCGCTGGTACCGTCACTGCCGCGGCCAAACTCCTCAAGAGCAAGGGCGCACTCTGCGTCCGGGCGGCCGTCAGTCACGGTGTCATCAACCCTCTCGGCTACGAACGCCTAAAGGAAGACTACATCGACGAACTCGTCACAACCAACACAACAGCTTACAACGATCAAGGCCTCAATATCGTCCGCCTCAGTGTCGCCAAAATGCTCGCCGAGGCCATTGTAAGCATTCACGATAATGCTAGTGTCTCTAGTCTCTTCACCATCAAAGGCTACTAAAAACCTGTGTAAAATGCCGTGAAAGCTCGTTTCGCGCTGCGCCGACTGGCTCACGTACCTCTATGTACGCTACGCCAGATCGTGCTCGCGCAAAGCCAAGCTTTGACGGCATTTTACAC
>Ga0154578_135_pt1 | contig 35796 bp, 31 predicted proteins | sample RifGroF2_FD_116007 | JGI IMG/M metagenome (GOLD analysis project Ga0154578, IMG submission 116007) | Verrucomicrobia bacterium GWF2_51_19
CAATCTTGGAGTGCCCACTTATCTAAAGCGCGTCACAAGGGCCTATAGCCAGGCCCGAGGAGTGAGGGTGACAGGAGCGTACAAACGGTACGTGACTTAGCCCGATCGACGAGAACGCCGCAGACATTCCGTATCATTCCCAGTAAATATTCCGCATCATTCCCAGTAAAGGCTCCGTATCATTCTACACTCACATGCAATCTTGGAGTGCCCACTTATCTAAAGCGCGTCACAAGGGCCTATAGCCAGGCCCGAGGAGAGAGGGCGACAGGAGCGTACAAACGGTACGTGACTTAGCCCGATCGACGAGAACGCCGCTATAGGCCCTTGTGACGCGCTTTAGATAAGTGGGAGCATTTGGCCACGTCGGAAGAGGGTAACCTGTCCGGTGCTCGCCGAGACGGTGATGGCAACGCAATCAACGGCCATCGAGATGCCCAAGGCGGTCGCGTGACGTGTCCCCAGGCCACTTGGTAGGTGTTGTTTCATATCGGAGGCGTAGATCATGCTTCCAGCGGACTCGAGGAGGCCGTCGCCGCCGATGACAAAGGCGCCATCGATGGATGAAAACTCTTTAATGGTCTCGTCCATGAAGGGGTTGAGGACGTTGCGTTCTTCGGCCTTGTAGCCGTAAAAGGGGTTGAGGACGAGTGGTTTGATAAAGGGTTTGAGTCTTTGGACATCGCCCAAGACAAAGAGGCAGCCGACGGGCCGACCTTCACGACCCTCAACCGCCAACTCCGTGGCAATCGCGAGGAGCCGTTCGAGGACTTCCGGTTTAACGCCGTCGGGGAGGATATCTTTGGGGTTGTTGAAGACGGACTGCATTTCCTTTTCCACCTCGATCACGACAACGGAGTCGAACTGGTTGCTGTGTGGAATGCCGCCCAAGCAACACAGACGCTCATCTGGCGAAAGAATGCCGTGCGTCAAGCAAATGACGATCGCGCTGCGCAGTTGCGACAAGCGATTGTGCGAAAAGAGGCGGACGGGCACAATGTAATGCTTCCCGCTGACCGACACCTCTGTCGCGCGTTGAGTGACCAAAATGGTCTTGAAGTCCTTGAGTGCCGGGCCACAGTCAACTGCGCCCGAAAAGGTATCTGCGAAGACAAAGATGGAGTCGCATTTCCCCTGTTTGGCAATTTTTATGGCCGCGCGCAAGAGCTGTTGATTGAAGCGGTTGCCCTTGCTGTCAATGAGGGCCGTATCGCCGCCAAACGCAATGACGACACGCTGCTTAAAGATATCGAGGGTTTCGGACGCGATCACCTCTTCGAGGAGTTTTTCGTTTTGGAAAATGCGGGCCAACGAGGCCAAGACATTGAGGTAGCTGTCTTCGTTTTCCGACGCCAAAATGAGAAAAATAAGACGGACCTCATCGTGGGTATCCCCGCCATTTTTCAGACCCAATCGACACCGACCGATCGCAAACACGTACGGCCGGTTCATTTGAATTCGCATGTGAGGCAGCAAAACGCCGTTGCCCAAATAGGACGTCATGGTGGCCTCTTGCTCGACGAGGCCCTTCAACACTTCTTGCTTATTTTGGAGCGGGCAAGTCTGCAAAAGCTCCATTAGCGCGCCTTCAAAGGTATTGCTCTGGATGTCTAAAATCCGCGACTTTGAAATATATCGATCTAGATGCATGTCATTTTTCCAAGGACCCTTTTTTTAGAGCGTACAGTAAGGCGAGGCCGATAACAAGTATAAAGCTCAAAAAAGGCAAAAAGAGGGAAAAGCCGACCTGAGCGCACTGGCGGTAGATAACGACCCACGGAATCAAGCACACCGCGCCAAAAAACACGAAGAAAAACAGCAAAATCGCCGGCCCTGGACGCCCCATCGTCTTCGTTGCCTCAGGGCTCGCCTTTCCCTTGCGTCCGAACAACTCCCCCAATAGCAACACCCCAGCGCCCACACAGATCCCCACACAGGTGTTAACAAACAAGATTATGTAGTTATGCAAGTCCATTAGAAATCTCCAACAAGTGTTAAAGCCCTATTCCATTCAAGCCTTTGTAAACGGTCTAGTGACATTACGCTAGTCAACGGACTTAAATGTGAATGTTGCTTCTTGTTGTTTGAATTTTGTTTGAATTTTATTGGCAAATATTTGGCGACCGGTCTTGCCCTTAAACATGCCAGGCTTACCAACGTTGGTAAACTCAATGATTTTAATATTTGGTAAAGAGACAATGAATGTAGCAATCTTCTCAGCATCTTTTTCAGTTTTTTCACCTTTATCTTGTAGTTTTACAGTAATTTTGCTGCCGCTGAGTGTAAGCTCTGCCATCAAATTTCCATTTTCATCAAACAACGGGAACCCATTTAGGGTAATGGTGAGATTATTATTTTCTTTGTAGCGAGCGTAGAGCGTTTGGTCGTCAACCATCATACGCAGAGAGGCAAGTTCGTTCGTTTACCATTCTTCAAACAAGGACTGTCCCAACAGAAAACGGTAATAATTGCCTTCCACCTTTTGACAATCGATAATCATTTCTTTTGGGAGAGTTTTTCCAACGGACTTAAGAATAGCAGCCTTATACTTTTTTCGATTACCTTCTGTGCTTCCGCCTGCTTCAATGGCAATAGTGATCTTTGATTTAGAGCGAGTCAGTGTTGCAACAGTCGTTTTTCCATAGAGCACATCTTGTCGCTCGCCCGGACCCTCCTCGCTGCTATCCGAAGATTCACTGGTAAATTCGCCCTCCCCGCGCGTGACAATCATAACATTGTCTGAGGACAGTATGAGCTTGCCAAGCTCATCTAACGCTTTCTGCGTCGTATGTGATTTCTTGCCCATTAAGGCACTAAAGACATTGGAACTGCGAGCAGAGCGCGGAAGCGAAATGTACACTTCTTTTGTCTTGTTTTTATCGTCAACAACTCTATTGACTTGATCTATGAACAACTGTCCCAGTGTTTTATTACTGGTTGAAACCTCTTTGTCAAAGCTTCCAGAAAAGAGGTAAAAGAGATATAAGGAAGGGTTTCCCTCCGTTTTTTCTTCACTCGATAACATCACAAAGCCGCCTTGATTTTTCCCATCAATGATTTGCGAGAAACGGTTCAGCTTTAATTGTCCAAACCACTCTAGTGACGTTCCACGAATATGAATGTAAGGCTCAAAAAAAGATTTTCTGTCGACAAATGAATTTTGTTTATTACGTAGGATCGAAAGGACCTCATGGGTGGTGTTCGAATCCGAATATTGTGTTCTCTTCCCCGATCCTCTTTCTGGTAAAATAAAAACACTCTTGTCAACAATTTCTTTGCCAAGTTTGTAGATCTCTTCAAGCATTTTATTTTGATCGTGTTTCCCAGGGAGAATATACTGGTACATCACTGTCTCCGTGATCAGCGTGATATGAGAAGGATTGTCCTTGGCATACTTAACATTGTTGTAACCCAAGATCTCTCCCAAAACGGCGAGTCCTTTTTTTCTGGTTTCTTCATTATCCAATCCAAAAATGTCACGATCGAGCACAGTCGCCCAATCTCCAGCAAGCGCCAATCCTTTGGCATAAACAAAATTATCTTTACCTATTTCACTTGGAGCAGTGAGTCCTCGTCGAAGTCCTTCTACGAGATCAGTTGATGGCAAAAGCGGGCAAAAATTATCGTCTTTGTCGATATTGAAAGGCGCACCATAGTGTGCCGCAGCGATAAATATACCGGCATCGTTTCCCAAGTCGATCGCGCTGTCACCTTGCCATTCATACGCTCTTTGTATCTTAACAAAAGGGTGAATGAACTCTTCTATCTCTGTAGCCTCCCATTTTGTTTTTTTACTAATAAAACCGTTCAGTTCCTTCGACTTAACAATCATTGCAGTGGTTCCATCTAGCCAAAGATTGCCGATGTCTTTACCCTGAGGAGGGGTATTGGGGACGGTGTCCATAAAGGAATTGTGACGGACCATGTTGTACAGGCCACACGTGTCGTTAAAGAAGTCCACCGTTCCCTGTGTGTAAGCTACTTTGGCGCCAGAAACACTGTAAAGCGTGCAATTGCCGTGGATACTGTTGTCAAAAATACCATCTTCTTTATTTGTTTTTTCTGGAAAGAGTTTTGGTAAAACATTCACAACGACATCGAGAAAGGTCAACTGAGCCAAGGCACCCCCTTGGCTGTGTCCGGTGACAATAATGTTTAAGTTTTTAAGGCACTCTAAACCGAGCGTATTGACCACGTCAGAGAGTTGAGTCAAGGCATCCGGCAAGCCCTGCAATGATTTGGTCAACTGCCCTCGAGCGCTATCGCCGTCTTTGATTACCATCTCTTCGCGAGAAAGTAAGGCGTCTCGCGTGTATCCTTTCTCGCTCAAGTACACCCGTTTGAGCATATTGGTGATAGACTTTATCATGGATACACGGTACGACATTGCTTTGTATGCAAAACCTCCGTGAAGGAGCATATCCCCGTAATCTTGGCTTTCCTTATTGCTCGAGGTAACGCTCTTGACCGTATTTTTAACCGTCGACGTTATACCGATCTTTTTGACTTTTTCTGATTTATTAAAAAACTCTTCCATCGAGATGGGAGCGAGGGCAAAATTAGTCATCCAACTGGCCGAATTGAATTCTTTAAGCACTTTCCCTACGACCGATGTTTGTTCTTTACCTTGCCACGACTCTCCCTGGCTTCCACGTAAAACTATGAGGAGAATGTCTGGTGTTTTATCGGTTCCCTTTCTAAAAGCGATATAGCCAGGAAAATCGACTTCTATTTGCCGATCTGTCACACCATGCAACGCGGTTCCATATCCATGCAGACCCTCAAAGTTTGGCTCACATTCCCAACCATAGGAAAACGGGTAAGGGGCCGGATAACCCTGCTTGGAATCCAATGCCTTATCTCCAATAGTCCATGAATCTGTAGTAATGGATTTGTTCGCGTCATCAACAGGCATGAGATTGACAGAGCCAGCCTTTAACGTCATCGGGTATTTTAAGCCTTGTGGGCATGCCCATCCAGTCAAGTCGTTGATGCGTTTTGTAGTTACATAAGACCGCATAATGTGCAAATGAATGTCTTTAACCAAGTTTTCGTCTCTTAAAACAGGTGTTACGCAATTGATGTCGACTTCAATCTGTTGTGGATCTTTTACCTTTGCCCCTTCGAGTTCCCCAGTCTTCCCACCGGCATGAACCAATGCAGCGCTCAAAAAATAAACAACAATTATAGCTCTATAAAGAGCTCGTTTTGATAGTAATAACTTTTCCATATTTTTTCCCATTGAGACGTAAAACCTGTAAAATAAAAATAGCAAGCCTTAAACTCAGCTAAAAAAACTACAACTACGATTGGGTGCGCCCTAACCTCCCACGAGTGTTAAATGGCAGCAGAGAAAGGGTGTCGGTTTTTGGATCTTATGTTTGTTGAAAGACGTGGAAGAAAGGATGCGAAAGAGTCTAGGGCAAGGCCTAACCTCCCACGAGCGTTAAATGGCAGCAGAGAAAGGGTGTCAAAACTTGGCTTTGCGCGAGTACGATCTGCCGTAGCGTACATAGACGTACGTGAGGCAGTCGGCGGAGCGCAAAACGAGTTTTCACGCCCTTTCTCTGCTGCCATTTAAAAGAGGGCATTAGAAAGCACCCCAATCGCAGTAACTGGGCCGCTGTCTTGCATCGAATCGACAGCTCCATCGACCTTATTTAAGGTATCTTCGGCCTTGGTATAGAGGCTGTCGTCGGTGATTAGGCGGCCGAGCGTGTTGTTATCGGCGTTGAGTTTTTCTGAAAACTGGTGAACATTGTCGACGGTGGCCCGTATTTTTTGACCCAACGTGTCGTCGGTAAAGAGTGCGCCAATGGTGCCTTGGCCCTTGTTGATTTTGTCGACAATGCCGTCGGCGTTGGATAGAAAGCCATCGGCCTTGTTGGCGGCTTTTTGGATGTCGCTGAGGGTCGTCATGACTTTCGCATACAGTTCTTCGTCGTAGATGAGGCGGCCAAAGGTTCCCTTGCCGGACTTGAGCTGATCGGTGATATTGGCGAGGTTGTCGATAATGCGGTCGAGCTTGGGGCGGTTGACATCAAAGAAATCACCGACTTTTGAGAGCAAAGTACCTGAACTTTTCTGCCCTTCTCCATCGCTCTCAGAACTGCCGCCGAGGGCCTCTTCGACGCCCGTTAAGAGGCTATCAAGGCGTTTACCGACGTTGCCGAACTGCGACACAACGGCGGCAAAGTCGGCCGTATATTGCGTCTTGATATAGCTTTTGGGCGCGAGGTCATCCTTGTCTTTGCCGGCCTGAATGGCGACGTAATTGGCTCCCAACATGCCAGCGGACGTGATGATGGCTACAGAGTCTTTTGGAATAGTAAACTGCGTTTCGATGTTCAAAATGGCCACGCCGAAATCATCTTCTAGCGTTGTGTTTTCGATGGCGCCAATCCGGACGCCTGACAAACGCACATCGTCACCGGGCTTCAGCTGTTTCAGATCGGTGAAGCGGGCGCGAATTTCGTAACCGCTGTGCTGGTAGAACGTCGTCTTGTTGAGCGTCTGGTGGACGAGCCAAATCATGAGGACGCCGAAGATAAAGAAGAGGCCTACGCGGATGGATTGTGAGGTTGTGTTCATCAGGATTTTTCTCTAAATCGTGGGTGTTTGGGATCGATGGAGGGGTCCATGAAGTCCCGAATGAGGTCATCTTTGGATGCGAGAAAACGTTTAGGTGTGTCGATGGCGTGAATGCGGCCGTTGTGCATGAGGGCGACGCGGTTGGCCACGGCCATGGCGAGGCTGCGGTCGTGGGAGACGACGATGCTGGTAACGTTGATTTCTTCTTTCAGCGTGGCGATGACTTCCGCAATGGTGGCCGACATGACTGGGTCGAGCTCGGACGTGGGTTCGTCGTAGAGCAGGAGTTGCGGCTCCATGACAAGTGCCCTGGCAATGGATACCCGCTTGCGCATGCCGCCAGAGAGCTCCGACGGGTATTTGTGGGCGGCGTCTTCGAGCGAGAGCATCGACAGCGTGTGCATGACTTTTGCGCGAATGTCGGCGTCGCTATACAGCCGGTGTTCCTTGGGATAGAGGGCGAGGTTATCAAAGACGTCAAGAGAGTTCAGCAGCGCGCCCGACTGGAAAACGAGCCCCATAACGACTTTGCCCTGCGATTCGTAGACGTCGAGGCCGTTGACCAAAATCTTGCCCTTATCTGGCCAATCGAGGCCAATGATGTTTTTGAGCAAAACGCTCTTTCCGGCGCCGCTCGGCCCCATCAATACAAAGATTTCGCCCGGGGCAACGTCGAAAGAAATGTCGTGGAGGACCTCTTGCTGACCAAAAGATTTATAGACATTTTTTATTTCTACACTGACGGCGTCTTTTTTCACTTAAATAAGGATCTTGGTTACAAAGTAGTCCAGCAGGAGAACAAATATCATTGAGATGACAACGCCCTTGGTGACGGCAAACCCGATTTCGCGTGGTCCGCCCTTGGTCCGCAAACCGACGTTGCAGCAGATCAGCGTGACGGCAATGCCAAACACTTCTGCCTTCAGGAGGCCGTCGGTCAGGCTTGCTGTATCAACGAAGTCCTTGAGGCTCCTCCAGTAAATTTGCGGGTCGAGGGCGATAAAGCTGACGTATTTTACAACGATCATGCCGCCGTACCAGCCGATCACGATGGAAAAGATCGTCAACACCGGCATCATGACGGCAATCGCGACGAGCCTTGGCATGACGAGTAAGCGCTCCGGCGAGATATTCATGGTTTTAAGGGCGTCAATCTCTTGGTAAACGGTCATAGAGGCCAATTCGGCTGTAATGGCTGACCCGACGCGCCCAGCGAGCAGAAAGGCGGTCATCACGGGCCCCAACTCGCGGCACATCGAGAGCCCCACAATGCTGCCCAAATAATTTTGCGCCCCTGGCACCTTTCCAATGCTGTAACCCGCCTGCAAAGCCAAAACGGCCCCGATAAAAGCGCTCAAAATACCGACGATTGGCAAGGTCGTGTAACCGATGTGGTAGGCGTTGTCGAAAAAGCGCGCAAACTGCCTCGGAAGATACGGCAAATGGCAAATCGAGCGCCACAACAACATCAATGCACTACCAAACTCGTCTAAAATGTTAGCCAACACGTTCACTCTGTACCCTGTATTGTCGATGAAAAACCACCTCTTGTCAAACCTTGACAAAAATTATTTTGTTAAAAAAAACTTGCATTCGCCATACCTCCGACTAGCGTCCCATGCGTTATGAAAAAACTTACCCCACTCTTAATGTTGTTGCTGTCTACCAGCGCGTTTGCAATTGTATACCCCAATTTCAATATCGTTGAATGCGCCGAAGGCATCCGTAACAATTATGGCGATTACAGTGAGTTAACGCCTGGTAGGAAAATCGAGTACCAAAACGAGCTCCGCGATCTACTCGGCAAGATGTACAATAACTTAGACGGAGATGAACTGCTTACCGAAGCGCTGAATTATGTCGCGAATACACTAAAGCTGCAAGAAAACGACATTGAAGAACTCAAAACTGTTTTCCTCGGCAAAGGCGCTTATGTCGGCGGCACACGAATCTTCAGGAAGAAATCGATGGTCAATATACGCGTCGGACTCGAAGACGACGAAGACTAAACCGCTTAACGTCTCTCTCTCGCCGTCACATAAGCGAATTCCGCCAGGGCAACCATGAGAGTGTTGTCGGCAGAGACGAGATTGAGGCGGCCAGAGGCGAGAGTTTTCTGGGCATTGAGGAGGTCGAGGAGGCTGTTGACGCCAGAATGATAGCCCTCTTGTGTTGCCTCAAAGGACTCTTGCGAGGCGCCAAAGAGCGATTGCGCGGCCTCGCGTTGACGGAAGGCCGACTTGACGGTAAAATAGGTCGACCAGACCTCCTTCATCACGTCTAACTCCTTGGCGCGCACGGCCTGGCGCTGTTGTTCTCGCTGTGTTTTGGCCTGAAGAATGGCATAGAAGTCGCCAAAACCGTTAAAAATGTCCCACTTGATGGCGATGTAGCCCAAATAATCGCGCTTGAGGCCAGACTGGTGTTGCGTCTTGATAAGGTCCGCCGAAAGACCGAGCACCAATTGCGGCCAAAAAGCGCGTTGCGACGAATAGACGTCCTTTTCGTAGGCCATAAAGGTTTCGCGTTCGGCACGCACGTCGGCCCGCTCCTTAACGACATCCGCCAACAGGGCCTCCAGCTTGAGCTCTTGGAAAAACGTTTTGGGCTCTTCGGGCAACGCGATATCAATGGCACTGCAGATGGGAACCCCCACAACGGCCGCCAAATTGGCGCGTTGCGCCTCGACATTCGCCCGCACGCGCTCCAACTCGAACAGCGCTTTTAGCATCTCAGCCTTGGCCTGCAAGAGACTTTGTTTCTTGTCCAGGCCGCTTTCAAAACGGCTCTTGGCAGCTTCATAGGCCGACGTCGCATCCTCGTAATTGCTCATGTTAGCGCAGACGGTCTCCTGCGCGGTAAAAAAGTCGAAATAGGCCGTCTGCACTTGGTAAACGATCGTCTGCAGCTCTCGGTTGTGGGCATATTGGGCGGCGATCAGGCGTTGATAGGCGGCATCGGCTTTTGCCTTGTCGGCTCCAAAGTGAAAGAGCGTGTACGTGATGTCGACCGACGGGTAGGCGCTCTTTGTAACCACGGTGGGCGTCGACGACGTTGCCCCCGTCTGCTGCTGCTGGACCTGCCCCGTAACGCTGACCGTCGGGTACAAGGCCTTTTCCGAAATCCCCTTTTGCGCGCGTTTCAACTCAATCGCCTCACTCGAAATCCGTACATCCGGCGAGTTCTTCAACGCCAAATCAACGAGGTCCGGCAAAGCCAACTTATCGGCCGCCCAAGCAAAGGTACAGAAAAACAACAGACTCCATTTCAACATGATTTGCCATTATGAAGAGGTTTTTGCATTCATTCAACAAAAGACCGTTGAAAAAGAAATGTTTTGAAAAAATCTAAAAAATCGTCATTGAATCATTTTCTGTCGATGAACAAAAGACCGTTGAAAAATGGTTCTAGAGCAAGGCCCGAGGAGTAAGGGCGACAGGAGCGTACATGCGGTACGTGACTTAGCCCGAACGACGAGAACGCCGCTATAGACCATTTTGCAACGGTCTTTTATTTTATGCGACGCTTAAAGAGGGACTTCTTGAGCTTAGGCATCTGGGGAATCGAGGCGACGAGTGGCGGCTGTTTTCGCAGTTTGGGCGCAAAGATGTGGATGTTTGCCTCGGCTTGGCCGATGAGTTTTTGGGCCTGTTTGAGGGCGCGAGCGGTTGAGAGCGTTGGGTTGGTTTTGTTGTCAGGGAAAAGGTTGTCGGGGCCAATGAGCTCCAATAGGCCTGAATTCTCGATCACGTGACGGACGTAGGATCGCACTTCACTGAGAATCAGGTAACGGTGCGTATTATGCATGAACTGCAGCAACTCTTCCATCGCCATAATACAGCTGGCGTCGATCAGGTGGGCGTTGCGCATCTTGAGAATGATGATCTGGACGTTGGGCCTCTCACACAGGTGCTTGATTTGATCGCGGAAGAGCTCTGAGGCCGCAAAAAATAGGTTGCCTTCGATGTGGATGATAGAGATTTCGGGTGTCAGGCGCTGTTGATCTTGCTGCATCTGCGTGAGCATACCCTCCGCATTGAAGGCGTATTCGCTCATTTCTGGCATGGCTGCCTTTTTCAAAAAGAGCAAAACCGACAGCCCCACGCCAAAATAAATCGCCGTGTTCAGTGGAAACAGCAGGCCCGAGGTCAAGGTGGCGAAAAAGACAAAGGCGTCCGAGGTCGTCGTCCGCGTGATCAGCCTAATCGCGTGTCGATTGAACCGCATACCGCTGAAAAAAATGACCACGACGGCGAGGGACGCTTTTGGCACGTACGCCATGTAGGGGCCCACATATAAGACTCCAGCAAACATCAAGAGACCCGCGAACAGGCCACTCATCGTCGTCCGCGCGCCGCTGCGGCAATTCACGGTAGAGCTCAGCAACGAGCCCGAGGCCGGCATGCCCGAGAAAAAAACGCTTCCCAAGTTCGCCAAACCAACGCTAAACATCGTCTGATTGGCGTCAATCTGGCCACCGGACTCCGCCGCGAGCGACTTTCCAATCGACGCGCTCTCCAGGAGACACAAAAACGCCAACGCGACAGCCGGATTCGCCAACAAGCTAAGCATGTCGAAGTCGACCGCCGGCAACGTAAACCGCCATTCAGAGAGCGAAATGGGGTCCAAGTACTTGAGCAAGAGCCCATGACTCTCCATGCCATAGGCCAGGAGCGCAGACGCAGCCAAGGTCAGGGCGATATTCGGCAAGGCTGGTAACCATTTTTGTACGGCCCAAAAAACAACAAACGTAAACAGGCTCAATACCACCGACGGCCACTGCGTCAATGGCAATTTTGAGAGAGTCGCCAAGCAGACATCGTAAAAGGTCCGCACCATGGCCGAATGCGCATCAAACAGCGTATATCCAAGGACGTTGTGCACCTGATTGCCGATAACGAGAATCGCGCCCGCCGTGATGTACCCAAAGACGACACTTTTGGAGACAAAATGCGTTATGTTGGCCAAACGGAGAAACGAGCCCACGATCAAAAAGAGCGACACCAATAGCAAAAAGAGCGGCAAATATTGCACCACTTGCTCGTGCGAAAAACCCAAGGCCGCAAACGAGCTCAATAGCAAGATCGCCGTTGGGTTTGTCGGGCCAAGCATCACGTAGCGCGACCCAGAAAACAGCGCAGCCGCAATACTCGCAATCGCCGACCCGAAAATGCCGTACTGGAGAGGCAACCCCGCTATCATCGCGTACGCCATCGCCTGCGGAAACGCCAGCAAAGCCACATTGAAGCCCGCCCGGAAATCTCCAAAAAACTTGTAACGCGTGTAGCCGTACACCGCCTCTCGCGCCGGGAAGAAGTCGATGTGCGGGTTTTTCAACCAAATTTTTAAACTCTGCAAAAAGTGTCCCATACTTGTTTACGCCACGAGGGCTTGTAGGGCGTCGAAATGTGGATTGACGACCGTTAAATTCAATTGCGGCCGTTGTTTCTGAAGAGCATGACACAAATTTTGCACGACGTCAACTCGGTTGCAGTCCCGACTCAGGTGAGCTAAGAAAATTTGCTTCCAGGCGGCGTCCGGCATGCCCCGTAAAACCTCAAAGGCAGCCTCGTTCGACAGGTGCCCATGACGGCCCAATATTCGTTGCTTGATGGACCACGGCCGCTTCGTGTCGTTCTCCAAGAGCTCAAGGTCGTGATTCGCCTCCAAGACCAAACACTCGACGTCGCGTATCTTTTCCCGCACGAGCTGCGGAACATAACCCAAATCCGTCACCCACCCAACAGATGCAAAACCGCCCCCACCCTCGCTTTTGAAAACATACCCAACAGGGTCCTGCGCGTCGTGCGGAATCGAAAATGCGTCCACAACGAGATCCCGATAACTGAACGCCGTCCCCGTCTCGAAGACCTTCCACGGCAAACGTTTACCCAGCTTGTCTTGCAAAACACACGCCGTCGCTTCGTTCACAAAAATGTCTAACCCACTCTCCCCCAGCGCCTTCAAGCCCACAGAATGATCACTGTGCTCGTGCGTCAGAAAAATACCATCAATCGACTCTATTCCCAAATCAAATACCCGCAACATCTCCCGTATCCGCTTCCCAGAAAAACCAACGTCCACCAGGACCTTGCTCTCCCCAGATATCAACAAACCACTGTTGCCAGCGCTGCTGCTGCCTAGTATTTCAAACCTCATAAAAAAGAACCGTGCAAAATGGCCCACGGCGTTTCGCGTCGTTCTGGCTAAGTCACGTACCAACGTACGCGGTGGCCATCGCTCCTCGGGCCTGGCTATAGAACCATTTTGCCCAGTTCTTGCTCGTTGATTGTTAATAAACGAAACATGTTCTCAAATGCCTTCGTCCTCAAAAAAAACTTATGATAAAGGGCGTCAAAGCTTGGCTTTGCGCGAGCACGATCGGCCGTAGCGTACACAGACGTACGTGAGGCCGGCGGCGGAGCGCGAAACAAGCTTTCACACCCTTTATCATAAGTTTTTTAAAAGCTATAGCGGACGCTAGCCTCTACGCTCTGCACAAAGAGGTTTTTGAAGCCTTTTTTGGCGCCGTTGCCGCTTTGGGCAATCTTGGGATCGGTGGTACCGAAGAAGCGGTAACCGACGCCCAGGGTGATATTTTTAGCAATATCGTAACCGACGCCGGCCATGAGTTGGTAGGCGAAGGTATTGGCGCGACCGTTGTAAATGGCGTCGTTGGTGAACTTGCCCTTAACGCAACCGTAACCGATACCGCCACCGGCATAGAGGCTCCAATTGGCGCTCATGGCGTAGTCGTAGTAGACGTTGGCCATCAAAGAGAAGATACGGAGGTGGCCGTCAACGGGATCTGAGGCTTCCGTGGCACCGGTCTTGTAATCTTTATTATCGAAGGTCTTATAGCCTGCCTCGAGGCCGAAACGCCACTCATTGAAATATTGGCCGACTTCGAGACCCATAGTGCCACCGGTCTTGAACTTGTTCCAATTGTCATTGGTGTTGTCCTTGTTCTTCAGCTTCATTGGAAAGGCAGCGCCACCGTAGATGGACGCGTACCAATCGTTGTGTTCGTCTCTCGCATAGACGGATGTGATCAGAAGTAATAGCACTCCCGTCAGTTTTAAAAACGTTGTTTTCATAGTTTTTTTAAGACCATTGCAAAATGTTCTCTAGCGGCGTTCTCGTCGTTCGGGCTAAGTCACGTACCAACGTACGCTCCTGTCGCCCTCGCTCCTCGGGCCTTGCTATAGAGCCATTTTTCAACGGTCTTACGTCTTGTAGGTTGTTAATAGACAAAGACCTATGATAAATGCTGTCAAAGCTTGGCTTTGCGCGAGCACGAGCTGCCGTAGCGTACATAGAAGTACGTGAGGCAGTCGGCACAGCGCGAAACGAGCTTTCACGGTATTTTGCATAGGTCTTTTAGGTTGGAAACAGTATTCTGCTCCTTAATCATTTCAGGAGAGATCCACCTGGCTGACAACAAAAAAATGCATGTTTTTGGCGCTATTTTGCATCGGTCCTTACTTCGCAACAATCATGGGGACACACAAGAGTGGCTGGTTGGGCAATCTATTCTGACTGGATGAAATAGGTAATGACTTAAAGGAAACGGTCAAGGACTGGCCCTTGTCGTCGATCGTGGCCTGGCGCTTGTCGTTGTCGAGCGAGGTGATGGTAGGCCGTGCGACGACGCGCTCACTCAGCGATTTCGAGGCCCTCTTCACTGTTGTAACAGCTGCAATAAAGGTCTGTATTTGCTCAGCAGAATAGGTTTGCTCGGGAAACGCTTCGCCGAGGAGGCCCTTGATTTCATCCAAAACGTCAGCCGATCGCAGATCATCCATCGAGAGATCACTGTTCTTAACCAACGATTGCAAGAACTCAACGGGCGTTTTGCCGTCCTCTGGCTTATTTTCCGAAAAGTGCTCTTTGAGCCAATGGCCCATTTTAACGAGGTCTTCTTTGTAGTAAAAGCCACGCAAGATGCTCGGCGCGATGGCGAGAAATTTTGTTGCAAAGGGCGCAATGATGCCTAAACCCTTCGAAGAAGCTGCCAATGTTGCAAAAATATTGGTGCCTGGAATAAAAATAGCAGCAGTCAAACCGATCACCTGTGTCAAGGGGTGGACTTTGTGACCCGTGAGGGCCTTGACGGTTGGAATGAGCATCCCGACCGACAACGCCCCCATAAAGGCCAGGCCGAGTGGGCCCGTTGTCGTGCAAAGAAGCCCAATTCCGCCAACCAGCAAAAACGGCGATTCCGACTGTTTTAACCACCGCACAGTCTGCCGCAGTCCGGCCGCCCCACCCTTCTTGACTGTGTCAAAAAACGACTCGTGCTTGCGGTGCATCGCCGCAAGATCTTTGTCTGGCGTTGGAACACCCTTGTCTGGCGGCAGAGAGAAATTTTGAGAAATACCTGTGTTTGTTATTTTTTGCATACTATTTCAGACTGATGCAAAATGGATGCAAAAATGCGGCTTCGCGTGAGCACGATTCGGCCGTAGCGGCAGGGCTCGCCCTGCACCCTTGGATACTTCGTATCCTCTCTTACAAAGAGGATGCGCAAGCATACATTGGAGTACTGGGGCCGCTGCCAACGAAGGCTGTCGGCGCGCAGCGCGAAACGCATTTTGGCGCTATTTTGCATCAGTCTTCCTTGCGGTGTTGCAGAAATTGCATATAATTCTTAGTAATAAAGTAACGCTGGTGGGGGTCTTTTTCGGTGCGCATTTGGACGTGGACAAAGCTGCGGTTGACGAGACCCGGCAGACGTTGCTGGACGTTGGACGGCGCACAATGCAAGTAGCGGGCGATGTCCTTGAGCGTGAAGCCGTGGTCTTCGCGGAGGAACTGCAGAATGGAGTGATCGCGGGAGTCGAGGACTTGAAATGGGCTGCTTCGCAAAAACAGTGTGGATCGGAAGCGCATGCCGATCTCCTCGAAGATGGGCCCTGGGATTTTGTTTTGTTTGCAGGCCTCGAGGACCTTGTGGACGCCGCTGCCCCAGAGTTCGGCATAGTGTTTTTCGCGAAAGAGGCGAGAGATGACGCGGTTGCGCGTGCGCGTGATGCCCTGGTAGAGGTCTTCGATCACGATGCCGCTGATGAGAATGCCGGGGTTTTCGATTTCAACGCGGTCATCGAAGATCGAAATTTGGATCGGCGACCCCTTTTGTGAGTAGTCGGCGTGCATGACGGCGTTGACCAGCAACTCGCGAATGGCCATTATAGGTAATTTCGGCATGGGGACGTTGTCGTTGCCGCGTTCGATCGTGCGCAAATTGTGACGCTGGATAAAATCAAAGGCCTTTTCGAGCGCAATTGGCAGGTTCTCAAAAAACTCTTCGGTTGCAAGCAGGTTGGCCTTGGTTATGCCTGAAAAGAGACCGCACTGGACCCAGGCATCGGGAAAGAGCTTGGCCTTGTCTTTGCCAAACAGCAGCATGCCACCGATCGTCGGCACCAATTTCCCCTGATAACGCCTCACGATGCGCAACGACTCCAGGTAGTGCTCAGAGCTGAAATCGTGCTCGTCTTCAAAAAAACGCTCAACGAGTTTTCGATCGATCACCTCCTCGGAGTACTCCGTCAGGCCAATCTCGTCAAAGGACTGCGTGAGGACGACGCGGCGCATCTCCTCGATGAGGTTTTCGTCCGCCTGCCGGTTCGTCGACCCGATACGCACAAAGACGCCAGCCTCTTCCCCCAGGCGTTTCAAAAAGTGCGGGCGGTGCTGGCTGAAAGGAATGTGCACGACGATTGTCTGTGTCTCGCGATAGGGGACAACGCGAATGTCTGGAATCACCTTTGGCTCGATGCTTTCCGCGATAAAGTTGGCCAGCCGCTCTTCTTCTTTTTGGGCGTCGTGAATACCCAAGACGTGGTGAGTGCGGTCGTCGACACCGATAACGATCATGCCGCCAGCGGTGTTGGCAAATGCGACAACGGCCCTTAAAATGTTGACCGGTGAAGAGATGTCGCGCTTGAACTCCAGACGCTTACCTTCGTTTTGTGAGAGTATTCTGTCTAACTTCATAAGACTATATTAATTATCAAATTGATTGATTACGAGTTTTACGAGTTTTTACCGAAAAATTATTAGTAACTGAAAGACTGATCAGAAAGGATGTCAAAACTTGGCTTTGCGCGAGCACGATTGCCGTAGCGTACATAGACCGCGGGCAGTCAGCGGAGCGCGAAACGAGTTTTCACATCCTTTATCATCAGTCTTTCATAGTTTAAACATCTCAATAACCACCTTTAGACTTCCCGACAGCTTGTTCAGCTCTTGAGCGACGGTATGGGTTTTTGAGACGGTGTTAGATGCTTCTTCGGTGCGGTTTTTGAGGTTTTCGATGTGTTCAGCTAAGTGAGTAGCGCCTGAGGACACTTCTTGAATGTTGCCAAAAATCTCGTTGCTGGCCGTCGCGACCGCTTCCATGTTTTTAGAAATTTCCTGCGTGGTTGCAGACTGTTCTTCAACGGCAACAGCAATGGTATTGGAGAGCGTCTTGCTTTCATTGACGACACCTGAAATGATGCGGATCGCTTTGACAGACACATTGACGTCTTTAATCATTTGATCGATACTGGCCTTGACTTTTCCAGTGGCATCCGCGCTCTTGCTTGCCAATTCCTTGACTTCGTTGGCAACGACGATAAAACCCTTTCCAGCCGATCCAGCATTGGCGGCCTCAATGGTGGCGTTGAGCGCCAGGAGGTTGGTCTGGGCGGCAATTTCCTTGATTAAGTCGATCACTTGACTGATGCTGTGCGCCGATGCCTCCAGTTTATCCATAATCGCTTTAGCCTTGTTGACTTCTTCCGTCGCTTGATCGACAATCGTAACCTCTTGTGAGCAAATGCGGACCACTTCGCCAATCGACGCGTTCATTTCCTCGGAAGCGGAAGCCACGTTTTTACTGATGTTGTTGAGGTTTTCGCAACGTTTGGTAATTTTATTGAGAATCTCTGGAAACGTTTGGCCAATCGCCGTTGCCTCAATCGCCTTTTGCATCATGTCTTCCGTGCCAGACGAGAGGTCTTCGCTGCTGCTGTTGAGCACTTTGGTCGTGTCGACGAGTACGCGGCCGTTGTCGGCGAGGTTTTGGATGATTTTGTAAATTTTGCCGACAAAACGGTTAAACCAGGAAGCGAGCTCGCTCAGCTCATCATGGCCACCACTGTCGAGACGCTTGGTGAGGTCACCCTCTCCTTCAGCCATATCCTTGAGAATGGTAATGATTTTTTGCAGAGCCGATGTGATCGAGTGTCCAATCGTGATACCCAAAATCAAACCGATCAACATGCTGATCACAGAAAAGAAAAGCGCGATGCGTTCTGCATGGAGACGCTCGTTACTGGCACGAGCGGTAATGTCGGCCTTAATTTGCAGACAAATCTCGGCAATGCCGGAACTCTGGATATCGAGAGCGGCCAATAAATCATTCTGATGTTTTAGGGTCTTGAGGGTTGGGTCAGCCAAGCCGACAACGGTATTTAAGAGTTTTGTGAGTGTTGCTCTTCGGTCCTGCCACTCCTTGTCTTTTGCATCATTGAAAGACAATCCAAGATTGTAAAAGACCGTCTTACCTTCGGTTTCGTAAAACTTGTGAAATTTGTTTATGAAAGCCACATTTCCTGACATAAGAAAGTCGCTGTACATCTTCGACAGTCGCAACGCAATACGCGCAATATTTTGTGTTCCATTACCGATTTCGACATAGTAGCGTGGGACCTCTTCGCCCGATATGCCGTAAGTAAAGTCCAACTCGCGAATGCCCTGAATGGTGTCTTGAGTGGCCACGAGGAAGTCTTCAGTGCATTTATCCATCTGCTCGCGCAAAACTTTCATTTGCTTGAAAGCTTCTATGTAAGCAAAAAAACCATCGATGTACTGCTTGATTTGAGGCGATAAGGTGTCTTTGACAGACTGCCCTTCAAAGACGGAGTCACTCTCTTCAATCATTCTACGAGCCGCGTCAGCATGGTTGATGGTCTTGTCGGCATAAACTGATTCGTGGTAACGCAGGTAAGCTTTTTCAGCCACTCGAGCCTGCAAAATTTCCGACACGACCTGGGTAACTTGTTGGTCTTGCTTGAGTAAGACCTCCACTTTTTTTTGCAACAAAACCCCTGAAATATGATTGATGGAAATAAACCCGATAAAGATTCCCACCAACAAAAACAACTTTGTTCGAATATTTAGATGTTTAAGCATGTTTGCAACGAATCCAAGCTTGGCTCAATTAAAACGATCAACTGAACCCATAAAAGACCTGTTGCAAATTGGAGCAGCTCGAAACGAGCTTTTCTCGGCATTTTGCATCGGTCTTAAAATCATGTTTCCAAGAGGCAATCTCAAAGACTCCCTCTTGGAAAATATATTAATCAGGTAAACACGTGTTACTTCATGTAAATGCCACAAGCTGGAATATAATCTTTTCCGTCGCTACCTTTAACGCGCTCGAAATAGGTATTCTTCTTGTGCAATTTCTTATCACCGGGCTTGGTGTAGGTGTAGTCAACCCATCCCTTACCTTTGGCTGGATCGTTGGCAATCTGCAGAATTTCTTTTCTGAACAGTTTACCAGTAGGATCTGGGCGATCAACATAGTTGGTGCCGATCAGCTTTGGGTTGTGAGGATGGCAGACAACGGTTCCTGTAATATCGTACGCGAAGGCATAGAACTCAGGATTGTCTTTGTTGCAATAGGCTGGGTCTTTTGAATCAACAGCCTTAAATGCTCCGGGAGCATCTTTTGCTATATGAGCTGCCAAGGTTTGGACCATCTTGATCGCATCCGCATCTTTTGGCTCGAACTCGGCGGCAAACAAACGGCTGCTCGCCAGGAAGTAAGTCGCGACGAGGCCTAAAGCGACGAGGAGAACTTTGAATTTGTTATTATTGAACATATATATATCCTTTTGATTTTTAAGATTACGAGCGCTATTGACAGCGCAAGTTCTGAAAGAAAGTGTAATCTCTTTTTTACGAACTGCAAGCAGATTTTTAAGACCCGTGTAGAGACCTCAGCGCCTCACTGACCATTGAAGCAGTCAATAGTTCTGGTAAAATCAACGGAGGTCGTTGCCTGTGAGGGAAATAGAGCACGTATGTCGGCACTCCATTGCGGCCCAAAGCATTCAAGGCCCTAGTGATGTGTTCATCCCGCCGAGTCCAATCAGCACGCATTAAGAGCACTTTTTTCTGTTCAAACAGGGCTAAAACTTGTGGATCTTGCAATGTTGTCCTCTTATTGACTTGGCATGTCAGGCACCACGACGCCGTAAAATCGACAAATACCGGCCGCCCCTCTGCCTGCGCCTGTTCTATTTTTTCGACATCGAAGGGCTGCCAAACGTCTAATTTTGGGCTCGATGACTCTGTAAAAACCAGCAACAGTGCGACAATGATAGCCATGATCGCCAAAAACTTCAGCCAATGGCTCGACCGACGATAGGCCCAAACGGCAAAGCTGATGACAAGCAGCCCCAAAAGCACGGGAATCACAGACACGCCCTGTTCACTCAGGACCCAGAGCAGCCAAATCACCGTAGCGAGGACGGGAAAGGCCAAAAATTGCTTTAAGGTCTCCATCCATGGCCCTGGTCTCGGCAACAGTCTTAATCCAGATGGGAAGAGACTCAGCAACACATAGGGCAGCGCCATACCTAAGGCCAGACATGTAAAAATGAGAAAGGGCAACCATCCCGTATAAAAAAAGGCCGCGCCCAACGCGACACCCATAAAAGGAGCTGTACACGGCGTCGCAATGAGCGTCGCGAGGCAACCTGACAGAAAAGATCCCAAAATGCCAGATGAGCCCCGCCCACTCCAAGCAACATTCACCTCTAAAAAGCCCAAAAAGTTCAGCCCTATCAAAAAGAACAGTACCACGAGCACACAGAGAAAGGGCGTCGATTGTAGTTGGAAACCCCAGCCCAGCTGCAAGCCCCATTGCCGCAAAAGGACCAAAACGCCGGCCAGCACAATAAAGGAGAGCCATATCCCCGCCGCAAAGGCGCCCGCATGAACGCGTACAGACTGTCTCCCCTTCGACGCCACGTCTATCAGCGAAACAATCTTGATACCGATCAGCGGAAAGACACACGGCATGGCATTGAGCAGCAACCCTCCCAGAAAGGCCATTAAAAGGGTCATCCATGGCAGGTTCTGCGTTATTGGCTCTTCTTTTAACAATTCGCCATTGCTGGCACCACGAATCTCAATCTCTGCCGAGCCTGGAACGCAACTCTCCTTGCAAGCAAGCCAAGTAACAGTCGCCGAAAAGTCAGGTGCCGGCTTTGGCGCGCTGAACTTAGCTTTGACGACACATTGTTTTGCATAAACACGCGTCATAAGCCCCGCCTCACGCTCCACTTGAGGATCCGGCCAACTTTCACTCAACAGGGTAACGGTTGCCGGCAGGTGCCATTGTATGGCAGTTGAAAGACCCGTATCGCCAGGCGGGTTCGCGTAAATGTGCCAACCCTCTTCCATGTTCAAATGAACATCGACAGTGAGTGGATCGCCGTGCTGCGCCGACCAAGAAACGTCTACAGGAGCTCCAAAAGCAGCAACACTTGCGAAAAGAACTAGCCAAGACCGGCGTAAAATGGCGCCAAAATGCGTTTCGCGCTCCTTGAGGTGCCTCACGTACCATCGTACGCTACGGCAGATCGTACTCGCGCAAAGCCACATTTTTGCATCCATTTTACGCCGGTCTTTAATCCACCTAGAGCCTGTTTATTTCTTCTCTACAGGCTTAGCTTTTTCGTTTACTGGCGCAGTAACGGGTGTTTTTTCTTTGGCTGACTCAACGACGGGTGCTTTCTCTACCGTCGGAGCTGCCTCAGGCTGTGGCTTAATCGCCTGAACATCAACGAGTTCCACATTGAATATCAGGGTCGATCCAGCTGGAATACTCGGCAACTTGCTGTCGCCGTAAGCCAAATCGGCCGGAATGTAAATCTTTGCCTTGCCACCCTTCTTCATCAGGCTGAGGCCTTCCTTGAACCCGGGAATAACAAAGTTGAGACGAAAGGTCGCCGGCTGGCCACGAGCAATGGAGCTGTCAAAGACTTTTCCATCGATCAGACTGCCTTCGTAATGGACCGTCAGGAGGTCTTTTTCTGTGGGTGTCGCTCCAGTACCCTCTGTGATAACTTCGTAAAATAGGCCGCTGTCGGTCTTCTTAACTTTGGCATTTTTGGCCAAATTATCTAAAAAAGCCTGTCCTTTTTCGCGCTGAACCTTCGCCTCTACAGCCACTTTCTCTTCCTTGATCTTGGCATAGGCGTCAGCTTTCTTTTGAATGTAATCTTGCATCTGCGGACCTACAACGGCGAGGTCAAATGTTAACTCTTCTTCCTTGGCCGCCTTTTTGATGCCATCGATAAAGGATGCTATCTCGGCATCACTCAGGGCCAAGTCGGACAAGCCGGCCGCGCGCGTACCGATCATCCAACCGTACATTTCCATGCAGGCCTTGACGTCTACATCCTTTGCGATCTCGATAACAGCAACCTTTTCCTCGACGACCACTTTGGGCGCGTCTGCGGACTTAACAGCTGCATCTTTAGAAGCAACGGATTCCGTCGACTTCGCGTTCTCGTTGACAGCAGGTGTCTTAGACGCCTGCACGTTTTTACTCTCTGCGCCGCAGCCAGAGGCAACACATACACACAGTATGCTCAAGATTGACTTTTTCATAGAGGTTGCAGATTGTCGTGCCTTTTTTTTAAAAGGTCAAGCGCAATGGTTGTTTTTTTAACGCTCGGGGAAATACCTTACTAGGCCGATGCAAAATGGATGCAAAAATGTGGCTTTGCGCGAGCATGATTCTGCTATAGCGGCAGGGCGATCCATCCGGCTTCGCCAATTTTTTTGCGAAATATAAAAATGCATGCATTTTTGTGTTTCGCTTTAAAAGTTTTTTGGAGAGGGGGTCGGGGAGAGACTTTTTTTCAAAAAAGTCTTTCCCCGTGGCCAGTCAGCGGAGCGCAAAACGCATTTTTGCGCCATTTTGCATCGGCCTTATTTTAGCTGTGTTTTCGAACACCCTGCCCTAAGCCAAGCGTCAACGAAAGGCTGGATATCGCCGTCCATGACGGCCTGAACGTTGCTGGTTTCGTGACTCGTACGGAGATCTTTGACCATTTGATAGGGCTGAAAAACGTAACTCCTGATTTGATTGCCCCACGCGATTTCACCCTTTTCGCCATAAAAACGCTCTTGTTCTGCCCGTTTTTCATCTTCAAGCTTCTGGTAAAGACGCGCTTTTAGAGTTTTCATGGCAGTGGCGCGGTTTTTGATTTGGGAACGCTCGTTCTGGCAGGTGACAACGATATTGGTAGGCAGGTGGGTGATGCGTACCGCTGACTCAGTCCTATTGACGTGCTGGCCGCCCTTTCCGCTGGAACGGTAGACGTCGACACGGATATCGTCATCCTTTATCTCAATTTCGACATCATCATCGATTTCTGCAACGACGTCGACGGAGGCAAAGGACGTGTGACGGCGCTTATTGGAGTCAAAGGGGCTGATGCGGACAAGGCGATGGACGCCGCGTTCGGCCTTGGCGTAGCCGTAGGCATACGGTCCTGAAATTCGAAACGTGGCACTGCTGATGCCAGCCTCTTCGCCAGATTGAACGTCTTGCACATCAAGGCTATAGCCACTGCGTTCGGCCCATCGCGTATACATGCGAAACAGCATATCGGCCCAATCGCAGGATTCCGTACCCCCTGCACCCGCATGGATATTGATAATAGCGCTGGCGTTGTCGTGCGGACCGCTGAGAAAGCACTGCAACTCAATCTTGTCAATCTCTGCAAACAGCGTCCGGAGCGTTTTCTCCAATTCTTCTAAAAACTCTGTACCCGCGGGGTCCTTGTCGTCCATTTCTTGCATTAGGTCGACTAGAGCAGAGAGGTCATCGACCTTCTTTTGAAATTGGACAGCAGGCGCTATGGCATTCTTCAGCTGATTCGCCAGACCAATCGTCTTTTGAGCCTCCTGTGTGTTGTCCCAAAAGCCCGTGGCCGCCATCAACGTTTCCAGTCGCGCAATCTCTGTTTGCTTCACTGGAACCTCAAAGATACCTCCATAAGTGCCCCGATCGTCGCAAAATCTCTTCTACTTGGGAGCGTATATCCGATGATAATTGCATTTTTTCAACGGTCTTACCTTTCTAGTAAAACATAAATCATTGATATATATACTATGCTGCGTGCTTGAGATGCTTTGGCAAGAAAATTATCGCAATGGCGCCCCCACCCAGACTCGAACTGGGATTAACGGTTTAGGAAACCGCGGTTCTGTCCATTGAACTATGGGGACTGTTGTTCAGACTAGGTCAACTACGTAAGTAGACTCCTGTCGCTCTTTGGCTTATCCAGAAAACAATTTGTCATCGGCCTTAGGTCTGTTGGTATTCATTTAGTTAGATTAAAGACCCGTGTAAAATGGATGCAAAAATGTGGCTTTGCGCGAGCACGATCTGCCGTAGCGTACATAGACGTACGTGAGGCAGTCGACGGAGCGCGAAACGCATTTTGGCGCCATTTTGCACGGGTCTTTATAACAATATTTGAAGTTTTCGCTTAAGCAAGCGGAAAACCATCCGATTCTATGCCTTGTTAACGCACTCCGTGCATTAGCAAACAAATACCAATCACATTGGTCCTCGCAACAAGGAAGTTGCAAATAAATAAATACTCAAGGAAGGAGAACATCATGGCATTAGTAATCAATACAAACACAACCGCCTCATTGGCGTCAGCACAATTAAACTCAACCAATGCTTTGCTACAAAAAAGCATTAACCGTTTGTCTAGCGGCCGTAAAATCATCGAGCCGTCCGACGACGCTGGTGGTCTTGCTGTGTCGGTCAAGTTGGAATCGATCATCAAGAGAACCAGTGCGGTACAAAACAACGTCAGCAATGCGACCTCTTTCTTGCAAACGCAAGATGGCGCTATGGACACAGTAGGTAAGATCCTCAATCGTGTATCAGAGCTGAAAATGTTGTACACCGACGTTACCAAGTCAACCAGCGACAAGGCGAACTACGATAAAGAGTTTACACAATTGAAAGCTCAGTTAGGAAACCTCGAAGCTGAAAAGTTCAATGGTGTTAGCGTATTTAGTTCCAGCAGTGTCGGTGAAGTCATTATATCTGAAGATGGTACACAGAAAATTACGCTGTCTGCCGCAGATATGTCTTCGAAACTGACAAGCGTAACGAACGCTTCTAGCTTGAACGACCTCGCCATCGCCACAATTACCACAGCGATTGGTGAAGTTGCGGGACTCCGTGCGCAAAACGGTGCTCAAAGCAGCAGGTTGGCGTTTGCTGGCGACATGTTGACGATTAACAAGACCAACATCGAAGCCGCGAATAGCCGAATTGTCGATACCGACGTCGCCGCCGAGTCGACTTCGTTCGCTAAGTTTAACATTCTATCGAATTCCGGTGCCGCCATGTTGGCCCAGGCAAACACGATTTCTCAAGTTGCCCTCCGGTTGATCGGTGGATGATACTTAATCCTCTTAACATTAACCACACTAAAAGGGGGCCTTTGGCCCCCTTTTTTAAGGCCGATGCAAAATGGTCTATAGCGGCGTTCTCGTCGTTCGGGCTAAGTCACGTACCGCATGTACGCTCCTGTCGCCCTCGCTCCTCGGGGCCTTGCTCTAGAGCCATTTTGCATCGGCCTTTGGTTCGTTAAAGGAAAAGGCTTCAAAGATGCTTTTTTACATTTCGCTTTTTCAGTCCTTCATTCCAGGCGCTTTTCTTTTTCTTGCTTTTTCGATATTCCTTTTCTAGAATAACAGTGAATGCGCTTATTTTTACCCCTACTCTTTTGTTCGACCTTGTTTGGTGGCAGTTTTCCGGAAGAGACACGTAAATTACCACGTGATTATTGGGCCTCAACTGAATCGACGAATACAGACGATCTTTGGTCAAAATACGCGAGCCTCTTCAAAGAAAGAGGTTTTTTCGAAAAGCCAGACAGTATAAAAATGCAGATCGGTGCATGTGAAGACTGGGCATGGGTCCTGTGCTATGTCACAATAGGCGAAACGACAACGTGGTTTGTGGCAGCATTAGAAGATTCGCCATTGCGGTGTATAGACGGCGAATCTTTTTTGTATTTAGAAAAAGGTGAACAACAGGTCTATTGGATCCCTCTGCCCTTGGTTTTTTCTGAAGAAAAGAGAAGTGTCTATTGGCAATCATCATTGTTTAATTTTCAAGAAAACACAAAAAAGCATTACAGTCCAATCCAAGACATCCCTTGCCTTCGTTTGAGTAAACACAAACGCACAATTTTTATCTTTTGCGGTCTATTAGATAGCAGAACAATATGGATCTGTGTCAAATGCCCCTATTGTTTTCAAGAGGAGACGATGAAAAAGTCGTTGAGTGTTGGCGATCTTCCCAATAAAAACTGATAGTGCCCGTTTCCGACGTCCGCAAAGCCGACGTCCGAATAAAAGGTGCTGGCGAGTGCATTTTTCGCCGTTGGAATGAAGGTGCCAGTCACGACCGATGCCCCTTCTTTTTTGGCAGCGTCGAGGAGAGTTTGCATCATGAACGTTTCCAGGCCCAGACCGATCGCGCGGCAGCTGAGCAAAAAGGTATCGATCGACCACGTCCGTCCCTGTTTTTCCGCAACAAGAACCCCAACGATGCCGTAATCGCCAAAAATATCCTTTAGCTTGAAGGAGCGCGCCCAGATGACAGGGTTGTCGATGCAACTTTTCAAATAGCCGAGGGCGTGGCGACGCGTGGTGAGGTTAAACTGGTTTGTACGCTGGACGAGCTGTTCGATGCGCGCCAGGGTCGCCAATTCGAAGGGTCGAACAGTCGCCTCGAGATGGAGGCTTTTGAGAAAATCCCGTGGCGACGTTGCCCCTTGCTTCAATGCCGTGCGCTTCAGTCCCATCTGGTAGGTCCGGTGGCGTTTTTTATCTTCGTCGGAAAGCGTTACCCGATCCAAGCAAAGGGACTCAAAAAGCTGCTTTTTGGCGTTGTAAACGGCCTGAATGACGGTCACCTCGGGCGCATTTTGGCGGACTTCGGCGCACTCATGCGGGTTGTCGTCGACGAATACAAGGCTGTCCAGGCCGACATCGAGCGTCTTGGCAATGTGCTTCATCGAAGCCGACTTCGGCCCCCAATTGGCGCAAAAGACCAAAAAATCTTCCCGTCGCAGGACCATGCCATCGTGTTTTTGAAAGGGCAGGAGGGCGTCCTCGAGGTTGTTTTTGCTCGCGACAGCCAACAAAATCCCGCGTGCCTTCAGCTCCTTGACAAACTGCTGAAAGTCGCTAAAAGACTCGCCGATAGCCGATGGCGCACCCACGCGGATGCCGTCTAGGCCGTCCTCAGAGATGATACCGCCCCAGAGCGTGTTGTCGAGGTCGAGGACCAGCACTTTTTTCAAAAAACCCAGTGATTGTTGCATCAGGCTCGTCAGGTGCTTGGCGAGCGCTGGTAAAGTCGACAGCGATGGGTGCTGTTTTGCTTGAAACCACAAGGCGTCGTCATTCCAACGACACAAGCCCTGTTCCGCCGAGAGCCGTTCGATGTCCACAATCACGACATTCGCCGCCTTCTTTTTCTGCAATTGACGGTTGAATTTCCGCAAACGAGCGACGGTGCCTGTCTCGGTCTGGTAAGCGAGGTAGCCGTCTGCGGGGCAGGCGGGCAGGTCAGCGTTGTATTGGAGAATGACGGCCTTTGGCAGCTTTTCGGCGATCGTTGCCCACAGGACATGTAGGTCGGTTGGGAAATCTCTCCAATGCAGCGCCAGCACGACGAAGTCTGGCTGAAAATCTATCAGCGCCGTTCCGAAAATTGCCTGCCGGTAATTGCCAAAATCGCCCTCGTAGACTTCCGTCCGAATGTCGGCCGCAAAGGCAACGGCCCGCAGGAGGGGAGCCAAAAACAGCGTTGTCGAGCTCGAAAGGAGCGCCACGCGGACGGCCTTTTTGTGCGGCATGGGCGACTCACCTTCCAACTTTTTTAAAAAAACAGACGCCGCTTGAAGCAGAACAGCGCTGTCCTGGCCGTTGCGAATCGCTCCTTGAAGGGCCTGCCAGGCTTCGTCAAACCGCTGCAGCGACGCGCACAACTTTGCTTTTTTCAACCACAGCGTAGGGGAAAGGTCCAGCCCCTCCAAAAGCGATAGCGCCAGCTTTTTATCAGTCAATGAGGCGCATTCAAAGGTCAGCAAGCGCATTTGTGGGGAATCCGGCGTATCGATTTTAGCCCCGATCTCGACCGCGCGCTGCGCCAATCGAGCAAAAAAGTCCTCTTCGGCCAAGGGGAACCGCTCTAGCTCGCCCAGCAGGCGCGACACCTCACCCTCATCCAAAGCACTTATGAACGGCAAAAGTTCCCGCGCACCACAAGCATCTAAGACACTAACATCCATGATTTTTCAAAACATTGAGAATGTCGGCAACGGAACGAATCGCGGTCAGCTCCTCGATGGTAAACTGTATGCCGTACGCACTTTCCAACGCTAGGGCGACCTGGACCATCGCAACGGAGTCCCATTCTGGGTTTTTGTGCATCGAAAATTCTGGACCAATCACCAGTGTATCGTCTCCGAGAATATCGCGGAATATCGCCTGAACCTTTTGTAGCATGCATCCACTTTACAATCAAGGCCGGCAAAAATCAATCCCAAAGACCGGTGTAAAATGGCACCAAAACGCATTTTGGCGCCCCCGGCCTCGGTCGCTAATGAGGTCTTACAAGCTCAATCATTAGCGAAAAACAAGTCATACCGACCGCTTCCCCTTTCTAATTGAGACTTGCATGGCCATGTGTGCTCTAATTTAAATTTCACCAAATAGTGAAAGCGCTCTCATGAATTTTTAACCGGTCCGCGGTGAATGCGTCTACAGAAGTACTGACTCCCTCAAGCTCTGCGTGTGACAACACGCCCTGGATGCGCCATTAGAGAGCTCGGCGGGTCTCTGGAGCCTTTTGTGGCGCACTCCTTCAGCGTTCGGAAGCGGCTTTGGCTGTAAAAAAACAAGATATTGAAATGGATTTATCGCTGTTTTTAGATAAAATACTCGCTTATAGTATTTTTATAAAAAGTCAAGCTTTTCCGTGATTTTTTTGCGCTGAGGCATAACTGGTCTTGGCGCGCAATCAAGAACAATCTCGATTTCCGCATACTGAGCTGCATCCAGCTTATACGCTAAGACTAGACGGCTTTGTTACCGCATATTAGGCCGCAGCTAGCTTATGCGCTATATTTAAACGGCTTTATCCCCGTGTACTGGGCTGCAGCTAGCTTATGCGCTAAGGCTCGACGTCTTTGATACTGCGTTGGGCGTTACATAGCTGTGTATGTCGGCCCTGAATCTAGCCTCGACGATTTATTGCGAAAAAGCTTGACTTTTTGTTTAAAAATTATATTAGACATTAAAAAATTCTGAATATTTAAAATCCTCATCAATATCAGATATTTTTAAAAACATCAGAAAAAGCCGCCTCCGAAGCACATAATGAGTGCGCCGCAAAAAGCTCCATAGACCCGCCGAGCTCTCTAACGGCGCATTCAGGGCGCATCGGAAAACCGATGCGCGGTAATAAAGTTTTGTTAATGATTGAGGTCTTACAAGCTGTCGAGGTCTTTTGTCTTGCATCAGCATGGATGTCGGTTTAGTGTGAAGAGGACTTGTGAACATAAACAACTTACTGAAGGTAAGACCGTTGGAAAATGGCCGGCAAGGCCAGAGGAGCGAGGGCGACGGGAGTGCACTGACGTGCATGACCTAGCCCGAACGACGAGAACGCCGCTAGAGAACATTTTCAAGCGGTCTTAAAGGTATGGAGGCAAAGCGAAAAGCTATGAGTATAGCCCGGTGGGCGCGAGGGAATTCGCTTTGGGTGTTTCCTGTGCAATTGGGGTGTTGTTCGCTCGAGTGGGTGTCGGCGACGACGGCACGCTTCGATATGATGCGGTTGGGTGTCGAGATTGTTCCGGAGCCCGAGTTGGCTGATTGCCTGTGGGTTATGGGAACGGTGACGGCGAAAGTTGCACCTCATTTGAAGGCGGTGTACGAGCGCATGCGAGAGCCAAAATGGGTGGTGGCCGTGGGCGCTTGCGCCACTAATGAGGGCGTTTTCCATACAGACCTTGTGGTGCGTCTCGACTCAGTGCTGCCAGTCGATGTTTACATCAGCGGTTGTCCTCCCAAACCAGAGGCCATGATCGATGGATTGCTGTTATTGAAGGAGCGCTGCGTATGAATGCGTTATTGGAAGCGTTTCCTGGGTTGCAGGAGGTCAATGTACTGGGCGCACAGGGCATTCGTCTTCAGCGAGAATCTCTACCGGCGGTCGCGACTTTTCTAAAAGAACAGATGGGCGCAAACTTGTTTGATATTGTCGGTGTCGATTGGGGTGGCGCTTTCGGACTCTACTATTCGTTTTTTAAAATGGAGAACGGCCTGCGGTACCGCCTGTATATGCACGTTGAAGCTGGCAAAAAAGTGCCGAGTTTGCGCCACTTGTTCGATTCTGCAGAATGGCTCGAGCGGGAATGTTATGACCTTTTTGGTATAGAGTTTGATGTACCTTGTGAACGTCTTTTTGCAAACGCGGGACATTCGATGCGCAAGGAGGTCAAGGCATGAAAGTGGGTCCACTCTACGCACTTCACGGGCCGCTCGAATTGAACTTGGAATTAGATGGTGACGTTATTACGGCCTGTAATCCCGTTGTCGGCTATCTGCATCGCGGGCTAGAAAAGATGGCGGAAAACATGACGTATATGCAGTTTTTGCCGCTGACAGACCGCCTCGATTCTCTGTCTGCTTTGAGCAACAGCGTCGCTTGTGTGATGGCGGTTGAGCAGCTAGCGGGTATCACGTTGACTCCGCGTTGCCAGGCGATACGGTTGTTGTGCTGCGAGCTGGCACGCATTGCTTCACACCTGTTTGCGACAGCGACGTTAGCTATGCAGGCCGACCTCACGTCGTTTTACACGCAGGCGCTCATTCAGAGAGAAAAATTACTCACGCTCATCGAGAGCCTTACGGGAGCCCGCATAAACACCCATTTTATGCGGATTGGCAGCCTTCGCAGTGATTTACCTAAAAATTGGTTGGGTCGCGTTCATTTATTTTTAGGCCCCTTTTTGCAAGAACTAGACACCCTTGCGGAGCTTCTCGACAACAACACTCTTTGGCGTCAACGGACGGAAGGCCTCGGCTACCTGTCTCCAGAAATAGCCCTCAGCCATGCCGTAACGGGGCCCAATCTGCGTGCCAGTGGCATTGATTGCGATCTCCGCAAACGCTTACCTTATTTGGGCTACGAACAATACGATTTTGAAGTGGTTATTGGTAAATTCGGCGATGTCTACGATCGGTATCGAGTGCGCATGGAAGAAATGCGACAGAGTGTGGCCATTATCAATCAAGTCATTGAGACGCTGCCAGAGGGGCCCATTCGCTCCGAAGGACTCTCTAATCTCTCGTTGCCCCCCAAGTCCGCCATGCTGACCGAAATGGAGGCGCTCAGTCAGGCCTTTATGCTGACGATAAAAGGTCCGCAAGTCCCGCCGGGTGAAGCTTATGTCGAGATCGAAAACCCAAAGGGCGCCCTCGGCTTCTTCCTTATTTCTAAAGGCGGTGGAACGCCCTACCGCTTAAAAATCCGCCCACCCAGCCTCGCCACGCTGAGCTTGTTACCGAAAATCGCCCCTGGAACGCATCTCGAAGACCTCTCCTTGCTGCTCGCATCGCTCGATTTTTCCGTCAGTGAATGCGATCGTTAAAAAGGCCGATGCAAAGTGTCTCTAGCAGCTTTATTTCCATAAAATCCTCCTTTTTAAGTACTCCTCTGCTTTATGTCTCCTTTCGGCTCGCTTGTCAATCCATTCTGGCGGTATGAAACAGCTAATGATTGAGGCTCGATTTTCTCAGGGCTTCGTTGCAAGGCATTGAGGACGACCGTGCGGTCAGAAAACGGGATCTTTTGATCTCCAATGATCTGGTAAGCTTCGTGGCCCTTGCCGGCAATGAGAAGGACGTCGTCGGGCTGCATGGCATCTATGGCCGATTGAATGGCGTTAGCGCGGTCTGCATCGAAAATGACAGGCTTTGTCAAAGAGATGCCGTGGCGCATGTCGTCGAAAATGGCCTGTATGGCCTCCGTGCGAGGGTTGTCTGAAGTGACCCAGAGGGCATCAGCAGCATCGTGAGCAATGCGCATCATGTGGGGGCGCTTGGTCTTGTCGCGGTCGCCTCCGCAGCCAAAGACGAGTAAAATGCGCCGATAGGGGAGCGCTCGAAATGTTTGTAGCAGCTTTTTAAGCCCATCTGGCGTGTGGGCAAAGTCGATAAAGATGGGCCTATCGAGGACTTGTTCTATTCTTCCAGGAACGCCTTTGAAAGACTTTAGGGCCTCGATGGAGTGCTCTAGCGGAATGCCTTCGGCTGTGCAAATAGCAAGGGCGGCCATGCAGTTTTCGACATTAAAAGCGCCGACGAGCGGAATGTTGCAAGCATACTCGCGCTTGTGGACGAGCGTAAACGATGTCGATTTCAGCCCGCATTGAATCGAGTGGGCGAAAAAGTCTGCCTGCGTGCGCACGCCAAAGGTCAACCTCTGCTGTTGCGATGAAAGCGGAATGGCAGCCGAACGGGCATCATCGGCGTTGAGAACGATGTGTTTGGGGCCCTGAAACAACTTGCATTTTGCGGCAAAGTAATTATCGAGCGTCTTGTGGTAATCGAGGTGGTCGGGCGTGAGGTTTAAAAAGGCGGCTATCGAAAATGGAATTGCCTGTGTCCGGCCCTGTTGCAGGCCATGGGAGCTCACTTCCATGACGAGGTGCGTGCAGCCATTTGCCTCCATCTTTTGCAAAAACGTGGCTAGCTCGGTCGGCGATGGTGTTGTCAACCGCGCTGGAACGATGTCACCGTTGCCGAAATCGTACTCGATCGTGCCCAAAAGGCCGACCCGATGTCCTGCCGATCTCAAAATATGGCGCACACAATAACTCGTTGTGGTCTTGCCGTTGGTGCCCGTAATACCAATACAATGCTTCATTCAACACTACAAAATACATGGCACACCCCGAGGGAGTCGAACCCACAACCTCCTGATCCGTAGTCAGGTGCTCTATCCAATTGAGCTAGGGGTGCACACATCAGAGGCACTCGAAAAGATAGTATTTAACAACTGCCGTCAAGCGCTTTTTTAAAAAAAGGTATGGCTCCTCAATCATTAGCGAAATAGAGAAAAGTTCACCCGCTGAAAAAGTCTTTGAAAATGGCCACTGAGGCTGCAATATGGTTGCATGCATGGGCCTGAGCAGTGGTGTCGTTTTTTTGATAAAAGACTTGCATTTCAAAAAAAGACCTTTAATTTGCCACACTTATCAACAATTAAAGATTATGGCACGCGTTTGTTTCATCACTGGTAAAAAGCAAGTTACAGGCAACATCATCCGTCGTAAAGGTCAATCGATCAAGAGCGGCGGTATCGGTACACACGTTATTAAAGTCGTTAAGCGCGTCTTTAAGCCCAACCTCCAACGCGTACGCGTGAAGCTCCCGACGGGCCAAGTCAAGCGCCTGTGGGTCTGTGTTAAGGCGCTCAAGGCAGGTAAAGTCCTCAAGGCCTAATAAAGGGGGTCCAAAGGGTGTGAAAACTCGTTTCGCGCTCCGCCGACTGCCTCACGTACCACCGTACGCTACGGCAGGTCGTGCTTCGCGCAAAGCCAAGTTTTGACGCCCTTTGGACCCCCTTTATTGGTCTTATGTTGGAAAACAGAAGTCATGACTAAAGCAACGCCAACTCCAGAGCGCGATGTCCCAAAGGGCCCGCTGGCCAGGCCCGAGGAACGAGGGCGACAGGAGCCTACTGACGTAGGTGACTTAGCCCGAACGACGAGAACGCCGCCAGCGGGCCCTTTGGGACATCGCGCAAAATGTGGGGTGGTGGGAGTGGGCTACTTGGGCCAGCACCACGCGAGGATTTACAGCCAGCTTGCAAACTGCGAGTTGGTCGGCGTTTACGATGTCAATCCAACGGCCGCCGCGACTGTCGCCGAGGCCTACAAGACACAAGTGTTTCCATCGATCGAGGCCCTCGCCGAAGCCTGTGATGCCGTCAGCGTAGTTGTCCCGACCGACAAGCACTGCGATGTCGCCCTGCAGTTGTTTGAGAAAAAATGCCACCTGCTGATCGAAAAGCCCTTGTGCGTCTCTCTCGAAGAAGCAGAAAGGATTTTAGAGGCCTCTAAACGCAACCAGTGTATTGTGCAAGTGGGTCATATTGAGCACTTTAATCCCGTTATGGCGTTTTTGGAGCAGGCTGTCGAGAGTCCACGCTATATCGTAGCCGATCGCCTCGCGCCCTTCAATCCGCGCGGGACCGAGGTTGGCGTCGTCCTGGACCTCATGATTCACGATATCGGTATTATTTTGCAACTCGTCCGGTCGCCCGTCAATCGCGTTGAGTCCATCGGCGTCAACGTACTCTCGGCGCACGACGAAGATATCGCCAACGCCCGTATCGTCTTTGAAAATGGTTGCATCGCCAACCTCAATACCAGCCGCGTCAGCCTCAAGAAAGTTCGCGAAATCCGCATTTTTCAACAAAACGCCTACCTGTCTCTCGACTTTATGAACCAGGTTGGCCATCTGTTGCGCAAACAGGCCGGCACGCTTCACAAAGAAGACATCCCCATTGAAAAAGGCGAACCACTCGCCCTCGAACTCGCCTCGTTCGTCGACTGTGTCCAACATCACAAGACTCCCAAAGTCAACACCGACCTCGGCCGTACCGCCCTGGCGCTGGCCATCGAGATCACCAGCCAAATCCAAGACCTATGCAAAATATCGTGAAAGCTCGTTTCGCGCTCCGCCGCCTACCTCACGTACCATCGTACGCTACGGTAGCTTGTGCTCGCGCAAAGCCAAGCTTTGACGGTATTTTGCATAGGTCTTGTGATGTTTGTAAGGTGGAAGAGAAGTGACTTTTTATAAAACACATTGAATTTGGCATTTACCAACCTACCCTAAAACTTATGAAAATCTTATTATTTCTATTAGCCTTAGCTACAACCACCGCTGGTTTCTCCGTATGCTGCTGCAAAAACGAGTCAGATGATGCGTCGTTCCCAGATGAAGAGGTCCAGCCGCTCCTGCCGCGCACGGAAACGCCTGTGACTGCATTCCCCAATGAGCTGCCAAATCCAGTCATTTTGCCTGTGGAAACGACACCCGTAATCACAAGCGTTGCCCCGCTCCCAGAGGTTTCTCTGATCGATCTCGTGAATCAATTTGTGACGCTTTTTAATGCAGTAGGTCAAGAACAACGCTTTCACGTCTTTCCTGCGCGCATGAATGAGGAGACAAAAGAGACGTTTGCGCAAAAAATAAAGGAGCTATCTGATTTGCTCAAGCGCATCACCGACCTCGTGCGCAACAAATTAGACACGACTGGTCTGACGAGAGAAGAACAGACGGCTCTGGAGGGGAAAGCTGACATTCTAGACGAAGCTGCATGGACCCTTCTCGATGCGGCTGTCTTTTTTGGCGACGTAAACGATTTTGAGACCTTACTCGACGCTAGCGTGGTTTGCGTTGATGATACGCACCAAAAAGGGAAACGGGTAGTCTTTATTTGTGGTTTGGGTCAGACCGATAATCTTCTTGCCATAGAAGCCATGGGGTTGTCGCTAGAGAATGCACGCTTACGGCAGAAACAAATGCTGAAGCTCTTTTTGGATCGTTACCCGGAGTCGATGCTGGGTGCGCTTGGATACAGGGATCCAGAGAATAGCTATTTCACCAGCGCATTTTTTACTTACCTCCGTTCGCCCGAATGGGATCAAGAAGTTATTGATATGCTGTTTACGGGATTCGAAAAGGCCCTGGAGAGGCTCGAGCAATCCAACGACACTGAACGAGAAGAGAACGATTATCTCAAGCTTATTCAGCAACTGCCTTTGTCGCTATGCGAAGATGGTTATAGGGGCGTCACTATTTTCCACTACCTGTATGCATTTAATCAGCAGGCGATCATTGAAAAGCTGGTGGAGATGCAGGGTCCAATTGAGTCCATTATGTCCGAGTATTGCAAAGCGCCATCCGAGTGCACGCGTGAACATTTGGAAAATTATTTCAGGCTCTTGACTAGCAGTATAAGATAAACTATACTGCTAGTGCCGATGAACAAACGAAAGA
>Ga0154578_116_pt1 | contig 35586 bp, 32 predicted proteins | sample RifGroF2_FD_116007 | JGI IMG/M metagenome (GOLD analysis project Ga0154578, IMG submission 116007) | Verrucomicrobia bacterium GWF2_51_19
ATTCAGGCTAATCTCATTGAGCCATGCGCAAACTTGAAAGATTACTACAAACTGCTCGCCCGAACAAAAGTTTTTATCACGGATCACGGTGACATGGCCGATCAAGACATCATTAACGCCGGTTGTGCCGGTACTTCCATTTGCTTGATTTCACGCAATCCCTTGCTGACGTCGCTTGGCATCACGTATTCGCTGCATGCGGCGGCCCAGTGTGTCGATGCGCGGTTTTACTCCTTTTTGCAAGGAACACAGAAGTCACTGTTTCGGCCTTCGCGATCGCTAACAGACTTTGTAAAGCATACTGCGACTCCTTGGGACAGAGAGTTTGTCAGCCAATTGTACTTTAAAATCTGGGACATGCTCTGGCAATGGGCCATCACTGGAAAAGAATTTCCCGAAGTCACGGAAGCTGTTTTCAAGGCTCCGCGGTGGGAGGTCTAGGCCGAAAGCTCCTTAACTAGTAGGCGATAGAAGAGGCGCAGGCTGTTGTCGCGATGAGAGTCGGGCGTTGTCGAGAGAGGAAGGGTTGTATTTTTTGGCCACTTGAGGGCGAAGCGTTGTAAGAGAGGTTGAGGTGCCCCCGAAAGAGCCTTGCATAGCCACGGGAGGCCTACCGCTACGACGTTTTCGCGCGTCCAGTCGACGATTTTAGGCGTCTCGACGTCGGGTAAAAAGGTGATGTAGAGGGGGGCTCTCTTGATAGCGAACAAATAGCCTGGTTCGCCGATCGCCGCCTTGATGGGGTCGAGGTCCTTTTTGAGAATGATCGTCTTGATGCGCGGTGACGTCAACACAAGTCCGACGTAAAAACACAACGTTTCCAGCGTGGATCGATCGAGCAGCGCCAGTCGATAGAGAAACGGCACGTCGGATTCCCCGAGTTGGAAGTGTTGCAATAGCCAGCGCGAAAAGCGATGCATGCCCCGTGGACTCGCCTGTAGGACATCCACAACTTCCCCATCGAGCCACTCAGGCAGCTGTGTGCGGTCGACGTACTGCGCGGGCTCAAAATCAAATATGGACTGCCGGACAAAGTCATCCATGGATTCCTTGAGCTCGTGGACAGTTTGTGGGAATTTATCTTGTGCTATGACCATTTTAACGAGAGTGGATATCATATTGAAAAAGTGACAGCCCGAACGACGAGAACGCCGCTAGAGGACATTTTCAAGCGATCATTCACGAGGACGGGCCACATATTTCCATACAAAAAACCCAGCGGCTGCGGCGGCTGTTGAAAGAAAGACGAGCAAGGTACCGACCAGAAACCAAAAGCGGCCGAGTGACTCAGGAGCGATTTTCAAGGTCAGCACGCGGATGTATCTAGGGGTGTCGAGGGAGTCGTCAACGCTATTATTGGGCGAGACGGGAAAGAGGGCAACGGTCACTTTGTCGTAGTCTAGGCCTTCGATGCTGTTGGTTACGAGGTACTTGATCTCGCGGATGGAGGCCTCGATGTTGGCATTTGGAAAGTGAGTGATAAAGATGGCTGCCGATGAGGGTGTTATTTTCTCAGCGTAGGGGTCGTTCTCGGGCAACACGATATGGACACGGGCCGTCACGACGCCCTGAATGTGGGTCAATGTTTCAGAGAGGTCTTCGGAGAGGGCATACATGAAGCGGACGCGCTCCTCGAGCGGTGAAGAGACGAGCCCAGACTTCTTAAACACGCTGCCAATGGACTCAAAGCGGTCCTTCGGGTAGCCTTTTCGTTTGAGCAAATCAACGGCTTGTCCGAACTCGCTCGTGGCCACTTGAATGTTCCAAGTCTCGTCTTCACCCGGCGTCTTGGCTGAGCTGATGCCGTTTTGCGAGAGAATGGCGATCATCTCATTCGCCTCTTTTTCCTGCAGACGCGTGTAGAGCGCCTGACTGCCACAGCCGACTAGGGTCAATAGAAGTAATATGTAAAAGTGTTTCATATTTAAGATCGTTGAAAAATGGTTCTATAGCGGCGTTCTCGTCGTTCGGGCTAGGTCACGTACCAACGTACGCTCCCGTCGCCCTCGCTTCTCGGGCCTGGCTATAGAACCATTTTTCAACGATCTTACCTTTCTCGTTAAATCATTTGCGCAAAAAAAGTTCATCTTCATGCTGATTTTCAATCGTTTTTGTTGAATCGTTTACCGAGGAGCGAACGGGGTGTGCAAAAGGGGCTATAGCAAGGCCCGAGGAGCGAGGGCGACAGGAACGTACAAAGAAGTACGTGACTTAGCCCGAGCGACGAGAACGCCGCTATAGCCCCTTTTGCGCACCCCGTTCATTGGCCACGAATGAGTGTTTGAATCATACGGCTAACCTTATCGGTCCCTTTGGCGAATATATCGAGTGTGATGTTGACTTGGCTGAGGTCGTTTTGAAGCTTGAACAGGTCCCCATGGGTGATTTTGCCGGGGTCTTTGTCAAAGCCCTCGAGGCGTGTTTTGATGTTTTCCCGCGTCTCTTTGAATTTCGACCCGAAGCTCTGCAGCGACTCCATCAACTTTTGACTCGGTGTCATTTCGGCGTTGGGAGCGACTGGGTTGAGGCCCATGTTGCGCAGAATGGTGTCACCTGGCGTTGAAGTGGACGCGTTGACGGGGTTAACGTCCTGAGTTGCCGTTGTTCCCTGTCCAGACTGCATGGTGGATTCGAAGCGCGAAACATCCTCTGGCCGTGCGTTTTTAGTCACGTCCTGAGTGGCCTGTTTAAGGGCCTCTTCCGCAGCTTTGTTGGCCGCGGATGCTCCGATACCCATATCCATAATAGACCTCTCCAAAATGACCTCTAGCAACGTTCTCCCCGAGGGAAATGGGAGCAATAAGTTCGTTATCCATCGTGATTCGCCTAGGTCACGCATTTCAATGCGCTCCCGTCAGCTCACACTCGGAAGCCTGCTTCTTACTCCCATTTCCCTCGGGTTCGTCGCTCTGGCTAAGTCACCTACGTTAGTAGGCTCCTGTCGCCCTTGCTCCTCGGGCCTGGCTATAGGCCCATTTTGCAGAGGTCTTGGTGTTGATTGTTAATGTGTGATATTGATTAAAGTGTGATTATGGCGCGCTTTTGATGTCGGCCAAAATGCCTTTGGCTATGTTGACGGCGTCAACCGACAGGTTACGTTTAATGATGGTGTTAGCCAAGTCGGTGGCCTCGTCGTGCAGCTTTGTCAGCTTGAAGAGGACACACAGCATCGCCTTGGGCAGATCGCTCTCCGGGTGCTCTTTAATGTAGGGCAGGAGAAAGTCCTTGGCCTTTTTCCACTGCGCCGAATAGATGAGGAAAAACGCCTTGGCGCAGAAGGCCTCTTCGCTATTCGGGCGGACCGTTGTGACGGCGTTGAAGATGTCTTCGGCGCGCGGCGTCAGGCCTCTCGAGAGAGCGATAAACCCAATTTGACTGAGCAAGCGAATGAGGTCGCTCGGCACTTCTTTAAAAACGTCGGCGTCGACCGCGTTTGACTTTGCGTTGAATAGTGAATGCATGATGCTCCTTTTTAGCTGACGTTTCTGCAGACGGACTTCATCGCATCCGCCAGTGCTTTGTTGGTTTGGCTGGCCATGCTAGAAACCATCGTGAATTTCTGCATTGCCATTTGGGTTTCCATGATTTCAGCGTGCGTGATCTCGCCGGCATCTTTACTGCTCAATTTATCCAATTGAGTATTGATGTTTTCTTCCGACTTGGAAAGAGCATTATTGAGCTTATTACCGACGTCGTCGAGTGCTGCTCCTGTTGAGGGTCCTACGTATCCTGTCATAATTTTGTCCTCCTCAGCATTTTCGAATGACTTCTTCAGCCTGCGAAATGCCGATTTTAAGTTTGTTAAAAGCTTCAAAAACCTCTGTAGCTAAAGGCTGGGCCAATTTTTGTTGTACCCATCCCTTGTATTCCGACAGCCGATTGAGCACTTCGCGGGCCTTCGTTCCAGAACGATCTTCCGAAAGTGCTTGCTCGAGTTCCATTAAGTATTCTTTTTTTGTCATAGTTATAAAGCTCCTATGTTTACCGTGACCGTTTCGGTCCCTTTTCTGAGAATAATTTTTTCCGGTAAAATCGATTCTATCACGTACCCCGATGGCAAGATGGACCCGCGAAAATAGCGACTGCCGTTTGCGAGGTCGACCCACTGGAGGTCCTTGCCGCCAATGGTAACGGAATTGATGGGGCTGTCAAAGAAATTCTGCACCTCTTCTGGGATCACGCTGACCTGGGCATGCAAGGGGATAACGGCCTCTATAGCGACTTCGATGGCTCTTTGAGCTTCGGCCCACTTGGCTGCAGAGGACTTATCTATTGTTCCCTTAAGCAGAATGGCCTTGGGCGTGGGTTGAATGGTGATAAGGTTTGCCAAGCCGTATTGTGTGAGGATTTGGTGAACCTTATTGCGGAGGTCGAAAGAGGAGACGGTCTGAAAATCGATGTCGCAAATGCCGATGTTGTCGCGTTGCAGGCGTTGTTTGAGCAGGCCGATGTTTTGAGCGTCAAAGACATAGCCCTCGATGACGACATTACCTGCTCTTTTGCCTGCATAGGCTGTCAATGGCAATTGGAGTGACCGTATGCTGTCTTGAGCTCCCATAACGATCTGCTCCTGGCTCCAGATGCGGATATTTGACCGGGGCGCATTTTCTGTCAAAAAGAGTTGCAGGGGGTATTTTTCGTCATTTTTCGCGACGTAGACATCAAAAGTGAGCTTTGGTTTTTCGGTGACAGTATAGTTGAGGACCTCGTGGCGATCCTTGAGTAGGTCGGGAATGGAAAGCGATTGAAAGTCGATTTTTTCAATGCCGGGAACGTCGTCTAACAGCCGTAATAGGTTCTGTTTTTCGTTGTCTGAAAGGCTACCGACAATCACGACAAGGCCCGGGGTTTCGGAAACGCTGACTTTGAGCGGCAGGCGCTTGTCTTGTACAATCGATTCGGCTGATTTCAAAATCTTTTCCTGGCTCCAAATGCGGAGAATGGCCTTTGGCTGCAGTTGTTGCAGTTTGGTAACGACTTTGTGGGCGTCCTTTTCGGTCTCGACGTAGGCAAGAATCGTGGGTGGGTTGTCTTGTAAGGTGTGGCGGAGTGTGTTTTGCTCGAGGAAATCCGCGACGGCTGGCTGATTGATGGGCTTTATGGAGACGTCGTCTGTCGGCCAGGCGATGTACGCGAGGCCAAGAACGGCAAGCGCGCTGGCGGCACCCAAGATCGTGCGATGGAGTGGCTTCTTTTCAATAACGACAGCCGCCGTTTCCGTTGTGGGCACTTCCGCTGCACCTTCAATGGGCTCCGTTGCAGGAATTTCCCAGCGCCCCTCAGCTGGCCCAATAATGACTTCCGTTTCTCCAATGCGAATGACGTCAAAGGCTTCCAGCGGGTATTCGTCGGCCTCGAGGGCTTTCCCATTGACAAAGGTGTGTTCTGGGTCCTCGCATTTTAAGAGCAACCGCCCCTCGATGTCCATGACCTCCAGGTGGTGTTCAGCGATCGCCTTGTCGACCAACAAAATATCACAGTCCTCCCCACTGCCAATGCTGATCGTTCCATCAAAGGGAACTTCAGCGCCCGCATGCGGTCCGGAAATGATTTTTAGTAGGTAACTCATAGAACACTCGCTATACTTATTGTACCCTAAAAACACCCGATGTCAAGCAACCCTATGCAAAATGGCTTTCTAGCCTCAATCATTAGCGAAATTTTATTACCGCGCATCGGTTTTCAGATGCGCCCTGGATGCGCCGTTAGAGAGCTCTGCGGGTCTATGGAGCCGTTGGTGGCGCACTTATTCAGTCTTCGAGAGCGGCTTTGGCTGATTCTTGAAAAATAGGCGGAGATTGATGGTGGGTTTAGAATATTAGATTTTAATATCTATTGTATTTTTTAAATAAAAAGTCAAGCTTTTTCGTAATAAATCGGCGAGACCTTATCCCTAGCTGAAATACGCTGCACTGCAATACCCAACGCAGCATCAAAGCCGTTGAGTTGTAGAACATAAGCTCGCTGCAGCCCGGCGTGCGGGAATCGAGATTGTTTTTTTTTGGATTATGTAAATATTAAAAGAGCTTCTGTCGCGCCGAATTTTTTACGAAAAAGCTTGACTTTTTATAAAAATACTATACGCGATGGTTTTTATATAAAAACAGCGATAAATCCATTCCAATATCTTGTTTTTACAAGCAAAAGCCGCTCTCGAAGACGGAAGGAGTGCGCCACAAACGGCTCCATAGACCCGTTGAGCTCTCTAACGGCGCATCCAGAGCGTGTTGTCACACGCAGAGTTGTAGTGAGTTAGTCCTTCTGTAGACGCATTAGGCGCGGACCGCTTAAGAATTCATGAATGTGCATCTAGGGCGTCTTGCAGATGCGGACCGGTTAAAAATTCAGGAGAGCGCTTTCACCATTTGGTGAAATTTAAATTAGAGCACACATGGCCATGCAAGCCTCAATTAGAAAGGGGAAGCGGTCGGCATGACTTGTTTTTTTGCTAATGACTGAGGCTTTCTAGCGGAGTTCTCGTCGTTCGGGCTAAGTCACGTACCGTTTGTCTGCAGCGTGCTTCATCGTGCGCGGCCAGAAATCCATTTATCATCGGTTTTAGGGCCTTTTACACAGGTCTTTTAAATGCCTTGGCGAATCTTTTCCAGAAGCGATGTCGTGCTGAATCCCTGCAAGAATGGCATAAACTGTATTTGGGCGCCACAGGCTTCCAGGGCGCTGCGTTCGTCCAGGTCGAGTGTCTCCAGCGTGTAATCACCGGCCTTGACGTAGATGTCGGGCCGAATCAGCTCCATTTCGACATTCAGCCGTGGCGTGTTGAAAATAAATACCGTGTGTACGCAGGCTAAGGCTGAGAGGGCGTAGGCACGTTCTTGCTCCGACTGCAGTGGACGCGAGGGCCCTTTCAGCGCGGCAACACTCTTGTCGCTATTGAGGGCCACAAAGAGGCAGTCTCCACTCGCGGCAGCTGTTTGCAGAAAATAAATATGACCCGCGTGTAGGAGATCAAAACAACCATTGGTCAGCACGACACGTTTGCCTTGCTTGAATAAAAGTAAACGCGCTTGTACAGCGTCATCGATCGTTTTGAGTTTAGGATTGGCCAGCTCCATAATTATTGCCGTCTGGCGGAGAGAGAGGGATTCGAACCCTCGAAGCCCCTTTTGGAGGCTTACCTTCTTAGCAGGAAGGTGCTTTCAGCCGCTCAGCCATCTCTCCGTTCGTGAAACTACAACTTTTGTAAAAAGAAGTTTTCAGTAAGCAAGATTCGTTTTAAAAGGTCAAGTCGTTTATAAAAAAACATTCTAGAACTAGTTTTTATTTGATTTCGCATAAAAAAATAAAAAAAGCTTTACTATTTTGAGAAAATGATGAGTCTACAAGGCCTAGTTTTGAAGCAATCCGTTTCAAGAACGCCTAGTTCGGACCGTTTTCCCGAGCAAGGTATTTTATTTTAGCAACAAAAAACATTACCATGGGAAATTTGAAGAAGAAGCGTCGTCTGAAGATGAATAAACATAAGCGCAGTAAGCGCTCTAGAGCTAATCGGCATAAGAAGCGCACCTGGCAAGTCTAATTTTGGCGTAGAATGGAATGCCAAGAAGTTCGTTGTCCTTCGGGTTTCGGCTCGGTCTGCACCTCATGTGCACTTCCTCGCCTCACCATCCGTAGCTTGCTTGGCCCATTCAACATCGAAGTGCAGCACTTGACATAAACATAAGTGAGTCAAGTGCTTGTAACGCATATTTTTACATTACATCTCCGTGCACTACCACTCTTTTCGTCCGAGTGTTGCACTTCATTTGTTTAATTGGCGACCGCTGCATCCAGTGCGCATCGGAAACCGATGCACGGTAATAAGATTTCGCTAATGATTGAGGTAATGGCGATGATCAATAAAAAGTTGTCTTGTTCTTTTTCTGCAATCACACATAGTGATAGACATGACAGACAATATTCGACCCGTAAATCCGAATCAGAAGACTCAAGAATCACAATCGCCTATTCCTTTAAAACGCATCAAGGAGCAGTTGCCTAACACAAAGCCTTTGCCAATACAGCAAAATGACTTAAAAAGTCGCCATGTAAGCCAAGTAAAAGAACCTCAAGATTTGACCCATCTTATCAAAAGAGAAAAAATAAGTCGGACGGAACAGACACCTTCCCCAAAAGATTTCCAGGCGCCAAAAAAGCGATTGTATTTGAATAAAAAAGAGCGAGAGCAGCTTGAAAAATTCGACAAAACCGTCGCCAAGTTCGCCACAGAATTCGAAAAGGCTAACACCGTCAACGACCTCGAAACCATTGCTCTGCGTTTGGGAAAAGAAAAAATGTCTGCCTTGATCGATGCCTTGGTGGAGCCGACTACAGACCCCATACGCATTGATGCCTACAAACAGGATCTAACCGCTATTGTCCTAGTGCTAGCCGAGGTCAGTAATAAGTTCACGCGCGAAGAAGACCTGACAGCAATTGAAAGAATCGGCAGTCAAATCTTTTCTTTGGCATTGAAAGAAGCGATGGAGGGAAAAGACACCAAAACCTTAAGTGATCTTTTGCAAAAGCCAGATACTGAACTGCAAAACGTTGACCATTTCTTGGTTGGCATGACCCTCAATACGCTGCACAACATATGTTCTGGCAAAAATCCGCCCCTCAAGTTCACGACCGATGAACTCACTACACTCAAGTTTCGCTCGCAGTGCTATTCAGGCCCATTTTGCGACGAAGAGGCCATTAAGGCGATCGACGAAAAACTTGGCCAAGGCGATCGACGAAAAACTTGGCCAAGGCGATCGACGAAAAACTTGGCCAAGGCGATCGACACAGCGTCAAGCGCGCACGCTTTGCTAAGAATAACTTCAAAATATCCAAAATATTAGACCGCGTGTGGAAAGGATACGACCCAGATGAAGAAAAAAAAGCCCTTGTCGCCAAGACAGGCAACTTTTTTCCAGAAATGCTCGGTCTTCCCTACAAGACAGACTCGAATGGAAAGAGTGTACTACAAGAAAATCCGAGAACTGGCCAACGCAACCTCATGGCCACGAGGATTGACCAACAGCTATTTGGCGTCCTCACGCGCACGACTTGCGGTGTCAAAGATGGCGTATGCGGCATTGTGATGCAAATAGCACCAGGGAAATTCATACAGGACCTGATTCCTCAATTACAAACCATCGCCCCTTCTTCAAAAGAACTCTTACCCTTGCTCCAGGACTTCATATCGAACGAAGATTTCATTTGTAGCCTGACGGAATTGCAACTGACAGACTGCATTACAGGCGAGCTCGATCGTCACATCCATAACTACTTCATAGATATCGCCATCGAAAATGGCAAGGTAATCTTTAAATCGATACGCGGCATCGACAACGACATGGGCTTCAGTTCGAAAGTTTTTCCAACATACACTGGATACGTCAATGAGCGTAATTTAGAAGACTACAGATATAAAACCCCAGGCTACCCAAAATGCGTGACACAAGAAATGAAAGATAAGATTTTAGCGCTAAAACCTGAAAGCTTAGATACCATAGATAATGGCCTTCTCGAAAAAGAAGAGATCGATGCGACTAAAGAACGCCTCACACTCCTTCAAGAATACCTCAATTCAGACAGTTGCACGGTCGTCGAAAAATTGGGATCCGTCGGTAGCACCATTCTTAAGGATTACAATGAGCCAGATGATTCGTATTTCGGCGATTTAAGAGAAAACGGCAGTTACTATAATTCCTGTTTCGAAGAATTTTCGGATCTCTTTGAGGAAATTCTAGACGGGGAATGGGTAGATACTTTCCGATCGAAAAACACACCTGAAGCGAATATTATTACAAACCTCTTTGACGTCATCAACGGAGATTTGAATAGTGTCACATTTAACAATATACTGATGAAGGAGGTCTACGCCCTGAAAGGACAATCGGTAAACGCTCCTTTTATCGCCTTTTTGTTGCGTCAACAAATCGATTTCGTGCCAACCGATGTCTTGAATACCATCAGTTCAATAACTCCAGACGATAACATCGACCTCGTGCAAATCGCCGAAGAATACGAGTATCCAGAAATCGACCTGCTTAAACAAAAACTCGGCTTGGTGAACTGAGCAGGGCTTAAAAAAAGAGCCAAAGAAAAACTTTGGCTCTTTATATATCAACAGAGGAAATGGGATCGATTAGGTACGCGAAGGCATCTTTTTAGCCTCTTCGATTGACAACACAAAATTCCATTCTTTGGCCTCTTCAAAGCCTTTGCACTCATCAGACAGCTTCTTGCTGCCGACGAGAGCATGCGCCAATGTGAGGTCGCGGCAAACTTTGATAGTGTCGTGGATGAGGTGAATGAACTCCATTTCGGCATGCTCAACTTCTTGTACGTCGATAATGACCTTATAATAGCCGCTATCGACCGCCGCTGAGATTTTCTGCTTCAGATAGCTGGAGACCTCATTGATGATGATGTGGGAAATGCTTTTCGGCAAACGAATGACGAGAAAGTCGTCGACGTAGCTAAAATAACGTTGAGAAGTGTCGAGGTTGATGGCTTTTGCGATCTTGCTCTGGAGCTCTTGAAAGTCAATCGGCTTCGTAATGATGGACGTAAAACCGGCTTGCTGTGCTTGGTGTTGCTCGTCGGTGGCCGTTTTGACGGCGAGACCAAAGACCGGAATGTACTTCGTCTTTACGTTGGAACGCAGCATGCGGAACGTTGAAATAGCCGCCTCGTCGGGCAACGAGAGACTGATGACGATGACATCAGGAAAGGTCTTTGTGCAAAAATCGATCGTTTCGGCGGCCGAAGTGACGTGGTGGATGCGCCAGGGTGTGTCCTTGAGACCAACCTTGATCTGTTCAACGATGGCCGGCTTGTCTTCTACAACGAGGATTTCACAGGCATCGGTCATTTTTTTCTGGACCTTGTTGCTGTCACCGGCGGGCCTGAGATCGATGATGCGCCCCGTCTTTTCAACGAGCACTTCTTCTTTAAAGGGCTTTACAATGTAGTCACGAATGCCGATTTTTGCAATTTTCATGACGTTCTCGCGACCAGCTTCAGCCGTTAGCATGATGACTGGCAGGTTTTTCAACTGCGGATCAGCCTTCATCTTAGTCAACATTTCCACGCCGTCCATGACGGGCATGGTTACGTCGAGGAGGACGATGTCGGGGTTTTCCTTACCTGCGACAGCCAATCCTTCAACACCGTTGGCCGCTTCGAGAATATCGACGTCATAAGTCGCAAAGGCTTTCTTTACAATAATGCGAACCGCTTTTGAGTCATCTACTGTTAATACTTTGAGCCTCATAGAAATCTTGCCTCTAGTTCTTTTTCATTAAGAGATCGACAACATAGGGAACGCCGCCTGTCTGGAAGCGGTAACTCGTGCGAACGATGCTGCTGGAAACGGTCGTTTCAACTGCAAAGTGATTGCCGCGTAAAATCGATGGAATCGTCAAACGGCAATTGTAACCCATGTCGCAGAGTTGATTTTTAAACGTGCCAACCGTCATATTGGTGAGCTCGCCGAGGGCGTCGTTGACAGTTTCATGCCCATTGGATGTGACTTCGGTCTCTGTCATTCCTAAAAATGAGCCAGTCAACTTAATGGCGAGCGCCTCTTCGAGGTAAATGTACATGACGCCGTTGATCGTTCCAATAAAGCCAACAGAACCCGCTACGATATTCTTATCGCGGCTGATCGGGCATACGGGCGCTGGCTTAGAAGGATCGCTCGAATAAGAGGCAGATCCCGTAAAGGAAATATCGAGAGAGAGCATGGTTTTGAAAACCTTCTCGACGGACTCGACAATCATGTCTTGAATTATTTTTTCGGAAATGCCGGCAATTTCAATATCCATGCAGACTCCAACTTTCTTTTAAACGGATTAGTTTCGCAATAAGTCAATAATCCTAATGCGGTTTTACAACGAAATCAAGAGCTTTCTTGAAAAAACAACAGATCAAGTTGCGTCGACAGGTCGCCCACTTAAAAAATTCTATTATCGAGGTCTTTTTTATTGTATTTTCTCAACGGAAGCTGTAAATTGTTACGGAACGTTCAACACTATGAATAAACACATCGAATCTTTTTTAAAGAAAGACAACAACCAGCTCTTGGGGCACGTCTGCAAGACTTTTCCTAAAGAGACCTTGCATTTGCCGAGCCCAGACGTCGTGGACAACGTCTATGTCCCAAGTGACCGCAACCTTCGCGTCCTGCACAATTTGGCCTGGCTCTACTCGCATGGCCGCTTGAGTCGTACCGGTTACCTCTCGATTTTGCCAGTTGACCAGGGCATCGAGCATTCCGCAGGTGCCAGTTTTGCTCCAAACCCAATCTATTTTGATCCCGAAAACATCGTCCGCCTGGCCCTCGAAGGTGGATGCAGCGGAGTGGCTTCGACGCTCGGTGTCCTCGGCTCAATGGCCCGCAAATACGCCCACAAGATTCCCTTTATCGTCAAACTCAATCACAACGAGCTTCTAACTTATCCAAACAAGTTTGACCAAATCTACTTTGCCCAAGTCGAGCAGGCCTATGACATGGGTGCGGCGGCCGTCGGGGCAACCATCTACTTCGGTTCTGACAACGCTGACAGACAGATTCAAGAGACGACAGAAGCCTTCTCTTTGGCCCACGACCTCGGCCTGGCGACCATTCTATGGTGCTATCTGCGCAACCCGGCCTTCAAGTCCGACAAAGATTATCACACGAGCGCCGACCTCACTGGCCAAGCTAACCACCTCGGCGTCACGATTCAGGCCGACATCATCAAACAAAAACTGCCGACCAATAACGGCGGTTACAAGTCTCTCCAAAAGTATGGCAAGACGCACGAAAAGGTCTACACGACGTTGACCACCGATCACCCGATCGACCTCACGCGTTACCAAGTCGCCAACTGCTACATGGGCCGCATGGGCTTGATCAACTCTGGTGGCGCTTCGGGCGACAACGACTTCGAAGAGGCTGTCTTTACAGCGATCGTCAACAAGCGCGCTGGCGGCAGTGGTCTCATCGCAGGACGCAAGGCCTTCCAACGTCCGATGAAGGAAGGCGTTGAGCTCCTCAACACCATCCAAGACGTGTACCTCGAAAAGACGGTTACAATCGCATAATTTTTCTCGATACCAACATTGCTTGAGGCCATCAGGACGTTTTTCTGGTGGCCTTTTTTTTAATCCCATCCCAAGTGGTGCCAAAATGTGTTTCGCACCGCACTGAAGGCGTGAACAAAGAAGAGATTAGCGGGCAATTGATAACCTTTAATCCGCCAGGGAATTGGGATCTAGGATGAGTACGGCGTTGCCGTCGCCTAGGATAGCGCCTCCAGAGAGGTCGGGGTTGGCTTCTCTCAGGTGGCCTATGTTCTTGATGACGACTTCCTGTTTGGCGAGCATTTCGTCGACGAAGAGGCCATAAGGGTTGCCGAGGTTTTCAATGACGACGATGGCGCCGCGTGTGAGTTCCTTTTCCGAGGGCTCGATCGAAAAACGTTGGTGAAGTCGCTTGATGGGAATGACGTCGTTGCGCAGAGAGAGGACTTCGCGGCCGCCCTGGACTTGTTTGATCTGATTAGCTTGCGGGGAGATGACGATGCGGACCGACGTCGATGGAATGATGAATTTCTCGTTTCCGACGCGCACAATGAGGCCGTCAATGATGGCTGTCGTGAGCGGCAGGCTGATCTTAAAACGCGTGCCTTTGCCGACCTCAGAATCGATCTCAAAAGTGCCGCGCAGTTCTTCGATGTTTTTTTTGACGACGTCCATGCCGATACCCCTACCGGAAATCTCGCTGACGACTTCTGCCGTCGAAAAGCCCGGGAGAAAGATGAATTGCAGAATGTCCTTGTCGCTGTACTCCTGGCCTGGAGGCACGAGGCCCTTTTGTTCGGCCTTTTTGAGAATCATTTGTGGATCCATGCCCTTGCCGTCGTCGCTGACTTCGATTAGAATATTGCTGCCCTTATAGTAGGCCTTGAGCGCGAGCGTTCCGGTCCGATCCTTTCCCCCTGCAACGCGCTCCTCTTCGGCCTCAATGCCGTGATCAACCGCATTTCGAATCATGTGGACGAGTGGGTCGCTCAACTTTTCAACGACGTTGCGGTCGAGCTCGGTCTCTTCTCCAGAAACCTCCAGACGGACCTTTTTGTTCAACTGGTGGGCGAGGTCGCGGACCTGTCTGCTGATTTTTTGGAAAATCGAACGTATTGGCGTCATGCGGAGCGACATTGACGAGTATTGTAGACTCTTTGTGACACGAAACAACTGTGTCAAATTCTGCTGAAAAGGCGTGTCCTGAATGTTCAACGCGCGAATGCGCTCAGTCAACTGGCTGTGCGCTATGACCAATTCTCCGACCATGTTCATGAGGTTGTCGAGCTTGTTGGTGTCGACGCGGATGTAGGACGTGTGTTGTTTTTTGACAGGTGTGAGTGCACCGGTATCGCTCATTTGCTCTTGTTCGACGACGCCAGCGGACTCCACTTCGTGCTCGACGACGCCAGCGGACTCCACTTCGTGCTCGACGGCTGCAACCAGGGCTGATACGGGTATGATTTTTTCTGGAAGCGTGCCCTTTTTGAGCGCCAAATTGATTTGATCCCAGAATTGTTCCAGGAGGTCCTTGCTCTGCAGAATCAGCGTGATGGCCGACGTCCGCAGCGTGATTTTCCCTTTAACGGCCTTATCGAGCAGCGCTTCGATTTTGTGCGTGAGGACCTCGATGGGTGTGAGGTGGAGAAATCCAGCGACACCCTTGATTGTATGAAAGGCGCGATAGACAGTTTTGAGCGATTCCGCGTCGGCTGCTTTTTCCAAAGTCAGCAGAGAGCCCTCGAGGACTTCCAAATGCTCGACGAGTTCCGTGCAAAACTCTTCCAAAATTTCGCGATCGCTGGCCAAGTTGAGCTGCAAGACGGCGTCGACAAGAGGTGTTGCAGGTGGCGTTGGAGGCTTTTCGAGCGACTTTTCCGATGTCGCTGCGACAAATGGATCGAGCATGCCTTCATCGTACTGAATGGCGTGAATGTAGCGTTCCAGCCATTTTGTGAAAGTGTGGGCGTTGTGGAGTGTCGGAGTGTCGAACGGGGCCGCCTTTTCTAAAAGCTTGTCCAAGACAGCCTTGAGTGCCTCTACAGACTCGTCTAGGACTTCCGAATATGGCCATTCGTGTTCTTGCAACTCACCCAACAAAGAGTAAATTGGCAACAGGCCATCGTCGCTACCCTCTTTCGCCAACACGAGCTCCGTGGCTATCTGGTTCAGTAACGACTCTAATAAACGAATGTCCATAAATCTCTGTTTACAATGCAAGACCGATGAAAAATGTCGTCAAAGCTTGGCTTTGCGCGAGCACGACCTGCCGTAGCGTACATAGACGTACGTGAGGCAGTCGACGGAGCGCGAAACGAGCTTTCACGGTATTTTGCATCGGTCTTTTTTATGAGAAAGAGGCCTTATAGAGTGAATCCAGTGAGGCAAAGAACTCTTTTCGTACAGTACGCAGTTCGTCCATCATGGCATAGGGCTTTTTGTTGTCGCCTGATTGGACGGTCACGACGATGTTTCTGCCGATCGTATGGATTTTTTGCAGCAGGGTCTCTACGATTGGGAATGGCTTCAGTTTTGTGAGATGGTGCTGGCGATAGAGCCAATAGCCGATTTCGCCATCGCGGGCAGAGCCTACTTTTTCAGCATCCAGCTTGATTTGGCCCAACATGCAATTGCGGAGCTCGTAGGACCATTTTAAGTGAGCTGATTTCAGGTCTTCCAATGGAAATGTTGTTGACCCAAACCTCCAAAAATTGATGTCAGAAAGTAGACTTTTGGCCATTTGACGGAGGCCTTCAGCGGCTTCTTTATTGCGGCCGATGTCGAGCCTTTGCTCTTTGGCCATCGACTGAATAGTGGTGGTCTTTTTGGCGATTTCACGGAAACTATTGGCGGCCGCCTTGACGCTGTGATTGAGGTCGTCGATGCCTGTGCTTGAAGAGGTGATATTGTGGTTGATTTCGCGAATGGAGGCCGTTTGTTCTTCGAGTGCCGAGGCAATGGTCGTGGAAATGAGCGTCACTTCCTTGATGATGCCAGTGACGGTTTCAATAGAAGAGACGGCGCTGGTGACGTTTTTCTGAATACCTTCAATTTGCGCATTGATTTTGCCAGTCGCGTCCGCGCTCTGTGTAGCGAGCGCTTTGACTTCCGTTGCGACGACGGCAAAACCCTTACCCGCTTCGCCTGCGCTGGCGGCTTCAATGGTGGCATTGAGGGCAAGTAGGTTCGTCTTGTGGGCAATCGAGCGAATGATGTCCATGACTTCGCTGATTTCTTCCGCTGCTTTTTTGAGCAAATTCATGACGATGGTAGTCGTTCGAGTGCGTTCGCTGGCCATTTGGGCGATAGACAGCTCTTTTTCGCAATTCTTGCTGACTTCGCCAATAGAAGCGTTCATTTCCTCAACGGACGTCGAGATGTTGTTGGCTGTGCTCGATAAAGTTTCTGCAGTTGAGGCCATGGCGTCCGTGCTATCCGATAGTGTTGAAGTGGCCTTGGTGGCTACATTTAGGCTATCTTCAATCTGGACAAAACACTCCAAGGAATGCGATGAAATGGCCTGTATGGTGTCGGCTTCGAGTGACAATGCGCCCATGTTGACGCGAAAAGACAAAAAGGTTTCCTTGATTTTCTTCAATAGGGCATTCAGTTGAGTGCTCCATTGTGCGATTTCATCGTCTCCGACCACGACCACGCGTTCACTGAAGTCGCCTTCCATGACTTTTTCGATCACCTTTTTCGAGGCCAGAATGGGTGTCAGTATTGATTTTATCAACCAAGAGGACACGCCCATGCTCAACAAAATGAGTACCATGGACGTTCCAACTTCCCAATAGCCAACGGAATCGAGCTGCTTGTCTAACTTTAATAAGCGTTTAGAAACGTCTTGAGCCGACAAGCTTTCGACCTTCATTAGGGAGTTCATATTGTCTTCCACAAGGCCGCGAGTGTGGTAGAAAAACAGGCTGATCGAGATGACGGACAGTGTTGTCATGAGACTCACAGCGAGAAAAATTCGAAAGCGCATAGATAGGTTTTGCATAGCATTAAGGAAAGTAATACGTCTATAGTTAATCAGCAGTCAGTTTATAGACGATTTTTAAAAAAGCAATGCTGAAACATATTGCCTTTTGGATTCAAACACGATTTATTTTAACCCTCGTGAAAACCCTGTTAGAAGACATTCAAAAACTTCACATTCTCGTCATTGGCGACGTCATGCTCGACCACTACATTTGGGGAGACGCTCACAGGATATCGCCCGAGGCCCCTGTACCGGTTGTTCACATCGAGCGCGACTCTTACACGGCCGGTGCAGCTGCAAACGTTGCCCTCAACATCGCCAGCCTGTGTGCCCGTGCGACGCTCCTTGGCCCCATCGGCAACGACGCTCCTGGACAAGAGCTTTCCGCGATCCTCCGACGCGCTCATGTCGACCTATTGCCCGTCGGCTCGCCAGACAATATTGCCACGATTCAAAAGACGCGCGTGGTCGTGCGCAACCAACAACTGTGTCGACTCGACCGCGAGGCCTCCCCTCACTCCTACAACTGCGATAGCCGCCTCGATATTAAACCCGTCTTGAAGCTCTTGGAGAACGTTGACGCCGTCATTATATCGGATTACGCTAAGGGCTTTGTCACGGAATCCCTCATACAATCCATTCAAACGGCCGCCAAGGCGTGCCATTGCTTGATTGCTTTGGACCCAAAACCCAAGCGGAAATTGCGCTTTAGGGGCGTCGACATTTTGACTCCCAACCGTTCTGAGGCCTACCAGCTGGCCGACATCGAAGAGGACCCTCACAGCCCATTTCCCGCAGATCTCATCTGCAGTAAGATTTTTGAAAAATACGCCCCAGACAAGCTCGTCATTACGATGGGGGCTGACGGCATGCTCATCAGCGAACAGGGCAAGGCTTCACATGCCATTCCGACATACGCCCGCGAAGTCTTCGACGTCTCTGGAGCTGGTGACACCTCCGTTGCCGCCCTCACGCTCGCCCTGGCAGCCAAGGCAGACATCTACAAAGCAGCCCACTTCGCCAACACAGCGGCGGGCATCGTCGTCAGCAAAGTCGGAACCGCCACAACGACACCCGCAGAAATGTTGCTGTTTTAAAAGAAACCATCAATCATTTTGATTTATGTATCCATCGAGCAAGCGGTGAATATTGTCATTTTCGTTAGCTAATTGATAGAGTGTTCTGCCATCGACCACTGAAAATATCCAATCCATGCATTGTCTTCTGTCGAATCGATTTGAAATTAAATTGACCATTGCTTCACTGCCAGATTGTACAGCAAAATAGAGGTAGTTTTGGTTGACATCGACATTATTGCGATTCTGTAAGAGAAGATTAGCATCCCCAATGTTAGCTTCAGCAATAGCAACCAAAAGAGGTGGCTGAATCTCTTCTACGAGATGGTCTTGTGGGATTACTTCTAAAAACGCCAATTGGCCCATTCAACGTCGAAGTGCAACACTCTTTTCGTTCGAGTGTTGCACTTCGTTGTTTAATTGGCACTTAGTCTTTGAGTTTAGGCCAATTTGTTTCGATTTTTTCAAACAAATCAGTTAGGCATTCTGTGGCTGCTTCCTTATTTTTTTCATTACTAACATAATACTCAATACTCCTAATACTATCCCAAATATCCTTGGCGTATTTATCAAAAACAACGGGATGCATTGAATTCAGACTTTTTACAACGTCATCAAAGATATCCTTGGATACAATATTTTCGATTTTTTCTATGAGAGCATTAATAATGTTTGGTCGTGCTATATTGAAAAAGTTTCGTATTTCATCATAATCTTTATAATCATAATCTTTATTTTCTATAGATATTTTTTCAATACCTAATAGAAGCTTTTCCATTCTATTTGCCATAGCTATCCTTTCATTGGTCTTTTTCTCCGAATCAGAATCTTTTTCATCGGTCATTGGTTGAATAAAATCAAGATAATTACACACATATTTATCACTTTTCTTTTTCATATCAATCTTATCAATATAATCCTTTTTAAGCTTATTCAATTCACCTTTATCGTCACAAACCATTTCTGTTATTTTGTTAAACAATGTTAAAGCGTCATATTTTCCTATAATATTAATCACTTCTTGATATTGATCTGGCATTTGATCTAATGCATAGTATAAATTATCTCTATTCTCTTTTTTAATATTATTTAAATAACAACGCCCACAATATACCAAACATACATTCCCTAGAATATTCTCAAATGCAACAAACATATCGCTAAATAACTCGTCTCTGTCAACTGTTGCATATGAAAACTTTTCGCCAAACAGAAAATCAATAATTTGTTGTGTTGTTGGCTCATTTCCTTTTCCAAGCAATTTTAAGCGTTCTGTTAATGTTTCTTTCTCATATCTGCATAAATAAATATTATCTCTATTGTCTCTGAAAAACTGTATGTAAGAGTTGATAAAAGTTACTGCATTTTTTATTATATTTGTTTTTAATTGGCCATTCGTTACATCTTCAGCTATTAAATTTACAACAGCCTGCAAGTCATTATCGTTTTTTTGCAAGCAGTCCATAAGTGTTGTTTTTTGCGATAGACTACTACTATCTTTTTTACTATCTTTTTTACTATCTTTTTCAATTCGTTCTAAAATTAAAGATAATACGACATGTATACTTGACACAGATTCTTTATTATCTTCATTTTCATTAAAAATATCCTTTAACTCCCATGAAGAAGTCATGTTTGAAAAACATTTCAATGCTATACACAACCTTTCTAGTATGCAGTTATAACTTAATGTGAAGTTACAATATTTGTTCATTACTTCCTTCATCTTTCTGCATATATGGTTTAAAGTTATAAATAAGTTTCTACTATTAATATCAATATTTGTTTGTTCGAGAAGGCTGTAAGTAAGAGTATTGTTTTCGTAAGTGAAGTTATAATCGCTGTTATGATTATTTACCATTTCTATCAACTCTAATATCCCATTGTTGTCCTTGACTTTGCACAGACAATCAATAGCCTCTTTAAGGATCCCAGGTAAAATCCTTGCAGTTTGCACAAAATCTTCGTCTACTTCTTCAACCTTAGGAATGACTTCTTCAACCTTTCCATCGTTATTGTCGGAATCTACTTTTTTAACTTTTTGTACGCGCTCATCGTCGGAGCCTTCCTGTTTTTCGGACTCTTCTTTTCGTTCAATCTTTTTCCTCGTATTGTCTATATCATGTGAAAGTTTTATAATCATGGGTTGAGTTAAACGTTTGACATGTTTATCCTCATCATCTTTTTTAACTTTCTGCGGCTCATCATCGGAGGATTCAGACACTTCTATTGAAGGAAAAGCTCTTCCATTATCATTTTTCGCGAGATTTTGTGCGATTATAGTGGCGTACCCGAAGTCGTCAAACCACGTGCCTAAGTCTTTATTCGCACCAATATTTTGCTGCATATTGTTAAAAAAGACATCGTACGCCGCGCGCAAGTCTAAAACTACGGATTCAGTTAGAGTCAATTCGGAATTTTCTACCATGACCTCATTCAAACACGCCAACGCTTGAATCAACATGCCATACGATTCCAGACGCTCATCGATGGCATTTTTGTTGCTATTGTTTTGCGCTTTTGTCTCGAGATCATTGAGTCTTTGAATGCCCTCGATCATGTTTAGAACTTGTGCAATAACAGATTGGTTTTCCAATGTTTTCTGTGTATCGCCGAGTCCGGCATTTAGTGTCGCAGTTAGACTGAGAAATAAATAGAATATTTTTTTCATAACAGGAGCATTCATGTTATTTTTATAAAATAAGTCAATAGAAAATATAAAAATATTTCGAAAAATGATTATTTCTTGGTTGCGCTTTCACTGTTGTCTTTGAGTTGACAGGTGTGCGTTGCGAAATAGGATGTGAAGGCATGAGTATTTTTAATGGGCTTTTTGTCGACCTTTGGGGGATCTTTTTGGTGGTGTTCTTTTTTGGTGGGTCGATTTTTATCCACGAATTGGGACACTTTTTAGCCGCTAAACGTCGAGGGCTGGCGGTGCCGCGGTTCTCGATAGGATTTGGGCCAAAGTTGGTGAGCTGGACGCGCAATGGGACAGAATACCGGATATCGTTGCTGCCGCTAGGAGGGTATGTTTCGATACCACAGTTGGCCGAGATGAAGTCGATCGAGGGTGATTTTCCAGAGCTCGCAGGGCAACACCTCAAGGAGCCATCTTATAGTGACAAGCTTATTGTGTCGGTCATGGGAGCTGCATTTAATGCCCTTTTCGCGTTGGTTTTGGCATTGTTGTTGTGGTGGGTTGGGCAGCCGTTTTCTGCGTCCGAAGTGACGACGCAGGTCGGCTACGTCCAGGAAACCTTTGAAGTGGATGGCGTGATCTCGCCTAGTCCGGCCTTTGAAGCTGGATTGAGGCCTGGTGATCGTATTGTGAGTATCGATGGGCAGCCGGTTGCCGATTTTCAGGACATTATTAAAGATATTGTGATGGGAACGGGGCGCGCAGAGGGAGGCCGGCCCGTGGCAAACATCGAGATTGAGCGTGACGGCGCGCGGCAAGTTTTGACATTACACCCGGTCTTGATCGATACCAACAAACTGAGTCGAGATGCGATGCGATTTATCGGCATTTCTCCGGCTAGCGATATCGTCGTGTCGGCAACGACACCCAATTCGCCCGCGACAACAGCAGGCCTGTTGCCCGGAGACAGAATTGTCGGAGTCAACGGGAGTCGCCTGTACTCGTTGTTATCGCTGCAAGACGCCGTACAAAAGGAACATCCACTTCAACTAGAGATTGTGCGGCAAGGGGCGATTTTGCAAAAGGAATTGATGCCAATGGCGGTGCCTTTCACGCGTCCCTATGTCCAGTGGACTCTCGAAGGTGGTGGACAGGTCGACATTTTCCCGCATTACGTGAATAAGACGCCGGCCATTCAACAATCGCAGCCCAACACCTTTTCCGAACTCGTCGTTTTGAACAGCGATGTTCCGGACTTAATGGACGTCGATATGCGTGTATTGGCGGTCAACGACAGTACTGCAAAGTCTATTGAGTGTCTCGCCCAAGCTACGGTGATCGGACAAAACCGCCTTGAGTTGAGCTCGCAAGGCAACCTCCGTCGCCTCAACCTGGATATTGCTAAACAAGCGCTGGTGCCGTCAAAAACCTACTGGCTGCTCGGCATTGAAATGCGTCGTGACGTCGTTTTGCGTCACATCGACCCATGGACGCAGTTTAGAAAAAGTACAGAAATGACTTTTGGATCGCTTTTCAGCCTCGTCGACACGCAATCAGACCTCAAGCTCCAATCACTCATGGGGCCAACTGGCATTGTCCGGACGATGCACGCCTTTTCCAAAGACCTCCGCATGTTGATCTGGTTCGTCATTTTAATCAACGTTAACCTGGCGATTCTCAACTTGCTGCCCATTCCTATTCTCGACGGCGGCCATATCTTATTTGCAACGATCGAAAAAGTGACGCGGCGGCGGCTATCACCGGGCTTCATCCATTCGACTCAAGCCGTCTTTTTGACCCTCTTTCTCGCGCTCATGATCTACATCACGTTTTTCGACATTCTTCGCTGGAAGGGCGATCGCACATCAGAGGCCGAATTGCAGAAGAGCAAGTTGCTTAATATTGAACGCTCCTTTTGAGGAAAAGACCGTTGTAAAATGGCGCAAAAATGCGTTTCGCGCTGCGCCGACTGGCTCACGTACTTCTATGTACGCTACGCCAGATCGTGCTCGCGCAAAGCCACATTTTTGCATCCATTTTCACAACGGTCTTTGCAAATGAACAACTTACAAAAGTACCACATTCGCCTTCGGGAAGAACGCCATGGGACATTTTACAACGATCTTTGACTCGGTAGGCTCTTGAAGACCTCAAACGCGACATATTTCATAAATTTTCGCGGGCTCTGCAAGATGGTCGAGCTGGTGTCGAGTGGGTAGCTGGCTCGATCATGGTAGCGTTGAAACTGTGTTGCTGAATAGGCGACACTGGGTGATCCGGCGTCAAAGAGGTCGTCGAAAGCCCACAGTATTTTCCCATCGCGAACGTCAACCAACTTCGCTCGAATGCCAACTGAGAGCGGTTTGTAGGGCGAGAAATGCGTTATGTCGATAAACAAAATGGCGTCCGCGTTGCTCTCTTCACGAATCTTTGTTAGCAGGTTATCGGGCAGCATTGAGACGGAACTGAATTGATAAGCACCAAACAGGTCCTTCATCGTGTTTCTCGTGACCGGAACGACCTCAAAACGCCCTTTACGCGTCAATTCGGAATCGAGCGTGGCGTCCATCGTTTCGAGATGCGGAGCGAGTTCCTCCTCGTAATAGACCGGCAACAGCGCCACTCGCTTGATGCCAGATAAGTAACCGGCCGCATAGACGTTTTTGGGGACGTACGGCGTGGGTGAGGGCTCATTGACGCCCTTCATGCTTTCCGTAAATTGACACCCGGCGAGTAGAAAACAACTTGCCAGCAGTAATCTCATGTTGTGCATCATGACCCGTCTATAGTACAGCAAATATCTGGCCATTGGCAATGGAAAAGATTGACCTGTTCTTTATTACCTTGGTCGCCAATGATTAAGGCCAACGACAAAAACTCCGCAGACATTTTACAACGGTCTTTTATTGACAAGCGAAAATAGGCTCAATAAAGTGCGCACTTAAATACATATATAACTCATGAGCAACGAACTTTTATCCGTCCTGGAGTACATGGAGAAAGAAAAGGGCATTCAGCGCGCTGAAATGATTGATACCATCATTGAGGCGATCAAGGGTGCCGCGCAAAAGGGCTTCAATGCAGGCCAAGAGATGCGCATAGAGATCAATCCCAAGACGGGAGCTCTCCGAGCGTGGGCGATGTTTAAAGTCGTTGATTCTGTCAGCGATCCAGCCATTGAGCTCCATTTCCGTCAGGCAAAAGAGATCGACCCAAATGTAACGCTGGGCGGTACAGTTGAAAAGGAAATCGACCCCTCTTTCCTCGGACGCATCGCGGCACAATCGGCCAGACAGGCGATCATGCAGCGCATTCGGCAGTTCGAGAAGGCCCGCATCTACGACGATTACAAGGATTCGATTGGCGATATCATTTCGGGTGTCGTTCGGCGCAAAGAAAAGGGTATTATCTACATTGACCTCGGAAAGGCAGAGGCCATGTTGATGCCACAAGAAATGGTTCCCGGTGAGGATTATGGCCCAGGCGAGCGCATTCGTTGCCTCCTCTTGGAGATAGAAAATACGTCTCGCGGCCCAGAATTGGTGTTGAGCCGCAGCCATCCGCAGTTCGTCCGCAAGCTCTTTGAGCTCGAGGTCAGCGAAATCGCCGATGGCACAGTCGTCATCGAGCGTCTAGCGCGCGAGGCCGGCTATCGATCCAAGGTGGCCGTTCGTAGTACGGATTCCAAGGTTGACCCTGTCGGTGCATGCGTCGGTGCGCGAGGGGCACGCGTTAAGAGCATTGTCCGCGAGCTCGGCGGCGAGAAAGTCGACATCGTCCATTTCGACGAGAACCCCAAAAGGTTCCTCGAAGAGGCAATCAAGCCCGCCATGCCGCTCAACATACAGATCGACGAACTCAACCACCGTCTTTACTTTGAAGTGTCGGAAAAAGACCTGTCTATTGCCGTCGGAAAGCGTGGGCAAAACGCACGCCTGACATCGCGGCTTTTGGGCTGGCGTCTAGACATCAACAAAGAGGAGAAGCAGGTTGTCGGCTTTGAGCAACGCAAGCAAAAGGCGGTGGCCGGTCTCCATCTAATTCCAGGCATCAACGACGAACTCGCCAAAAAGCTCGTCACCATCGGCATCACGTCTCCAGACGCGTTTGAAGGCGTAACAGCCGAAGATTTAACCGAAGCGGGCCTGAGCCCAGAAGAGTCAACGGACTTATTGAGGCTCGTCGCCGATTTTCTAAAACAGTAAAAGACCTATGAAAAATACCGTGAAAGCTCGTTTCGCGCTCCGCCGACTGCCTCACGTACCTCTATGTACGCTACGGCAGGTCGTGCTCGCGCAAAGCCAAGCTTTGACGCCATTTTTCATAGGTCTTTTCGAATTAACAACTTACAAAAAGTAAGACCCTTAAAAAATGAACGACAAGAACGCCGTGGACATTTTGCAAAGGTCTGAATAAAGTTTATATGAGCGTCAGAGTTTACCAACTAGCCAAAGATGTTGGCATGGCCAGCAAGGATGTCATTGAGATCCTGCAGGCGAAAGGGCTCGACGTGAAGAGTCCGTCCAACACCATTCCAAACATTTACGCAGAGGAATTCCTGCAGGAACACGCGTCCAAAGGGACTGCGACGTCTGTTGTCGCTGAACAAGAGCCTGAGCCAACGCCAACCAGACCTAAAGAGCCAGCGCCCAAGGAGACACCTAAAGAGTCTGCACCGGTCCGCTTTGTCAAGTCTACCGCAGAGATAGAGAACGAAAAGGCCGCCGAAGTCGAGCGCAAGAGCATCAAGGGCTCGGCAGTAATCGAACGCCCTCAGTCAGTTGCGCCAGGAAGACCCGCTCCACGGCTGTCTGCACCTCCGCCACCCGCGTTCCCCGTGAGAAAGCCCCAACATGCGCCAGCGCCGATTCCTCCAAGACACTCGGCCGCGCCGTTGCCTCCAAGGACCAACGCTCCGATTTCGCCAAGGCCCTCGCAAGTGCCCCTGCCATCCAGGCCACAACAGCCGATCGCCAGCCAAATGCCAGAAGTCGTTGGCCATACCATCAAGATCAAGCCGCCTATCGTCGTCCGCGATTTCGCTGTTTCCCTAAGCCTGAAGCCGTTTCGCCTGATTTCCGAACTCATGGAAATGGGCATTTTTGCGTCGATCAACCAGAGCCTGGAGGTCGATGTCGCCCAAAAGATCGCTCAAAAACACGGGTTTACGCTCGATGTTCAGCATCGGGGCGAACAGGAAGTCAAAAAGGCGCCAGAAGTTAAAAAGGTTGTCCTGGAATCGCGGCCGCCGATTGTCTGCGTGCTTGGACACGTCGACCATGGCAAAACGACGCTACTGGACTCGATCCGCAAGACCAACGTTGTTGCAGGCGAGGCTGGAGGCATTACACAGCACATCGGAGCCTACCAGGTCACTTCCAATGGGCAGAAGATCACCTTTATCGACACTCCTGGCCACGCAGCATTTTCCAAAATGCGGCAACGCGGGGCCGACGTCACCGACATCGCCATTCTCGTAGTGGCCGCCGATGACGGCTTTATGCCTCAAACTGAAGAGGCCTTCAAGTTCGCCAAAAAGGCCAATGTGCCAGTCGTGGTCGCCATCAACAAGATGGATGCCAAGGGCGCCAATATCGACCGCGTCAAACAGCAGATGCAACAACGCGGCATCGCTCCAGAAGACTGGGGAGGCGAGACTCTCTGTGTGCCTGTTTCGGCGCTCAAGGGCGACAATTTACCCAAACTGCTCGAAGCCGTACTGCTTCAGGCAGAAATGATGGAGCTCTCTGCCGACTTCAAAGGAACCGTTGAGGGCGTCATTATCGAGTCGCAAATCGAGGTGGGACGCGGGCCTACAGCCACCGTCATCATCCAAAAGGGCATTTTAAAGCCCGGTGATGCCATTGTCTGCGGCAGTCATTACTGCAAAGTGCGGGCCATGATCGATGACCAGGGCAAAACAATCAAAGAGGCACCGCCCTCGACCCCCGTTAAAGTCATGGGTTGGTCGGATGTCCCAGACGCCGGCGCCACGTTTATCGGCGTTAAGAGCGAAAAAGACGCCCGCCAACAAGCTCAAGATTTCGCCGATCAAACTAAGGACGGCTCCCCCACTCAAAAGACGATCGCCACGGGCAATGACAAAAAGGCCAACGTCGATGCCCTGTTTGCGGCCATCGCGTCGAGCAAGTCCAAGGTCCTGAAAGTCATCTTGCGCGGTGACGTCAATGGCAGCGTCGAGGCCCTCTCGAGCTGTTTGGAAGCCATCAAGAGCACGAAGGTTACGCTCGAAATCATCAGCGCGGAAGTCGGCCAAATAAACAAGACCGACATCGACCTTGCTTCTTCCACCGGCGCCACAATCGTCGGATTCAACACCAAGCTCGAAAACGGCGTCCAGTCTCTCGCAAAACACCACAGCATCCGCATTCTTCAGCACAACATCATTTACGAGATCATCGACCAGGTCAAAGAGGCTATGGCCGAGCTCTTGGATCCAGAAATTCAACGCCTCAAAACAGGCACGGCCGAAGTTCGCCAGGTCTTCCCGCTCAGCAAGGCGGGCGTTGTCGCCGGTTGCATGGTCACAGAAGGCTCTATCAAACGCGAACAGATCGCTGCCGTCATCCGCAAGGACCAGGTGCTCTGCGAAGGACGTATATCTGCCCTCAAACGTTTTAAGGAAGACTCTTCTGAAGTCCGTTCCGGTTACGAATGCGGCATTCAGCTCTCCAATTTCAATGAATACGAGGTCGGTGACCACATCGAGGTCTTCGAAATCAAGAAAATCCTTCCATCGCTTTAATTCATGGCAAGATCATCACGCGTCAACGAGCTCCTTCAACGAGAAATCAGCCTGCAGCTGCACACGCACTTCAAGGACGAGAGCCCCTGCATCACAATTCTCGCCGTCGATACTGCGCCAGACCTCCGCAAAGCCACTGTCTATTATTCGGTCATCGGCAATGAGGAAAAACGCAAGGCCGCTCACAAGTTTTTCTCAAAACATTCACACGCAATTCGGTCACTCGTCAGCAAAAACGTCGTCCTCAAGTATTTACCAAACTTCCGCTTTGTCTTCGACGAGGCCCAAGAGCGCGGCTTTCATGTTATAGATATATTGGAATCTATCGAAACTGAAGACTGATGCAAAATAGCGCCAAAATGCGTTTCGCGCTGCGCTGTCTGCCTCACGTACGTCTATGTACGCTACGGCAGATCGTGCTCGCGCAAAGCCACATTTTTACATCTATTTTTGCATCAGTCTTCCTTTGTTCCAATGAATGGGCTCATTAAACACCAACTAAAAACACGAGCAATGTGTGATTTCTTTATTATTGCTGGTGAGCATTCTGGCGACCAGCACGCGGCGGCGCTCGTCAAGGAGTTGAGGGGAAGGGGCTTTGAGGTTGCAGGAGTCGGTGGACCTGCGATGAAGGCGGCTGGAGCGGAGCTGCTCTTCGACATGACACAGCTGTCGGTCGTCGGTTTTTTTGAAGTCTTGAAGCATTGGCGTGTTTTTAAAGATTACTTTGACCGCATTTTCCATTGGATTGATAAAAACCGGCCGAGCCGTGTGATTTTTGTCGATTACCCTGGCTTCAATCTCCGCCTGGCGAAAAGGCTCTTCGACGCTGGCATCGCGCACAAGGCGGGCGGTCCCATTCGCCTGCTTTATTACATTGCGCCTCAAGTCTGGGCCTGGAAAGCCAAACGGCGTTTTGCGATGGCGAAAGTCCTCGACGCCCTGAGCGTGATTTTCCCCTTTGAAGTGGATTGTTTTGCCGACACAACATTGCCAACGACCTTTGTAGGGCATCCCTTTGCAGAAGCGGACTTCCACAACTCGATTCGGTTTGACGCGCATGGACAGCTGTTGTTGTTACCTGGCAGTCGTCAGGCGGCTGTCAAGCGTATTTTCCCAAAGATGTTAGACGTCCTCGACGCTCTGGGTGCTCAACAAGAGGCGGCTGTCCTCTACCCCAGTGAGAGCATGCTGGCGCTATTAAAGACACTCGCAGGGAACCGCACCATTGCGTTCGTCCCCTATGGGACCGCCGTAAAGGCGCGAGCCGCGCTGATGAGCTCCGGGACGATCTCGCTGTTGTGCGGACTGGCTGGCATTCCTGGCATCATTCTCTACCGCGCGCACCCATTGACCTACTGGCTGGGCAAAAAGTTGGCCAAAATCCCCCATTTGGGCATCGTGAATCTGCTTCTCAAGGCGCCTATCTATCCGGAATTTATCCAAAATATTCAGCCAAAAATCGTCCTCGACGCCCTACAAACAGCCGCCGATCAGCCCCAATTCTACCACGAACAGGCAAACCGCGTACGCTCCCTCTTGACGCACTCAAAGGCAACCTCGCTCGCCGATTGGGCAATCCAGTAGCTTTTGAGCTTGTCATAGGGCACCCGGTAGATTTTGATAATGGACATGGACTCAAGGCTAGATGAATTACTCCAACGTTACCCAACGTTATCCGTTTGCAAAAAGGACATCGAGGCGGCCTTTGATGCGCTTTTGAAATGTTACAGGGGTGGCGGCAAGCTCTTGATTTGCGGTAATGGCGGCAGCGCGTCGGACGCGGACCACATTGCTGGCGAGTTATTGAAAGCTTTTTGTCGGCGTCGGACCTTGTCGGCGGACTGGGTGGCCAAGCTCGGCCCCGATCTTGCCAGCAATCTCGAAGACGGCCTGCCAGCCATTCCGTTGGCCAACTTAACGGGCGTCGTTTCAGCCTATTCGAACGATCGCAACCCGCAATATGTCTTTGCGCAGCTGACATTCGCCCTTGGAAAGCCGGGTGACATTTTGTTGTGCATCAGTACGTCGGGAAATGCTGAAAACGTCCTTGGGGCAGCTCAGGTGGCTCGTGCGAAAGGCATGACCGTTATAGGACTCTCTGGAGAAACGGGCGGCAAGCTCGTCAACTACACCGATGTCTGCATTCGGGCTCCTGAGCGTGAAACGTTCAAGATTCAGGAATACCACCTGCCCATTTATCACGCACTTTGCCTCATGATTGAAGAGGCCCTGTTTGGCCACACGCCTGTGAAGTAGTATGCAGCTCACGCTTCCTCCAGAAATCGCTTTATTATGCGAAAAGATCGCCTCTCGAGTGGCGGAAGTAGGCGGACGGGCCTTTGTCGTCGGCGGGTGCGTCCGGGACAGTGTCCTGGGGCTGCCAGCGAAGGAGGCTGATATGGAGGTTTTTGGGCTGTCGCAGGAAGCACTTGAAGCCTGTTTGGGCGCATTTCGAGTGGAATATGTGGGTAAAAGTTTTGGCGTCTACAAGCTGAAGGATGCCCCCATCGACATCGCCCTACCGCGGCAAGAGGTCAAAGTGGGCGAGGGGCACTGCAATTTCGATGTAACGGTTGACCCGCACCTATCGTTGCGAGAAGCGGCCAGCCGGCGTGATTTCACGATCAACGCAATGCTGTTTGACCCCCTAACTCGAGAGCTGATCGACCCTTTTGGCGGCCTTCCCGACCTCAAAAAGCGCTGCTTGCGGCACGTTTCAGAAAAGTTTTCCGAGGACCCGTTGCGCGTTCTGCGTGGGATGCAGTTTGTCGCGCGCTTCGACCTCGCTGTGGCGGCCGAAACTCTCGAGCTCTGCCGTCAACTCTCGCCGCACAAGCTCTCCAAAGAGCGTCTCTGGGGAGAGTGGAAAAAGCTCTTTTTGGATGGGAAAACGCCGTCTCGAGGTCTGCAATTTTTGAGAGATACCGGATGGCTGGCCTATTTCCCCGAGCTCGAGGCGCTGATCGGGTGTGCTCAGGACCCGCAGTGGCATCCCGAGGGAGACGTTTGGATTCACACTTTGATGAGTGTAGATACCTTTGCAAACAAGCGGATCGGCGACCCACAAGAGGACATCATCGTCGGCTTTGCCGTTCTCTGTCACGATTTTGGGAAGCCTGCAACAACATTCGTCGACGAGAAGGGCCGCATACGATCGCCCAACCACGAAGCCGTGGGTGAAGGCCCAACGCGCGCCTTCCTCTCCCGCTTGACTAACGAGATGGCCCTGATTGACGCCGTTGTCGTGCTCGTGACACACCACCTGCAGCCCGTCTCGTTTTTTAAGGACAACGCCAGCCGCAATGCCGTCCGCCGCCTGATTTACAAAGTTAAAAACATCGACCGTCTCCTGCGCGTTACGGAATCGGACCAGACAGGCCTCCCTCGCCCGACACAGGCCGTCAATGATTGGTTTCAGGAACACATTCGGGCCCTCAACCTCGAAAACGCCATTCCAAAACCGATCTTGCTTGGACGCCACCTGTTGCAACTCGGCATGAGGCCATCACCGCGCTTCAAACCGATCCTCGACGCCGCATTCCAAGCCCAACTCGACGGCATCTTTGAGACCGAAGCTGATGGCATCGCATTTCTGAAAGGTCTTGTCGCAGAGGAAAGCATGGCTGTTCAGAAAAAACTCAATCCTTAGCAAAACCCTTATTGTGCTTGTGACCCTTTAGGTCGAATAGGTGAGGCCATGTAAAAAAAACGGCCGCAATCTTTGCTTGATCATTCGAATGCAACCCTTTATGGTGTTTGCAATACTCATTACAAAAATGATGAAAAAAAACATAGGTTTCTTAGGGATTTTGGTCTCCGATCGTAAGTCGGCTACCGAGATCAATACTATTCTCTCCAAGCATGGCGATGCCATTCTGGGCCGCATGGGCATGTACGCCAGCGATAAAAAATGCTGGGTGATCTCGCTCATCGTCGATATCGCAGTGCCACACGCTCCCAATATGCTGAAAGCGCTGCAGAAAATGAAGGGCGTTGAGCTCTGCCCGTGTGCTTGTAGTGTGGATGACTCCTGCAAGGATTCGACTTGCTGCTGCTCTACCGGCAGTTGTTCGGTCGACAAGGCTCCTGCCAAAAAAGCTCCTGCTAAAAAACCTGCAGCCAAAAAACCTGTAACCAAGCGTTAAAATAATGCCTTTCTATAGGCATATTTTTCAACGGGTCTTACCTTTCACAAACAATTGTAAAGGATGAAGGTAGCTGTTCTAGGCGCGGGTGCTTGGGGCACAGCCATGTCTGCGTGCTTGTCTGAAAAGGAGCACGAAGTGTGGTTATTGCCCCGACGCCCCGAACACGCTATTCAAATCGAGCGCGCACACGAGAACGAATACCTTCCCGGCATTGACCTGAGCAATGTCAAGATTGGCCACAGTCCAGGGGATATCAAGGGGGCGGCGATCGTCCTATTTGCTTGCCCCTCGAGCGCCCTGCTGGAGACGGCTAAAAAAGTCCAGCCGTACGTGTGTGACGCCGTTCTGATTGCGCTGTGTAAGGGCCTCAATGCACAGACACTCCAACGGCCATCGGAGGTCCTGCAGAGCATCTTTCGCAACCCAATAGGCATGTTGACGGGCCCCAACGCTGCCAGCGAAGTTGCTGAAGGCAAACCGTCAGCCAGTGTTCTCGCCTGCACGGGGCTTGCCAATGAGCGTTTTACAGGAGTCCAGGAGGCCCTGAGCACCAAGACTTTTCGCGTCTACCGCTCTGATGACCTCAAGGGCGTCGAGTGGGGCAGCTGTTTAAAGAACGTCTACGCGATCGGGGCCGGCATCTGTCAAGGACTGCAGCTCGGCGACAACGCCAAATCAGCCTATTTGACGCGCGCCCTCCACGAGATGGTCCGCTTCGGCGTCTCTTTTGGTGGCCAGCCGAGCACGTTTTACGGCCTGAGCGGGTTTGGCGACCTCATTGCAACCAGTCATGGCTCGTGGAGCCGCAACCGGACGTTCGGTGAGCTTTTGGGCAAAGGTTCCTCGATAGCCTCGCTCTTGGAAAACCGCAAGACGGTCGTAGAAGGTTATGCGGCGACAGTCGCCTTTTTCAAACTCTGTCAGTCGAAGATCGACATGCCACTGCTCCAAGAGCTCTACGCGGTCCTCTACGAGCACAAAGATCCGAAAGCTGCAATTTTAGCCTTGATGAATCGCTCCCTGAAAGTAGAAAGTGCCTTATGAAACACCTGGGATCCCTCTTAAAAAACGAGCTGCGGATGTTATTTGTTGCGCCGGCGACCTATGTGGCAGCCGTTCTCTTTTTGGCTATGATGGGCCTGTTTTTTGTCTTTATTTTGGATCAATTTGTCCAACACCCTCAGACGGTCTTGCCGACGACGCAGTTTTTCAAAATTTTCTGGATACCGGTATTTTTCGTCGTTCCGCTGCTGACGATGCGGAGTTTCGCCGAGGAACGGCGCCTAGGAACGCTGGAAACGCTCTTGACGGCACCGGTGTCAACGTTTGAAGTTGTCTTGAGCAAGTTTATCGGCGCGTATTTCTTCTACCTGCTTTTGTGGGCCCTGTCGCTCGGATTTCCGATGATCGCCCTGTGGTCGCTCCCCCGCAGCGCCATTGACCCCCGTTTGCTCGAAACGGCATCGCTCTTTGGCGGGTACACGTTTATCGCGCTGACGGGCATTCCCTACATTGCCATCGGGATCTTTACAAGCTGTTTGACGCGCAGTCAGCTGGTCGCGGCGATGCTCTGTTTCAGCTTTCTCTTTGTGTTTATCATTGGCGGACGCTTTTTAAACGAAGTGTCTTGGCTGCACACCTTTTATTCGGCCGTCGATTACCTTCAAACCTTTGACCATCTCGACGACTTCAGCCGCGGCATTATGGACTCACGTCCCTTCTTTTTCTACAGCAGTGTTGGTGGCGTGTTGTTGGGCTTAACAAACTTACTGGCGGGCGTCCGATGAACTTAGACGATTTTAAATATTTCAATTGGGCGAAACGGGGCATGTTGTGGCTCCAATGCCTGCTATTCCTCACTTTCATCTTGGGCTTCAATTTTCTGTCAGCCAAGTCCTACATTCGGAAGGATTTGACGCAGAAACACCGCTATTCATTGAGCCCGGAGAGCGTTGCCTACATCAAACAGCTCGACAAGCCTATCCACATCTTTGTGACGGTTCCAAAAAACTCGCCCAAGGAGGAGGTTCAGAAGATTTTTGACGACGTCAGCCATCTTTTAAAAGAGTACCAATACGTCGCACGGGCGCACGGGAAGAGCATCCGCGTCGAATACCTCGACGTTTACCAACAGCGCAAGAGGACAGAAGAGATTGCCAAACGTTACGACCTACGCCACGAAAATACGATTGTCGTCACGTGTGAGGACCGTTCCAGGCAGGTCTTTGCCTCCGACCTCTACAACGCCAAAGACGGCACCATTGAAGCATTTAAGGGCGAACAGGTGTTCACATCGGCCCTGTTAAACGTTTCTGAGGCTGAAAAGCAGAAAATTTACTGCATTGTCGGCCACGGCGAACTGCAGCCAAAAAGCATCGACCCAGTCCGCGGCTTCTCCAGGGCCGTCGAGTTTCTCCAACAGCGCAATTTCGATGTCAAGTCACTCGACCTCATTGAGTACAAACAGATCCCGGAAGACGCGTCCATCGTTCTGCTCGTCTCGCCACAGACGAAATTGCTACCATACGAAGTCAGCAAACTGCGCCAATACCTGGCCTCCAATGGTCGCCTGGCGCTCTTTCTCGACCCTCTACAACCACATGGGCTGGACGACCTCCTCTTTGAGTGGGGTATTCTCGTCGACGATAAAATTGTCATCGACGTCGGTGAGGATTTCAAATCTTCCGGCGGCGATCTCATTTTACGCAATTTTTCCGATCACGCTATCACGCAATTGTTGAAAAATGCGCAATTGCCGCTCTTGTGGGGACTGACGCGGCCAGCGAGGCCAGACCCTGGCGCCTCAAATGTATCGCTCAAGCGAACACCGCTTATTTTTTCCTCTGAAAAGAGCTTTGCAAAGTCCAATTATGCCAACCTCGAGGACCTCACCTTTGACCCAGACAAAGACATTCCTGGCCCGCTCGCGGTCGCCACGCTGTCAGAAAAGAACATCGATTCCGAATTTCAAATCAAGCTGCCTGGCAGCCGCCTGCTGGTGTTTGGCAACGCCGATTTTTTGGCCAATAACCGTTTCGATGTCCTCGGCAATAAGCTGCTCTTTTCCAATGTCGCCCACGGAATGATCGATCGCGACCGCTCCCTCAATATCCCGCCAAAACCGATCGACGCCTACCAACTCACTCTCAGCCGCAAACAGCTCCTCTTGATCGCCCTCAACTTTTCCATTCTCCCCGCCTCGATCCTATTACTCGGCATCGTCGTCTACCTGTTACGCCGCAGATAGAACGGCAATGTGAATCTTGGATTGAATTTTAAATTTGACTTTTTAAAAATAAGTCCTTCGATCTATAGTTTTATTTTTCTACAAACTCCTACCCCACCATGAAATACCCCAAATACGTCGTGTTATTGTTATTGTTATGCCATTCTACTTTTGCTTTTGGAATGAGCGAATCGTTGGAAAATGCCATTATTGATTGCGAAACAAAATTGGCACTGACTACATTGAAAGAGGCCAAAACAAACGGCTGGTATGCCTTGCGAGACATAGAAGATGTAATTACATTGATTGACAAAACAATCGGCAATTTGAAGAAAAACCCAGACGATTGTAAGGAATTGAATATTTTTGACATTAATAATCTGAATTTACTCCGCGACTTCTGTGAACAGTGGGCAAAGGAAGTCAAAGATGCAAAGTGGGCAAAGATAGAAAAAGAAGAGCGCAAAAAAAAGGATGCTTACTGGACAACAGTAAATACGGTCATCGAAACGTTTTTAAAAACGCATAAGTATGTTTTTAGAGTAGAACAAAATCAACAGACCGTTGTGTTTGCCCTCAATGAGCCGTGTTGTGTCGATTTAAAACAAGGCTCTTGACTAGCAGTATAAGATAAACTATACTGCTAGTGCCGATGAACAAACGAAAGATAAGCGAATATAAG
>Ga0154578_136_pt1 | contig 33457 bp, 31 predicted proteins | sample RifGroF2_FD_116007 | JGI IMG/M metagenome (GOLD analysis project Ga0154578, IMG submission 116007) | Verrucomicrobia bacterium GWF2_51_19
AAGTCAGCAGGGCTTGCCCTGCACCATTGGATGCTGTCGCATCCTATTTTAAGATGCGAAGCATCTATGGGGTCTGGGGCCGCTGCCCCAGCCTGTCGCTCTCGCTCCTTGTGCCTTGCTATAGGCCCTATCGCACCCCTCCGTCTGCGCCTCGGCGTTCGCATGGATCTGGCTAAGTCAGCAGGGTTTGCCCTGCACCATTGGATGCTGGCGCATCCTATTAGATGCTCACCTACGTCAACTCTCATGGCGCTTCTCTTTCAACTTGCGTTGCTTCTTTTCGAGGAGCTTTTCGCGCTCACCGAGCTCGTAGAGGGTAGGGTTTTTCACCAAATAGCGAACGAGGCGTTTGCCGTCATTGGTCTTGATCGAAATCGTGTACTCAAAGAGATCGAGGACCTTGGTTGCGCGGTAAGACTTCACTTTCCACTTGAGGATCTGGTCGTCGAAGGTCGTCAACTTGCCGCCTTCACGGAGCTTCTCTTTGTCTTGAACCTTAAAGAGGTCATCCAGGGCCCTATCGCGCTCGACGACGAAAACATCTTTTTTGTGAACGCTTTCCATCGCCAAAAAACCATTGAGAAACGATTGCGTCAAGACCACCACCGAGATCGAAAACAGCGCCAATGCAAGAATCACCTCTATCAAGGAAAACGCAATTTGACTGTCCCTTTTCATTTGTTTACCATGGCGGAGAGGGTGGGATTCGAACCCACGGTACCGTTGCCAGTACACCTGATTTCGAGTCAGGCACATTCGTCCACTCTGTCACCTCTCCAAAAGACCTCATGCAAAATACCCATAAAGCTCGAAAAACTACATTTTGTAAAGTTTTTTTAAAAAATACTGATGCAAAATAGATGCAAAAATGCGGTTTTGCGCGAGTACGGTCTGCTGTAGCTGCAGAGTGATCTCAATCATTAGCGAAATTTTAATTATCGCGCATCGGTTTTCCGATGCGCCCTGGATGCGCCGTTAGAGAGTTCGGCGGATCTATGAAGCCATTCGAGGGCGTCTTGCAGACGCAGACCGATTAAACTATTTCAGGAAGTCGCAGCATGCATTTTTGTATTTCGCTTAAAAAGTGTTTGGGAAGGGCCTAATCTTTTATTCTATAAAAGGTTTCCCCGTGGCCACTCGGCGCAGCGCGAAACACATTTTGGCGCTATTTTGCATCGGCATTAAAAAGAGAATATGCCGTGAAGCGACAAGGCCCAATCGCGGTAGACGTGTGATTGATTCATCGATGCAGAAATTTCGCAGGCCCAGGAGTCGTTGAGGTCTATATGCGTGTCGAAGGAGGGCTGGATCGAAGTTTGGTAATTGGAGTCCATGGCGGTGCGGACTTTGAGCGAGCACAGCCATTTGCGCGATGCGTAACAAAAGCTGTTTTTTTCCGCAAACGTGAGATCGATACCGGTGTCGAGGTAGTAGGTAGAAAAAGAAGTCGGTGAAAAGTAGTAAGACGACGTTTTGCGAAAATCCTGCCATTCGACGCCGAGGCGAGCAAATAAGCGTTTTGGCCAAAGTCCGTGGACTTCGATTGAGGCATCACCGAGGAGGTAACGGTTACCATCGTCCGGGTAGCCTGTTTTGACGAGCGCCGACAGCGTGACGTGTTCGTGCAGGTTCAAATTGGAATGGAGCCCTACACTGCGATCGTTGATATTTTGCTCGACGACATCCTTGTTGTGAAAGAAGTTCATCTTCTCGCCGAACAACCGCAGACTGAGCACGTCGAAAGCACGATACCAGATGCTTAATTGGCCGCGGTAACGGTTGGAAATGCCATCTGAAATCCGCTGATCCCCGATAGAGGCATCACAGCCAAACCGGTCTGCGATGTAGCCTGCCGCCACGTCAACGCTATCCCCGACATACACTCGGTCCGGGTAAGCACAAACGGAGTGCCCCAATTTCACATTCCAAAAGAGTGCCTTCACTTGTTTTTCAAAAAGCGCCCAAAATTGCGAACGTTGAACTTGTGTGTCCCATTGGTTGCTGCGGGCGTCGAGGTAATCAAAGGAGAACCTCAAGCGGGATTGCGATGAGCGCGCCGTCAACTTTCTGAGAGCTTCTTGGGCACTCGAATGATAAGGGTTTTTGGCCAACAGAGACTGCAGCGTCTTTTGCGCTTCAGCGTTGTCGAAGTCTGCATACAGCTGCCCAAGCGAAAACAGAACGTCTTCATTGCCTGGGTTTCCTTGAAGAGATGAACGAAAATGCTTTTCAGCCTCAACACGTTTATTGAGCCACAACGCCTCATAGCCCTTGCGTTCGTCTTCGATCCAAGACAGCTGGAACTTCTCATAAGCAGCCGCATAGGCCAGTAATGCCGCTTGTTTTTGATTATCCCATGCCAAAACGTGTGCTTTCTCGACGTAGGGCACTTCTTTACCGAGCCCCAAGGCGATCATCTCATCGTAGGCCTTAATGGAAGCCTCGTAGTCCTTTTGCCAACTCAAAACGCGGGCCAACTCAAGGTGAGCCTTTTCGTTTTTGCTGTCCAAAACTAAAATATTTTTGTAATCATCCTTGACCGCCGCCCAATCGCTGCGAGCCGAGTCGATATCGGCCAAGAGTTGGTAGCCATCAACCGTTTTTTCGCTCATTTCAGAGAGCAGCAACGACCGCGCGCGTTCGTAATCCTTCACCTCCATATAACGATACACGCCCTCAAAACTTCCGTAGAGGGAAACCGTGCTCAATATAAGTAATCGCAACATTCACTGCAGACTAAAAGTATTTTTTTAAAACCTCAACTCAAAAGGATGGCCTAATCAAATCCCGAACTGCAACACCTGAAGGGTGACCGAAATGTGCCTCACGCAAAGCCACATGCGCCTTTTTTTTGTCAGAGAAATCATTTTATTTTCAGCCTTGTTCAACGAGGATGGAGGCTCATTGAACCCAAAAGATTCGCATTAAAAGATTGCAATAGCGTTTGAAAATTGTCAGAAAGGAGGGTGGTAGGGGACATATTTTAACCTAATCGAAACTATGACAGAATGTGTATTGAATACCAGTAGACGTGCCCACGTGGTGCAACGCACACAAGCAACCTCCTATATGAAAACTTATTCGCCGACGCATCCCTTTTGGGCTACAATGACCAAAAAGCAGCGGCTAAATCCGTCTGCGGGAGAAAAAGAAACCGTTCACTTCGAACTCGATATGTCTGGTAGCGACCTGAACTACGAGGCGGGTGACATTTTGGGCGTTATTCCAAGCAATGATCCCAAAGAAGTCAATGACCTCATCCAGGCACTTCGGTTAACGGGATCGGAACCCATTCTGTGGGGCAAAGAACAGGAGCCCATGACACTGCGTTGCGCTTTTGAACATCGGTGCTGTCTGCGCTTTGTTCCGCACTCCATCTTGGTAAAACTTCTAGAACGCCTCGGCAATGCTTCGGAGAAAAAGAGCCTCAAAATCCTCTTTGATCCCGCTTGTTCGGAATCTTTGAAAAATTTCCAAAATAATCACTCTATGTTCGACGTCGCTGAAAAGTTCAGCAGCGCTTCTTTCGAGCCCCAGGAGTACGTCGATTGCCTTAAACGCTTGACGCCACGACTGTACTCCATCGCCTCCTCGCCCAGAAACAACGCCAACCAAATCGACCTCGTTGTCTCAATCGTTCGCTACCACCTGAATGAGAGAATGTATGGCGGCGTCGCATCCACATTCTTGGCTGACAGAGTCCCGTTCAACATTCCAGCGGTGCCCGTGTTTATCGCTAAATCCAGCTTCCGACTCCCTGAAAACACCGACACCGATGTCATTATGGTCGGCCCAGGTGCAGGATTGGCGCCCTTCCGCGGATTTCTGCAGGAAAGAGACCTCTCTCATTCAAAAGGCCGCAATTGGCTATTTTTCGGCGACCAACACCGCGCCAGCGACTTTTTGTACGAAAACGAACTCAATGCTTACCTCGAAAAAGGCCTCTTGACGCGCCTTGACCTCGCATTTTCACGCGATCAGGTCTATAAAATCTATGTCCAACACAAGATGAAGGAAAACGCTCAAGAACTTTGGAACTGGATCCAAAACGATGCCCATTTCTACGTCTGCGGCGATGCCAGTCGTATGGCCAAAGATGTTGAGGAAACCCTCCTCGAGATGTTCAAAAAACAAGGGCATATGTCCGAAGACGCCGCGGCCGCCTATCTCAAAGATATGCGAACTTCAAAACGTTATCAAAAAGACGTCTATTAAAGACTTTTGCAAAATAGCGTCAAAACGCGTTTCGCTTAAACTCGTACGCTTACAAAAAAGGCCCGCAATCATTGCGAGCCTTTTTGTATCAATACGGTTGTTCGCTCATTTTACTTTAGGGAAAATCCGCTGTGTCAGCGGGTCGTTTTGAATTATTTCTGCTTGCTCTTTGGTTACTGGAATCAAGTTCCACCAAACATTTGAGCCGCCATACTGTAGCGGAATGATGTGATAAACATAATTTGTGGGCCAATTCCGTCCGAATTGTTGACCCCATTTTTCGGTCAAAGAATAACAGTTTTTTCTAAATTTACATTGGTTATCTTTTTGTATCTTGTCGCTTATGGGTGAGAAAAATAGCAGGTCTTCGCCTTTAATATAATTGGCGTACTTTATCGAGTCAAACAACTTAGTGTTGATCTCATGCAAAAATGAACGCGATTTCACGCTTAACCGTTTTTGATTCACTCCTATATTCTTCAGCGCAATCGATTGAAGGATCGCTATATATTGCTCAAAATCCTCTGATGTAAACATCGGCCGTTGATGCATTGGGAAAATTTTCATTCCCAGTGGCCAAGAATGGTGCACAAATGTATGCTGTTTTTCGGTGAGTGGTACCAGATTCCACCAAACATTTAAACCACCGTATTGCTTTGGAATAATGTGGTGCGCGTGCATCGCATTGCCGGTGTCGGGATCTGTTGGCCAAGCACGGACGCGCAAAGCTTCACACCATTTCGCTTTGAGTTCTTCACGCCTATCAGAAAATTCGGCATTAATGTTGTCCAATGTTTCTTCGTCAACGCGCGTGATGTATTCGAGAGACCAAGATCCTTTAATGTAGGCCGAATGGCTCAAGGCATATTTGGTGAGCTTATTCTGAGTACCTAAAAGCGAGTAAGCCTGGATGCTGTTGTGTCGTATGCCTACATTTTCCAAGGCCACTTTTTGCAGGGCATCGACGTAGCTTACGAACTCCTTTTTAGTGAACTCAGCGCTCACGGCAAGTGCGCTGAGGAAGAGGCTGATAATCAGCATGTTTTGTAGTGTTTTTTTCATAATTTTATGTTGAGGTTGTGGGGCTTTTATCAAGGTTTGAATAAATTAATAGAAGATGTCAAATCAAAAACATATTTTTATTCAGGTCAGTCAATCATTAGCGATTGAAGTAAAACATCGAGAGGTTTCTTTCCTAAAATGATCAAGCGCTGTGTAGCGTCAATTTGGGAGCCAATAGGAGGTCAAAAGGGTTGCAAAACCATGAGTGCAAATCGTACAAGGCCAATAATTCAAGGCGCATCGGGATATACGACGCGCGGTGATTTGCACCCATTAAGCGATCAAACAACAGACCGTGTTGGTGGCGCGCGAAAAAATTTCACTGAAGACTATGGTGTTGTTTCTAAGTGATGGATGGCGTTGACGAAGTCTTCGACGGAGCGGAAGTCTTTGTATACACTAGCGAAGCGCACGTAGGCGATGGGGTCGAGCCCCTTTAGATGATTCATGATGGACTCGCCGATGGCCTTACAGGGAATGTCGGTGTATTGCGAGCAGAGTTCGTCGGTGATTTGGTCGACGAGAGTTTCCACTTGCTGTGTCGAAACTGGCCGTTTCTCGAGGGCTTTTTCGATGCCAGAACAGATCTTTTCTCGGGAAAACTTTTCGCGGCGACCGTCGCGTTTGATGACCCAGATTTCGTCGCGCAGAACCTCTTCGAGCGTGGTGAAGCGGTGTTCACACTGGATACATTGGCGACGGCGGCGGATAGTGCTCTCACTGGTGTCGCGACTGTCGACAACGCGGGTGTCGTGGGAGGAGCATTTCGGGCACTTCATAAAAGACCTGTTATGTGTTTAAAAACTTCTTTTGGCTCAATGTCGGCCATGGAGCGTGTTGATGATTTTAGAATCATTTTAGGCGCAGAAAATATGGGGCCAGTGCGGGTGACGTCTGTTGGACCGAAGAGGGCAACGATGGGCACGCCGAGGGCATTGGCGAGGTGCATGCCGCCTGTGTCGTTTGTGATGACAAGCGAACAGGACTTTAGCTGGGCGGCAAAAGAGACGAGGTCCGTCTGGCCAGCCCTATTTTCAACGTTTTTTAGGCCATGGGCAACGGCATTGCAGATGTCGACATCGCGTTGCGTGCCAAAGAGCACAAATTGCTTCTTGCTCGCCTGAATGATGGTGCGCCAATGCTCGACTGGCCAGCGCTTTGCCGGGAAGTTTTCCGTCCCACAAATACAGCCAATCGGGCCATTATTATTATCATACGATGATTCTAGTGGACTCAAATCTGGCCGTTCTAAAAGCCCAAAATGCTGAAACAATGCCACCCATCGCTCCGTTTGGTGTTTCTGTGTCAGCCTCCATGTGTGGGTCAAGAATGGCCGTTTGCGTGCGCGCTCTATGCCAAAACGCTGCGGGGCGCCGATAAAGAAAGCCTCAAAGTCGCTACGCAAAGAATTAGGCAATGTGACATATGTTTCTGGGTACAAGTTGCGGTATTTTAGTAATCTCCAATAGTAGCGCCAGCCCTTCTGCGGCAACGGGAGGTGTTTGTGACCGATCTGGAGCGCTTTTAACAGTGGAATGAAGTGCGCCCGCGCCAATAATGTGATCTCCGCATCGGGCCTTGACTTCTCCAACGCTCGAATCAACGGAATCGCCATAACGACGTCGCCCAACCAGTTTGGCATGCGGATCCAAAAGCGTGTCTTGCGCTCCAGGCTCTTTTGACCGAGAAAAGCAAGCGTCTCAACGAGTCTGTCCTTCTTTGACTGTATGCGCAACCGTTGCCGCGGCTCATCTTGCGTCCGCCAGCGACTGTGCATCCATAGCCAGTTTCCCGAAAGACTTGTCGACGTCCGCAGCTTGTGCTCGAGCCAGCGATTGCTCTCATACGTGATGCTCGCCGCGTCTTTGGCCCCAATCAACGGCTCACACACCATCTTGGCGCGCATAAAGCCCAAGCGCTGAGTGTATAGGTAAAAAACGTCGGATTGAAACTTTTCAGCTAATAGCCCCGGCAGCTCCGTCGTCGACGCCAATCGCCCGCAAAAGGTTGTCAATAGACCCCGCGCGCCAGCATTCTGGTCGAAGAGAACGGCCACAGCGCCCCCTTGCCTCAGAATTGCTTGCGCTTCTAGAAAACCTTCCTTCCGCGACAACAACTTCAACCCAAATCGTTCCCGTGTCCGCTTCACCCACCGCTCAATCCACCTCATCCCCAAAGGCCGGTAAATCACTCCCGCCGGCCTCTCGTAATCCAAAATTAATGGCATCGCCGTGATCATCTCCATCAGCGAAAAATGCGGCACCAAAACAACCACACTTCGCTCCGATTGCATGCTCGCTTCCAGCATAGTCCGGTCAGCCTCATCCATCACGATCCTTTTGCGGTACTGTTCCCGTGTCCAAAACGGTGAAATCAACGCCACTAGCCCCATCTCGACCATTCGGCGACACGTCTCGCGAGCTAAACGACGGCGCCAATCCTCACTCCGATCGCCGTATACCCCATATAAATTCCCCAATAATACCCGCCGCCTCCTCCATGCACAAATATAAATAACGTCCCCGATGAGATTACATAGTATTTGTAAAATGTTCATTTTAAACTATTTAGCCCATGGCTCAGCTACGCAACGCGCGGCGGAAGATTAAAAGTGTTTTTAGGAAGGGCTCGTGAAACAATTTTTATTCCATAAAAATGGGTTTCAAAAATATTAAAATACGGTACCGAAGGAGAATTGAAACTGTGCAGTATGTTTATTGTAGGGATCGTGTTTGAAGGGGAAGCCGAGGTCGAGGCGGAGTGGTGCCCCCATGACGATGATACGGAGGCCGAAGCCCCAGTCGGCGTTGTAGTTGGTTGTGGACCAGTCGTTGGTTCGTGAGTTGACGAAGCCCCAGTCGGTAAAGACGGCGAAGCGTATAGAATCGATGAGGCGGAAGGAGTACTCTGCGGTGCCGAAGGCGTAAGTTTTACCGCCGATAGGGTCGTGATTGGTACCTTCTTTGGGGCCGACATCGCGGAACTCAAAGCCGCGCATATCTTCGGATCCGCCGAGGAAGAAGCGGTCGAAGAAGGGAACGTTTTTGCCGCCGTAGCCGCCGATAGTGGCTGTTCGAGCGCTCATGCCGAAGACTTGTTCCATGGTTTTAAAGACGGTCCACCAGCGAGATGCACCTGCGCCAGCGGTGATGTAGCGTGTTTGACCGAACAAGGGACCGCCTGCGAAGCCTGTGTGGGCCTCGATTCGGCTGCCTGTCTTTGGCATGACGAGGTTATCGCGGGTATCGCGTTCGATAGAGAACATCAGTTTAGAAACGCTGCGGCTGCCATCTTCACCCTTGATGGTTGTCGGGGCATCGTCCTTGACGTTCCATATGCGAACTTCCTCGACGCCGTACGTGAGTTGACCTGTCCAGAGGCCGAAGAGGCGTTTTCTGAGATAGAAATTGGCACCGAGGCGGCCCTCTTTGTAGGACTTGCTGTAGTAATTGGACTGCGTGCGGTAGATTTCGGTACCGAAGGTGAGTTCTCGATCGAATACCCAAGGCTCTTCGAAGGTGATAATGACCTGGTTAGACTTGGTACCGAGCTGTGTCCTTATGCGGAACTTTTGACCGCCGCCGCGGAAAAAGTTTTTAAAGTTTTTGATATCGAAGTTGGACTGTGAGAGCTCAATAAAGCCGGCGATGGGCTCTTCGGTGCTGGTGGCTACACCGAACATGATGCTACCGGTGTTACCTTCTTCGAGGGTGATGCGGAGGTTTTTGCGATTGGGGATGTCGGTCGCCTCGGGCGTGAGCATGACCGATTTAAAATAGCGTGTTGTCTGGAGTTTTGCCTCGCTGTTGCGCATGCTGACGAGGTCGAACTCATCGCCTGGGGCGAGGTTGATTTCGCGCAAAATGACGTTGCTTTTAGTGGCGGTGTTGCCCTGAATATCGATGTTTTCGACGTAAAACTTGTCGCTCTCTTTGACTTTGAAATTGAGGTCAATGGCGTCCGTAGTGATGTTGGGTGAGCGTTCTGGCGTGGCGTAGGATTCCAGATAGCCTTTTTCGCCATAAAAGTTGCGAATGGCCTCGGTCGCCTTTTCGACTTCTGCTGGCGAGTAGGTGGTGCCCTCTTTGATCGTTATAGCGTCGGCCAATTTGGCGTTATCGAACAGTTTGTTTTCCGAAAACGTGATTTTGCCAAAAGAGTAACGTTTACCTTCGTCGACGGGAATAACGATTTGGAGGCGCTCTTTGGCGACGCGTTCCAAAATCACCTTTTCTCGTGAAATTTCGACGTCGAGAAAGCCGTGATTGCGGTAATAAGCGCGGAGAGCGTTGAGGTCCTCCTTAAAAACGTCTTCGGTGAAGCGTCCGGAGCCGGAGAGAAACGAAAAGATGCCCCAGGGTCGCGTCTTCATTTGATCGCGGAGCTCGTCGGTGGGAATGGACTTGTTGCCGGTAAATACGATTCCCTTAACTTTGAGAAAGGTGCCTTCATTGACCGTGAAGACGGCCTTTTTGTGACCGGGACGTACTGCTTGGAACTCGGCTGTGATTTTGACATCCGGGTAGCCTTTTTTCTGATAATACTCTAGGAGGGTATTGACGTCGTTACGGAGTTTGGCCTCGTCAGCGAGATCACCGGTCTTTTCCTTCATTTTTGAGAGGAGCGTGCGCGTGGTCATCTTTTTGTTGCCGACAAAGGTAATGTCCTGAATGCGCGACTTCGTTTCGACGATGAAAACGACCTTGACGGCGTCGGCCTCATTGGTGACTTTGGCCTCGATGAAGTCAAAGTAGCCTGTCCCGTAGAGCGCCTGAATGGACTGGTCCAGCCAATGTTGCTGAAAATGGCCGCCCTTGTGAACCTTGATATGTGAATAGATGACCGAATCCGTGATATCGGCTCCCGTACCGATGCGCTGAATGGCAACATCGTTGACGAGTGGGCCCTCATCGGACGCCCACAGGCTGGATAGAAAGAACAAAGAGTATAGTATGTGTTTCATGGTTTACTTTTATCTTTTATAGATTCGGAAGATCGTTGCAAAATGGTCTTGTTGTGAATTATTGATACACAAAGACCTATGAAAAATGGTGTCAAAGCTTGGCTTTGCGCGAGCACGATCTGCCGTAGCGTACATAGAGGTACGTGAGGCACCTCAAGCAGCGCGAAACGAGCTTTCACGGCATTTTTCATAGGTCTTGTTGTGAAGAAAAGCTTTCAAAGCGTGTGAGGTTACGTTTGAACACAAGCGGTATAGTTCCTACAGGACCATTACGCTGTTTGGCAATAATTAAATCGCGCAAAACGTTGGGATCGGAGTCATCCTCCTCTTCCTGTTCGCGTTTTTTGGCCAACAAGAGAACGAGGTCGGCGTCCTGTTCGATCGCGCCTGATTCGCGCAAATCGGAGAGACGTGGCTGACGGCGTTCGCGTTCGGAGTCGCGGTTGAGCTGGCTGAGGACGACGACCGGAACGTGGAGCTCTTTGGCCATCGCCTTGACGCCACGCGAGATTTCTGAAATCTGCTGTTCGCGTTGGACGCGGTTGTCGGTTCCGGAAATCAGCTGTAGGTAGTCGATGACGATGAGGCCAAGCTTGTTTTTCATCGCCAGTCGACGTGCCTTAGCCCGCATTTCGAGAATGGTGATGTTGACCGATTCGTCGATCCAGAAAGGCGACTTTTTGATTTCTTGGGCAGCATTTTTGAGGTCGGAGGCGACTTCCTTGCTCATGAAGCCATCTTTGAGCTTCTGCATATTGACGTATGCCCGGCTGCACAAAAGGCGCATCGCGAGCTGATCGGCGCCCATTTCTAAGCTGAACATGAGCGTCGGAACGGGCTTGCCCTTTTTGGGTAGAATGGCGGCCTCGACAAAGTTGAGTGCCAGGGAGGTCTTACCCATAGAGGGACGGGCGGCCACAACGATCATTTCATCGGCGTGCAGGCCGGTTGTCATGCGGTCGAGGTCGATAAACCCGCACGAAATGCCAGTTAACTCACCCTTGTTCTCCACCATGAACTGTGTGAGCTGAAGGGCCTTGTCGACGGAGATGCTGACCGGCTTAGCGTCATCGGTCAAGCGATCCTCGCTGACGGCAAAAATGTCTTTTTCGACGTTTTCTAAAAACTGATCGACGTCCTCTTGACGCTCGTAAGCGGACTCAATGCTGGCCATCGAGGCGCGAATGACGCGTCGCATGAGCTCGAGATCGCGGACGCGCTTGATGTAGTGCGGCAGGTGAGCGGGTGTGTCGATGCGGTTAATGATCTCGTGGACGGCCCCAACGCCGCCAATCGCGTCCAGCTGTTTACGACTTTGGAGGCGCTCAATAAGAATCACTTCGTCGCAGGGCGTTCCCTTTTCATAGAGGTCGAAAATCAGTTGATATATCGTCTGGTGGGCAGGCAAATAAAAGGATTCCGGCTTGACTCTCGCCTGGATGCACATGGGAACGGTCTCCTGGCCTCCCTCGAGAATACAACAAGCCAACAGAGCCTGTTCAACGGGCACATCATGTGGAGGAACTCTCGCCTCCTGCGCCCAATCAACACTTGTTTGCTTCGCTGCCTTCGCCTTCATTCAGCCTCAATTTACACTTCCTTCGCCAAATGTAAATAACGTTTTTTAGGCAGTTTGTGCAGTCCTCAATTAGAAAGGCAACGCGACCGATAGGACTTGTTTTTCGCTAATGATTGAGGTCATTTAGCGTAATAGGTCCTCAATCATTAGCGAAAATTTATTACTGCGCATCGGTTTTCCGATGCGCCCTGGATGCGCCATTAGAGAGCTCGGCGGGTCTAAGGAGTCTTTTTGTGGCGCACTCCTTTTGCGTTCGGAAGCGGCTTTAGCTGATTTTTGAAAAAACACCCAATGTTGATGATGAATTTTAAATATTCAAATTTTTGTATTTAATGTCTAATATAGTTTTTAAACAAAAAGTCAAGCTTTTTCGTAATAAATCGTCGAGGTTATATTCAGGGCCGACATGCATAGCTATATAACGCCCAACGCAGCATCAAAGCCGTCGAGCTATCACGAACAAGCTCGTTACAGTCAAGAATACGTGAACGGAGACTGGCGTTTGTCGCTTATTCAAGGATTACGAAAAATCATACCGCACTTAAAATTTTTACGAAAAAGCTTGACTTTTTATAAAAATACTATATTGAAAGATTCTTTTCTAAAAACAGCGACAAATCCATTCCAATATCTTTTTTTTAACAGCCACAGCCGCTCTCGAAGACAGAAGAAGTGCGCCACAAACGGCTCCCTAGACCCGCCGAGCTCTCTAATGGCGCATCGAGGGCGTCTTGCAGACGCTGACCGATTAAGAATTCAGTAAATCTATTTCACCATTTGGTGAAATTTAAATTAGAACACTCATTACAATGTAGGCGTCAATTAGAAAGGCAACGCGACCGATAGGACTTGTTTTTCGCTAATGATTTGGGGATTTAGCGTAATAGGTCGTTTTTGTGTTGATTCTTTTTAAAGTGTTTTTATTTTTTAGGTCATGAAGTTTGTTTATCGATTTTTTTTGGGTTGTTGCTTGTTTATTTTGAGCGGGTGTGAGACTTTTAAGTCTTCTTCGCAAACAACAACGCGGCTCGAATCGAGTTACTACCGCATTGAGGCCCCTGGGCAAGCGACCTCAGATCAAATGTCGTCATTTCTCGTCAATAATAATAAGGAACTCAGCCCGCAGTTCACCTCTTTTCTGGCCAGTGTCTACATCGAAGAGTGCGCTGATGAAGGCATCAATGCCGATATTGCCTTTTGCCAAATGTGTCACGAGACAAACTTTTTAAAATTCGGCAACCAGGTACACATTCGCCAGAACAACTTTGCTGGACTGGGTGCAACAGATGATGGCGCTCGCGGCATCAGATTCCCGAGTGTTAGGGCGGGTGTCCGCGCTCACGTGCAACACCTAAAAGCTTATGCATCCTATGCGCCGCTCCAAAAAGCGACCATCGATCCGCGCTTTTCAAAGGTTGTGCGAGGTTCGGCTCCCACTCTTTTTGACCTCTCTGGCAAATGGGCAACAGACTCACAATATGCTTATAAAATCGAGGAAAAGCTCTACAACCTCTATAACCCGCCCAATACTTTTAGCAGCTTTATCGCCCAAATCAATCCGTTTGGAAAATAAAGACCCATTCAACGTCGAAGCCCTACACTCGATATACACTTAAGTGTTCCATACCATCAGAATGGATTTACAAACGAGCAAAAAAGAGACATAAAGCAGAGGAACCTCAATCATTAGCGAAAAACAAGTCATGCCGACCGCTTTTCCTTTCTAATTGAGGCTTGCATGGCCATGTGTGCTCTAATTTAAATTTCACCAAATGGTGAAAACACTTCCCTGAATTTTTAACCGGTCCGCGTCTGCAAGACGCCCTGGATGCGCCATTAGAGAGCTCGGCGGGTCTAGGGAGCCGTTTGTGGCGCACTCCTTCTGTCTCCGAGAGCGGCTGTGGCTGTTAAAAAACAAGATATTGGAATGGATTTGTCGCTGTTTTTTAGAAAAGAATCTTTCAATATAGTATTTTTATAAAAAGTCAAGCTTTTTCGTGATTTTTTTGCACTGCAGTATAACTATTCTTGGCGCATAATCCACAAAGAATAATCTAGATTTCGGCGTACTGGGCTGCAACGAGCTTATGTGCGAAGACTCGATGGCCTTGATGGAGCATATGGCGTTATATAGCTGTGTATGTCGGCTCGGAATCCAGATTCGACTATTTATTGCGAAAAAGCTTGACTTTTTATTTTAAAACTATATTAGATATTAAGTACAAAAAAAATGAATATTTAAAATCCACATCAATATCAGATATTTTTAAAAATCAGCCAAAACCGCTCCCGGAGGCAGAATGAGTGCGCCACAAAAGGCTCCCGAGTCCCGACGAGCTCTCTAATGGCGCATCCAGGGCGCATCGGAAAACCGATGCGCGGTAATAAAATTTCCCCAATGATTGAGGTAGAGGAAAAGTTAATCTATGAAAAACTTGAAAGAGATACCTCATTTTAAAGACGAAGTGCAAGAACGTGCCTTTTGGGCAGAACATGATTCTTCCGAATATGTGGATTGGGAACAGTCGTCATCAACACTATTCCCCGATTTAAAACAAAAAACAAAATTGGTTTCGTTGCGGCTACCTGAGTCCACGATTGCAAAGCTAAAATTATTAGCACACAAAAAAGATATTTCTTATCAGTCGCTTGTAAAGGTATTTTTGGCCGATAAAATTCGTTCAGAGTTGAAATAGGCACGAGCTTTTTTGAAACTCTTTTATTGCAAAAAGGCCGCGAGCTGTGTCATAATAGTTGCAGTGGAACAGCACAGAGAGTTTATGGAGTTGATTGGGTACGTCTATCTCCAGCAAAACAAGATGCAGGAGGCGCGTGTCGTCTACGAGGCACTACATGTCTTGTTCCCGAAAAATGCAGAAATCGCCCTGGCTCTGGCGTATTCCTTTTATGCATTGGGGCAGTTCAAGCAATGCCTCGATGCTTTTGGCGGCGTTGTGCACGATAAAGAAAGTCTAATTTTGCAGAGCAAGGCGTGTTGGGGCTTGGGGAAAAAGGACGAGGCCCGCGCGCTTATCAAAACCTACACCGAGGTCAAACTGTGACGACGCTCGCTGAAAAAGTCCAAAGTTCGATTCTCAAAGCCACGCGATTCAGCGACATTTTGTTGGCGTTTTTGGTCGTCATGATCATTGCCCTCATGATCGTCCCAATTCCAACGAACGTGTTGGACGGTCTATTGGCGGTCAATTTGACGCTCTCTGTTGTCTTGTTGATGATGGCGCTGTATATTCCAAACGTCCTCGCTTTTTCGACCTTTCCGAGCATGCTGCTCTTTACGACGCTCTTTCGTCTCGCCCTCAACATCACCACGACGCGCCTGATTCTCCTCTATGCCAACGCGGGTGAAATCATTAACACTTTTGGTAACTTCGTGGTGGCGGGTAATTTCGTCGTCGGCGCCGTCATTTTCATCATTATTTTGATCGTGCAATTTGTGGTTATTACGAAGGGCTCCGAGCGTGTGGCGGAAGTCGCTGCTCGATTCACCTTGGACGCGATGCCAGGCAAACAGATGAGTATTGATGCCGATATGCGGGCGGGTACAATCGACATGGACCAGGCCAAAAAACGCCGTTCGGAGCTCGAAAAGGAAAACCAGCTCTATGGTGCCATGGACGGTGCCATGAAGTTCGTCAAGGGCGATGCAATTGCGGGTCTCATCATCACGGGCATCAACATCATCGCGGGACTGACGATCGGTGTAGCTCAACGCGGTATGGAGCTCGCTAAAGCGGTCAAGACGTACTCCATCCTGACGATCGGTGATGGCCTCGTGTCGCAGATTCCTGCCCTCCTGATCTCGGTAACAGCGGGTGTAATCGTTACGCGTGTCAGCTCGGATGAAAAGACCGCCCTCGGCGCAGACATCGGCCGTCAAGTCTTGGGACAGCCGAAAGCGCTGCTCATAGGAAGTGTGCTGGTTGCGCTATTGATGATTATCCCAGGCTTCCCGAAGATTCCCTTTGTCCTTTTGGGATTTGCCCTGTTTGTCACGGGCTATACGCTCAACAAGGCCGATAAATCCAAGTCCAAACAGACAGCCGGCAAAAAGTCGGCCTTCGATCCGACTGTCGGCAAAGCTCAAGACCCAACAGAAGGCAAGGATGGCGAAGATTTTTCCATCACTGTTCCGCTCATGCTTGACGTCGCTTCCTCCGTCGAAGATTCCATCGAGCCAGACGTCCTCAATGACCAACTCATGCGCCTCCGAAAGGCCCTATATCACGACCTCGGTGTTCCTTTTCCCGGCATTCACCTGCGCTTCAACGCCGCATTGCCAGACGGTGCCTACCAGATTTTGCTCAACGAGGTTCCTCTCACGCAGGGTCAACTGATGCACAAGTACGTCATCGCCCGCGAGAACAAGGAAAACCTCGAAATGCTCGGCATCCCATTTCAGGAAGCTGATGCCTTCTTGCCATACATCGACAGCGTTTGGGTCGACGAGGCGCGCATCAAAGAGCTCGAGGAGCACAACGTCACATACATGCGCACGCCGCAAATCCTGACATATCATTTGTCGTTCATTCTCAAAAAGTACTCGGGCGAGTTTTTGGGCATTCAGGAAACCAAATACCTCATGGAGAGCATGGAAAAAGAGTATGCGGAAATCGTCCGCGAGGTGCAGCGCGTCTTGCCCGTTCAGAAAATTGCGGAAATCTTCAAGCGCCTGGTTCAAGAGGAGATCTCCATTCGCAACCTCAAGCTGATTTTGCAGTGCCTCATCGAGTGGGGCCAAAAGGAGAAGGAGCCGGTCCTGCTCGCCGATTACGTCCGTTCCAGCCTCAAACGCTACATCAGTTACAAGTACAGCGGCGGCAAAAACCTCCTCTCGGTCTACCTCTTGGAGCCCTCACTCGAAGACGTCGTCCGCAAAGCCATTCGGCAAACGTCTGCCGGCAGCTACCTAGCCCTCGACCCCCAAACAGCTAAAAAGGTCGTTGCCGCCATCAAGAAAGAAGTGGGCGACATCAACCGCTTTGAAAACAAGCCCGTCCTCCTCACCTCAATGGACATCCGCCGCTACGTCCGCAAGCTCATCGAACTCGATATCTACGAATTGCCCGTCCTCTCACACCAAGAGCTGACGGAAGAGATTACGTTGCGACCACTGGGTCGTATTGCCATCAAATAAGCACTGTGGCGAAGGCCTTTTGTGCAGCAGACTGTACAGCCGCTAGGGTAGGGCATTGCGGGAGTTCGTTGGCCATTGAGGTCACCGTGCCTTCTTCTGGAGTAATGCCGCAAGGGACAATGTACTGGAAATGCGCGAGGTCAGGGTTGACGTTGAGCGCGAACCCATGGTATGTGACCCAATGTTTAACGGCAATTCCGATGGCGGCTATTTTGCGATTTTCTATCCAAATGCCGGTTTTCCCCGCAATGCGCTGCCCGCGCAGGCCGAAGGCGGCGATGGTTTCCAAAATGACACTTTCCAAAGAGCGCAGGTAGGCGTGAAGGTCTCTGTTTTTGAGCTGGACGATGGGGTAGCAAATGAGCTGGCCGGGGCCGTGATACGTGATATTGCCGCCGCGGCTGGTCTGGCAACACTCGATGCCTTCTTGAGCGAGCCGCTCTCGGTTCACAAGCAGGTTGCTCTCAGAGTCTTGCGCGCTGCCAAAGGTGATGACTGGAAAATGTTCGGTAAAGATCAGCGTGTCATCGATGCGGCCCGCTACGCGTTGATCAACGAGCTCACGTTGCCGCTGTAGGGCGTCGAGGTAGTGGGTTTTCCCAAAAAATAAAATGTTCATGAAGACCTCTTTAACCCATTCATTTTACAAGGGCCTTTCATGCGCAATAAATGACAGAGGCCCATTCTCCTAAAATTGAGACAGCGCCATTTTGTCGAAAAAGCGGGTTAAAGGCCTCGCAAACGGTCTCTGCTTCGCTCTTGAGAATGCCGGAAAGGACGAGTTGGCCGCCTTTTTTTAGAGCATGGGCGAGCGTTTCCCGATGATCGATTAGCACTGGTGCCAAAATGTTGGCGACAACGAGGTCAAATGGCCTCTTCAGCCCATGGGCGATGTCGGCTGTCTCAAAGCGGATATCAGAGAGCTCATTGAATCGCAAGTTGTCGCGACAAACCGAAAGAGTGTCTGGGTCGATATCAAAGCCAAAAACGTCGCCAATGCCCAACTTCTTTGCCGTAATTGCCAAAATTCCCGACCCACAGCCGACATCCGCCATCGAACGTGAGCCCACATCCGCATGCTTTTTGCAAAAATCAAAGATCGCCCGGCCGCACAATTGTGTGGTTTCATGACTCCCCGTGCCAAAGGCCATGCCGGCGTCAAAGTAGACAGCCGTGTCGCGTGTGGTTAACGGGTAGTCCTTTTCCCAAACAGGCACCCAGTGTAATGTCTCATAAGACCAGGGACGGATGTACTTTTTGTACTCATTTTTCCAGTCTGCGTCCGAAATCGGGCGAATGTCGGGATCACCTAACTCAAACGGAAAGGCCTTCAGCGCCACTTGCCCATCTTCCGGATTCGCAAAATAACCGATCAAAGCGTACCTACAATCCGATTGAATAAAAGTCCATTCTGTGAGCTCTTGTTCTATCAAGTACGCCTCGATTGCATCCATCGCGGCATTGTCGATGAGTACTTTTATTTCGAACATTATAAGCATTCCAAAAAGACTTAAACGGACATCGATTCCTTGTAGAGCGCATCCAAGGCTTCAAAGAGGCGTATGCGGGTGTTTTCGAATTCGTTGGACTTGTCTTTGGCTTTTTTCAGGTTTTTGTCGTTGATGAGCGTGATAATTTCCTTGCCCAGAGCGTGGATGGCCGCATGGACTTGTTCAACGGTTGCGAAAGAATGGCACTGTTTGATCTTTTGACCGGATTCTGAATACAGCCATTGGCCCAAGCCGCAATGTGTGTGATTGGGCATATCTTCGGCCTTAAGCTTCAGCCGGCCCGCGATGCAAGCTTGCAGCTTCGTTCGCCACGCCAGGTGAGCCGTCTTGATAGTGTGAATATCAAAGGCTTCTTTGCCGAGGGTCCATTTGGCAATATCGGTGAGCATCTGCCCCGAAATATTGTGCATGTTTTCAATACCCTTAGTCGTTTGTGCAATCGCAATGTGCTGGAAATCAGACATGCCCTGAATCTCATGTGTGTTTTGTGCGATTTCGTTCGTTCCTGCTGCGATTTCCTGAACGTTTGTGTTGAGTGCCGCGACGCCATCGGTTGTCTGCGTGACGTTGTTGCTGATTTCGTGTGTCGTCGCCGTTTGCTCTTCCAGTGCCGCCGCGATGCTATTGGAGATCGTGCTGACTTCTTGAATGACTGTAGAGATTTGATCAATGGAATCAACGGCTACTTGTGTGTCGCGCTGAATGGCTTCGATTTGTGTGGCGATCTTCTTTGTGGCTTCTGTACTTTGGTGGGCGAGCTCCTTGACTTCGTTGGCGACGACGGCAAAACCCTTACCGGCTTCTCCAGCGCTGGCCGCTTCGATTGTGGCGTTTAGAGCTAGCAGATTGGTCTGATCGGCAATGCTGCTGATGATGTCCATGACTTGCCCAATCTCTGCCGCTGACTTGCCCAATTTATGCATAATAGACGTCGCTTGTTGCACGCGTTCGCTGGCTCGGTTGGCCTCTTCCACTTCTTTTTGGCAGTTTTTTGCAACCTCGTTGATGGAGACGCCCATTTCCTCAACCGCCGATGAAATGCTGTTAGCCGACGTTGCCAGCTCTTCGGCAGCATTTGCCATGGCTTGTGTGCCCGTTGAAAGTGTCCCTGTGGCGCTGGCGCTGGCGGAGAGCCCCTGTTCCATTTCATTAAAGCAGGCCTCCGATTCCCGTGCAGCTTCAGTCATAGAGTCGGACTCTGTTCCAATCGCGATTATGCGCAATTTAAAACCGAGTAAGGCCTCGCGTATACCCTGCATGCAGTGATTGAGGTTGTTGCCAATGATTGCGATTTCATCCTTGCCGTCGAAATGCAGGGAGGTCGTCAGATCACCTTTTTTGACACAGTCCATGGCCTGATTGAGAATGGAGATGGGCTTCATAATCATCGAAATGACGATAGAAAAAATGAACAGAAAAATCAGTGCCAGTATGATGCTAACAATAGCTTGCGTTTGAACTGTCGAAGATAAAAAGTCAATTTGCTTGTCCAATGCGGAATCCACAAACTGTGCAATATCGAACTCATCCTCATAAGCCCCGGCTCCAATCACCCATTGCCACGGCTCGAAATACGCGTAGACGTCAACTTTTTTTCTCTGGACCGTTTCTCCGGCCTGCTTATTCAACCAACCGTACTCGATAAAGCCAGTTGCAATCTCTCCCTTTGCATCGCGGCCACGCCTGAGAGACATTGCTCCTTTGACAATGTTCTGAATTAAAAATTGTCCATCGGCATCTTTTGCGTTCCAAGTATTTTCGCCGTCACGCTTGCCATCCAATGAGATAATGTAATGTCCTTCTGGGCTCAAGATATAGATATAGCCTGTTTGTTTGATGCGTACTTTAAGGATCCATTCGCGGACGATTTTTTTCATACCTTCTTTGTCGGCGCTTTTATCGGCTAACTCACACAGCAGGTAGGTCTGTTTTGTGAATTCTCCGAGGTCCATGTTTGCGGCCTTTTTGCTTTCGATGTGTGTTTTGTTGTCGATTTCTTGGTTTTGAATCAACAGTTCTTTTTTTGTGTAAAAAGAAAACACGAGCATAATTATTACCATTAGGATCATGGCCACGCAGAATAGCGAAAGCACTCTGCCTCGCAGTGTATTTAGATTAAACATATTCATAAAGAGTCTACCAAGTGTTGGCGCTAAGTGTATGACTTATTAAAGTAAAAATCAATTTTTTATTGACAGAAAATGTGAAAAATAATCTGATGCTGCATCACCACAGTACTATGATCACACTCGAACAAGCATTCCTCACCTTAGAAACCGAAAACGAGGTCACGATGTTCCTCAAAGACCTCTGTACGCCAGCTGAAATCAAGGCGATGCAAGAACGTTGGCGCGTCTGCCAGTTGCTGTACGAGGGCGAACATTCCTATGCCGACATCCACAACGAAACGGGGGTCAGCATCACGACTGTTGGCCGCGTCGCCCGCTTTCTCAAAGATGAACAGTATGGCGGGTATCGGGCCATGTTAGAGAAATTGGCGAAATGAAGTACTTATTTGGCCTTGTTGTCGCGAGTTTTCTGTTGTTTGGATGTTTTCGGAAGGCGGATGAAAACACCCTCATTTGCATTTCACAGATCGTCGAACACCCGGCCCTCAATGAGACCCGCCGCGGCATTTGTGACGTTCTGAAGGCCTCCGAATTCAACGTATCGATTCGCTATGAGAACGCACAGGGGTCCACCTTGCTCGCCAATGAAATTGCCCAAAAAATACTCGGTCTCAAACCGCGAGTCATTGTGGCGATCGGAACAACGAGCGCGCAGTGCTTCGTTCAGGGCTCGAAGAAGGATACCATTCCCGTCATCTTCAGCTCCGTCACGGACCCGCTGGGCTCTCAAATTGTGGAGAGTCTCGAAAAGCCAAAAAACATCACCGGTGTTTCCAACTGGATTCCGCTAGAGCCGCAAATCGAGGCTTTTTTGAAAATCAAGCCAGAGCTCAAGCGTCTCGGCATACTTTACAATTCTGGTGAAGCAAACTCGGTGGCCATTGTGGAACGATTGAAGGGCCTGGCGCCGCGTTACGGGCTCACTATCGTCGACATGGCTATCACGAAGACATCTGAAATCGCCGATGCCACGCGCGCCTTGGTAGAGAAGTGCGATGCGATATTCATTTCCAATGACAACACGGCCCTCTCAGCCTTTTCCAACATTGTCAACATAGCCAAAGCGTCGAAAACACCCGTGTTCTGCAGTGACACCGACATGGTTGACCTCGGAGCGACGGCCGCTCTTGGCCCCAATCAGTATGAGCTCGGCCGCCAGACGGGTCAAATGATCCTCAAAGTCCTTCACGGTACGCCCATAAAGGAACTGCCCGTTGAGTTTCCAAAAACAATAGAGTTGAAAACGCCAGCCTCACTATAGCCCTAAAGCGGCGCGAGTCTCTGTAGCCATTTTAGCGACGTCGTGGGCCTGCTCCCAGAGATTTCGGTTGCGCTTGCCGATCTCGATGAGGGTGTCATCAGGCGTCTCGACGATTGCCCTAATCGCCTTCTTGATTTCGCTGATCTTGAAATTTTCCAGTATGTCGATCGTGAAACCGCAGCCGTGCTCCTTGACGTAGTGTTGCAGGTTCCAATCTGGGTGGCCAGCAGAAATGACTGGACGGCCCATGCAAAGGTATTCCGAGAGTTTGGTCGAGAGCGAGTAGCGGAAGAGTGTCAACTCGCGTTCTAAAAAGGTGGTGGGCGTCAAGAGAAGGTCGGCGTTTGCGTAGACTTGGGCGAGGTTTTGTCTGGCGACGTAGCCCTTGAAGAGGACCGCTCCAGGAGAGCTGATGCCGTTCGCAACAGTCGCAAAGGTAGGTTGTGTGTAGATGTGGAGTTCTACCGGGACGCCCTCAGCCGCCAATTCCGTAATGGCTGGTGCGATCGCGAGCAAGAGGGTTCGGCCCTGTGTGGATCTGTTGAGAGCACCGACGTAGGTAATGATGCGTTTTTTGTTGGGGACGTAGGGCCCGGGGTGGAGATCCGTGCAACAGTTGTTTGCTACCTGATGCGGTACGCCGCTCCATTCCTCAATATGCTTGGCAAGAGCGAGAGAGTTGGTTGTATTATTCAGGGAACGCCGGCCGACTTTTTGAATAAGTTGGCGGATTTTTCGATACATGACATTTCCAAAATAGCCGTAACGCTCGCGTTCTTGTCCCATCCAGTTATCCATGTTGAGCATGACTATAGGAACGTCGAAGTGGATAGACGCGCGGTAGGCGAGGCTCAAAAATTGGTAGGATTCGCCTGAAAAATAGACGACGTCCGGCCGAAACGAGTGTTCATCGACTTTTGCCAACATTTTGCGAAAATCCTGACGCCCGTAATGTTCTCTGTTAAAGTAGATGAGACCGTTGTAGAGCCAGGCCCAAAATGGTTGCAACAAAGAGGTAACATTTGCCTGTTTGTCGAAAAAAAGCGGCATTTTTTTCATTCTCCAAGTAGGAAAATAGAAAAAGCGCTGAGAGTACTCTTCCGAAATTGTGATGTGCCGATAATGATAAAACCCCAAGAGGTTTTCTGGCCTCAATCCCTGCAAGACCGAATAGACGACGATTCCGCCGCCTTCTACCTGGCTTATGGGGTTTTCGGAAAAAAATAGAACTTTTTTCTGGGCCATGTTTTCAAGGTTAAAAGAAAGTGCCAATCAAGTAAATCAAAAAAAAGTCATACTCTGGCACGCCTTTAGCTCTGTATATACCTTTGCTATGAGAACAAAAAACATCGTCTTTACTTTGATATTGTTTTTCGGAGCCGTTAATGGCTTCTGCAACAGATATATGGACTATCTCGATGGGCAATACCAACAAGAAGAAACGAAAAATGTTCCAAGAATAAATACCAGAATCCCTACAGGACCCATCATTGATACAACACAGACTCAAGAGAACGTTTCGGCTCCAATACGGACCGAGGATGACCCGCTCATTCTAACCAAAAAAGCGGCCTTGGAGTTCTTGATGCTCCATGCAGAAAGTGTTTTGACAGAAAGAGATCAAATGGAATCAAGTTTAGACACGAATGTAACTACAGACCCGCAATCGGAGTCTTTTTGGGGTAGCAACTTGAAAAAAAACCTACAAGCGTATCAAAAGCTACAGGGCAAATTGTACATTAACCAGATCGACACTAACCAGCACACGCTCATCCATTACTTTTTCAACCATTACAAAAGCGTCATATTCGCCTACGGAACGGATGAGAAATGGATATCGTCCGGTTGCGAACGTTTCTTGAGGTACCTTTGCCGGTTTGTCAAAGAAGGAGCCAATTTCGATTTTCCAGACAGGCAAGATATTTCACCGCGTGATATAGCACGTGAGAATGGCATTGAAAAAATTCTCGATTTTGTTCTCAAGCAAGTCTCCAGGAACCCAGACTTGAGCTTGTCCATGTCGATGACGACGTGAGAAAAATGTACTCAACATAAAAAGACCTGTGCAAACATTTCGTACAGGTCTTTTTATTGACTCTTTTTAAAGAAAGCCATACACTGTGACACCTATGCCTACCATTTTCCCTTACGTTGTTGAATTGTCCGTCTTGGCCGCACTGATTGTATGCCTCTCAGGCTGCTATTATTACCTCTTTTGCAAGCTCAGAAAAACACAGCGACAAGCTAAAGAAGTCCTCAATACGTGTGAATGCGAAAAGACAGACCTACTGGCGATCCAAAAAAACCTGAATACACAACTCCATGCGCTACAGGAACAAGTGGCTTCGCTTAAAATCAACGGAAGGCTGTTGCGAACCTTTGCTGAAACGAGCCCCGATCTTCTATTGGCGAAAAACAAGGACGCTCAATATATTTTGGCAAATCCGGCTTTCTGTCGAGCTTTAGGGAAAAAGGAAGCAGAGGTCTTGGGAAAGACCGACTATGATTTTTTCCCGAAAGAGCGGGCTGACTTTTTTAAAGCAAAAGAAGCACGCGTTCTAGAGGAAAAAATGCCAGCACAACATGAGGAGTGGTCGACCTACACCAATGGCGAAAAGCATTTTCTATCCGTTATCGATGCTCCCGTTAAAAGTGAAGATGACATCTGTGGCTTGATCTGCATAGCCAATGACATCACTGAAAACAAGCAAGCGCAAGAAGAACTCATGCGGGCCAAGGAAAAGATGGACCACATGCAGCAAGAATCTCTGCAATTCCAGGAACAATTGGAACAGGCGATTCAAAGGGCCAATCAAATGGCTGTGGAGGCAGAAACAGCCAATATCGCCAAAAGCGCCTTTTTGGCCAACATGAGCCACGAAATTCGCACACCCATGAATGGTGTTGTCGGCATGACCGACCTCCTTCTCGAAACTGAATTGAACGACAAGCAGCGCAATTACACCGAAACCGTCCAACGTTCCGCAAAGACGCTCCTGAGGGTCATCAACGAAATCCTCGACCTATCCAAAATTGAGGCAGGCAAGGTTGAGTTTTACCCAAAACCATTCTCCTTTGACGAACTTTTACAAAACATCGTCGACCCAATACAGGCGCGCGTGCGAGAGAAAAACCTCCACGTATTCTTTTATCGCTCAAATCCGCTTCCAGAACAAGTCATCGGAGACCCCGAACGCATTCAGCAAGTCATTTTAAACATCGTCTATAATGCCGTCAAATTCACGCCAGAGAATGGCACCGTCATGCTCCGTATCGGCTGCATGCAGTCGGATGAAAAGGTGTCTTTCCGCGTCGAAGTCCAAGACAACGGTATCGGGATTCCGAAAGAACGGCAATCAACGATTTTTGAAAAGTTCACGCAAGAAGACACCTCTCTTTCCAGACGTTATGAGGGCACTGGTCTGGGTCTCGCCATTTGCAAGCAGCTCATTCACTTGATGGGTGGCGAAATCGGCGTTGAGAGCGAACCCGGAAAGGGCTCCACGTTCTGGTTAACGTTCACCCTGCGCATCCCGACAGGTGTTGTGATGGAAACATCTCCTTTTGGGAAAATTGCGCCCAAAATACTCATCTGGGATGACAACACACTTGTTGCCAACACCCTGAAACACATGTTCATTGAAAAGGAAGTCGATCCTTGCATTATCGAATCGATGACCGACCTCGCGACGTCCTTTGATGCTCAAAAACCGACTGCGCTTCTCCTTGGTAAATCCTTATCTAAAGACGAAATCAACGCAATAGCCACCGCCTATCCCACTGGACTTCTCGTGTTTCTCCTCCAACACGATAAGTCTCTGCCAGAACGCATCGAGCATTACTCAAAAATTCACCCAAAGGCAATCCTGCCATTTCCAATCTTGGATTCTAAATGCAAGCAAACCATTCTTTCCGCCGTACAAAATCGCATCGACCCATCTCTAACCTTGAAGCCACAAAAGAGTCTGCAGTCGTTTAATCTCAACATTCTTCTCGCCGAAGACAACGAGATCAATCAAAAAACGGCCATAGCGATGTTTTCGCGCCTCGGCTGTAAGATCGATTTGGCTAAAAATGGACGTGAGGCGGTCGAACGCGCCCTGGCAGACAAGTACGACATTATTTTCATGGACCTCCAAATGCCTGAAATGGATGGACTTGAGGCCACACGCGAAATCCGTAGACAAGAGCATGTCCGGACGCCCATTATCGCCATGACGGCCAATGCCATGCAAGGGTTTGACGATCAATGTTACGCCGCTGGCATGGACGATTACGTCGCCAAGCCAGTTTCTCTGAAATCACTCGAAACACTGTTGGGGAAATTCAAGTCGATGTCCAACAATGTTTCTGTCGTGCCCGATGTCATCCCAGAGAAAATAACTTACTTAAAAACATGGGATCCCGCACCCATTCTCGAAATTTCAGGTGGTGAGGCGGCGACCATTCAAACCTTTGTCGACACCTTTCGCGAACAAATGCCCTTGCAAATGAAGGCCCTACAGTCTGCTGCTGAACAGGGCGATTGGAGCAATGTCAAGCAACACGCCCACAAAATCAAGGGCTCCATTGGCTACTTCGGCGCAGAAAAGTTGACGGCAACTGTCCAGAAAATAGAGGCCGTCATTCGCGAACACAACCTAGATGACTGCATCCCTCTCATCGCTCAAGCGTTGAAGGAGTATGAGGAGCTCAACACTGCCATCCACTTTTAAACACCTATGCAAAATGCCGTGAAAGCTCGTTTCGCGCTCCGCCGACTGGCTCACGTACGTCTATGTACGCTACGCCAGATCGTGCTCGCGCAAAGCCAAGCTTTGACGACATTTTGCATAGGTGTTTGCAAATTAATAACTTACAAAATGTAATGGCTCTATGGCCAGTCTTATAGACCATTTTGCAACGGTCTTTTAGCGCGTCCCTTTTTCCGCTCTATGGCCCAGACGTAGTTGTGGAGTGACAGATAACAGATGCCGCTAATAAGAAGGAAGGTGATCAACAGGGTCTGGGTGGGGTAGAGTATCCAACGCCATGCAAACCCGATACCCATAATAGTAAAGGCCATGTAGACGCTGACAACGCGATCATGTGGGTGTTTGCCGTTGAGGACGAGGCGCTGAAACAGGTGTCGATAGTGACGTGAAAAGAGGTTTTCTCGCCGATAGACGCGCTTCAAGACGGTGACGAGCGGGTCCATTATAAAGATCCACATGATCATTGCCCCAGCGATGAGGCTCACACGGGCACCGATGGTGGGCGTCGATAGGTCGAGGTAGAGGGGCAAGATGGCAAACGTGAAGCCTAAAAATGTGCTCCCCGAATCGCCCATAAAGATTTTCGCCGGGTGCCAGTTAAAGCAAGCAAAGGCGAACATTGCAACGCTCAAAATCAGGCTGAACACAATGATCCACTCCACGTGCGTCAAAAATCCAATGCCAGCCCAACCTATACCGGCCAAGACCGCCTGAGCGCTGGCCATGCCGTCAATACCGTCCATAAAGTTGTAGGTATTGATCATCCCAATCACCCAGCCAAAGAAAAAGATGAGGTAGGCCCATGTCAAAAGACCGCCGCTCTCCATGTGAAAGAGATTGTAGTGGTCAATGACCCACGTAAAACACAGAGAAATGATGATTTGCAAAAATAACCGGTAAATCGCCTTGATGCCGTTAACGTCGTCGAAAATACCCACGAGCAACAGGACGGTTCCAAAAAAGATGTATAGGAAAAGTTCGTTTACTGGTGCCGCTGTTCCACGCATCCACAAAAAGGCCGAACTCAACACAACACTTCCGAACCCGATGCCGCCAATGTTAGACTTTGGGTCTTTGTGCATGGAAACTGTTTTTGGCTTTTCAAAGACCTGATGGCGCAGGGCCTTTTTGTAGATCAAGCACGTCAGTCCCCAGGTGGACAGGAAAACGAAAACCAATATGCTCAGGATAATCATAGGGTGCGCGTGGGTTGATTGATGGTGAAAATTTTCAATTGCAGGCAAAGGAACACCAAGAGCGAAAATACGGCCATGATGCTGGTTGACAAGCCATAAGAGCCCGTTTGTCCATAAATGCTGCTGTACGTAATCGGCCCCAACGAACTCGCAATGACCGTGGCAAACATCGTCCATCCCATAATGGATCCAAGATGTTTTCGTCCGTAAAAATGCGCCCAGAGAAGAGCATTGAGTACGCCCCAGCTGCCCCAGGAGAGGCCATTAAATAAGATAAAGGCCCACCAGCCCAAATGCGAACCGAGAAATGGAAAAAGGAAAGATGCCACAATCTGCGTCAACATTTGCCCCTTAAACATCCGCAAAATGCCAAATTTTTTCGCGCCCCAACTGGCCACAAAATTACCGATGATCGCCACCCAGGCCATGTGAAAGAGGAGCGAGCGCACTTTATCGCTGATTTCCATGGACCGTCCTATCGAATCGAGGTGCAGCGTCATGCCGGAATTGCTGAAGTTCAACACTATCATGCCCATCACGAGGGTCCAGAAAAAGGGCGTGATGACTACCTCTTTGGCCGTCCAATGCGCTTCAACAACGGGCTCATTTTTGACAACCACATCGGTCGATTGGCCGTCCATCGTCAATCCACAGGCTTCGGGGTTGTCTCTAAAAAAGAGCCAAGCAAATGGCGATGCGGCACAAATTAAAAACGTTCCAATCCAGACCCACACATCTTTCCAATCGAGTGCCATGGCCGACAGTGTTCCAAAGATAACCGGTGACATCCCATAACTTAAGGACTGAAAGGAGCTCGTGATGGCCGATACGATGTTTCGCTTGCGGAAAAACCATTTTACAATCATCGTCCGCGTGATCATCGTGAGCATGCCCTGTGCGAAAAAACGCATCAGGTAGAAGAAGAGAAACATGAAGCCGACACCCACCCAAGTCGCCGAAAACTCCTCGCCAACCCATTCAATCCATTGACTGAAAAGCAACAGAACTCCGCCAAGCAAAATCAGGCTGAAAAAGCCCATCTTGCGCGCGCCGTAACGGTCGAATTGACGTCCGCCCCACGGCAAGGTCGCCGCCGATGCGAGTGTCCCCATCATGTAGGCAAAGCTGTATTGAACACGCGAGATCGACAACACTTCCAAAATCTTGTCTGTAAATGGGGAAATGCCAGCACTGTGCCCAGGTAGAGAAAAGCAAAAACCCAACGTTCCCGCCATCAAAATGACCCAGCCGTAAAAAAAAGGCACTCGAACGGGATCGAATGGGAAATTGGAGCGAAACAACTTGCTTTTCATACACCAGACATAATGAATGTTTTTTTTGAATGCAAGGCAAGACCCAAAAAAACAATCGATACGCGCTTCCCCCTGGTATTTTGCATCGATCTTTTCGGCATAGATTCTGCTGTTTATAGTATGCATGAAAACGTTGGCAGTGCTTTTAGTGGCTGCTTCCGCATGCGCGCAAACCAGTGTGGACGTGTTTGTTAAAATGCTCGAGGAGCGTGGCACTATCGTCGAAAATAGCGTTGAAGGGATTCAGGAGAGGCAAGACGAGTTGATTGCAATTCTCGAAAAACACCCGGAAATGTGTCAGGTTCCAGAGGATCTTGACAAGAAAAAGTGGCCAAACTTGATGGCTCTGGCTGCAGATGTCGAGATGGATGCTGTCATTTGTTATTTGTACTTGACTGGCATGACCTATAAATACCGTTATGACGGTGAAAACACAGCGATTCTCTATATGCTCCTCGACCAATGTGATTTAAAGAATATGGCTAGAACACTCACAGAGAAGAATGATAAAAGATTAAAATTACTCTTATCAAAATACCCACTCACTCGTTACAGCGTGTACAAAAATGGAGAGACCCTGTTGCATGTGGCCTGTAATCAAAAACTGCGTACTTTAAAAATCATTCTCGATGACCCAATTATCAACATCAATAAACGAGACAAGAACGGCTGTACACCACTGGCATTAGCCTGTCTCAATCGAAATAAGCAGATGATTCAATGCTTGCTGGAGGCGGGTGCCAATCCAGACATAGGTGAACGAGGCTATACTCCCAGGGCGATGATCGCCAAAGACCCGAAAATACAATCGTGTCAACGTTACTTAGACAAATTTAATTGAGTCCGGGAAGTGTTGAGTGGCCGACCTGCATAAAGAAGGCTACGATGATGGAAACGATAATGGCGATTTTTACAAAAAATGCGAAAAAGCCGCCGATAAGCGCACCGAAACCCGCCTTGCTGGCCCCGCGGAGGTCCTTCCCTCCAATGATTTCAAACAAGACCGCGCCAAACAATGGGCCGAGAATCATTCCAAGCCCAATCCCAATGCCCAACAGCGGTGAGAGCAGAAATGGGCCGATCAACAACCCCAACATTGCCCCGACCATGCCACGCCACGTCGCCCCAAATGCCCGCGCGCCCCAAATAGTACACAGGGCGTCGATGCCGTACGTCGCGCCGACACAGGCTGTTGCGGTCCAAAAAAACGTCCACGAGACCGACTGCTGGCCCAGCGCTATTTTGTGAATCAAGATACCGAGCCACACCAATAGCGCCCCAGGCAATAGCGGCAGGAAAGCACCCAAAAAGCCAAATAGGAAACAGGCCACGACGGCTGACATTAATAAAAATGATGTAATTTCGTTAGCCATTCAGGGTTGGATCTAAAAAATTATGTTAATGACAAGTGTTGTACTTTGACGTTGAATGCGTCTAAGTCAAAGACTATTTTTCAAAGGCCCGGCAGAGGGCAACGGCAGTTGCGTCAGACTCGTCCAACGGTAGTGACTCTTCAAGGGACAACATTTGTTGCAGCGTTTTTGCAATTTGTTGCTTGCTCGCCCTTCCATAACCGAGAACGGCCTGCTTGACGCGCAACGGTGAGTATTCGGCGATAGGCAAATCGCGTTGAACGAGGACAGCGAGAATGGCCCCGCGTACCATTCCAAGCGTTTGAGCCGTCTGGAAATTTTGTACGTAAATGGTCTGCTCGATCGCAGCAACGTCAATCGGGTATTGACTCAATGCAGATTGGACGCCCTGTATAATGTTTTTAAGGCAGTCAAAGAAAGACAAGGATTGAGGGTTGCGCAAGGTCGTCGAAAAGAGAAGCTTTGGCTCGCCTCGATCGATAGAGAGCACGCTCAGGCCCGTTCCACGCAGGCTTGGATCGATACCCAAAACAACGCCATTAAAGCGCTCCTTTTTGAGCGAAAAGGACACCGGATCCGCTGAAGCAGACTTGTTGCGCCCGCCTTTGAGCTTTGCTGTCCACATCATTCTTGCGGAAGGCTTCATTTAGGCCTCCTCTGGCGGCGTTTGGTGTTCCGCTAGAATGCGATGAAAAACCTCCGTCATGTCGTCGACGAGGTCGAGTGTCTTTTTTGAGACCAAAATGGGTTTTTCATCTTGAAGCGCTAGCAAAATGGCATCACTGGGCCGAGCGTCGACTTCGACCAACTTCAGCCCGAGTTCATTGTGCATTTTTAAAATGATGCGGGCAAAAAAAGTCCCTTCCGCGACATCGGCAATCACGACGCGTTCAAGCGTCACACCGAGGCCAAAAAAGATGTTGCGAATGAGATCGTGAGTCAATGGGCGATCCCGTGGCACTTTTTTTAGATGAATCGAAATCAAATTCCCAAAATAAGCGTCTACGTAAATGACGAATGTCTTGATCTCTGTATGCAAAAAAAGAGCCGACCCATTGGTTGTCGGAATGACCCCTTTCAGCGTTATCTCGAAAACTTCCTTGCTCACTCTTTCTACTTTACCAGGTTTTCTCTCCAACTGACAATCTTTTTTCAATTCTAAGACAAAAAAGACCGTGTTTCGGTGTTGACAAAGCCATATAATATGACTTCCTGTTTGGGTTGTAATAGGCAAGACCTATGCAAAATGTTGTGAAAGCTCGTTTAGCGCTGCGCCGACTGCCTCACGTACCTCTATGTATGCTACGGCAGGTCGTGCTCGCGCAAAGCCAAGCTTTGACGACATTTTTCACAGGTCTTTGTATATTAACAACTTACGGAAAGAAAGACCGTTAAAAAAGGGAGGCCAGACACGAGGGCGACAAGAGCGTACGTTGGTACGTAATCTAGCCTGAATGACGAGAATGCCACCAATATTTTGCATCGGTCTTTATGAATATTATGAAAGTTGCCGCATCGTTAAAATCACTTAAAAACCGCCATCCAAAATGTCAGGTTGTGCGCCGCAAAGGCCGCATCTATGTCATTTGCAAAGAAAATCCGCGTTTCAAAGCGCGTCAAGGTTGAGGAGTTATGAAAGCTGAAATCCATCCTAAAAAACACCCGGCTTGCTTTGTAGATGTCTCTACAGGCAGACGTTTTTATTCCGAGTCCACCACGAAGTCACGTCAGACGGAAACCGTTGACGGCGTTGAATATCAGATGATTATCTGCGACGTCACTTCGGATTCGCACCCCGCTTACACGGGCAAGAAACGCTTCGTCGACACCGCTGGACGCGTCGAGAAGTTCCAAAACAAATTCCGCCGCACGCGCGCCAAGGCCTAATTCACTCAACAGGCAGCGAACATTTTTCAACGGTATTTTTTTGCGGGACGTAGCTCAGTCTGGTAGAGTGCATGCTTTGGGAGCATGATGTCGCAGGTTCGAATCCTGTCGTCCCGACCAGCTTTAAAATTTCCATAATTATGGCATCACCGACAGACATCCGTAAAGGAAAGGTCCTCGATTACTTGGGCCATCCGCATTTGGTGCTCGAAATGCAGCACAGGACGCAAGGCCGCCAAGCTGGCTTTGTTCAAGTGACGCTGCGCAACCTCCACACGGGCTCCTCGACGACAACCAAGTTTCGCACGACAGACAGCGTTGAGTTCTGCCACACGCAAATGCGGACCTTTGAGTTTTCATACATCGACGACTTGGGTTATCATTTTATGAACCCAGAGACGTTTGAAGACATTATCTTGGAAAAGGCCCTGGTAGAGGAACACCGAAAGTTTCTGGTGGAAAACGCACCTTACGATATTCTCTTTGTCGACGACAATCCCGTTGAGGTTGTCCTGCACCCGACGATTGAGATGTTGATCAAGGAAGCTCCAGAAGGCCTTCGCGGCGACACCGCATCGAGTGCGCAAAAGCCGGCGACAACGGAGTCTGGCCTCGTCGTGCAAGTTCCGCTCTTTGTCAAACCTGGTGACCGCATCAAGATTAACACGGAGTCTGGAGCCTATCTCGGTCGCTGTTGAGAAAGTGCCCAAAATGGCTTATAGCGGCGTTCTCGTCGTTCGGGCTAGGTCACGTACCAACGTACGCTCCCGTCGCCCTCGCTCTTCGTGCCTTGCTATAAACCATTTTGAGCACTTTCTCAAACAACATAGAGGGATAAACATTTTCTTCTGCTGTTCTGCGGGGTACGACTCGGGCCTTGCTATAAACCATTTTGAGCACTTTCTCAAAAAACATAGATGGATTGCTGTTTTGCGGGGTACGACTCAATTCCAGGACTTGCTAAAATGAATAAGGCTCTTGACTAGCAGTATAAGATAAACTATACTGCTAGTGCCGATGAACAAACGAAAGATAAGCGAATATAAGGTCAAAAAAATA
>Ga0154578_117_pt1 | contig 30468 bp, 28 predicted proteins | sample RifGroF2_FD_116007 | JGI IMG/M metagenome (GOLD analysis project Ga0154578, IMG submission 116007) | Verrucomicrobia bacterium GWF2_51_19
ATGCGAGTTTCGCTTTAATCATAGAATGGATAATCTCGTAGAGATTATCTTTTCTTCTCTCCCAAAATTCAAACGCTGCTAGTCAAGAGCCAATATTATTTGTATTGTCTCCGAAAAACTCTATGTAAGAGTTGATAAGAGTTACTGCATGTTTTTGTATAATTTCTTTTAATTGGCCAATTTCTTCTAACCTGTCAACTATTAAATCTACAACAGCCTGCAAGTTATCATTGTTTGCTTTCAAGCAGTTAATAAGTTTTGCTTTTTCTTGCCATGACACATCACACTCGCAATAAATTCGTGCATAAATGAAAAGTAATACGTCATTTATACCGAACTCATCTAACCTATCTTTTTCTTTGTCTACATTTTCTTTGTCTACATTTTCTTTGTCTACATTTTTCTTAAAAACCTTCTTGAACTCCAGTGAAGAAGTTATGTCTGAAAAAAAACACAATGCTTCACACAAACGTTTTAGTGTGTTTGTATAACTTTGCATTAAGGAAACTTCGGTATTTGCTATTAAACTCATCTTTTCTTGTATATAGCATAACACTCTAAATAAGGTTATATCACTAACTGGTTTTTTGCAAGTGACGCAAGTCAAAGTAAAATTTTTGTAAGTGAAAGTATAACAGCTGTTAACATCATTTACGTATTGTATCATATTTAATATCTCATTATCTCTTTTATAGACTTTGAGCATACATTCAATAGCCTCTTTAAGGATCCAAGGTAAAATCATTGCAGTTTGCTTAAAATCTTCGTTTCCTTCTTCAACCTTTACAGGGTTACCATCGGAGTCTACTTTTACAGGGTTACCATCGGAGTCTACTTTTACAGGGTTACCATCGGAGTCTACTTTTACAACTTTTACAGGGCTATCGAACCATTGTTCGATCGGGATACTTTTTGCAATATCAATCTGGTACGCGAAGTCGGAAAACCACGTTAAGAAGTCTTCACTCGCACCAATTTTTTGCCGCATATTTTCAAAAAAGACATCGTAAGAATTGCTCAGTTTTAAAATTACGGATTCAGTTAGATTCAATTTGATATTTTTTACAATTGACTCCAACTCTACAATAAATATGGCATACATATCCAGGCGCTTAATGATGGCAGCTTTGTTGCTTTCGTCTATCTTGTCTTTCTCGAGATTATTGAGTTTTTGAATGCCCTCGATCATGTTTTGAACTTGTTCAACAACATCTTTGTTTTCCAATGTTTTCGACGTATCGCCGAGTCCGGCATTTAGTGTGGCAGTTAAACTGAGAAATAAATAGAATATTTTTTTCATAATATGAATATTCATAGTATTTTTATAAAAAGCCAAGATTTTTCGTAAAAAATTGTGGGCCCATTCGCCAATTAAACCTAAATTCCCAACAATGAGGTCATCAGTCTGCGGCGTAAGGTTAAAAAGCACTGCTAAGATGCGGATTAGTAAGTAGATAAAAAATTTACAAAAAAGCTTGGCTCTTGTTTTTACAGCCAAAGCCGCCTCCGAGAGCAGAAGGAGTGCGCCACAAACGGCTCCCAAGGCCCGCCGAACTCTCTAACGGCGCATCGAGAGCGTCTTGCAGACGCTGACAGATTAAAAAACAAAGACGCAGCCATCATAAGTTCTCCGCCGCCATAGTGCCCACAAACTTGGGAGTTTAGGTTAAACAATGAAGTGCAATACTTGAGCGAAAAGAGTTGCACTTCATTGTTTAATTGGCGTTTTTCAAAAATCTTAACAGCGCATTAAAGGCCATCGCGCGATGACTGATGCGGTCTTTTTGTTCATCGCTCATCACCGCAAACGAGCGTTGTTCTCCGTTAGGCTGAAAGACGGGATCATAGCCAAAGCCCTGTCCGCCCTGCGGAGCGGCAAGAATCGTGCCCTCGCAAACGCCCCGAAAGAAGTACAGCTTGCCATCTGGCGACTTTAAACAGTAACAGCAAATGAAGCGTGCCGAGCGGTCGGAACTGTTGCTCAGGCGAGAGAGCAGGAGCTGATTGCGTTCTGTTTGTGGAATTTTGCCGCCGAAACGAGCACTGTAAATGCCGGGATCGCCACTCAAAGCACTGACCTCCAGTCCAGAATCTTCTGCGACGATCCACCTACCCTCTCCGATTTTTGCCTCGAGCCCCTCCACTTTGAGCTGAGCATTGGCCTCATAGGAATCGCCATTTTCGTCAACCTCCGGCATACCTCCGTAATCGCCGCCAAAAAGCACCGGGAAATCGACGCCGTGTAGCGCCATCAGACGTTTGAATTCTGTGATTTTATGCGGGTTTCCTGTTGCGACGTAGAGCTTCATTGGGTGTATTAATATTTTGTAAAAACCATAGGACGTCAAGCCGACGAACAATAAAAATATCCACTTTTTCATACCAATCACAATAGGTCGATCTCTGCATTCTTCAAGCGCTAAACGAGACCGATGAAAAATGCCCTCGAGCCTGAGCGAACTTTTATTACCGTGCATCAGTTTCCCGATGCGCTCTCAATGCCTCCGTTTTAAGATTGCAATGATAGTCTTCACAGGCTATGATATGACATTGTGTACAGGTTTCTCAACAAGATCAGGGCGTTTTCGTTACAACAAAAGCTGACGTATTCGATGTTGTTGACGAATGTGCTCATGCTCCTTTTGATTGCGACCGTCTTTGTCTTTTACCAGTACTACAAGGAACGGCAAATTTTGGTGGCCAAGGTCCAAACCTATGCGCACATTCTCGGCAACAACGGCGCCTCGGCGCTCCTGCTGAACGACAGCGTGTTTGCCAAAGACGTCCTCGTGGCACTCAACCGCGATGAACACGTCGTTCAAGTCGCCCTATTCACGACTAAAGAGGAGGTGCTAGCGGCCATTCCAAGTCGCCAGGATCCCGCCCTAAACTTGCTTTCACACACCGAGACATACGGGTTTCACGGCCGCTATTACGAGATTTTTGATCCCATCGATTCAGAAGGCAAATTGCTTGGCTACATTTACATCAAATACTCGACCGACTCGCTCTACGACAGCTTGATTTTGATTGTTTTGTTGACGCTTGGAACGGTCATTTTATTGTCATTGGTCACGTTTTGGGTGACGTCGATGATCAGCGAGTCAGTCTCCATTCCGCTCTTTCACTTGGCGACCATTGCACAACTGATCACGGACAAAAAAGATTATTCGCTGCGCGTTGAAAGCGACGCTATGGGCGAAATCGGGACCACGATTGACGCCTTTAACACCATGATCAAGACGATCTTTACGCGTGAAAAGCAGTTGGAGCTCTCCAATGACAAGTTGGAGGAATCACGCAAGTTGCTTGAGTTTCGCGTCGAAGAGCGCACACGAGAGTTGCAAGAGCGCGTTTTACAGTACGACCGCGCCCGGAAAGAGTCTCGCAAACTCGCCCAAGAGGCACAAATCGCCAGTCAGACCAAGGATGCCTTTTTGGCCAACATGAGTCATGAGATGCGCACACCCCTGCACGGCGTTCTCGGCATGACGAGTTTGTTGGACCGCACTCGCCTAGATGAAAAGCAGCGGCAGTTCGTCGACACCATTAAAAAGGCCAGTGGGACGCTCCTAACCATCATCAACGACATTCTAGACCTCTCAAAAATCGAGAGCGGCAAGATCGACCTCGAAATGATCTCGTTTAATCTCGTCAAGCTTCTGGAAGAGATTGTCGAGATCCTCTATCCGCGCGTCGAAATGAAGCACATTGCGCTCACCAAGTACATCGAGGACGACGTCCCCAAACACCTCTTGGGCGACCCCACACGGCTCAAACAGATCCTCATGAATTTGACCAATAACGCGATTAAATTCACGTCGAAAGGGGAGGTATTTATCAAGTGCAGCATGCAGTCGTGTTTCGAAGACAAACATGAAGTCGTGTTGCATTTTGTCGTCAAAGACACCGGTATCGGCATTTCGGATGAGCAGCAAAAGCGTCTCTTTCGGGCATTCACACAGGCCGACAACTCCACGACGCGTCGTTTCGGCGGTACGGGCTTGGGCCTCGTCATCAGTAAGCGCCTCACAGAGATTATGGGTGGCGAAATGTGGGTGAAGAGCGAAGCTGGCAAGGGCTCCGAGTTCCATTTCACAATCCGCCTCGTCGTCGACAAAAACCCGCCCAATGAAAACATCGATGTCCCCGTTCACTTGTTCGCCAAAAAGCGCGCCCTCATCGTCGACGACAACGAGACCAACCGCTACGTGCTCTCCATGTTGCTGAAACATTGGCAAATAGAAGCGGTCGAAATCAGTTCTGGCATGGCGGCCCTCAAGTACATTGCCGAAAACCGCGTTGATGTTGTCCTCCTCGACTACCATATGCCCGAAATGGATGGCCTCGTCGCCGCCAAGAAAATTCGCGACATCGACCCCAAACTGCCCATTGTTTTGGCAATATCGGCCAGCGATCCCCAATTACTGCAGCAAGCCAATAATATGAACATCGACAATGTTCTGATCAAGCCACTGAAAGAAGAGCTGATTTTTGAGTCCCTCCTCCGCGTCTTTCAGCCTAATTTTATTCAAAAAGAGTCTGTGCCGCCCTTTACGCGCAATTACGACAAGGCGCCGAGGCTCCAGGTTCACAACCGCCCGCTCAAGATCCTCTTAGCCGAAGACAACCCCGTCAATCAGTTTACGGCCAGCATGATGTTGGAAGAGTTGGGATGTCGGGTAGACGTCGTCTGCGATGGCCAATTGGCTCTCGGGGCCTACGAACGCGAGCCCTATGATCTCATTTTCATGGACGGTCACATGCCCAACATGGACGGCTATGAGGCAACCAAGGCCATTCGTGATCTTGAAAAAGATACGGGCAAACACATCTTCATCGTCGCCATGACAGCCAATGCCCTCAGCGGCGAACGCGAACATTGTTTCTCAGTCGGAATGGACGAGTACATGTCGAAACCATACACACTGCAAGATATTCAAAACCTATTGGTTCGCTTTTGCCAACAATATAAGGGTAATGCAATATCAACACCATTTGACGAAAACCCCGAAGATTGGACAGAGAGCGTTCCCAGCCTGATACCCACTCCTGAACCCGCAAGTCCCGACATACTTGTCCCCACCGATTACATGAAATCGATCGCCAAGCAGCCAGAAAAAATCAAACAGCTCATCACGCTCGCCATCAGTTGTCTACCACAGCAACTGCAATCCGTCGAAGAGGCTTTTAAGCGCAAAGACTGGGAAGTCCTCGAACGCGCCGCCCACACATTGAAGGGAACCGCGGCCAACACGGGAGGCGAACAACTTCGCATCACCGCCTACGCCATGGAACAAGCGGCCAAAAAAATCGATGCCAAAGCCACCAAAAAGCTTCTCCCCTCCCTCAAAAAACAAACCGAAGCCTTTCTCAACGCCCTAAAAACTGCCGATTGGTCGACATTGCTGTAGTAAGAAAGACCGAGACAAAATTTCTTTTTTCTTGACTCAGTTCAATCGCTGCCGATCTTTAAGCCACTGATCACGTATGCGGAATCTTTCCAACCCATCAATACGATTGGATCTATGATGAAAAAAATCACCCTACTCTTGATACTGCTCACCTCATCATTGTTGGCAGATCCCAAAAGTTTTTCGGAAATCATTAAAAGTATAGACAAAACGGTACGGTTTGACGAAGGGAAAACAATCCCCACCAACAAAGTTTTTGCCGGGGAAAAATATCTATGTGATCTACAGCAAGTCCCAATGATTTTTCATTACAACAAAGGCGGGGATGATTCCAATATGAGTTTCATCGAATCTATTGCTACAATGACAGAAAATGGAATCAATACACTTCCACAAATCTTGCAAGAAACCATCAAAAATGGCAATTTCTCGTCGATTCAGTGCTATGTTGCAAGCACTCATCTTTTACAACCGCTCGTCAATTATTTCATGCATGCCTGGGCTATGCCTGGAGAAATGAAGGACAATAAAACCGTCAACGTGTCGACTGGTATCTACAGAGCCAAGAACATTAAGGCTTTTGGCGATCAAATTGGTATCGATAAATTGGTCTCACAGGAAATGTTTTTTCACGGTGGTGCGTTTTCAGGAAATGTAGCCAAATTTGAAGTCACAAGTTATATGGCAACTGGATACTTCTTGTCCGTCAATGAGGAAACTAAAGCCGCTATTCTCATCTACTGGATATTTTTATGCGATTCCATATGAGATTGATCGCCAGATTAACCAGCTTAATAAAGTAAAGACCGTTGAAAAATGGATGCCACTGGCTTTGCGCGAGTACGATCTGCCGTAGCGTACATAAACGTACGTGAGGCAGTCGACGGAGAGCGAAACGCATTTTGGCACCATTTTTTCAACGGTCTTATAATTTGCGCAAAACGCTATAGGCCTGAGCGAGAACATGAGCGTTGCTTTTCTGATCGAGGTGGCGCCAGGATATTGGGAAAAAGCGAAACCGAGAGGCGTTCCGGAAGGTGTGGAGCAGCATATCGATGTTGAAAGTGAGGTCATCTGCAAACGACTGATAAAAGCGAGAGCTCAAGTAGTCAACCTTGTACAAATTGAGGCCTGAGCCGAGGTCGTAGACGGGCCGCCTCAAGACCAGCGAATACAGCGCATTGAGGGCGTAGTTGCCAAACGTCCGAACCATCGAATAGCCCTGTCGTCGCGAGCCCCTCATGAAACGGGCGCCCAGGAGACAATCGTAATCCCGCCAATCGCCTGTCTCGATACACGGCCGAATGTCTTCGAGATTGGCCTGATCATCCCCGTGAAACACGACAACGGCATCATAAGCATGATCGAGCGCGTACTGAAAGGCGACCTTGTGGGACCCACCTAAGCCAACATTTCCCTGGTTACAAATCAACTGTCTGCGTCCCGTTGAGAGACTCTTCTGAATGACATTAGCGGTGTTATCGGTCGAGGCGTTGTCGATAAACAGAGTTTTTTCAAACCAGCGTTCGGCCGGCCAAGCGTCCAATTGCGCAATCACGCGGGCTACCTGCCGTTCGCAGTTAAACGTCGGTATGCACAAAAGGATTTTCGCCGGTGAAATCATTTTACAGTAAAATTAAACGATAGACACAATGCAAAATGCCGTCAAAGCTTGGCTTTGTGCGAGTAGGACCTGCCGTAGCGGCAGGGCTGGCCCTGCACCCTTGGATACTGCGTATCCACTTTTAAAAAGTGGATGCGTGAGCATCCTAGGGGGTACGGGGGCCGCTGCCCCCGGCGCGAAACGAGCTTTTCTCGGCATTTTGCATTGTGTCTTTATTTTTTTAAACGTTCAAAGAGACCTTTAATCCCACCCTTAGAGTCGATGTCGCCGCAGGCCTTGGCAAAGGATTCCAAAATGCGGCGTTGTTCTTTGGTGAGCTTTTGTGGAACCTCGACGTTGACCCGAATGAGTTGATCGCCTTTATGGGAGGCGTGTAGAATAGACATACCGGAGCCTTTTAGGCGAAAGGTGGTACCAGACTGTGTCCCTTCGGGAATTTTTAGAGAAGCCTTACCGTGGAGCGTGGGTACTTCGAGCGTGCCTCCGAGGACGGCCAGGGTAAACTTGATGGCGATTTCGCAAAAGAGGTCGTCGCCATGGCGCTCAAAAAACTCGTGTTCCTTGACGTATAGGACGATGTAGAGGTCGCCGTAGGGACCGTTGTGGACACCTGCCTCGCCGCCGTTCGCAGATCGCAGTTTGGAGCCGGTCTTGACGCCAGCTGGAATCTTGACCTTGACCTTGCTGCGTTCGGCCACACGACCTTCGCCGCGGCACTGTTTGCATGGCTTTTCGATAATGACACCCGCCCCTTGGCATGTAGGACAGGTCTGTTGCATGCTGAAGAAGCCACGTGAGGCGACGACTTGCCCACGTCCTTTGCAGGTCGTACAGGTCTTTTTCGACGATCCTGGCTCAGCGCCCTCTCCGGAGCAATGACTGCAGGCAACGGCCCTGGAGTAAATCACCTCTTTTTCGACGCCATTAGCGGCCTCTTCGAGTGTGATTTCGAGGTCATAACGCAGGTCTGCGCCAGATTGCGGACCATGTGGATCGCCGCCGCCGCCAAAAAAGCTCTCGAAAACGCTACCACCGCGTCCGCCCGCTCCAAAGACTTCGCGGAAGACGTCAAATGGGTCGTGGAATCCGCCGCCCGAAAAGCCGCCATGATTGGCTGCCCCGGCTCCTCGAGGGTCGAAAGCCGCGTGGCCAAAGCGGTCGTAGGCGCTGCGTTTTTCGGCATCTTGCAGGACTTCGTAGGCCTCCGATATTTTTTTAAACTTTTCCTCGGCCTCTTTGTTGCCTGGGTTCTTGTCGGGGTGGTACTGGACAGCCTTTTTGCGGTAAGCCTTCTTGATTTCCTCGCCTGAGGCCTCTTTGGAAACGCCGAGGAGGCTGTAATAGTCTTCCTTACTCATGGTGTGACTCCGGTTGGTTGGCGACGACGACGCTCGCTGGCCTCAATAGACGTTCGCCGATCTTGTAGCCCGGCTTAAGGACTTCCACAATGGTCCCGTCGGCGCAATCCTTATTGGGCAACACGGCAATGCAGTTGTGGAAATTTGGGTCAAAGGCCTCTCCTTTTGACTTGAAGGCCTCGACATTTTGGTCCTTGAGGAAGGCCTGCATCTGTTGAAAAATGAGCTCAAAGCCCTTGAGCAACTCCTCGCGATTTTCGTGTTTGCCGGCGGCGTGAAGGCCCATTTCGAAGTGGTCGACGATGGGCAAAATTTTCTCCAGCACGTTGGCGTTGCCGAACTTGAGGATCTCCTCGCGCTCGCGAATCATGCGCTTGCGGAAGTTGTCGAAATCGGCCTGCGATCGCAGAGCGAGGTCTTTAAACGTGTCGGCCTCTCTCTGTGCTTTCTCGAGGGCCTTTTGCAGATCTTGTAGGGGTTCAATGACCTTTTGCGGGTCTTCCGAATGTTCTGAATGGGTCTTCTTTGACATGATATTTTTAACGCATCTATTATGCATTGTAACGAAAAATGATTGCAATCTTTTTGTGTTTTTGTTTTGTTTTCACACAAGATAAGACCGATGATAAATGGTTTTCTGGCAAGGCACGAGGGCGACGGGAACGTAGGTGACTTAGCCAGAGTGACGAGAACGCCGCTGAGGTCCTTATCCACGGGTCCTTCTTATGTTTGAGTCACTGACAGAAAAACTTTCCTTAACCTTCCGCAAACTGCGCGGGCTGCACGTCTTGACGGAAGACAACATGCTCGATGCCCTCAAAGACATTCGCATGGCGCTCTTGTCGGCGGACGTCCATTTCAGCGTCGTCAAGACGTTTTTGGATAACGTCAAAACGGCCTGTGCGGGGCAAGCAGTCGTTCAGTCCATTTCTCCAGGCCAGCAGATAATTAAGGCTGTCCACGACGAGCTCGTCAAGATTTTGGGCGAAGGAAACACGGCGTTGGTCAATGAGCGGCCGCTGCGGCTGATGTTGGTTGGCTTACAGGGCTCAGGCAAAACGACTGCTGCCGCCAAGTTGGCCCGCAAGCTCAAACGCGACGGTTACAATCCACTCATGGTCGCCTGCGACATCTACCGTCCGGCGGCGATCGATCAGCTGGAAATCTTGGCTCAGCGCGAAGGCTGTCTGTTTTTTGCCGACCGCAGCTCAAACAACGTTGTCGATATCGCCAAACAAGCCCTCGACTGGGCCACAAAACAAGGCGCCAACGCCCTTATCTTCGACACCGCTGGCCGTCTCCACATCGACGAGGTCCTTCTCAAAGAGATTCAAGACCTAAAAGCAGCCGTGTCGCCTCAAGAAGTGTTACTGGTGGCTGATAGCGCGCTTGGCCAGGAGGCTGTTAACGTCGCCAAGCACTTTCACGAGGCCGTAACGCTCACGGGCATTATTTTGACAAAGATGGACGGCGATGCTCGTGGTGGAGCCGCGCTCTCAATGAAGTCGGTGGCACATGTCCCCATCAAGTTTGTCGGCACGGGCGAAAAGTCAGATGACTTCCAGGCTTTTCATCCGGACCGCATGGCTCAGCGCATTTTGGGCATGGGCGACGTCGTCTCTCTCGTCGAAAGAGCCCAGGAACAGGTCAGCGAGGAAGATGCCCGCCGCATGGCTCAGAAGATGAAGCGTTCCGAGTTCGACTTCAACGATTTTCTCTCGCAGATGCAGGCCATGAAAAAGATGGGATCACTTGGCTCAATCATCGGCATGATTCCCGGCCTCAACAAGGTAAAAGTCGGCGAAAAAGAGGAGGGCCAACTCAAGCGCACCGAGGCTATCATTCTATCGATGACCACCGCCGAGCGATCCAACCCCAAACTCCTCAACGGCCGCCGACGTCTCCGCATCGCCAAAGGCTCCGGCACGCAAGTCAGCGACGTCAATCAGCTCCTTCGTCAGTTCCAGCAGATGCAGAAAATGATGAAAATGCTGCAAAAACCGATGCACCGACGCGGCTAGTGATTTTGCAACGGCCTTATTCTTTTTTAGCGATGATTTGCATGTAGGAGCTATACCCGTGTTTTTGCAAAAACTGCTGGAGTTCGATGCTGCCGCGCGGGGAAAGGGTTTGGAGGAGGCAGCGGAGAAATGGGGGGGTTTCGTATTCGAGCCGCATGTGGTCGCGGACATAGGTGACGTCCATGATGCCAGGGGTGTGGGTTTCTAGGATTTGAAAGCCGGCCTGTTCGAGTAGAAAAGCGAGTGATTGCCGCGATGGCAGGACGATGTGTTCGTAGGGGAAGAGGGTAGAGTCTTCGCAGAGCATCAGGACGTCAAACCCTGTTGCTGCGCGCGTGGAGAGAAAGAGGATGCCCCCTGGTTTGAGACTCTTGTAGAGCTTTTGGACGTAGCGAACGGGGTCTGTTTGACTCTGGAAATGGTCTAATGAGAGGCAGATGTCGGCGTTGTCGGCGTTGTATTGACCACAAAAATTTGCCCCTTGCAGCTTTTCGACAAAGCCAACATAACGGTTGCCGAAGTCGATGACCGAGAGTCCCTTGTTTTTCGCAAGGTACCGAAAGCTCTTGTAGGCGATCCAGTCGAGCGTGCGGTTCCAGAGGGTATCGCGTCGCAGGCTGGCATCGGCTTGGTATTCCGAAGAGAGTCGGAACTGTGACACTTCCGATTCCCGCTGAAAACGCTCAACGTGCCCACTCTCGACGTCGGCAAACAGCGTCCACGAAGCTTCACAGAGAAAATACGGAATGCCCCATTTGGTGAAGAGCGGCCGGACGTCTGCGCTATGAGTGATCGGGCAATGCGGCTTTGACGGCGTTGATGGAAATTGCTCGACAAAGGACTGGGCGAGGGCCATCTCTTGGGCAAAAATGGCCTCATTTTTGAACTTTTCGATGCGGTCGGCTTCGATGCACTCGTAACCATAGACTGACGCATTAGGAGCGTGCATGGTAGGCGTCCCGCAGTTGTGTGTTCGCAAAGCCCGTAAAGTGACATTGGTTGTTCGCCTGCGTCTTGCAATCAAAACAACCGCCGCCGCCCACAATGATCGCCGCCCCAGCAGCGATATCCCAAAGCATGATGTCCTCTTCGCTGTAGATGTCGAATTGGCCCGTACCGACAAAGCTGCTCATCAGCGTTGCCGAGCCCAGCATGCGAACCTTTTTGAAAACCTGTGCCGAGGTGATGAATTTCCGCAAGCTATCGCTCTCGTAGCTGCGTCGCGATGGAAATCCCGTTGCAAACACGACGTCCGACAGCTTGTCGACTTTCGACGCATGCACGCGTTCTCCGTTCACCTTCGCATGAGAGCCGACAACGCCCTCAATCATTAAGCCGCGCCAAAACTGATAAACGACACCCAAAATCGGCTGATCCTTGTCCCAGAGCGCCACCGAAACGCAACAGAGGTCGGAGTTGCGAAAGTAGTTGTACGTGCCGTCAATCGGGTCGAGAATCCAACGCAGGCCGCTCTGGCCACCCAAGGTGCCCATTTCTTCCGAAAGAATGCCGATGCCGGTTGTCTTCAGCCGATCCACGAGAATTTTTTCACTCATGCGGTCGGCCTCCATCTTGATGTCTTTGCCCTCAAAGCGGTCCACATTTCTGCTCTGCAGCTCTGTCAGGAATTTGCCCGCTTCAATGGCGGCCTCTGTTGCTAATTTTAGTTCTGATTGGTATTTCATGAAAATGGTAAGACCGTTGAAAAATGCGCCTATAGCCAGGCCCGAGGAGCGAGGGCAACAGGAGCCTACTAACGTAGGTGACTTAGCCCGAACGACGAGAACGCCGCTAGAGGACATTTTGCAGCGGTCTTATGATTCAATTGTCCATTCGTGAAAGCAAATGTCAATGTGTTTATCGATGGCGTTGGGGAGCGTTTTGTAGAGGTGAAAGCCGGCCTGTTCAAGGGTGGCGAGGTGGAGGGGGCGGAGGTTGTAAGTCTCAGTTTGGAGCGTGAGTGAGTGTTTTTTTGCAAGTTGCTGAATGAGCGTCAGGTAGGTCGCGAAGGCTGTTGCATAAAAGGGCGTTTCGTGATGCTCTGGCGCTAGGAGAAAGGAGACCTCGGCTACCTTTTTTGCCCACTGAATGTGGACCAGTCCGCCGTAACCGATGCGCTTTCCCTTGTAAAAATAGGTCAAAAGCAGAGGGCAAGGCTGCTGTTTTTCAAATTCTGGCCGAAGCACGTTTTCATAATACGCCATCTGGTCGGCCTCGCTCAGGGCCTGCTTTTGTCGCAAGTACGCCATCTGTGCGTTGCGCCACAAACGAATATCAAAGATGTCGTCGCGGGCGATGGGCCGCAGCTCAAAGCTGTCCTGACGCAATGCCGTGTTATTTAAAATGACATAACTCATACTTTATTTTTGCGAAATATAAAAATACGAAGTATTTTAATGTTTCGCAATTAATGGGGACTGGGGGCCGCTGCCCCAAGCGCGGGTCCAGGGCTGCGAAGCCATGGGCTATTCACACATCTTGCGGAACGTAAGCAATGCTTCGATAACGCGATCTTGTTGTTCTTGGGTCATTTGTGGGAAGATGGGTATGCTGAGGCAGGACTCGGCATATTGTTCGGCGTTGGGGAGAGATTTTCTACCGTGCTGTTTTTTATAATCGGAGAGTTGAGAGATGAGCGGGTAATGGACCTGAGATTCGATGTTATTGCGCTTGAGGAAATTATAGGCGCAATCGCGTCTGCCCGCCTGGGAAAAGCGGAGGACGAAGAGGTGATAAGCGTGGCCAGGAGTGTCGGGATTCAGGCTAAAGATGTCTGAAAAGGGCTTTTGGGAGAGCGTCTGGCGATAGCGTTGGGCGATTTTCTGCCGGGCGGCGACAAAGTTATCGAGCTTTTTGAGCTGAGCTGATCCGACGGCGGCCTGGATGTCACAGAGGCGGAAATTCCAGCCGAGCGCGACCTGGTCTTTATACCAGGCGGGCTTGCCATCGACGTTGGTTACGATGCCGTGGCCGCGTAGGCAGCGTATGCGTTTGGCGATTTCAGGGAAACGCGTGACGACGGAGCCGCCTTCGCCCGTGGTGATAGATTTCAGAGGGTGAAAACTGAGTGTGGCGATGTCAGAATAGGTGCAATCGGCGCTCTTGAAGGTTTCGCTATGGCCGCCGAAGCTGTGAGCTGCATCTTCGATGACCTTAAATCCGTACTTTTTTGAAACGGCCTGAATCGACTGCAGGTCGGCTACTTGGCCATTGAGCGAGACGGCGACGACGACATTATTGTCGGACTTCGGCTTGAGCTTTTTGAGGGTCTTTTCGAGGGCCTTTGGGCAGAGGTGGCCACTTGCGCTGTCGATGTCTGAAAAGACGACCTCAGCGCCTACGTAGCGGAGGCAGTTGGCAGACGCGGCAAACGAGATCGGTGTGACGACTCCGATGCTGTTTTCGTCGATGTCTAATGCCGCGCAGGCTAGGTGGAGGGCGGTCGTTCCGTTGGAGCAGGAGACGGCCTGGGCACCCAAGTACTCCGACAGCTCTTTTTCAAAGGCGGCAACAGCTGGGCCCTGCGTGAGAAAGTCGGACTGCAAGACGGCCGTGACGGCGGCGATCTCTTCTTGGCCGATACATTGCCGAGAGTATGGAATCTTTTGTGAGACCTGTGCAGCAGTTGTTGGTTCTTGAATACAGGTTTTCATAGTCCGTTGCCTTTCATGATTTGGATTAAATGCTTGTTGTACTCGCGGGCGGAGTTGTACCCGATGCCGCGTAAAGCTTGAGCCAGGGCAGCGGCTTCGACGAGTCGGGCTAGGTCGCGACCGGGCCGCACGGGGATTTGGATATTGGGGATTTCGAGGCCGAGAATGGTCTTTGAGGGAATGTCGAGGCCGGTGCGCTCTTCGGCCATGCCTTCTTCCCACTCGACAAAGGTGATAATGAGGTCGATCCGCTTGTCGGGGCAAAAGGCGCGAATGCCGAAGAGTTGGACGACGTTGAGAATGCCGAGCCCGCGACACTCCATGTAGGATCGATTGAGGTCGGGACTGGATCCCAACAATTGGTGGTCATTGAGCTTGCGGACGCAGGTCATGTCGTCGGAAACGAGGCTGTGTCCTCTCTCGACGAGTGCCAGGGCGCATTCGCTCTTACCGATGCCGCTCTTTCCTTCCAGCAAGACTCCCATGCCCTTGATGTCCAACAGCGTCCCTTGAATAGTGCAACGTTCCGCAAAGGCCGTTTCGAGCAAGAGCGTGCACTCGGCCATAAAATCACGCGACTTCAATTCGGTCCGAAAGAGGGGAATGTTGTACTTTTGAGCGAGCTTTTTTAAAATCGGCAAGGGTGCGCATTCACTGGAAAAGACGAGGCACGGAATGGCCTTTTCAAACAAAGGAATCAGCGCCGCTTCTTGCTTTTTCCCGAGACTCCGTAAATAGCCGATTTCGCCCGTTCCTAGAAACTGAACACGCTTTTCGCCAAAAATTTCAAAATATCCGATGAGCGCCAGCGCGGGTCGATTGACCGCCTTGTCTTCTATGAGTCTGTTGAGTCCACCCTTGCCGGCGATCAGCTTCAAACGCAGGTGTTTGCGCATCTCTCCGCTCTTGTAGAACGACTCGACTGATAATGACTCTAAATTGGATCCCATTTGAAAGACTTCAGCATGCTACAACACTTTTAGAACTGCAATAAAAAAACACCTTTCGCAGTGTAGTCAGAACGCCGTGGAACATTTTTGCAACAGTCTTATTTTGGCATGCTTCTTGCTTTACATAGCCTATGTGAACCCGTTGTTACTGACAGGTGTTTTGAATGTAGGAGGAAAGTTGCTGAGTGGCCTTTTCCCCGATAATCCTGTCTCTAAAGCCCTTTCACCCAGCACGTCAGAAAAGGCTGAAATGCAGGCCTTTATGAAGACTTTGGCAAACAAGGGCGTCGAAAAAACATCGGGATTGGCGGCTTATTTGCAATCAGAAAATGTCCAAGATGCTGACGGCGTAGACAATCTCATTGGCAAACTCGAGCAGCAATTGCGCCATCATCCTCACCTCAAACAGCCCTTAGAGGGCGTTTCGGCGACGACACCACTGAGCTTGCACGTCAAAGATGGCCTGTATTCCTTGAGTACGCCAGACGGGGTTAAGGTCAGTTTCCGCGAGGACTCAGAGGAAGGTTTTTTGGCCAAGCAATTGCACCAATTGAAGTCCCTGAGCTCCCTACAAAAAGATTTTCCCTTTGAAAACATTTCTTCACTAGCCAACAAGGTCGCCAACAATCAGCGCCTTTCGGCCCTATGGTCTTTGTCCTCAACCTAGAACAATACACACACCTACCCAAAGCCCGGTGAAAACGTTTTCCCGGGCTTTTTCGGCCTCTCGCAGGTGGTTTTTAATTGGAACAATTATGTTTCAAAAGACCGTTTTTATAAAGATAGAGCGACCTGAGGAGCGGTCTGAACTTTTTCCCGAAAGGCGTTAAGGGAGAAGGGTTTGAGGAGGGTTGGGTTGAGAGCTGGATTCGAAGAGAGTGTAATGATACAGCCATTGGGATTCTGTTGTTCGAAGGTTTCTAGGAGTGTGGCCGAGTTGGTATCGAGGTCAAGAATGAAGAGGTCGGGCGCGGCACTTGTCGGATCCGAAGAGACCGTGTAACCGCTCAATTGGAGGATGTTAGAGAGGCGCTGTGCAAGTGCGCTGTCTTGTACGCAGAGAGCTGCATTTTTGAATGGCGTGAGGTCTGAGGCCAATTCGGGAGCCTCGTGGGCATTGGATTCTGCTGTTTCCCAAAAGACTGGGAAATAGATGTCAAAGCGAGAACCTTCTCCGCGCGCGCTCTTGACGTCGACATAGCCTCCGTACTGTTTGACGATGCCGTAAACAGTCGACAACCCCAAGCCAGTTCCTTCGCCGATGCGTTTTGTCGTAAAGAAGGGGTCGAAAATATGCTTTTGGGTCTCTTCATCCATGCCTTCACCGGTGTCGAGGACGCGGAGACGGACGTAAGTGCCGGCCTTCATGTATTCGAGGCGTTTGCTCTTGTCGGGGTCGAAGTCGTAATTGCAGACCTTGATTTCAAGCCGGCCGCCGTTGGGCATGGCGTCACGGGCGTTGACACAGAGGTTGACGAGAATCTGCTCGATTTGGGTTTCGTCGCCGCGTACGGGGTAAATGCCATCTTGGCATTGAATATCGAACTCGATGCTCTTGGACAGTAACGGTTCTAAAATATGAGTCATGCCCTGAATGACTTTAACGATGTCGACCCGATGTGGATCTGTGGGCTCGCGGCGACTGAATGTCATCAATTGAGAGACAATGTTGGCGCCCTTGGTCCCGGCGTCGCGAATGTTTTCAACGTACTTATAAAAGGGCGTTTCCGGGTGAATGTTGAGTTTGAGGATGTCGGAATAGGCGTTGATGACCGATAAAATGTTGTTGAAGTCGTGGGCGATACCGCTGGTCAAACGGCCGATAGCCTCGATCTTCTGTGAGCGCCGCAAGTTTTCTTCAATCTTTCGTGTCTGTGTGATGTCGCGAATGATGAGCGCAAAGTAGAGCAGCTGGCCACGTTTATCGGTGACCGGGAAGCCGTCCCATTGCGTGATCAGCGACTTGCCGCCCTCTCGTTGACACACCAATTCTAGCTTGAAAGCACGTTTAGTCTTAAAGGCATGCTCGATGGCAAATAGCAGGTGATCATTTTGCTGATGGTTGCAGAGATTTGTGATGGAAGCGCCGACAAATTGTTCTTTTTTCCTGCCTGAGAGCTGCTCAAAAGAGCTGTTGACGTACACAACGGTGACGGCGTGTGAGTTGTCCTTTTCGACAACGACAACGGCATCCTGCATGCTCTCGAGCACGGTGGCCATCATGCGGTTTTGCTTTTCCGCACGGTACTGTTTGGTCACGTCGTGGAGGACGATCGTGTACGATTCCACGTGGCCATCACTGTCGAGGTGTTTGGAAACGCGCAACTGAATGATGAATTCGCGGCCAAACTTATTGGTCGTCGAAAAATGCCGATAGAAGTCTTCGGGCGTCTTGGAGCTGATGAGAAACGTAAAGAGTGACGGTATGGGCTCGCCTGTTTCGAAATCAAAGAGCGTCAAAAGGGATTCGATAAAGCAGCCCTCGGCCTCAGCGAGCGGCGTATTGAAGTGTTTTTCGGCGATCGGGTTGATGTAGTCAATGTGGCCCTGCGGCTTGATCGTGATAACGGCGTCTTGCAAGCTAGCGAGGGTCACAGACAGTTTTTCTTCGCTCGCCTTCAGCTTTTGTTCAGTGGAAGACTTATACAGCGCCATTTCAAGCGTGATCTGGACCTCTTTTGGCGTGTAAGGCTTTAAAATAAAGCCAAAGGGCTCGCTCTCTTTAGCGCGGTCGACGGTCATGGGGTCTGACTGCCCAGTCAAATAGATGATAGGCAACTTCAGTTCTTTGTGAATCTTTGAAGCGGCCTCAATGCCATCGATGTCGCCCTGGATGTTGATGTCCATCAAGACGATGTCCGGCATCAGTTCCTTGGCCTTTTCAATCGCACCCTGGCCAGTCTCGACTACCGCAACGACCTTGTACCCCGCTTTCAGCAAAATCGACTTTAAAATAAACGCCGAATCGATGTCGTCTTCGGTCACCAATACACGCTTTTCTTTCATCTGACTTAAACACTAAACTCTTTTTACGCTTTTGGAAACCAAAAAGACCATTGCAAAAATGGTCACAACCTTTTGCACAGGTCTTCTTTTGTAAGTCGTGCATATACAAAGACCTATGCAAAATGCCGTCAAAGCTTGACTTTGCGCGAGCACGATTGGCGTAGCGTACATAGACGTACGTGAGCCAGTCAGCGGAGCGCGAAACGCATTTGGGCGCCATTTTCACATCGGTTGTTTATGGGCCGATGGTGAACAAAAAGGTACCCTGTTGGCGCGAAAAGGGAGGTGCGGCGAGGATCGAAACAAGCACCTGGTCACGTTTTTTATTGCCAGAAGAATTGAGGAGAATGGGCTTGCCGACGATCCCCATTGCGTCGACTTGGATAATGCCCTCAAGTGGCTGACTCCAAGGAGAAGCGTCGATTTGTGGCGGCAATGAATAGGTGGTCACTTCGGCCGTTTCTGCATTTTTGAGAGTGATGCATGCCGACCGCGTCAGTAATGGAACGATCGCCACAGGCGCTTGGCCAAAATATTTTAGAAAAGTCCAGTAAGACTCGCCCAAAGTGCAGACAATTTGAGCGAGAGATGGCTCTTCAAATTCGGGCTTGGGAAAGAGAAGGGTTTCTTTGAGGAGGAGTGAGGGGCCAAATTTGCTTAAAAATGGGTCTTCTTGCGCGGGTGTACTTTTCGGTGGAATCGCCGTAACGGTGTTGTAGGGCGTCGTGAGGTAGATGGGCTTGGTATCGAAAAACAACATTTGGTCCAAGAGCGCGGAAGCGTTGGCGGCGTCTGCGTAAGCGAGGTATGTTGGCGTGGCAGGCTTGGTTGTTGGCAGTTCGATGGAAACGTGAAAAAGCAGCGTTGGCACCAGCAAGAGAACGCCGACACCTAAAAGAATCAAAAGTTGAATGCGCTTGGAGATAAACATTAATTATTTTGGGTCACTTGCTATCTGAACGGTATCAAAGCCTGCCGAACGGGCATGATTGCAGAGGTCTAAAAAGGTTTGCATGTCGATATTTTTGTCGACTTTGAGAAGGAGGGGCTGCGGGTTTTGAGTGTGCAACTGAGGCAACAGGCGTGCGATCGTCTGCATAGAGTAGATTTTACCATCGTAAAAGAGCGTGTTGGGCCCGGCAATGGTCACGACATAGCCAGTCGCAAGCTCCCCACCCTTCGCCTTGGGCAGGGCAATGCTCGTTCCAGGCGTAAAGATAAAGCGGGAGCTCAACAACGTTAAAAAGAAAGCAATCAGCAGAACGTTGAAAAAGGCGGCTGAATTCAGCCCATAGAGCGGCTCAAGGTGCAACGCTTTTTTGAGATTGAGTGGATTAGTTATGGGTCTCATGGTGGGACGTTTTTTTGCCAAAATCGCCGAGGAATTGGTGGATCTCATTGCCAGACCATTCGATATCGTGGACGATCGCCCGGACGCGTCCTAATAGAAAATGGTAACAGATGTAACTAAAGATCGACAGCGCTAAACCGGTAATCGTTGCAATGAGCGCCTGCGCAATGGAGGCCGAAAAGGTCTCTATACCGGCGTAAGGGCCCGCTTGTTTCATGGAAAAGAAGCTCTCAAATAAACTCAATACCGTCCCGAGCAAGCCCAACATTGGAGCGATTTTAGCAATCATACCGATGGTAGAGATTCGCCGCTCCAGCGCCGGAAGCTCGACAATGGCCGCCGCTTGAATGGCCGTTAATATTTTCTCTGGCTCATCGTGCGTGAGCAACGCTGCCTTAATAACTCTGGCAACTGGGCCCGGCGTCTCTTCACAAACGGTCAAGGACTCGACCAAACGGTGTTTTCGCAGCAAATTTTTAATGCCCTCCAAAAACTCATGTGCTCGGATTTGCCCCTTGTGCAAAAACAAAAAGCGTTCGACAAAAAAAATCAATGCGAACACACCCAATAGCAACAACGGCCACATCATGGCCCCACCCTGTTTAAAATATCCTATCAACCACATATCCATTAATCTATCACAAGCCCGTATTAGACTCAATGCTTTTTTTGTCATTGTTGCCAAACACTTTACACTTGCTTTTTTTAGAGAAAATGTTTTACTGTTCGTCTTTCGGGGGATTCGTTCCTCTCATCTCGTTACATAAACCTTTAACAAACACAAATAATTATGATTCCATTATTCTGGTTAGTTCCTACGGCGTCATTTTTGGCGCTCTCGTTTGCCTGTTATTTCTACTGGCAAATGAAACGGGAAAGCGAAGGCACGGAAACGATGCGTCGCATTGCCCTGCACGTCCGCAAAGGAGCCGCTGCTTACCTAAAGCAGCAGTACAAGATCGTTGCGATCGTCTTTGTGGTGATCGCCAGCTTGCTCGCGATGCTCTCTTACGGCCTTCACCTGCAAAATGGCTGGGTGCCGTTTGCCTTCCTGACGGGCGGTTTTTATTCCGCTCTCGCTGGCTTTTTCGGCATGAAGACGGCCACATACGCGTCGGCACGCACGGCGCACGCGGCTGAAATCTCCATGGACCGAGGCCTGCGCATCGCCTTCCGCAGTGGAGCGGTCATGGGCTTGACGGTCGTTGGTCTGTGTCTCTTGGACTACACGTTCTGGTACCTCATTCTCACCAAGTTTGTAAATATCGGTGAGGAGCAAAAGATGGTCGTGCTATCGACGACGATGGTTACCTTCGGCATGGGCGCCTCACTGCAGGCTCTCTTTGCACGTGTCGGCGGCGGTATCTTTACCAAAGCGGCTGACGTCGGTGCTGACATCGTTGGCAAAGTCGAGGCCGGCATTCCCGAGGACGACCCCCGTAATCCCGCTGTCATAGCGGACAACGTCGGTGATAACGTCGGTGACGTCGCCGGCATGGGCGCCGACCTCTACGAGTCCTTCTACGGATCCATTCTCGCTTCAGCCTCCTTGGGCGCTCTGGCGTTCATGGGCAAGGGCGTTATGCAGGCAAGCGCAACCCTCGCACCTGTCCTGATCGCCGCCGTGGGAACCATCCTGTCGATCGTCGGTGTGTTTTTCGTGCGCATAAAGCCAAAAGCGAACACGCAAGACCTTCTCAACGCGCTTGGCCGCGGAGTTATCGTAAGCTCGGTATTGATCGTCGTGTTCTCCTATTTCCTCCTGAAATACCTGAATATCGACAACTTTGTCGGCATCTGGGGCGCCATCGTCAGCGGTCTCATCACCGGCCTGATCATCGCAAAGGCCTCTGAATACTACACTTCACACACCTATCGACCCACACAACGCGTCGCAGAACAGGCAAAAGTCAGTGGGGCAACGGTCATTATCAGCGGCATCGGAGAAGGAATGACCTCGGTCGCCATTCCAGTAACCGCCGTTGTCATCGGAACGATGCTCGCTTATGGCTTCGCGTCCGGCTTCAATCCTGCTAACGTCGCCCTCGGCCTCTACGGCATCGGCATTGCAGCCGTCGGCATGCTGTCAACACTCGGCATCACTCTCGCAACCGACGCCTACGGCCCCATCGCCGATAACGCCGGTGGCAATGCCGAAATGAGCCACCTCGATCCCAAAGTCCGTCAACGCACCGACGCCCTCGACGCCATTGGCAACACAACTGCCGCGACCGGTAAAGGTTTTGCCATCGGTTCCGCCGCACTCACAGCCCTCGCCCTCTTGGCAGCCTACGTCCAAGAATTGAAGATCGACCTCGAGCGAATCGGAGTTAAAGTCATCGAAGTCAGCGGCGCCTCGCGCGCACTCGCCGATGCCTCCATCAACGACTTGATGAGCTATTTTAACGTCAACCTCCTCAACCCCAAAGTCCTCATGGGCCTCTTCCTCGGCGCCATGATGACCTTTGTATTCTGCGGGCTCGCCATCAACGCCGTTGGTCGCGCCGCCTCTAAAATGGTCGATGAGGTCCGCCGTCAGTTTAAGACCATCCACGGCATCATGGAAGGCAAGGCCGAGCCCGATTACGCCCGTTGCGTCCGCATATCTACCACTGCCGCCCAAAAGGAAATGATGATCCCAGCCCTGCTCTCCATCACAGTTCCCATCGTCGTCGGTATGCTACTCGGCGTCCCAGGCGTCATCGGACTCCTCTCCGGCACCCTCTGCTGCGGATTCGTCCTCGCCATCTTTATGGCCAACTCCGGCGGAACATGGGATAATGCTAAAAAATATATCGAAGAAGGTCACTTCGGCGGCAAAGGCTCTCCAGCCCATAAGGCAGCTGTCACCGGCGATACCGTCGGCGACCCCTTTAAGGATACCGCAGGCCCTAGCCTCAATATCCTTATCAAACTTATGAGCATCGCCTCTATCGTCGCAGCTGGTATTACTCTCAGCTACCACCTCTAATGCAAAGACTGATGTAAAATGGCGTGAAAACTCGTTTCGCGCTCCGCCGACTGGCCACGGGGAAACCTTTTATAGAATAAAAGGTTTCCCCGACCCCCTTCCCAAACACTTTTTAAGCGAAACACAAAAATGCATGCATTTTTGTATTTCGCAGATAATAAACGGGTGCAGGGGCCGCTGCTCCTGCCGAGGTCCAGGGTGCGGAGCCCTGGTGCTGCTACAGGTGGCTTAAAAGTTTTTGAATTTCGTTATATTTATTGCGGGCGTCTGTGAGTTGGGCTTGGGCGCCATCGACGACATGGGGTGGAGCTTTTTGGAGAAAGGATGGGCTAGCGAGTTTAGACTGGCCTGAGAGGATATGTTTTTCGAGGACAGCTGCCTCTTTGAGAAGGCGTTCACGTTCGGCGGCGGTATTGATTTCGAGGACGAATGAGAGGGTGCCCATGGTGGTTACGGAGCTGGGTGAGCCTTCAGGAGCGGGTTCCATGGAGAGTGATGAGGCGCCGAGCGAGGCAGAGAGGAGTTCGATGAGGTCGTGTGGTAGTGGCTGTTTGGCGTCAAAAAAGAAGGCGACCTTTTTGTTGGCGAGGTTATAATCGGCCTTGAGGGCGCGGCCTTTGGAGATGAGTTCGCGGATGGCCTCGATGGATTGTAGGCTTTCGCAGAAGGAGTTTGGCAGTTGGAGTTTTTGGGAAAGTTCTCTGTGCGTGGTGAAGGGTACGTCCTGGACAAAGTTGTCGCCGTACTGGAGGACGTTCCACAACTCCTCGACAATAAATGGGGTGATGGGGTGTAGCATCTGCAGGACTTGGCGAATGCAAAGGTCCTGGATGGCGTGTGTGCTTGGGCTGGACTTCAATTTGGAGGCCTCGAGGTACCAATCGCAGAAGTCGCTCCAGAAGAAGCCGTAAATGGTTTGGACAGCGGTGTTGAACTCATAGGCGTCGAGGGCGCGCGAATAGGCATCGATGCTGTCTAGCAACTTCAGCAAAATGTGCTGATCGGTGACAGTGATGTCCTTCCCGATCCGGCCAACAATGGATTCCAGGGAAGCGTTATTGTCCAATTCGCCCTGCATATGGCGATAGCGGCAAGCATTCCAAAGTTTATTACAGAAATTGCGGCCGAGGGCGACGCGGTCCTCGTCGAAGAAGATGTCTTGGCCCTTGGGGGCGATCGAGAGAATGCCGAATCTGAGGCCATCGGCGCCGTATTTTTGGATGAGGTCGAGCGGGTCGGGTGAATTCCCAAGGCTCTTCGACATTTTACGGCCGATACCGTCGCGGATGATGCCCGTCAGGTAGACGTTTTTAAATGGAATGCGTTTGGCAATTTCGGCATCGGTGAGGTTTTTTTCGTCGCCCAGGAACTCGAGTGAGGCCATGATCATGCGGGCGGCCCAGAAAAAGAGAATGTCGGGACCGGTGACGAGGGTGTCGGTCGGGTAAAAGAAGTTAAAGGTCTTTGTTTTGTTGGGCCAGCCCATAGTTGCGATCGGCCACAGCCAGGACGACGCCCAGGTGTCGAGGACATCCGCCTCTTGTTCCCAATTTTCCGGATCTGCGGGCCCCTTGACGGAGACATGGACGTTGCGAGGGTCATTGCGATCGGCGCCCTTTTTGTACCAGACGGGAATGCGGTGACCCCACCAGAGTTGGCGGCTGATACACCAATCGCGAATGTTGTTCATCCAATGCAGGTAGGTCTTGGTCCAGCGGTCGGGCCAAAAGTGGATCATGCCAGCTTCAACGGCGCGTTTTGCCTCTTCGACCTTCGGGTAGCGCAAAAACCACTGTTCGGAGAGGCGTGGCTCGATGGGCACATCGGCTCGTTCGGAATAGCCAACAGAGTTGTCGTAGGCCTCGGCTGCGACAAGCAGGCTGAGCTCCTTTAGCTTTTGAACGGCCCGTGTACGCGCTTCAAAGCGATCGATGCCATCAAACTCTTTCCCGGCGAGGGCGTTGAGGGTGGCATCTGGGTTGAAAACGTCGATAACGGGCAGTCCATGACGTTGTCCAATGGCGAAGTCAGCGGGGTCGTGAGCGGGGGTGATTTTCAAGACGCCCGTTCCGAAATCCTTTTGTACAGCGGGGTCGGCGATGATGGGGATGGCGGCTCGAGGAAAGGGGCGCCAGCAATGCAGGCCAACGTAGGTCTTGTAGCGGTCGTCGTCGGGATGAACGGCGACAGCGGTGTCGCCCATGAGGGTTTCCGGACGCGTTGTGGCGATCTCCAAAAAGACGCCAGGCTTCTCAACTACCTCATAGCGCATCTTGTACAGCGTGCTCTGCTGCGGCTTCATGACGACCTCCTCGTCGCTCAAGGCCGTCAGACTGACGGGGCACCAGTTGACCATGCGCTTCCCGCGGTAAATATAGCCGCGCTCATAGAGTGTCACAAAGGCCTGCAACACAGATTCGCTGTAATCTGGGTCGAGCGTGTGGACGTTTCTGGCCCAGTCACATGAGACCCCCAGCTTTTTCAACTGGTCCAAAATAATACCGCCATGCTTGTCGCGCCACTCACAGGCCTTTTCCAGAAACTTTTCGCGCCCCAACGCTACCCGGCTCGTGCCTTCCGCCCGCAGCTTCCTTTCCACACGCGTCTGCGTCGCGATGCCAGCGTGGTCCGTCCCTGGAACCCACAACGCACTTTTACCCATCTGACGCGCCCGGCGAATCAAGACATCTTGTAGCGTGTTGTTGAGCACGTGGCCCATGTGCAGAATGCCAGTAACGTTCGGCGGCGGAATGACAATGCTGTAGGCCTCTTTGGTTCCATCGACCTTGCCCTCAAAACAGCCCGACTCCATCCAACGCGCATACCACGCGCCTTCTCCCTCTGCACTGTATGTTTTCTGCATGCTACTTTTAAAAGAGGAAAACCGTCAAACGTCGAGACTTTTTGGCGAAAGATTTTTTTACACTTGACTCATATTACGATTATCTATGAATGTTGCAGTTCTATGAATATCGGTACCCCGCATTGCGAAGAAGTTAAGGTAGCACAGCAGTATTCGTTTAACGGATATTTTTTTCATTCTAAGGAAGAGATAGAACGCCTTCTCCAGGACCTCGAAAGCTCTGATGACGAAGATAACTCGCCAAGCGAACTCTCGACTATTGATGAGGAAAATCCTGACGAGATCTCCTCTTCGCAGCCTCCACCCAATCGTTTTGAAAATCGCGGCCGTTTGCGCACGATACCAGAAGAAGGTTTTTATTATCCGTCCGAGTGGTAAGTTTGTATTTACAAGTAGGGTCGAAAGCATTAGTCTATCTGCCTCATGGAAACTTATCGGCGCGTTTTGTTAAAAATCAGCGGTGAAGTGCTTGGCGGGACTGAATCCCTCGATGGGAAGGCCCTCGACACTATCTGTGACGACATTATCACCCTCGCTCAACAGCGGGTAGAGATTGCACTGGTCGTCGGAGGAGGCAACATTTTTCGCGGCATTGTGGGGGTCGAAAAGGGCGTTGACCGCGTTATGGGCGACTACATGGGCATGCTCGCCACACTCATCAACGGCATCGCGCTCGTCGACACCCTCCGGAAAAAGGGCGCCAAAGTCGCCATTCAGTCTTCTATTCCCATCGAGGGCGTTGTCCAACACATCGATATCGAAGCGGCAAAGGCCCTGCTCGAGTCGGGCACCATCGTCGTCTTTGCTGGAGGAACGGGCCTGCCTTTCTTTTCAACCGACTCTAACGCGGCCCTGCGAGCGGCAGAGATTCATGCCGACATTCTCCTAAAAGCCACGAAAGTCGACGGCGTCTACGACAAAGACCCAAAAAAGTTTCCAGATGCCAAGAAGTTCCAAAAGCTTTCCTACGATGAGGCCATCAACAAAAACCTCAAAGTGATGGACTCCACAGCCTTTTCCCTCTGTCGCGACAACAAAATCCCTCTACTCGTCTTCAAGCTCGAAAAGGGAACGATTCCCACAGTCCTGCAAAATATGGCGCGCTACACGCTTTTATCAGATTTTTTTAGCTGAATGCCCGTCAGCGGTATCTCGTCAAAAGACGTGTTTTGGAGCGCTGGGATGGCTGCCTGAATCGTTGGCCAAAGATCGACAGTGATGTTGAAATGAGACAGGAGCCCTTTGATTGCATCGGAGATAGAGGGTACACCTTTTCGTTCAACCGCCTTCAAGAACTTTTGCAAACGGTAATCCCGATTGACGAAACAGCCAGCTTGCTCAAAAACAGTGAGTGCAGGCAAGAGAACAGTCGCCTCTTTTGCGCTCTTGTTACTGTGCGTATTGCAGTAAATGAGTGTTTTCCCATCGAGCGCTTTTTTATCGACCCACGTGGCGATGTCTTCGTAAAAGACCAGCCAAGTCTTGAACGTGTTTTGAGCAAAGGCGGCCTTTATTGCATTCAGGTCATCTGGCGGCTGGCTGAGAAGGCCAGAAAGAAAGGCCCCGTTTAAATTGGGCGTTCTGTCGTCTGAGACAAGAAACCCATCACCGCGATCCTCGTGCTTCAACCAAAAGAGCTTTGACGGCGTAGAGTCTAACAGTTTTTTGAGCAAGAACTGCTCCTCGAGGCTGAGAAAACTTGAGCCAACGATGCCAAAACCCCCACTCTCTTTGATTTGCTGTGCGGAATAGCGCACCGCCTCCTCGAGCGTGACAACTGCCCCACGAATGCGGCATTCGGAACAACGTTCGCGCTTATCAACAAAAGCCTCGCGGGCGCTGTCGGGCATCCACGTGTCGTTGACAAAGTCATTGCGACGCGGCGTGATGGCGTAAAGAGTCCCCTCTCGACTCCAAACATCGATGTTTACGCCGACGCTGCTCTCCGTCGAAATGCTTGGCGTCTTTTTCAAGAGCCATGGCCGCGGTTTCAGTGTCGCCTTTGAGTCGACCAGCGCCCCAGCTGGGCAAATATCAACCATATTGAGCCAATAATTGCTTTCCATGTCACTTTGAGGCGCACAAACTAATTGCGTGGCACTACCGCGCTCCGAAAACGCAATGAGGTCTTTCTTCAAGACTTCCTTACAAAAACGGACGCAGAGTGAGCACAATATGCAACGTTCGGCGTCTAAGATGAGACGCGGACCAACGATTATTTGCTTCGGTTTTTTGATTTTCGTTTCATGGAAACGGCTGCACGAACGTCCATAGTCAAAGGCTATATTTTGCAGAGAACAGTCGCCAGCCTTGTCGCAAACCGTGCAATCGAGGGGCCGTTGCGCAAACAGGAATTCCATCACACTCTCTCGAGAGGCGCGCACCATCTCCGATTGCGTACGGACATGCATGCCGTTCTGCACCTTCGTCGAGCACGCCAATACGGGCGTTGGCTGCCATTGGAGAACATTGTCCTTGTCGGGCAAAGCAACTTCCACGAGGCACGAACGGCAGTTTCCAGAGACGCTCAACTTCGGATGCGAGCAAATGTGCGGAATCGCCTTTCCTATGCGTTCAGCGGCCTCAAGAATTGTGATGTCTTGTGGAACAGAATAGCTTTCGCAGTCAAAGAAAATAAGGATGTCGCTCATGTCGTTTTCAAATCCTCACGAAAAAGGGTCACCAGCGAATGCACCGAATCCGCCATAAACTCGCCAAATGGGCAAGCCACACGGCCCCTCATTTGATCGGTCAGGGAAAGCATCAATTCGACGTCCGATGGCCGCCCTTCGCCACGCTGTATGCGTTCGAGCATTTGATGCAGCCAACGCGACCCCTCTCGACACGGCACGCAAAAGCCACATATTTCCGTTGCAAAAAATCGCATGAGGTTGACGATGATGGAACGCACGTTGACGGCGTCATCGATGACAATCACGCTTCCACGGCCCATCGACAGCCCTAATTGCGGCCACGTATCAAAGTCCATAGGAAGGTCATAGAGCGAGACTTGCCGCGGCCCCAACGCGAAAAGCGCCTCGGCCGCCACACATTTTGAAAAAACGCCGCAAGGAAAGACACCTCTCAATTTTCGTCCTGGAACAAGCCCCCCAGCGACATCGTAAATCAACTCGCCCAGCGTGAGGCTCCCACAGGGAAACTCATAGCAACCAGGCCGCTGTACGCCTCCACCAACAGCAAAAACGCGTGTCAAAGTTTCGTGTGCCACGGAAAGAACGTGTTTAACCTGACACACCGTCTCAACGCTGTGAATGACCACAGATGGATGCCCCATCATGCTCGGGACTGGCCTGCAACCTACGATAGCCGCCTCGACACCAAACGTTTCCCCACAAATAGCAGCCCCACCTCCAACGTAAACACAGGCCTCGCAACCACCACCACCTTCCAGCTTCCCTACAAAACAATAGGCGCGCGCATCCTCAATCGCCGCCTCCAACAGCTTGATCTCTGCCGTCCAATCGCTGCGCACGTAAAAGTAAATCTGTTCCGCCCCCACCGCATGGGCCGCGATCAAGGCCCCTTCGATCATCTGGTGCGGGTCTCGCAACAAGGTCCGGTCTTTGAAATTGCCGGGCTCGGACACGTGCGCATTGATCACTAAAATCGGCTTTTGGGGCGCCCTATCCCAAATATCTGCAACCAACACTCCTGTACCGCATTCACGCAGTCCGGCTGTCCTCATCGCCTGCTTTAGGCTTTCTGCGCTCGCTTCCAAAAAACGCCTGTACACTTGATAGCCTTCCAAGCTCAAGTACGCCTCTATTCCAGGCTTGAACGCTTTCTCCCGAAGATGTTTTAAAACTAAAGGATATTCTAGAGGCATCACACACAGAATAAGACACCCGCTAAATTTGGCAAACTTAAAAAAAATACTTCAACGACTCCGGCAATGGCAGTGTAAGGTCCGTTGATGGTAGGTGGGCGAGAATCGGTGAGCGGCCGTAATGCGCGATGGCGGCGGCGGCTTCAGGAGTTTTGGGGCCGGAGAGAATGACGCCGAGAACGCGAATATGGCGCGATTGCAGGGCTTCGAGGCTGAGGAGAGTGTGGTTGATGGTTCCCAGACGCGTGCTGGCTACAAGAAGGGTCGGCAAGTTAAATTGGCGCATGAGGTCAACCATGAGCGCGTTGGAGTTGAGTGGTGTTAGGACTCCGCCAGCGCCCTCGACGATGAGGTTTTTAGCGTTTGGCAGGATGATGGATTCCAAAACAATGGTGTCTCCTTCGAGCTCGGCCGCCAAGTGAGGCGATACGGGTGTTTTGTAGCAGTAGGCCTCGGGAAAGGTCTGGACGCCTGTGAGTCGGCTGACGGTCTCACGGTCCGTTCCTTCGCTGGAACCCGTTTGAATGGGCTTAAAGTAGTCGTAACGCGTGTGAAAGCACAACCAGCTCGACACCAGTGTTTTGCCGATGTTGGTATCTGTTCCTGTAACAAAGAATTTCATGGACGTTTCAAAATGGCGAAAAAGACCTTGTAGGTCATTTGCACGGGCTCATTGTGCGCGAAGAGTATTCGCATGTGCTTTTGAGACAGCGGCCGTGCGCCCAGCGTGGCACCAAGGCTCTTCAAGTAGCTTGTAAAAGCGCGTGCGTGCGGAAAGGTGATCGAAAAGTTTTTGGACTCAACCCAAAGAGCGCCCGGCAACGATTGAAGCGTCGCTACGAGGGCTTCCGCAGTCGGATAATCAAGGAGCGTCGATGGAATGCCGCGTGATTGCAAGAGCGTCTCCCATTCGCTAAACGTGCCATCGAGCAGGCAAGAAAATGCCAACGTGTCTGCTTGACCATAGAGGCTACGAAGCGTCCTGTTCAGATTCTGCGCCCACTGCAGGGAAAAATTAGAAACAATCCACTCGTGCGGCTTAAAGGCATCTTGTTCGAAGTTGCCCAACTGATAAGCGACGTTCGCCCGCTGCCCCAATTTGTTGCGCGCGACAGCCAGCATTTTAGGGGAAATGTCGTTTAACGTATATTGGCTGTCTGGAAAGCGCTGGAGGAGTAATTCGACGAGGTAGCCAGTCCCACTGCCGAGATCGAGAATGCTGGCCGGCGCGCGGTCAGCCCGTTGGACGAGTGCTCTAGCCAACAGCTCTGCCGATGACTTTTGCACATCCGCTGCCCCATCATATGTATGCGCCGCTCGGTCAAATCGTTTAGCAAGAGTGCTTTGAAGCGCATTCATCTGTCCTTTTGCTGGCTTTTACACCAAATCATACCAGCTACTTCCGCGATA